>Ga0100385_1000100_pt1 | contig 108275 bp, 104 predicted proteins | sample CryGeymeta201509_FD_81543 | JGI IMG/M metagenome (GOLD analysis project Ga0100385, IMG submission 81543) | Groundwater microbial communities from Crystal Geyser aquifers in Utah, USA - Crystal Geyser metaG 2015-09 | ecosystem: Environmental > Aquatic > Deep subsurface > Groundwater | place... | reverse complement strand
GGGGGCTTGGGTCGAATCGAGTTCTGCCACCGGGATTAATGGGGACCAGACCAAAAACGACGCACAGAATAGCGGGGCGGTCTATGTGTTCACCCGCACAGGAACAACGTGGACGCAGCAGGCTTATATCAAGGCGTCTAACACCGGCTCTGGCGACTATTTCGGTTTTGCGCTGGCGTTAAACAACCAGACCTTGGTGGTGGGCGCGCGTGGTGAGTCGAGTGATTCCACGGGCGTGGGTGGTGCGCAGGATAACGACGATGCCCCAACCAGCGGGGCTGTCTATGTGTTTCGGCGAACGGGCATGACCTGGGCGCAGGAGGCGTATTTGAAGGCCTCCAACACCGAGGCGGGCGACCGTTTTGGTGCCGCAGTGGATCTTGACGGAAATACTCTTGTGGTCGGTGCGTCGTATGAACGCAGCAACGCCTCAGGCGTGAATGGGGACCAAGGAAATAACGTCCTTGAGGGGGCCGGGGCGGCGTATGTTTTTACAAGGACAGGCTCGGCTTGGTCGCAGCAGGCCTACCTGAAAGCTTCAAATCCTGATTCGGCCGACTATTTTGGAAGTGCGGTCACGATTCAGGGCGACACGGTTGTTGTTGGCGCTCCGGAGGAGGACTCGTCATCGACCGGCATCAACAGTATTCCAAACAAATTGGCTCCAATTTCGGGTTCGGCGTACGTGTTCAAACGCACGGGCACCAACTGGACGCAGGAAGCCTATCTGAAGGCCTCCAACGCCGGTGGTGACGATAATTTTGGGGCGTCGTTGGCGATCGACGGTGACACGCTTGCCGTGGGGGCTTGGGGCGAAGACAGCAACGCCGATGGCGTAGACGGAGACCAGGCCGATAACTCGGTTTTCCAGAGTGGTGCGGTCTATTTATTTGTTCGAGCGAATGGGATGTGGACCCAGCAGGCGTACTTGAAGGCATCGAACCCCGATGAATACGCCTATTTTGGTCATTCAGTCGCATTGCAGGGCGACTTGCTGGCCGTCGGTGCATGGGGCGAATCGAGCGCTGCGACTGGGCTGAATGGAGACGAGTCGGACCGCTCCTTGTCCAACGCGGGGGCGGCATATTTGTTTAGCCGGTCGGCGGGCCCGTGGAGCCAACAAGCCTATTTGAAAGCCTCCAACACCGGCCTCGACGACTATTTTGGTTATGCCCTTGGCCTGGATAACGGCACGCTGGCCGTGAGCGCCACCTACGAAAATTCGAACGCCAAAGGGGTGAATGGGGACCAGACCAATAACGACGCGAGCCTTGCTGGCGCTGTCTACGTTCGCCTCATCGCTCCTTGAATCGGTGCCGCGTTTGTCGTCACGTTGCGCATTTTGAGCGGCAGGCAACCAAGCGCATTCGGACTCTCGCGGACTGAAAGAAGCCGTATTTCGAGGTCAGCCAATGAATCACCCGGTCGAAGCGACAATCGTACGCTAGGCCTCTTTGTGGTGGATTCGTGCGGCGTAGTGCTGCAGCCGCTGGGTCCTGCATGGGTTGGAGCACATGCTTCTTTGAATGTACGGTGGATGGTGGGTCAAATTGCCAGGAAAAATGCGCCGATGATTATCCGTTGATTCGTCAGTGTCAGGCCGATGCCTCTAAGGATAATCTATGCAAAAAGTGATTTAGGGCGTTAAGTTCAAAACATGAATAAAAACAAAATAATTCTGGTCATCATCCTCGTAGGTGCGGTTGGAGCGGGGCTTTGGTGGGGTTTACGGCAGGACCCCTTGGTCGCGATGGTCCAGATTGAAACCCGTGAGGTGGTGGAGGTTTATGTCGCCACAGGGCGACTTAATGCCGCGACGGTCAGTGAGGTTGGCAGCGAACTCGCAGGTCGAATTGCGTCGGTCCATGTTGCGCATGGCGACCGTCCCAAGGCTGGCCAAGCGTTGGTCGACTTGCAGCCAATGGATGCAAAGCTTTCGGTGCAACAGGCGCAAGCCCGCGTGGCGATTGCGGAACAGGAACTCTCGCGCACCCGAATAGGTGCGACGCGGGCGCGTGTGGATGAGGCGCGGGCAGCAGTGGCGTCGGCGGAAACGACGCTCGACCAAGCCAAAAAAGAGCTTTCTAGGTTTTCAGCGATGGCCAAAGAAGGCGTGCAGTCGCCGGCGGCAGTCGAGAGGGCCACGACGGATATGCGTCGCGCCGAGTCCGAGGTCGCAGGCGCGCGCGCACGTCTGGCGGAGCTAAACGGTCAGCCTCGCGCCGAAGATATTCGGGTGGCTCAGGCGCAGGTCAATGAAGCGATGGCCAACGTCGAGCAGACCAAGGCGGCGTTGGGGAAAACCACAATTAATGCGCCCTTTGACGGCCTCGTGATTCGTGTGGATGCCGCGCCAGGCGAAAACGTGTCCCCCGGCCAGACCTTGGTCACGATTGCCGACACACAAGGGATGGAAATTTTTGCGGAGGTGGATGAAGACTATTTTATGCGGCTTGCTCCAGGCCAATCTGCAACGCTGGTATTTCCGGCGGTTGCCGACCAGCGATTTAAGGCCGTCGTGACGCGTGTCGGGCCGGAGGTCGATCCTGAGCGTGGGGTCGTCGGCCTGCATTTGAAGCCAGAAACCCTGCCGGCCCATGTGGTTCCTGGCCTTACGGTGGATGTCGCGGTCGAGCTCAAACGACTGCCCGAGGCCCGCGCCGTGCCGCGTTCTTCCGTGGTTTATGAGGACGGAAAACCCTTTGTATTTGTGGTGGAAGATGGCGTTGCACGACGCCGTTCGGTGACCATTGCGGCCGAAGGCGACGAGGACCTTGCGATCGAGGGCTTTGATCCAAAAATCGAGTCCATCATCCGCGACGCGTCTTCGGTCACCGAGGGCGACGCCTTGCACGCCAAGGCTCCGAAAAAAGAGGCCCACTGATGTGGCCAGATCGACTCTCATTGAGTTTTGCCTGGCGCAGCCTTCTTGGGTCTGGGCGACTTACGGCCTTAACCCTGGTTGTGGTGGGTGTGAGCGTGATTTTGGTGATCTTTTTGAGCTCGCTGATCGAAGGTTTACGTGTGCAGCTGGTGCGCGAAACGACAGGGGCGATTCCGCATATCGTGATCCAACCCACGGCACGTGAGCCGCTGCGTCCCGAGTCTTTATCGGACGAAAAGACGGATGTGATTGGCAAAAGGTCGACATGGACGCGAGAGCGCACCACCATTGACGATTGGCGTCGTTGGACAACTTACGCGCAGAATTTTAGCCCCGCGGTCGTGGCGGTTGCGCCCTTGGCGGAGGGCGCGGGCTTTGCGGGCAGAGGGTCTCAGCGATATCCGATTCGGATTTATGGCGTGGAACCGCGAAAATTCGACCTTGTTGTGCCGATTCAGTCGAGCCTTGTGAAGGGGCGCTTCTATCGCCTTGGGCCCGAGGAATGTGCACTTGGTGCCAAGTTGGCCGACGATCTTGGGGTGGATATCGGCGGCCGAATTCGCGTGACGAGCTCGGATGGAGCGGCCACGGATAAACGTGTGGTGGGTATTTTTCGGACGGGTTTTTCGGGCCTCGATGAAGGCGCACTTTTTATGCCTCTTGGGGACGCCCAGGCGCTCTTGGGGATTGGTGCCGCGGTCACCAGCATTGGAATTCGGGTCACCGATGTGTTTGAAGCCGAAAGCATCGCGATTCAGATGGGGCGGCAGGTGCCCCACGAGGTCCGAGATTGGACGAAGGACAACACTCGGCTGCTCGGCGCCCTTGAGGCTCAGAAACGTTCTAGCGACATGATTACGGCGTTTACGGCCTTGGCTGCGTCGTTTGCCATCGCCAGTATTTTGATCGTCTTGGTCACCAATAAACTCCGTGAAATCGGTATTTTGAAGGCGATGGGAGCGACTCGTCGGCAGATTCGCACCATTTTTGCGATTCAAGGCGCGGTGCTTGGGGGCATGGGCGCGTTGGTAGGGTCGGGTTTGGGCGTCGCGCTGGTGATGGGGCTGTCGAGCATTCGAGTGATTCAGCCAGGAACGGGGCGGCTCGGGCCGCTGTTTCCTTTTGAGTTATGGCCGGAGTTGATTGTCGTGACCGTGTTGTCGTCGACCTTGCTTGGTTTGCTGGCGGCGGTGATTCCCGCGCGACGCGCTGCCAATGTGGACCCGATGGAGGTCATTCGTGGCGAGTGAGAAGTCGATCATTAAATTGCGGAATGTCGGCAAGGTTTATGACGGAGTCGTGCCCACACCTGTGCTTTTTGAAATTGATTTGGATATTTATCCGGGTGATTTTGCGGTCATTTTAGGCAAGAGCGGATCGGGGAAAACGACGTTGCTCAATATTGCAGGTTTGCTTGATCCGGCGACCTCTGGGCGAATCGAAGTTGAAGACCGAGCGGTCCATGAAATGGATCAAGACGAGCGTGCTGCCCTGCGGCGGATGTTTTTCGGGTTTATTTTCCAATTTCATCACCTCCTTCCCGACTTTAATGTGATGGAAAACGCGCTGATGCCATGCCGAATTCGAGGCAAAGAATTCGAGGATGCGGCGTATTCGCGTGTTGAGGAAATGCTGAAAATGGTGGGGCTTGGGGATAAACTGAAGAGTCGGCCATCTCAGTTGTCCGGTGGACAGCGACAACGTGTTGCCGTCGTTCGCGCTTTTGCCAACGAGCCCAAGGTTGTGCTGGCTGATGAGCCCACGGGTAGTCTGGATTCCCAGACGACAGTGCAGGTTTTGGAGCTCATCCATCAAATCATGGAGCGTTTTGGTACGGCTTTTGTGATGGTCACTCACGACGAAGCTATGACCGAGGTTGCCAATCGTGTGATCGAGCTCAAGGACGGTCGAATTGTGCGAGACGAAAGGCTCTAATCTGCGTTCGTCCGTTGCCGCCAACCCCCTTCATTCGATTCGTCGCATCAGCGCATAAGAAAACGCTTGCTCGCCGCCGCTAGGCGTCTTGTGGATTTCGCGAGCCGTTTCCACCAATTCAAATTCAGGTGTGAAGATGTCGGCTATTTCTGCGGGAGAATACCGGCACACTGTAAGCCCACTGCAGCGTTCGGGGCCGTCGGTGGCGAAGGCGCCGATCAGCACATGGCCTGCGGGCCGAACGCATCGAAGGACTTCGTTTTGGTAGGCATCCCTTTGTGTTTCATCGGTCAAAAAGTGAAAGACCGCGCGGTCATGCCACAGGTCGATGCTCTTGGTCTCGAGCAGCGGCGTGGTCGCGTCGCCAACGATCCAGCGGATACCATCTGCGCGTTCACCGAGTCGCTTTCGCGAACGCTCGAAAGCAGCCGCCGCGAGGTCGATGACTGTCAGGTTCACGAAGTCTTGGTCGAGCAGGTCGTCGACCAAGGTCGAGCCACCGCCGCCGACATCGACGATATGGGCATTGGGGCTGAGTCCGCACGCCTTGATGAGTGCCAAAGATTGGTCCAGATGTGGGCGAAACCACGACACGTCCGTGACCTGTTTTTTTGAATATACCGCTTGCCAATGGTCCTGGTTGCTCATGAATAATTCCTAAGTATTTTCGATTTTTTTGAGTGTTTCGCGCATGCGAATCGCGACCAGAATTCCCGAAAGAAATGTTAGGCCGGCGATGGAAAAGGTGGCGGCTGAAATTCCAAACTGGTCTGCAATAATCCCCGCGATTATTGCGCCGACGGCGTACCCCATGTCTCGCCATAACCTGTAAACGCCCACTGAGGATGCGCGCCAGCTGGGATGGGCGACATCGTCGATGGCCGCGAGTAGCAAAAAAAATTGTGAAAGATTTTCGCGAATTCCGAGGCGAATGGGCGTGTTCATCGGGAGTCCCTGTTCACGCTTCCAACGCTGGAATCGGTTCTTCGTGCGTCGTAACCCAGTTCGCGCAGGCGTCGTGCGGCCTCGGCTGAAAGCGCACAAAAAGGGCCGCGGCAATAGGCGATCACGGCTCGGTCCTTGGGAATCAGATTTAGCCGGTCCTCGAGCATCGAAAGTGGAATCGAGAGCGCCCCAGGCAAATGCCCGTGTGCGAACTCATGTTCAGGACGGACATCGATCAGAGTGATGTCATCGTCGCGTAAACGCGCCATCAAGGTGTCGTGGTCGATGGCTTCAAGTCCATCACGCTGCAAAAAATAGTCTCGGCTGAGCTTTTCCAACGCCGCCACGCGTCGCCCAGCAATATCCTGCAATTGAGCCAAGAGCACACCGACATCGTCTCCGACCACGCGGTAGATGACGTGAAGCCCATCACGTTCGCTTTGAACCAAATTGGCTCGTTTAAGCGTTTGAAGGTGGTGCGACGTGTTGGCTACGGATTGTTCGACCTCTTTGGCGAGGACCTCGACTGTGCGGGGACCCTGAGCTAGCAATTCTAGGATTTCAATACGAGTTGCGCTGGAGAGTGCTTTTCCGACCTCCGCAAGGTGCGCGTAGGCGGCGTCTTTAAACTCTCGTGCTTCGGTTTTTTTCATGGGCTTGGTCGTAATTCAAGTATTCAAGCGTTCACTTGAATGTGACGATAGGCACCACTTCGGCATGGGTCAAGCCATGGTTCCGAATTGGTGCCAACGTCACCTTTTCATTCTTAGGGGATTGAGTGCCCGTGGTTGACCCCTGCGACGTTCGGTTGTCGCGGAATCGCCGAGCCAGGCTGGAGCCTAGCGGACCGAGTCGCGGAATCGCGGTGAACGATTCAGTTCCTGGATTCGTAAACGAGCATGCTGGGGAATTCGACGGCGGTTAAAAAGCCGTCGCCGCCACAGCCGGTGTCGATGCCAATGACTGCCGGGCCAGCCCACAAATCGTCCGGGTCTTCGGGCGTGAACGTCGACAATTCAGGCGGTAATTGACTGGTCACGGTGTGGCCGATGACGACCGGTTTTCCCGCATATTCTTTAAAAAACTTCTTTTTTCGCATCCAAAGTAAGGCCGTTTTATTTTTTCCTTCGGCTTCGGATGGATGGATGAATCTTCCGTCTATTTCCGGCAGGCCAGCATGGACGTAGATGGCGTATTTGTCTTCGTAGTACCACTCGAGTTTCTCCATCCATTCCAGGACATCCGGCGGAAAGAACGACCCCTTCATGAGTTGCGCCCAATCTTCGGATTCCGGCGCAGAACCTAGTTCGGAGATTGGTCGGTCAAGGTAAGACTCCATCGTCTGCAGGCATCCATTATGAACGGGTAGAATAAATTCGGGCCAATTTCCGCCCAATGCACGCAACCATCCGTCTTCGTGATTGCCCCGCAAAAATACGATTTTCGCGGGCGTTTTGGCGGGCAGGCGCATCAGGTAACGAATCACACCCTTGGAATCGGGCCCACGGTCCAGGTAATCGCCCATGAACACGACGGTGTCGTCCTTGGTCAGGACTGGCAGCCTCGACATCAGTTTGCTGAGTTGTTTTAGGTCGCCGTGTATGTCGCCAATTGCAAACGTTCGCTGGGTCAAAGCATGCTCCTTCTAAGTTAATGACATCACTTTGTAGGAGTGAGGGCCGGTGCGCAAGTGGCCACCGGGCGGCCGGCACTCAGTGGCGAGCCGTGAGCGAGCAGGAGTGTGGCGACTCGGGTCGGGTTTTCCCTCGATTGCGTCCTGAGCGAGAGCAGACTAAACCACTCTTGGATAGATTTTTAACGAGCGCGGAGCTCTTGTGACTAGTCTTTTTAGCGCCCTTGCCCTTGGCCTTGTTATTGGTGCGCAGCATGCGTTTGAGCCCGACCATGTCGCGGCGGTCGCCACGATGTTGCCCGGGGAATCGTCGTTGCGTCGAGCGGCTTTAAGGGGGGCATGGTGGGGCCTTGGGCACGGGACTGCGATCGCGTTGATAGGCGTGCCACTGGTGCTCTTTGGCATTCGGGTTCCTGCGTCTTTGGAAGGCGCGGCCGAGTTCTTGGTGGCGCTGATGCTTGTAGCCCTTGGCGCCCGGGCGATATGGAGCGCATGGCATCGCGACAAGGTCGTCGATTCTGTCGCGAAGAATCCGGCTTTGCGCTCGACGTCGGTGGGGCTGATTCATGGCCTCGCCGGGAGTGGCGCGGCGGTCGTTTTGGCGACAGCGGACGCGCCATCGAGGCTGGTGGCGATCGTGTTTTTGCTGGTGTTCACTTTGGGCTCAACGTTGAGTATGGCAGCTGCTGCGGCTATCGTAAGTGTGCCCGTTCGAAAGGTCTCGTCGAGTCAGGAACGTGTTTCTTGGGTGCTCGCCGCAAGCGGTCTTGTGTCGGTGCTTGTTGGCTTGATTTGGGCAGGCCCTCATGTTTCTGTTTGGATGCGTTAACGATTTGGGAAGCGGAGAATTATCATGGGAAATCGGCGAGAGTCTTTGGGACGAAATCGAAAGATGTCGTCGCCGATGAACACCAATTTCGGCTTCGTTTTTTTGCTGATTGTTTTCGGGGTGGGTACTTGGCAGGCCGCGAAATGGTTCATGCAGCCTGAACGTGTATTTGGTGCGAAAGAGTTGAAATGCCCGTTCTACAAAATCACGTTCGTTGACGCCGTCAATATCACCATGATTCGGGGCTGTGGGCGCACGATCGTTGCGCAATGTGATGAAAAACGATGCTCAGAACACAATAATGACCATATGGCGACCGATACCGTCTTTTGAGGCAGAGATTGTGTTCCCTTTGTTTTGCGGATATAAGTGTGCGGAAACTATATAAAAATCGAAAGTTGCCCAAATCTGCGGATATAGCGATGAGCTGCTGGAATGCGAGATGGCGACAATTCCCTACGTCGAAAACCTGGTGATAAATCCCGAGCCGACCGCGGCGTGCCTTGCCTTTGATGAGCGTTGTCCCTAAGGCGCTCGGGTTTCAGGGATGACCCGACGGAACCCAGTTTGCCTTTCTTGAACGGAGATATTTATGCAAAAAATTCTAATTTTGACGGTGGCAGCTTCGTTCTCGATGGCATGTGGCGACGATTCTACGAAGAAGAGTGCCAATAACGTGTCGTCGAATAATACAGCTACGAATAACGCAGCAACTACGAATAACGCAGCAACGAATAATACAGCCACGAATAACACGACCAATATTCAAGACTCCATGTTGGTAAAAAATATTACCGACGCCCAAGAAAAGAGTCTCCTTGATGAGTTTGATGGTTATCGCTCTTCCGATGATATAAGGGCGATATGCTTGGTTCAGGGGTATTTCGAGGCTTCGACCGCCGTTGCAAATGACGAGGTCCTTCAAGGCATTTGCACCACGGAACAATCGGATTGCGTGACCGCAACGCGTGATTCTACCATTGGGATTTACCGTGGCGAGACCTGCGAGGGAACGGTCGGTGAATTGAGGGCGTGCGAAAAATCGCAGGTTGAACAGATTTCTGAGTACGCTTCGGAATTTGTTGAATGCACGGAACTTAATGAGTCGCTTCTTGCGGATATGATCGCGATGGTTGGGGATATCCCACAGACAGCCGCTTGCAGTCATTACGACGACGTCTGCCCCTAGAGACTGACTCGGCTTGCGTCGCTGCGACCTGGTGCTAATTGGCCAAGAGTTCACTCAGGAGCGCCGGGTCATCTGTAAAAATCCCGTCTACATTAAGGCCGATGAAACGCTCCATATCTTCGCGTTCGTTGACCGTCCAAACCCGACCGTAGCGGTCGATAAAGGAACCCGCGGTGCGAAGGAGCTACTCGAAGACCTTGACCCAGCCATCGATCGAATCACCTTCCAGCCGCTGGGCGGTGGTCCCCGAATGACCTGGGAAGCCGCCTTCGATGCCAACTATTCAGACGGCGTCCTTGTTCTACATCACGGGCGCGTCGTGTATGAGCGTTACGCGGGGTGCTTAGGCCCCGACACCCTGCACGGGCTCTTGTCCGCGACGGCTTCACTGACTGGCTTAATGGCCGAGCAACTAATCGGCTCCGGTCTACTAGGCGAAAACGCGCTGGTTGGAGATCTCCTCCCAGAGCTCAAGCAGAGCGGGTTTGGCGATGCTACCGTTCGCCAAGTCATGGATATGACCACCGCCTTAGAATATTCCGAAGATTATTCTGACCCGAACGCCGAGGTCTGGAAATTTGCGGAAGCGGGCAGTTCACAAGGCTATTTTGATTTCCTGGCAACCGTCAAAAAGAACGGAAACCACGGCGAGCGTTTTATATTTAGAACAATCAACGCAGATGCGTTGGGGTGGATTCTCGCTCGCATCAAAAACCAATCCATAGCAGACCTCTTCTCTTGGCACTCCTGGCGACAAGTCGGAGCGGACCGCGAAGCATTCTATTTGGTAGACGCATTGGGCACTCCATTCGCCAGTGGGGGGTTTAATGCGACCCTCCGCGACACGGGGCGATTCGGAATGAGCCTCCTTCGCCTGGCTCCGTCGGTGATCCACAGCATTTTGGAAAAAGGAGACGTAAAAGCCTTCGCCAAAGCTGGGTACGACTTCATGTCTGGCTGGAGCTACCGAAGCATGTGGTGGAGCACGAACAACTCACATAACGCTTTCACTGCGCGTGGCGTTCATGGCCAGACGATATGGGTCGATCCCAAAGTCGATATGGTGATCGTTCGATTCGCCTCTCATCCAGACGCCGCACCTTCGGCAAGCGATTCGACCTCGCTGCCCGCGTACCACGCCGTCGCAGAATACTTGATAGCGCACGACAAAACTCCATTACGCGGCCAAAAATGGATCGTGAAAAAAATCGGCGGTAGACGACTGATCGCCAACACTGAGGCCTCGCTCTACTTCGCGGAAAATGGAGGATTTCACGGCAATGGTTCCTGCAACGGGTTCGGCGGACACTACGATGAATCCGAAGGAAACAAACTGACCTTCAAGCACCGAAGCTCCAAATTGGCTGGCTGCCCAGAAGATCGTTCGAGTCAGGAACAGCATTTCCAGAAGCTACTCTACGACACGCAAAGCTACGTCCTCGACAAGCGAAACGGGACGCTGAAACTAAAAACAAAAAGCGGGAAAACAATTCTTTTAGAACGCGCCCCATTCTAGGCGATTTAAAGGACATCTTTTCGCTCAGGCTCTGGAACGATCTCCTGGTAATCGCTGAGCTTGGTGGATTTGCCGCGCTCTTTACAAACGGGTTGTAAAGTTAAAGCGATGCGGTCCAAAAAGGCTTAGATAAAATAGATCTTGACTCGCCGACGCTGGCGAGCGATGCATGTTAGACACCTGACGCCTTGGGGGGCAACGTGATGTTTTATATGTGTATTCTTCCGCTCAACATCTCCGAAGAGAAGTGGACGGAGGTCTGGGATATGACCTTAGAGCTCATCAGGAACTGGAACCTACCGCTGATTCGCCCCGGCTACCGAAAACTCAGCGGCATACCGGTTCCCGTCTTCACGGATCCTGAAGACGGCGAGGATGGTTATTGGGAGATTTTTGGTGAAGATCGTTGGGGGACGACGGCCGGAAGTTTCGGACTTTATCGCGACCTTGGTCGTTATCTGCGATGGGGAAGTGAGGCCATTCAAAAGCATCCTCTGCTTCCCGATGATCCGAGCGGCCGGCGGCAGTATGTCGCTACTCCGTTCGAGCATAAACAGAGGGGGCGTCCCTACGTTATTGCTCTGATTGCCGTCGGAATGCTGATCGAAGACGTGTTTGCCGACGACGCGGTGATCCATGGAGACTTTGATTGGAACGACGTCCTGCTCGCCACAGAACAACTTGAGCGAATCTTCGGTAAGACGTTTCCGCCTCCTCGCGTCACGAAAGAAGCTTGGGTTCGTGCGCGTTATGCCGATGAATACGAAGGCGAAGCACTTTGTGAGGTTGTGAATTCCTTGACGGTGCACCCGACAAAAGAACCCATCCGTCGCACGTTTTACGCGACGGCATATTACGGTCGCAAGACCTTCACTGAGACGCCGAAGTTCGTGCGAGAGCTTTGTAGGCTTGCAGGCGAGATCGCAAAAGATCTACCAAGTGACCACAAATTCCTACTTCGTCAACTCGCCGAGAACATGCTGCTTAATCATGTCCGTGTGCGTGCTTCGGTGGTGGAATCGGTCCTTCCCTCGTTGGATGCCGAAGAGCTAAAGTGGTTGGTCGGCCTTACGGACCGTAAACTCAGTTCTTCTAAATTTGACCCTTGGCGCGGTCCCCTCATCGAAGATGAAGAGGCACGGAACCGGATAAAACGCGCGGTCGAAACAGAAGATCCTTCAGGAACTGAATCAAAGAAAACGACATAAGTGCTCAGAAAAATGACTTGATGTTCTGCCGCGCGGCCGATGGTAAAGAGAACTTCTTGCTTTCGCCGCCGAGCTTGGACTACCGGAGAATCTGAGCGTCTGGACGCCCCAAGAAGCAGCAGTGTCGTGATTTATCACTGTGGACCGCGAGACGACGGTCGGCGATCTAATGGGAATCCTCGAAGGGATTGAAGAAACAGCAGCGTGCAAAAGCAAATAAGCAACAATGCGCTTTGCCTAGCCGTGCCTAGTCCGCAGCATTTAGTGGTCGGCTAATTGGCCAAGACTTCGCGCAAAAGCGCGGGGTCATCGGTAAAAATCCCGTCCACATCGAGGTCGATAAATCGCTCCATATCTTCGCGTTCGTTGACCGTCCAAACCTGAATTTTAAGACCAAGCCGGTGCGCCCGCGAGATGTTCTCGGCGGTCGTCTGGTCCATGGGGGCCTGAATAATCTGACCTTTGGAGGCGTAGGCTGATTCTGTGGCGTCGGTCAGTCTTGAAAAAGCCAGCATTTCGCCGAGTGCAAACGAGGTGATGATGTCGGGTCGCGCCGCGCGAAACGCGTTAAGCGTCGCGTCAGAAAAGGCCGCAACCATGACTCGGCTCGCCGCATCATGGTTGTCGATGACGGCCGCAAGTGCGTCCACAATCGGTGGGTCATCCTGTTTGATTTCGATCGCGATATGGGTGTTCGGGAAGGCATCCAACAACTCGTCTAGGGTTGGAACTTGGACGCCTTGGCCGCGATAGGGAAAGGTAACGCCGCCATCCGTTGTGAAATCAAATCCGGCATCCAGTGCTTTGACCTCGGCCAGAGTCATGCCTCGAATCGCGCCAATTCCGTCGGTCGTTCGCGACACGCTTGAGTCGTGCATGCACACCACCACACCGTCGGAGGTGGCGTGAACGTCACATTCAATCACATCTGCGCCAATGGTCACGGCGTTTTGGTAAGCGGCGATGGTCTCCTCTGGTGCCAGCAAACCGCCACCGCGGTGGGCGATATTCAGAAATTGGTCGGAAAGAAAAAGGCTGTCTACAAAGGGACTTTTCATATCGTCTCCCTGGTCGTTTGTGGCATCCGGTTGTCCGAGGTCGTCAACCCCTGCATCCAGTATTTGCGCGTCAGAATCGGGCATGGGACTCGTTGCATCGTCACATCCAAGAGCCAAGACAGTGGTCAAAACCAACAGGAGAAATTTGTACATCAAATGGGCCTGAGTGCTGAATTTAGAGAGATTCGCAGTTCTCCGTTCGCCAAATATTCAGCGATGTGGGCTAAATAGCAAATAGGGGGGTCGGTTTGAACAACGTGAAACCGTGCTAGGCTTACGACTTCCCAAAGCTATGCCCACTTGGTGGTGACGGCGAATGCCGTATTGTGCACGCCAATGGCGTACTCGCTAATGGCGTGAGAAGCGGGCATTCAAAGCAAGGATGAGTTTGATGAGCACGAGGAAAAAGCGGCTGGGAACTGGGCGAAAATCCTTAACTCTTCGAAGGATGAAAAGACACAACCCCAGAAAAGACATGCGGCGCTTCAGAGGTGGGTTGAATCGGGAACGTTCTCGTCCCTGCGAGACGAGCTCGCGGCCGTTTGCGGGACGGACGTCGTGGCGTGTAGCTTGGCACTGCTGCTCGACACGCGGGCGGCAGGACGTATGAACATTCAGCATGAAGAGTTCTCTCAAGCGCTACTAAGGTATGCGTGCGCGGTGGGGAACGTTCGTTGCGAAGAGGTGCACTCGCATCTATGGTCTGGCACGGATTGACATGCCGTCCATCCATTTCCTGCGAGAGCTACTTCGATGCCAAACCTTAAGTTGACCTATTTCAATGCTGCCGGCCGTGCCGAGCCAGTCCGTATCGCACTCTTCATGGCAGGCGTGCCATTTGAGGACCATCGCTTGGATTTTCAGGAATTCATGGGCCTCAAGGCTGAGGGGGCGCTGCCGCTGGGAAGTGTCCCTGTTTTAGAAGTCGACGGCGTTAAGTTTCCGCAGACTGCCGCGATGCTTCGCTATGCTGCCCGTCTGGGCGATACAGGTCTCTATCCGACGGATCCCACCAAGGCGTTGGCTGTAGATAGCGTTTTGGACACCTTCAATGACACGCTTTCAAACCTGCTCACGCCAAGCTTTCACGAGCGCGATCCTGCCAAAAAACTAGAACTTCGCGCGGCATTTGCGGATGGCCCGATGAAAGTTGTCTTCGGCCACGCCGAGGAGCTCATCGCCCGTTCCGGCGGTCCATTTGTGCTCGGTGCAAAGATGTCGATGGCTGACCTTGTTTTGGCTCAGCAGGTATTGGCCATTCGCAATGGTATCCTTGACGGCATCAGTGCTGACCATCTGGCTCCTTACACACATATGAATGCGCTCGCCGATGCCTACCTGGCTGATCCGCGAGTCGTAGCTTATGCAGCCGCAAAAGCGTAAGGCCGTTGGGGCGGTCGCGCTGGACTCGGCTCGCTCCATGCGCGATGGCAGGGTAGAGTCCAGCGGTGAACGCAACACTTCTTACAAAACGATGGTACGAGCGTCAGGGACGGCTTTTCCTTGAGTACTGGGTGCGCCTGGACGAAGGCGCAGGTCGCATTCTTTTCGACAACGAACCGGCCGTTTTTTTTGTGGACCGCGAGGTCGTTTCGTCTGCAGCGACTCGTCGTGAATTGGAGCTCGAGTCGATGGACGGGCGTCTGGTCGACGCGCTGTATTTTCCGACTCAAAGCGCGCTTGTGGAGGAGCGAGAACGCCTGCTTCGCGAGTCGAGCTACACCCCGCTTGAAGCCGATATTTCGCCCAGCGACCGATTCCTCATGGAACGGTTTATCACGGGTACGATGCAGATTATTGGGGAGCCACGCCGAGTCGATGGTGTGTTGGAATGGCTGAATCCTACGTTGCGAAAAGGCGAGGAGCCGCATGTTTTGCGGATGTTGAGCTTCGACATCGAAACCGAAGGGCTCGACGGCCGAGTGCTTTCGATCGCCGCGATTTGTGGCCAGGAATCACAGGTTTGGGTGGACCGGCCAGAAGTGTCTTCGAAGCACTTTATTTCGTGCGATGGCGAAGCTGCCGTGATTCGTAGTTTTCAGGCATGGCTGAACAAAATCGACCCCGACATCATCACGGGCTGGAACGTGATTGGCTTTGATTTGCGGGTGCTCATCAAACGTGCAGAAATCCTGGGCATGACGTTGAGCCTTGGACGAGGGCGGGGGCGCACAAGTACTCGGACATCCGGTCGTCGCGGTGGGCTTTTTGCTGATGTTGAGGGGCGTGTGGTTTTGGATGGGCGTCCGACCCTGCAGGCGAGCGGCTATTTTTCGGAGTCGTACTCGCTGGAACACACCTCGCAGGCCTTGTTGGGTGAGGGGAAAACCCTCAAAAAGGTCACGGATAAGGCTGCAGAAATTATGCGCCTTTATCACGACGAGCCTGACGAGTTGGCGATCTATAATTTGCAGGATTGTGTGCTGGTCCAAAGGATTTTCGAGAAACAAGACTTGTTGGGATTTGTCCTGGAACGCCAGCAGTTGACTGGCCTAGCGATGGACCGTATCGGCGGCTCGGTGGCCGCATTTGATTACCTGTATTTGCCTCGTCTTCATCGAAAAGGCCGAGTAGGGCGCACCATCGATAGCGATGAGGAGTTCGAGGCGTCTCCCGGCGGCTACGTGATGGATTCAAATCCGGGGCTGTTTCGAAACGTTTTGGTGCTCGATTTTAAAAGCCTTTATCCGAGCATCATTCGCACCTTTAAAGTCGACCCTTGTGGGCTGGTTTCTGCCGAAAAAGCTGTCGCCGAAGATCAAAAGGATTTTGAACCCATCGATGGTTTTCGAGGTGGGTATTTTCATCGCGAGAACCATATCCTCCCTGCTCTGATCGAAGACCTGTGGAACGCTCGAGACGAGGCTAAAAGCCGCAAAGACACGGCTCGCTCGACGGCCATCAAGGTATTGATGAACTCGTTTTACGGGGTGCTGGGAACGACTGGATGCCGGTTTTACGATCCAAGATTGGCGAGTTCGATCACAATGCGTGGGCATCAAATTATTTTGGATTCTAAAGCGTTCATCGAAAAGGCGGGTTTTGAGGTCGTGTATGGCGATACCGACTCTGTATTTGTGCGCATCGGCGATGAGCACGACGTGGCGTCAGCTCAGGCGATCGGGAAGAAACTGTCCGTGGATATTAATGAGTATTGGCGGTCGCGTTGTGCGGATGAACACAAAATTGCCAGCCATCTTGAGATGGAGTTTGAAACCCATTATTTGCGCTTTTATATGCCGACCAAACGCCATTCCGAAGAGGGCAGCAAGAAGCGCTACGCAGGTTGGATTCTGGATAAAAACGGCGAAGCTCAGGTCGAAATCAAAGGCATGGAGGCCGTGCGGACCGACTGGACCCGATTGGCTCGTGATTTTCAGATGGAGTTGGTTCGCCGCGTGTTCTGCGACGAGCTTGAAGGCATCGAGGCATGGGTCATGGCCGAAGTTCGTGCTGTTCGCGAAGGACGTCGAGACGAGCAGTTGGTCTACACGAAGCGCCTTCGACGCTCACCGGAGGATTACACAAATACGCCTCCTCACGTTGCAGCCGCGATTATTCAGGGTGGGAATCCCCGTCGTATTTCATACTATATGACGCGTGCTGGTGCTCAGCCTGTTGGACAGGTCGACTCGCCAATTGACTACGAACATTATATTGAAAAGCAGCTAAAACCGTCGACCGAAGCCATCTTGGAACAAATCGGGATTTCGTTTGACCGCATCACCACGCGACAAGGATGGCTATTTTGAAGCACCTTATTTTTCTATCGATATTTGTTTCGGGATGTTCACTTTTTGGCGACAAAAAGACCTACGATATTCCTATCAAAACCGAGGCGGAGCTCGAGAAGGAGCTGGCGACCGCCTGTAATTCGAGTGTCGCGAAAGGCCAACCGATGTTGATCGAATTTTCAGCGACCTGGTGCGGTGACTGCCAGAAGTTGAGCCTGATGAAAAAGGAGGCCGACCTGGCGAGCGAGCTCAAAGGCTGGGATTTGGTGGTCATTAATGTTGGGCAATTTGACCAACACACGGAACTTTTGGAAGCGTATGCCGTGAATGCCATCGCGAAATGGGCCGTCGTGGCGCCAACGGAATGCAAGTCGTCGGCCGCGACCTGGCCTCAAAAGGCAGCTAGGACTCTTGAGCCCATGAGCGGTGAGCCGGTCACTGCCGCTGCTTTGGCGGCGTGGCTTCAAGCGAATCGTTCGATCAACTAAAGTGCTTGAATCGTGTTTGGTTCCTTCGCATAGTTGCCGCACATAGATTGGCAAACCAAAGGACATCGTATGGGGCGGAAACTTTTGATTTTGGCGTGTCTCGCTGCAGCAGGTTGCGGACAAGGCGAACAGACCACCGGTGACACCGAAAACAGCGATTCGAGTATCACTTCGACGAGCCGGCTCACCGTTAAATTGGGCTATGGCTTTGCTTGCGTGCTGGATCCGGGACAGGGGGTTTATTGTTGGGGTGCCAACGGTGGCGGGCAACTCGGCCAGGCTCCCTCTAAGCTTAACGGTCCTGCGGGACTGAATGCGAGCGATGTCCCCGTATTTGTTGAAGGCACAGAAGATGCTTTAAGTCTGTCGGTGGGTGATGGACACGCGTGTGTTCTTACATCGGCGGATGTCCTTTGTTGGGGTGCCAACGGCGCGGATCAAATCGGCACGAGTGGCGCGGTAGACACCTGTTACAACATCGTCTTGGACTCGGATGCCGGGTATATGGATATGCCTTGTCAACCCACCCCCACGAGCCTTGGAGTGGGAAAACAAACGTGGTTGAGTGCTGGAGGAGAGGCGACGTGTGTGGGCGACGGTGTCGTAACGACTTGCCGAGGTAGCGCGGCCTATCGGTTTTCTTCGATGTCGGATTTGACCTCGATTTCCATGTCGTCTGACTCGGTTTGCGGCCTGACCCATGCGGGCAAGTTGAAATGTGATGGAAGTCCGTCACCCGACGAATACGGGGTAGTGCAGACCTTGGCCCCAATCGAATCGTTTGTATTGGGCGGTGGAACGAATATTTGTGCGATTACGGTGGGTGGTGCGCTTCAATGCTGGGGGGATAGTAATTCGTCAGGCGAGTTGGGCGCGGGGCATACTGAAATTGTGAACCCTTGGGAAACGACCACGCCCGTGAAACTCGCCCTTAAAGTCGCAGCTGGAAGTGGGCATTTTTGTGCTTTGTCGAATGGAGGCGCGGTACATTGTTGGGGACGCAACGGCGATGGACAGATAGGAATTCCTGCACCTGTTTTTGTCGGGGTCGAAATGACGGACCCGGAATCCTTTGAGTTGCCGGAAGGTAGGTGTGCGACCGGACCGTGTGAGCCCGAAATCGTCTTGGTGGATGGAATTGGCATCGCAACGAGCATCGCTGCCGGTGGGGAAAGTTCGTGTGCCGTAACTGAGGATCGACAAGTGAAATGTTGGGGGCGACTTGTGGGAACGTCGGTACCGACAGTGATTGTAGGGCCCTGGTCGCCGTGAACGGTCGTCGGTTTTCAGTGGGGCGGTTGTCGGGAATCGCAATGCCGGGCGGGAGCGGCGTACCAGGCGCGATGCCGGCCTCGTATTGAGTTTGATGTCGTGAATGGATGTCATATCTATTCATGATTGCCTGGGTGCGGTATTTATCTGAGAACTCAAGATTGTTCGACTTGTGGTGGTTGACATCCCATCTTTTGAGCCTACGATTGATGTAAGTAAGTACTTGCAAGCGCGTCGGAGGATGCAATGACCGTCAAGAAACCCACTGAAGAACGTCGACGAGAGATCGCAGATGCCGGCATCAAAATATTGGGTGCGCGGGGGCTGCGAGAGTTCACAGCGGCGAACATCGCGGCAGAAGTTGGGATTTCTGACGGCACGGTTTTCCGGCATTTCAAGGACATGAACGAGATTGCTAACGCCGTCGTGGAACGTGTTCGGGAGCGATTGACGATGGCGCCTTCGGAGCTCGAAGATCCCGTTGAACGATTGCATGACTTCGTATTGAGGCGAGTTCACGCTGTGGCAACTCAGCCCGAGATTCAATCGCTTATTTTTTCTGATCAAATTGATCATGCCCTTGGTGCCGCTGGGGTAGGGCAGGTCGCAGCACTTCGAAACGCGGGCCGTAGATTCGTGAAATCGTGCCTCGATGAGGCAGTCCAAAAGGGGCTGGTCCGGGAAGGACTCGATGTTGATTCTACGGTTCTTTTAATAATGGGGACGATGATGGGCGTGCTTTTCGCCGTAAAGGACGACGCGTTGAGTGTTTCGATCGACGAAACTGGCGTGCGTTGCTGGCAGACCTTATCTTTGGTGCTCGGACCTAATCAGGGGAAATCATGAAGGCCTTTAAAATAGTTGGAATTGTATTGGGTATCGCGGGTTTTCTTGCGGCGTTTTTCTGGATTTTGACAACCCGGGGCCCGCTTGCGCCGCTGAAAATCGAGACTTCTCAGGTCGTACGTGCTGACTTGGAGCCGAGCGTGTTTGGGATCGGAGTTGTGGAGGCGCGATTGTCGTACACGGTCGGTCCCGTCGCTCCAGGCCGTGTTTTGCGGGTCCTTGTAGATCAGGGCGAGTCGGTCAAAGCGGGTCAACTGGTGGCCGAGATGGACCCGGTGGATTTGGACCAGCGCGTGCAAGCCGCTGAGAGCTCTGGTTCTCGGTCCAGAAAGAACGTTCAAATGGCAGAGGCGCAGGTCGCCGAAGCCGAAAGTCGCGTCAAATTTGTACGGATGAATCGAGCCCGCGACTTGAAACTTTATGAACAAAATGTCCTGAGCAAACAAGCGATGGATAACAGCGATAACGAGGTCGAGCGCGCCGAAGCCGCCCTTGCCTCGGTGCGGGCAGCCGCGGCCGTCGCAAAACAAGATGTGGGCCGCGTCGACGCGGAATCTCAAGGAGTAGGCACTTTGCGGGATAGTTTAAGGCTGCTGAGCCCAGTGGACGGCGTGGTGGTTTCGCGTGACGTTGAGCCAGGCACAACCGTTGTGGGGGGCCAGGCAGTCCTGCAGTTGGTGGCGCCCGAGAGCCTCTGGGTCCGCACGCGTGTCGATCAGTCGCGCGCTGACGGTGTGAAAATGGGCCAGGCGGTGGACATCGTTTTACGCTCAAAACCCGATGTGAAGATGCCAGGTCGGGTGACTCGAATCGAGATGCAAAGCGACGCCGTAACCGAGGAACGCATCGTGAGTGTGAGCTTCGACCCACAACCCGAACACCTATTTATCGGCGAACTTGCAGAGGTCGTGATTCACCTGCCCAAAATCACCGGTGTGCTCATGGTGCCTAGCGCCTCCATCATTCATGAAGGCGGGAAAACCGGGGTCTGGCAGTCCGTGAATGGCGACGCACAATTCAAGCCCGTGGTTATTGGCAGTCAAGCGCAGTCCGGTGTCACCGAGGTCCTCAGTGGGCTCAAGGAAGGCGAGTCTGTCATCGTTCATACTTCGGCTCAGCTGAAGGAAGGTGTGCGTGTCAGCGAAGCCAAGGCTAAGCCATGATTAATCTCGCAAGACGCGACGTGGCCAATCATCTTGGCCGTTATGTTCTTACCGGTGTCGGCCTTGGACTCTTGATTGGTGTGACGTTGACCATGGCCGGTGTTTATCGGGGCATGGTGGACGATGCCAAAGTCCTTTTGCGTGCAGGTGGCGCCGACATCTGGGTGGTCCAAAAGAACACCTTGGGACCCTTCGCCGAGGCTTCAAACCTGCCCGACGACGCCTATCGCAGCATCGACGGACTATTGGGCGTGGCCGAGACCGGAAACGTCGCATACCTGACGACCCAGGTTGGGTACGGCGGCAAAGACCTGCGGGTGATGGTCGCGGGCTATGAGCCCGGAAAAATGGGGGGCCCGGCGTTTCTGATGGCTGGACGGCCGATTTCGAAATCTCATTACGAGGCAGTCGCCGATGTAAAGACGGGCTTCAAGTTGGGCGACAGCATCCAGATTCGTCGCAATCAATATGAGGTCGTCGGACTGACTCAGCGCATGGTGTCTTCTGGTGGGGACCCTATGGTGTATATCCCGCTCAAGGATGCACAGGAGGCCCAGTTCCTGCGCGATAACGACGCGATCGTCAACGATCGGGATCGACTCGCGATGAACCCAGCTGTCAATCGGCCTGGGCAGCCGGGGATTTTGAAAGCGGTTGAGGCGATTCAGACCACCAGCCATCGGGTGAACGCGATTCTTGTGCGTGTCGAAGACGGCCATAGCCCAGAAGAAATTGCTGAAAATATCAAGCGATGGAAACACCTAAATGCGTTCACGAATGCGGACATGGAAGAAATTCTCATTGCAAAACTCATCGCAACGGCGGCCAAACAAATTGGTCTGTTTTTGGTGATTTTGGCGATCGTGAGTGCGGCCATTGTGGCGTTCATTATCTACACGATGACGATGGGCAAAGTGAAAGAGATCGCCGTGCTGAAATTGATCGGAACTCGCGACAAGACGATCGCGTCGATGATCATGCAGGAGGCCTTAGGTCTGGGCTTTATCGGCTTTTTTGTGGGCAAATTTGCGGCGACGCTTTGGGCGCCGGTTTTCCCAAAATATGTGCTGCTCGAAACGACTGATGCAGGCCGGGCCTTTGCCATTACGCTCGTGATTTGTGCACTTGCATCCTTATTGGCCATTCGTGCGGCCCTGGCCATCGATCCCGCGGAGGCAATCAGTGGATGAAATTATCAAAATAGAACCAGCAATTCTTATCGAGAACCTGACTAAAACCTACGGAAGCGGTCCCACGGCTGTTCATGCCCTCAAAGGTGTGGACATGCGTATCGAGCCCGGTGAAGTCGTGGGCCTGATTGGTCCCTCGGGGTCCGGGAAGTCGACGCTATTGAAGTCGTTAGGAGCCGTGATTGAGCCGACCTCCGGGCGTTTCACGCTGGGCAGCGAAATCATTTATGACGACGGCTGGAAACGCGGCGACCTACGTGCGCTGCGGCGCGATCGAATTGGTTTCGTGTTTCAAGCCCCCTATTTGATTCCGTTTTTGGATGCCACCGATAATGTGGCGCTCTTGCCGATGCTGGCGGGTGTGGCTAATGCCGTCGCGCGAAAAACCGCGTTGGAAATGTTGACCGCTCTGGACGTCCATCACCGTGCGAAAGCGCGAGTCAGTGAATTGTCGGGCGGCGAGGCACAGCGCGTGGCGATTGCGAGGGCGTTGGCAAATAGACCCCCAATTATTTTGGCCGACGAACCGACCGCGCCACTCGACGGTGAGCGTGCTCTTGGTGTGATGAAGATCCTGAGCCGTTTGGCCCATGAATTTCAAACCGCGATTATCGTGGTGACCCACGATGAAAAGATTATTCCGACGTTCAAGCGCATTTACCATATCCGCGACGGCAAGACTTACGAGGAAGCCGGCGAAGGGCGGGAGCTATGAAACGAAAATTAACGAACTATTTTATCGTCTTGGTTTTGCTTTCGGGTTTTACCCTGTTTGCAGGGCCTGTTTCGGCGCAAGACAGTCTGCAACTCGACTTGAACAAGACCGTGGAAATGGCCACGGCACACAGTCGGAAATCTAAAATGCGAAACGACGAATTGGAGGCCGCCACTTTTCGTCGCAACCAGGCTTTTGGGCGTTTTTTGCCTAAATTGACGTTGAGTGCGCGATACAGCCGCGTGAGCCATGTTGAGCCGAGAACGATCGGCACCATTCAATTTGGGGAGGCTGTAGATAATCAGTACTCGTTGCGTATGGCGCTGGATCAGCCGATTTTCACGGGTTTTGCGTTGAGCAGCGGCTACCGCATCTCCGAATACGCCGAGCAACTGGCGCAGGACCGGACTCGGTTTGAACGTGCGGACGTGCGGGCGATTTCGCAGGAAGCGTATTTTAATCTGCTCAAAGCACGGCAAATGCGCCAGGACACCGATACATTGGTTGCGGCCCTCGAGGAGCACCTGCGTCAGATTCAACTGCTGGGCGAAGCAGGTCGTGCGACAGATCTTGAGATATCCAGAGTTCGAAGTCGCGTCGCTGCGGCGCGGGTTGCCTCCGTTCAAGCTCAGGGTGCCGAAGCGAGCGGTCAGTTGGCGCTAACGACGCTCCTTGGGGTCCCCTCAACCACGCCACTCACGCTCGCCGATATCGTAGATTCTGTTCAGGATTCTTCGGCCGACGTCGAGGGGTTGGTGGCTCGTGCACTCGCGAATCGACCTGAGGTTGCCATCGCGACCACAAATGCGGCCATCGCATCGGAGCGCGTGAACGTTGAAGCGTCGGCGCTATGGCCGCAGGTGTCTCTGCGATTTGGTTATAATTACGACCGTCCTAACCAGCGCTATTTTCCTGCCCAGGACGAGTTTGACGGCACTTGGGATCTCTCGGCCATGGTGTCGTGGACCGCATGGGATTGGGGCGTCACGTATTATGGGATGAAGGCGGCTGAGGCGGAAGCGCGGGCGGCGAGCCGAAATGTGGAGGAGACTCAGGACTTGATTCGACTTGATGTCGAACGGCAGCGTCAGGCCTACACCACGGCAACTGCAAAAATCCTGGCAGCTGAGGAAGCGCTGAAGAGCGCGGAGCAGTCGTTTAACACGACTGAGATTCTTTTTGAGGCCGGCCGTGCCCAGAGTCTGGACGTTTTGGATGCGGCCACTGAATTGACTCAAGCCAGGTCTGAGTTGGTTCAGGCGCTCGCCGACGCACGCATCGCATGGGCGTTTGTGCAGAAATCCTTGGGCGACGACACCGATTAAGGTTCGCAGGCGCCGTAATCGATGATTCTGGCATAAAGCTTGGGCGGGATATCTTGTTTGCATTGGTCCGAATAGACCGTTTTGACGGTGGGGGTGTTGTCGTTTTCCCCGCACGTCAGGCTGCCGTACTGTGTGTACGTAAAGGTCTTGTTGGTCGGGTCACACGTGAAGGTGTCGGCCGAGTTTTCGCCGGAGTGGCCGGGCCAACAATAACAGGGCGCCGTTGATTCGACCGGAAATGCATTGGTTGCGACGGGGTCCCCGCTGCAGTCGGTCGAGGACCAAAAGCCGACCACGACGTATTGGGTTGGGTCGTCGGGATTGAGTTCACAATCATCGTCGGAGCAGCCGACCAGAATCGACACACCTGCTAGGGCCAATAAAATCAAGGGGGAGAAGGCGCTTCGGACGAGGATTTCTCTCGAATTAATGGACATGTATAGTGCGGCTCTTTGCAGGAAAGTGTGCTCGGAAGCCTAGGCGCGCGGGTATTCGCGCGCAACGACCAACTTTCGCGGTTCTGAGGCAATGATGTTCCGATTTTCGTTTTTGACTGTGCTGTTGATGTTCGTCGTTCTGGCGGGCTGCTCGGATAGCTCAAACAAGTTTTCATCGTCCGACGCTGGTTTTGACCTGAACGAAGACGAGGACACTGACTTGCCAGATGTGGCCTCGACTCTTGTAGACAGGGGGACCTGCGAGCAGTCTGGCGGCATGTGTCAAAGCCCCGACCTTCCGTGCGAATCTAGTACGGTCTTCGCTGGAAATGAGCTTTGTGGCGACCAGCCCAATAGTACCTGCTGCCTTCCTGGTGAACCGTTGCCAGGCGTTGTCGGGGCTTTTTCGACCTCCGGATCTGGATACGTGGAATCGACACTAATGCAGGTCGAGGCGTTCGCCAGCGGAGGGGCGTTTGTGGTCATGAGCCATCGCGGAGAAATCGTGATTCCGGTTGTTGGTGGAGTGTTTTCGAGCACTGCAGCAGCCGACGTTGACGAAGTTCTGGGGCTCTGGGTGGACCCGCAAGGCGTGGTGCAAAACGTGGTTCGTCTGGCGATTGGCCGGGCTGATGTTCAGGTTTTTCCGCTCAGGCGGGATGTCGCGGTCGCAGTCCGGTCGGCCCCGGACACAACGGTGTTGCCTGACGGTGGCGCCTATAAAGACGGAGCCTGGCGCTCTTTGCTTCTGGTTGCGGATTCAGACGGCGGCATACGTCTGCGCGCTGTATTGACCGCAGAGGACGGCGCGCCGCAATTTTCGGCGATTTCTGAATCGCCGGCCAATGAGCTTTTCATTGCCGCCCAACAAACCGGGGTTGCGCAGAGCCTCGAGATTATCGATGGAGCGACGACGCCGATTCCGGAACTTGCCACACCACCTCGTGAATGGGGCGTTCGATCATGGTTTGTGCGGGTGCGCGGAGCCTCAAACGACTTGAGGTTTCTGGGCGGCAACGGAACCGTCCATATCAATGCCATGGCGCCGACCAATGATGGTGGCCTCTGGATTTGTGGAGATGTCGGCGGATACGGTTCGGACATGACCGTGGTGTTGGGGGAGGGAATGCCCTCCGAAACCACCCTAACGGCGATTTCACCGGATGATGATCCTTCTTCCGACGTCTTTTTTGCGCGCTTGGGGGCGTCAGGTGAGGTCCGCTCAGCTTGGCTTCATTACGGGTATAATAATTCGCTGAAGCGCCCATGCAGCATGGCGATCGATGGGGATGACCTTCTGGTTTCGGTGTCGATTCGAGCACAATTCACAGCCATCGGAGGCATAAAGTACACGTGGACCCAACCTGACGGCACGGAGGCGAGCTTTGACGCGCAATATGACGCCAACGCTCAGATTCTGGCACGCTTCTCCGCGGCGGGGCAGTTGCAGTGGTTCACCGAATACGCTGCGGGCATCGAAGCGCCTCGCGTCTGGGCCCGTGAGGGTCAATTTCGGCTCGGTTTGAGTGCTCAGGATGAAACCGTCATCTTCAAGGGTGGGGCGCTCGGGTCAACGCTTCAGATTCAGCCAAATCCACAACATGGTGTTTCGACGCGTTTGAGTTTTGATGGGGGATCGGGGGCGCCCGCTGCTTTGGCCGGCGGTGGAGTGTCCGGAGGCACCTTGTTGGCCAATGGCGCGCTTCTGGTCGTCAAAATTAGCCACGAGGAAATCGTGATGGGGAATGCGAGTCCAAATCCGACGATTTGCCCTGCAAGCGACACGACGCATTTGTGTGCGGCCGTGGTCGGGCCCGCCCCGATCGAGGGAATGGTCATCCAGCAGTAGCGGTCGGGAGGACTTGGGTGTAGGAGTTCAATCGGACGAGTCACCCAGCCTTTGGTAGTCGATGCAGCTCTCAGAATCCTCCTCGTCTACCGAGATTACGCGACGCCTTTTTGACCTCGCCTGGCCCATCATCGGGCTCAACGTTCTTCAAGTGCTGGCACTTGCTGTCGACACAGCGATGGTCGGCCACACTCCGAACTCCGAATTCGCGCTTACCGGCATGGGATATGGCTCGCAGCTGATCTTCTTATTGATGGTTGCGATGATCGGATTGACGGTGGGGACGGTGGCCTTCATCGCGAGAGCGAAAGGGGCGGGCCAGACGGAGAGGTCACAAAATATTCTGCATCAATCCGTTCAGATGACGCTGATGCTTGGCGTCGTGATGGCGGTCGTTGGGAATATCTTAGCCGAACCCTTATTGAAGCTCCTGGGGGCCGACCAGAATACCCTGACGCCCGCATTAGCCTACTTGCGCCCGCTGCTCTGGGGAACAGGTTTCAATTACCTGAATATCCTGTTTGCGGCGTCGTTGAGAGGGGTGGGCAATACACGGCTTGCGTTCATGGTGGCGTTGGGCATGAACGCGCTGAATTTCCTGTTTAATTACGCGTTGATCCTGGGCAATTTTGGATTCGAGCCCATGGGCATTGCGGGGGCCGCAGTGGGCACGGTGATGGCGCAGGCGTGTGCGGTCATCACGATGGCGACGATCCTGAGCCGTAACGTTGTTCCCGGTCTTGGGTTGAGCCTGCGTCCTCGCACCGTAGATGGTCCTTTGGTCAAAGAGTTGATTCGCGTTGGCTGGCCTGCCGCGGCTGACATGTTGGTTTTGAACGCTGCTTTTTTGAGCATCATCGGCATGCTTGGTCGAATCGACCAGGCCGCCGTGGGCGCGCACAGCTTGGGTTTGCGGGTTCAGGCGCTGGCGTTTGTTCCGGGTATGAGCATCAGTCAGGCCGTGGGCGCGATGGTGGGGCAGGCGCTGGGTGCGCATAACGTTGCGTCCGCCAAAAAAATCCTTCGTTCGGGCATTGGGCTGAACCTCATCATCATGAGTTCGCTCGGCCTGGTCCTTATCGCTTTTTCGGATTTTTTGGTTGGAGTCTTTGGGGTCGACCCGACTTCAAGCCTACACACGTTTTCGGTGCAATGGATGCGCTTGCTTGGGTATTCGATGCCGGTCGTGGGTGTGTACATCGCTGTTGTTGGGCTCTTTCAGGGCTCCGGGGCCACTCGGCTTAGTCTGCGGATTAATCTGGTCAGCACGGTGTTAGTCCAGATTCCAGCCAGTTACGTGTTAGGCTTCACGTTTGGTCTTGGGCCCTGGGGTGTCTGGGCAGCTTTCCCAGGCGTGTTTTTGTTGAAGCTCGCATGGGCGTCGGTCGAGTATCGCCGCGGTAATTGGGCAAAAACGGGCGCGCAAGTTTAGTGCAAAAAATTGATGCTTGATAGCTATAGACTCGGGCTTATGTTGCGACTGTCTTATCAAGAACCGCACGAATGCTAGGAGCATATTATGGGACTCAGAATTAATGACATTGCACCGGATTTCACCGTCAACTCGACCGCTGGCGAGATCAGTCTGCATAAATGGATTGGGACGGGTTATGCGATTCTTTTTTCGCATCCAAAAGACTTTACACCGGTCTGCACCACCGAGTTCGGTGCCGTCGCCCGCCTCGTGCCCGAGTTTGCGAAACGCAACACCAAGGTGATGGGCGTTTCCGTCGACAGTGTTGAAGAACACATCAAATGGAAGAAGGACATCGCGGCTTTTGCCGGCGCTCCTGCTGACTTCCCGATCATCGATGACACGTCGCTTACGGTTGCGAAACTTTTCGACATGCTTCCAGCCGAGGCTTACCTTCCTGATGGTCGTACAGCCACTGATAGCGCGACTGTACGAACAGTTTTCATCATCGGACCCGACAAGAAAGTTCGCTTGATGATGACCTACCCGATGTCGGTTGGTCGTAATTTTGCCGAGATTCTGCGCGCCCTTGATGCCGTGCAAGCAACCGATGGAACGGGCATTGCGACACCTGCGAACTGGGTTCCTGGTCAGGACGTGATTGTCTCGACAAGCTTCAATGACGAAGCTGCAAAAGCTAAGTTTGGCGAGCTTGATATCAAATTTCCGTATTTGCGATTCGCAAAAGACCCGAAAAAATAAGCAATTCAAACCAAGCCTTGCTTGAGTTTTTTGACCGCTCGAAGTTTCGTTTGAGCGGTCGTTTTGTTTTAGATCATTTAAAAAGGAAGAGTATGAATCTCGGCGCATTTTCAATCAGCCTCGCTGTCGCTGACCTCAACGCATCCAAGGACTTCTATGCGAAGTTGGGGTTCGAAAACTTTGGTGGTGCGGCCGAGCAGGGCTGGCTGATCTTGAAAAACGGAGACCATATCATTGGTCTATTTCAGGGGATGTTCGATAAGAATATCATGACCTTCAATCCAGGCTGGGATCAGGACGCCAAAGAGACTGGCGAGTTCACGGATATTCGTGAGCTTCAGCGAAGCTTGAAAGAGCAGGGCGTTGAATTTCAGACCGAGGCCGACGAAGCCACGAATGGGCCTGCCAGCTTTGTGATTGTGGACCCTGATGGCAATCCAATCATGGTCGACCAACACCGTTAAAAAGCTCGTCTTCGACTGATTATTCGAAATCGCTTGCTGAATGGCGCTCGGCGAGTTGTCCTTCGTCGCCCCAAACCCGATTCACTCGGGTTCCGCGTTTGACGGCGGGGCGTGCTTCGATGAGCTTCGCCCAGCGAATCACGTTCGTGTAGTCGTGGACCGAGAGGAATTCGGCAGCGTCGTAGATATTTGCGATGACCAAGGCGCCGTACCAGGGCCAAATCGCGATATCGGCAATCGAGTATTCGTCACCGGCCATGAAGGTGTTTTCGGCCAGATGACGGTCGAGCACATCGAGTTGTCGCTTGGTTTCCATGGCAAAACGATCGATGGCGTACTCGATTTTGAACGGCGCGTAGGCGTAGAAATGGCCGAACCCGCCGCCAAGGTACGGGGCGCTTCCCATTTGCCAGAAGAGCCAGCTCAGGGCTTCGGTTCGAGCGGCTTTGTCTTTGGGCAGGAACGCGTCAAAGGCCTCGGCAAGGTAAAGCAGGATCGCGCCCGATTCGAATACTCGCTGGGGCTTGTCGCCGCGGTGGTCCATCAATACAGGGATTTTCGAGTTGGGGTTGGCTTCTACGTATCCGCTGGTGAACTGGTCGCCTTCTTGGATGTTGATGAGCCAGGCGTCGTACTCGGCGCCGGTGTGGCCGGCTTCGAGGAGCTCTTCGAACATCACCGTGACCTTCACGCCGTTGGGCGTTGCCAACGAATAGAGCTGAAAAGGATGCTCGCCGACTGAGAGCGCCGCTTCTTTGGTTGGGCCGGCGATGGGGCGATTGATATTCGCGAATTTCCCGCCGCTTTCTTTGTTCCAAGTCCAGATTTTTGGTGGGATGTATTCGTTCAAGTCAGTCACGTTCGGCCTCGGTTTTATGCATTATGAGTTCGTTTAAATACTCAGATGCTACAAACCTGATGTTGTTTCGTTTTGGCCCGTGATTTGGTCCGCGTGCAGGCTGCCTGCAAGGTGATTTGTGGAATACTGCGTACCGAAATCGCAGGTCGCAGTGAGGCGGGAGCCTGGGGGACCTATCGCAGGCTGGCAGGAGTCAGGCCGACCAATCGCAGTGCTGGGCCATTGGATTTATGTACCGAAATCACAGGTCGCAGTGCCAGGCAGGGAGCCTGGCACAACCGACAATCACTTAGCGGCGAGCGTTCCGCCGGCGTCCAAGTGTGCGTTGGCGGCAGCTACGACAGCGTTGAATGCAGCTTTGTCGGCTGCTGGGAGCGGACGTCGGTCGGTGCCGTGATAGGCAATGGGGTCGATGACCTTGGTGCCCTGATTGAGCTGGTAATGAAGGTGAGGACCTGTCGAGTGGCCCGTGTTGCCACTCAGTGCAATGACCTCGCCAGCGTGCACGCGGGCGCCTACCTTCACTTTGCTTTCAGACAGGTGCAGGTACTTGGCGAGCACGCCGTCTTTGTGCTGGACCTCGACGCAGTTTCCGTTGGCGTTCCAGTTCCAATTCACACGTGTCACAACGCCGTCGTATCCGGAAACCACAGGAGTTCCAGCCGCGACTTTGAAGTCCATTCCATGATGAGTGGGGCGGTCGCGCAGTAGGCTCGTGATCTGTTCGTATTCGGCAAGTGGGCTGTTGCGAAGGCGATGGGGGACTTCGGTGCCGTCTGCCGACCAGTACGAGGCGTAGGCATCGCCGGTCGCTTTGAAGCGGTAGGCGTTGATGGTCTTATTATGTTTTTCAGTGAAATAGCGTGCGGCTTCGATGACTACGGTATCCGTGGTCCCCAGAGTCCATGCGACTTCGATGTTGTCGCCCGGGCGCAGGTCTTTGCGCAGGTCGAGGTCCCAAACCAACACGCGTGAAAGCGTAGCGCTGACAAAATCGCCATAAGGTTCGGCTGCGACGGCCATGGTCTGCGGAATGCTATTTTTGAGTGCGGCGACGGTTACGCGCACGTCCGAATCATTCAGCACGGGTTTAGCGGCTGGTGCTTGAGCGATAGGTTCGATGGGTTCGGCGATTGGGGCGTCGTCATCGACTTCGTTTTCTGCAAATTCAATGACTTCGGGGGTGTCTGCAGGTGCCACGGCCGCCGCTTCAATGACCGGAGCGGCCACGTCTGGGGTTTCTGCGCTTGGCCAGAGCATGACGGCCAGCAACGCGATGTTGAGTGAAGCAGAGGCAGCAAGCGCGATGCCGGTTATCCGGTCGCGAGAAATCGACACATCCATGTGTTCGTCTCCGAAGTACGCGGCCACTCCATGTCGCCGTACCTCCAGTAGATCATGGACGATCGGGTTGCACAAACTTTCTTGAGGGAAAAGCCCGCTTTGATGCAGCGCTAGCCTTGGTCAGACGGCTTTGTTGGAGGATGGATCGGCAAGCAAATGATGAATTTTGTCCCTTTACCAGGAATCGATTCGACAGAGATGTCGCCGCCATGTGCTCGCAAGATCCCTTGCACCGCCGACATCCCGAGGCCGCGGCCGGTGTCCTTGGTGGTGAAAAATGGGTCGAAAAGCCGTGATTGAACTTCCTTGGACATCCCGCACCCAGAATCCTCGACGGTCAGGCGGATTAATTGCTCTGTTTCCGGTTCGTCGATTTCACTCAGGCCGATCGCGATTCGTCCTGGTTTGCCCTCCAGCGCATCAGAGGCGTTGGTGAGCAGGTTCATCACAACTTGGATGATCTGGGTTCGATCGACCACAATCGCATGAACCGGGCTAAGGTTCAGCTCAACCGTTGCATTGGACGCCATCACAGTGCCGAGCATCGAGAGGACTTCCTTTACGAGCTCGCCAAGCTTGACCGATTGCGGAGGGTTCTGACGTTCGCCCGTGTACGTGAGCAGCAATTTCGTGAGTTCTGCCGCTTGCATGGCCAGAGTCTCGATACTTGAGATTCCGCGGGCAATGGCTGTATTTTCAGGTGCAATATCGAATCGAAGGAGGTCGATTTCACCCAGAATTCCCGTTAGGAAACTGTTGAAATCATGGGCAACCCCGCTTGCGAGGATGCCGAGGCTTTCAAGCTTCTGGGTTTGAAGCAGCTTCAGCTCAAGCGCGTGGTGTTGGTTTTCGGCTTCGATCTGTTTTGTGATGTCGACGACATAGCCCAGGAAGTGAGTTGGGGCGGTTTCGGCGTCGTTTCGGATGACATGCGTCATGTCGTAGAGCCATCGGGTTGACCCGTCGGCCCGCGTGATCCGGTAAGGTTCGTGCACAAAAGTGCTGCTCGCCGATTTTGTTCCTTCGACGACCTCGGCCGAGACCCGTTTGATGTCTTCGGGGTGGATCAATTCGGCGTAGACGGCATCGCCGCTCAGGAATTGTTCTGCGCTGTAGCCAAACACCTCGGCGGCGTTAGGCGAGGCGTATTCCACTGGCCATCCGGGGAGGTTTTGCCATCGGAAGACAACCACGGGTCCGCGCGCAAAGATCTCAGTTTCACTCCAATCGGCAGTGGATTTCGGCATGGAAGCTACCCGTCGTCAGTCTGTGTTTCATCACTTTGAAGGAAGTCGGCGCGAACCTCTAGCTGGATTTCGAAAAAAAACAAGTGAATTTGACGAGTTGTCACTGCCTTGAACGTGGATTTATGGCGCTGCAAGTGGGTGTGCGGTAAGTCGTTCGTCGCATTGGTACATGCGAAAGAGATCGAGGATAAAATTCATCCGATCCGACAGATCTGACCAATCTGCCGCGGCGGTTGCATGAGTCGAATCCGGGGTTCTGTCCCAGACAGCAACCAGGTCGAAACTTCTTTGGAAATCGGCGGCCGTCAGAGAAATAGTCTCGAGCCCTCGCGCAAATGGTCCGTCATTTAGGTCGTGGCCGAGGTCAAAATGGTTTTCGCCAAGATCGAGCTCAAGAAAGATTTGTGTTCCCACGACCTGGGTCAGCCGACCGTCAACCACGATGGCCTTGATGACTCGTTTAAAGTTGGCGAGACGCCGCTCCAAAACGGGGCCCTCGGCACCAAATACCACCGAAACCGTGGGCCAGGCCCATTCGACGACCTTTGTTCCGACGTGGACAACAGGCCGCAGAAGGCTCATCCAAGGTGAGAGGTCTTCGTTGATGTCTTTGAGGTCAAGCAAGGCGTCTAGACTAGCGTCTACGCGGGTTTGCTCCTGCAATCCGACGCATGAATTCGCGACAAAAAAGCGTTCAGCCCGAGCATCGTCGTCGGTTTCGTAGAGCGCGCGCAGGTATTGCTCGAACGCCAACACCATCAGCCATTCACCGGTTGGCGAAGCGTCAAAGTCTCGTGGGTCAAGGCTAAGGATGACGGCCAATTGGTCTGTGAGGTCGGGGCTGCCGATGAGGGCGCGCAAGTCAGCTTCTGGCGTGGCGTCTAGAAAATTAAGGAAGCGGTCAAAGGGCGGGCCAATATCGTGAAAGATGAGTTGGTTGCCCTGGCCAAGCAGGTCCGTGACATGCGTGGAAGCGCCAGCTGTAATCAGACGAATCGGAGCGGCGACGCCCAACCGCATTTGCTGCCCGGCCTGCGTCGAGGCCCAATAACCAAACGTCGGCCACACCAGGTTCGCCTTGCCAAAACGGTCGTAGAATCGATTCGCGATTCGCCAATAATTATGAGTAATCAATTCATTGCGAACCAAAGGATCCGCGACGTTGGCCACGTCGGCGATATTCGCAGGCGTCAACGCGTCGAGTTCAGCAAGTGTGTGAAGTGGCTTGGTGACAGGTCGGCTGATGAAGCGCGTGATCGATGGAATCGGATTAAGTTGTGACACAGGGTTCTCGGCGTAGGAGCCCTGAATCTATAGCTAAGCGCCCTTTTTGACCACTTGTGATTGGTGGGCGATGGGATTTTGCGCCCGATTCGAAATGACGTATCGTTTGGCTCCAAACGTTTCGAAGCATCCCCATAATCCTAAGCCGGCCCGCATATCATGAACTTGAATCGGCTCATTTTTATCCTCAATCTCATCGCTTTCTCGACATTCGCGGGGTGTTCGAACGACGCGAGCGACCCCGTCGACACGTCCGGTGTGGATGCCTCAAATGATGCAGCATCAGTTCAAGACGCGGACACCGATGCTGGCGCCACGGAGCCAGAATGGATCGACGCCGAGCGCGCGTTCGAGTTGGTCGATCCATTTATCGGAACCGGCGGTTTTGCATTTGGATATGCGGCGCTTACCCCGGCAGCGCAGATGCCTAACGGCTTGGTCAGGCTCGGCCCGGACACCTCCATGAACGGCCAAGCCCCCGCGCAATCGCATTTCAGCGGATATAATTTCAATGATCTCGAAGTCCGCGGCTTCAGCCATCTTCGTCTGGTAGGCACTGGCGCAGCGGCGCTTGGGAATGTGCGTGTTTTACCGGTCACCACGGTCGCCGCCAAACCTTGGTCGCAATACACGGCGATGGACAAGGACTCCGAAAAGGCCACGCCAGGGTATTACTCCGTTTATCTTCCCGAGGTCGGTGTCACAGCCGAGTTGACGGCCACGCTGCGTGCGGGTTTCCACCGCTACACCAGTGACGCAACTGGTCTCACTCTGCTCTTTGATCCTGCGGCCAGCCTTACGAATTCGAGTGAAACTCAGGTGACGATGAGCGTCGACGGAGGGACCATAGAAGGAAAAGTGGTCTACGGCGGCGACTTCGCGACCCGAAGCGGACCATTTACCCTCTATTTTTCGGCCACGACCGACCCGGCCCCGACGCGCGTCTCGACGTGGAATGACGAAGGTGTACAGGCCGACACGACGAGCGCGTCTGGTGTCCACGGAGGCGCAGTGCTTGAGTTCGCGGCCACCAAAAACGTTGAGTTGCGGGTAGGACTTTCGTTTGTAGATGCAGACCAGGCCAGGCTGCATCGTGGTGAGGTCGACGCCAAGACGTTTGAAGAGGTCCGGGAGGAGGCCCACGACGCTTGGCTCAATAAGCTCGGGCGTGTGCGGATTCGCGGCGGCTCCGAAGACGACCTGCGCATTTTCTACACGGCCCTCTACAATGTGTGGCGGATGCCCACTCGGCTGGACGGCGCCGATGGGCGTTATCGCGGAATGGACGATGCTATTCACCAAGCTGAGGGGTCAAAATACTATTCGGATATGTCGCTGTGGGATTCCTTTCGCACGCTGCATCCCTGGCTCGTTCTGGTCGACCCCGAGTTGCAGCGAGACTGCCTGAACTCGTTGTTGGCGATGAAGCGCGCCACCGGTTATATCCCGCGCTGGCCCGCGCTGCAGTCCTATACCAACAGCATGTTGGGCACGCCTGGGGACCAACTTTTCGCCGGCAGCGCGCTCAAAGGCATCGATGGAGTCGACTACGCCGAGGCATTCGACGCGCTCTGGATTACGGCAAATCAGCAGCCTCCGCCCGACGCGATTTTTAGTGGGCGCAGAGCCGTCGAACGTTATGTCGAACTCGGATATGTCCCTGACGACGAGTACGACCAGTCGGTCTCTCGCACCCTTGAGTACACCTGGGGTGACTGGGCGCTGGCCAATCTCGCCGAGCACCTTGGCCGTTCGGAAGCCGCCGAGTTGCGCCTGCGATCCGAGAATTGGAAAAACACCTTCGAGCAGGAATCGACGTTCATGATGCCGCGAAACGCCGACGGCAGCTTTGTCGCGATTCCCAGTAAGAACATCGCCTACGAAGCTCATTATACCGAAGGCGACGCCTGGCATTGGCGCTTCTACCCAACCTGGAGCGCCGAGAATTTGGCCACCGCTTTCGGCGGCCCGGTCGCCTTCGGCGAAGCACTCACAGAATTTTTCGAAGGTGCGGGCCTCAACAAGGCTAATTTCAGCCCGCTCCTGCCGGACCCAAAATACTGGCATGGCAACGAGCACGATATCGGCGCCCCCTATTTGTTCAACTTCACAGACCGGCCGGCGGACGTCGGAAAATGGGTCCGCTTGATCCAAGCCAAGGCATACGGCACGGGCCCAGACGGCCTTGTCGGCAATGACGACGGCGGAACCTTGTCGGCTTGGTATCTGTTCAGTGCGCTCGGTTTTTACCCTGTCGCTGGTTCGGACATCTACATGGTCGGCTCGCCGCTATTTCCCGAAATTCAAGTCGACTTAGGTAACGGGAAAACACTCACGATCGAGGCACCCGGTGCCGGCCCTGACACACCTTATGTCACGCGAATCACGGTTGATGATGAGGTCGTAGGTCCTTATCTGAACCATGCGCAATTGGTTGGAACGACCATTCACTTTGACATGGCAGCCGAGCCTCTGTGACCGCTGTGACTTGTGATTGGCCCGCTCTGTGACTGGTACACAGGTATTTTGCATGGTGACTTATGATGGGTCGGCGGGCATCCTACCCGCGTTGTGACGGACCGGAAGTGACGACTTTGCCCGAGGTGATTCATGAACGAAAAAGACACAGTTTGGAACACCGATTCGGCTGCATACGCGGACAATATTGCTGCCTATGAGGCGCTTCTGAATCAGCCCTATGAGCCGAAGGACGAAAAGTATCGGTCCACCAGCGAGGTCAGCGCCCTCAGTCTTGCTGACTCGCGGCTTCCTGAAGAAAAGAGGGATATCCTGATTGAATTGGGATTTCGTCCGGTCGTGCTGGAACAAAGTTCGATTGGTGCCTTGAAAATCGACATTCTTGCCGAAACTTGGGCCGATGAATCCGGTGGGACGACCGCTGAAATTCCGCTGAGCATGCCTAAGTTTTATGTATGCACTTATTTTGTCGATGGCCGCGTGATTTCAATCTGGCCAAGTGACTCGGCGATGATCGGCAAACCCGCAGAACGCCGCATTATAGAGGGTGGCACGGGGGATCTTCGAAAAGACATCGAGCGTGCCTTTCAATTGCGCGAAGAGCGTGGAACGCCAACTCTGAAATATGTCGATACGAAAACCGCTGGCCTGCGTGAGGAGTACGCCTGGCGGCTCATTCGCGTCGACCCTGTGGCGTTTGCGATGGCAAATCCAGACATGACGGTCGTTCGAAAAATGATCCTCAATTGGTTTTTGAAAGCTGCAGCTTTGATCGTTTTGGTGGCAGTGGTCGTCACGTTAGTGTGGGGCATTCAACCCTACTTTTTGGGAGGAGTCGCGGTGCTCCTGGCGATTCTTGCTTGGGCTCTTTTTGGCGCGCTGAAAAAGCAGGGACCAGCCGAGCTATCACGGGAAGACGTCGAGAAGGCCCTGCGCATGATAGAGGAAATGGCGGAAAAGAAGAAAAAATAGCAGACTGGTTTTATGGGGCGATGAAGGCCCAATCTGACCACTCGTTGCCTTGAGTGGTCTCGAGAACTCGACCTTCAACGCGGGTTCCCGACATCGGTGGATTCCTGACGGTTGAGTTCGCGTTGTCCCGCGGGATGCAGTGGTAGGTCTGGCGTTCGTATCCGCCAGCTAGAGCGTAAGCGACGTTGTCGAAGAGCTGGTGAAGCCTGCTTGGGTCGTCAACTCCAGCGTAAAATCCGCCGGTGGCCGAGGCGAGTGTCTGCAGGTCGCGAACGGCCAGGTCGGCGTCGTCAAAGCGAGTGTCGGAAGCAGAAGCTGGGCCCAGACCGACGACATAAACCACGACATTCTCTTGCAGGGCCAAGTCGATCACGTCGTCCAAGTCGTACCAATCGGAGTCGTTATCGAGCCCGTCGCTCAACACCACGACATGACGCTGAATCCCTTCGTGGTATTCGAAGGAGAGGAATTCAGCTTCGTCTGCGGTCGCGTCGATCATCTCGTAGAGTGAGTCGTAGAGCGGGGTTCCAAGAGGCTGGTCACCGCCGATATAGTCCAGGGCGGTTTCCAGTCGGTGCGGGTTATTATCAAAATCTGTATGCAAATACGTGGCGCTCATGCCAGCACTTGGCTCTGGACCAAATTCCGCGATGGCAAGGCGGCTGTCGGGTGCGACATCAAAAAGTGTCTCCACAAATCGAGAAGCCGCTCCAACTCGTTCGCGGCCTGGGTCATGCGGGCAAGTGTCGCACTCGCCCTCATAGTAAGTGCGTTCCATGCTTCCTGAGCCGTCAATCAAAAGCGAAAGCGCATTCACGGGCGAAGCGCCAACATCTATGCCGTCGGTGTACTCGCACTCCGAATACGAACCGTCATAGTTTTTGACTTCGACGCGCATTTGCTCGGGGTTTAGGTCAGTTCCTCGCGAAATAAGGCTCAAGTCCACCTGACCGTTCTGAGAATACGCAGGTGAGGGCGAAAGCCCCGCGACACCAATGCCTAACGCGTCTGCGACTTCGGCCTTTAAGACGTCTTCGGGTGTGGTTTCGCCATTCGCGAGGTCGTCGATGGTCTGGAGGCGCTCCATCACCTGACAGCCCGAAAGGGCGATGGCGGCGGCAAAAAGAAGGCTGACGGTGCGCGAAGTCATGAGGTTTCCGAGCTTGAAGTTTGTGACTCTCGTTTTGACGCTGAGACCGGCTGGCTATTCAACCGCACAGAAGTTTGTGTTCCTCGACCGCGTTTGACCTTTGCCGATTGGCCAATTCGCGGCAATCTACTCTGCCATTTGACCCTTATTGGGGGAGCCTTTCATGAAAATATTTTCGGTCGCGATGTTGTTGTTGGCGATGGGTTGCGAGTCCAAAGAAGCAACCCAGGCGCCTAATCCCAGCCTGTCCACTGCCGCTCAAACCAAGGCCGTGCCCAGTCCGGCTACACCTGCATCGGCGAAGTTGAGCGTCACCACACCCGATGGGAAAAAAGTGGGATTTTCAACCATGCTCGCCTGGGAGCTCGACCTTGGGGCAAGCCGGGCGCCCCAATTGGCCTTTTTTACCGAACCCGCCACCTGTGAAGACCGCTTGGATAATTCAAAGACCAAGTTCTATGCGGCATTCATGGGGGATTTGGAGCCAAATGACATGAACGAGTTGGCCGACGGCGACCCCTACGGTGCTCCAAACTGGGGCTACACTGGCTTGCCTGATTTTGTGCCAAGTTCAGAAGACGAACAGGGCTATCCGCCTCCATCGTGGGGCTCGGTGACGATTACCAAGGTGGATGAAAAGACCGTTGAGGGCACGGTGGATTTTGAATCCAAAGGTGTCGTCGTTCGCGGAGAATTTGTCGCTCAGCGCTGTCCTGACATGTAGGAACCATTTAGCGAGCGACGCAGTTTACCCCGCCGAACGACTCGCCACATGTGCCGCCTGCCCTTGAACAATCGAGGTCATATTGCACTCCACCCTCACAAATCAACGCGTGGTCTCCGTCGCAACGATTCGCGTTTGGGCCGTCCTTGTCGCATTGTTTTGACTCTGGAATCAAACAATCGATTCTCACTACGCCTTCGCCGACCAGCGGCCTTTCGAAACACCTAAAATCGGGTCCGACCTCGTCACAACTGACGGACGTGACTGTTCCTTCAAAGCAGTACGAAAGAGACTTTCCGTCCGCGCTGCAGGTGTTTTTCTGACATGCAGTGTACGGGGTGTCTGTGCACAGGGCTCCGTTGCACGTCTTTCCTTCCACTGCACAATTTCGGGCAAAGGGGACGGTTGGATAGTCACCTAAACACCAGAACAGCGTGTCCCCATCGCATCTGGTCTCGGGTTGGTCGTCGCAAATGGCCTGAGGAACGCCGCAGTAAACCCAAGGAGCGTCGATGCAGGTTAGACCCGCTGCGGTGCAGTCGTGACGGGTTTCGCGGCCGTTCTCGCAGTCGTAGGCGATATTGGATTGGCAGCGGGATTCTGTGCACGAGAGGCTCGAATAGACGCATTGTCGGTATCCAGCGCAGTCATTCACACCTTTCAGGCATTCCACTTGAGCGGCCTGGTTATCCTTCCAATCTTGCGGCCACGACACGATGCGGTCGTCGTCTTGAAAGTCTATCAAGCAGGACCTGAGGTTGCCGTTTTCCTCGCATAGGGCTTGGAAGGGGCAGATGACGTCGCCGAGTCTCTGGTTGGAAGGCGCGTTCGGCGCTGGAACCCAACATCCGGTTGAACTCACAAGGCCGAACCACACGAGGACGATGCGGAGCTGTGGGTTAAATGCCCTTGCTTTGGTCCGGTCGGCGTTCGAATCCATCGTGGTTCCCCGTGTTCTGCAGTGATGGCCGCTACGATACTGATTTTTTCGGCGTTTTGCCACTTCATCAACCGACACCTAGGTGGACGCTGAATAGGCCAAATAGGCGATTGCGCCCAAGAAGATTGCGTAAAAGCATAAAAACGCCACGACGGCCCAGATTGGGCGATGCAGGTGGTTGTGCGCGCGTACGACGGCTCGAAGGTGCAATGGGTCCGCGCTGTAGATGGGCGTTGCAGCCGTCGCGTCGGCTTCCTTTTGCACCATCTGAATCAGCGCTAGATAGTCCTGACGGAAATCATCCGTGGTCAAAATGAAAATCAGCGGGCTTTGGGACTCGGGTCGACGTTTTGCCACCACAACATCCACACCGTTGGTCATCAAGGTCCTGAGATGGAAATATCCGTCGCGATTGCATTCCAGCCGCACAAAACCTTCCGGGCCGATCCAAAATGGCGTCGATAAGATGAGTAGTGGAAAAACGCCGGAACGGACAAAGCAGATGGGGCGAAACCCGAGGTCCTCGGCGATTTTCCGGATTCTGGTTGGCAACAGACCGAAAGCGGGCGTTCCGTACGCGAACGAGGCGCCAAGAAACTCGCCGATTCGAATCGCCAATGGACGTGGAAGCGACAACAGTTTTTGAGTTTGGGCGTGCGTTTCTTCCGCTTTTTCTGCGATGGATTCAGGGGTTATTGGGAATCCCATATTTTGGTGTGATTCATTCATTTACGACAGCTTGACTCGTCCTTAGAACAGGGGGGCACTCCGAAGTCCGTCAAAATGAGACGCCTTTCCCGTGGGCGAACATGACGATCCAAACCACAATCGCTACGACCATAAATAACTCGGCCAACATGAACTGAAGCATCATCGACGGTTTGCGGTGAAGGTGTATAAAAACACGAGCGTTCGCTTTTATCCCGGCGGGAGTCGCGATGTAGATGGGCGTCGTACCGGTCTCGAACATGTAGTCTTGGACGAGTTGAAGCAGCCAGTCGTAGTCAGTTTTGAAGTTCCCTGAGGAGAGGAGTCTACGTCTGGGACCTTCTATTGCTTCGCCATAATTAACGATGGCGATATGGCTGCCATCCGACATTGTCACCTCAAGCGCCTGCTTTTTATCGACTCTTTCGAGTAAGACGAATCCTTCAGGTCCAATCCATTGCGGTGCCTTTATCATCGGAATCAGCCACATTCCTGTTCGGTGAAAACAGATCGGACGAAATCCCAACTCCTTGGCCAGATAAGAAATATTATGAGGGAGAAGGTTCCATTTTGGTGTTCCATGGACAAGGTGTGTCACCCACCTCCCACCAAAACGCGTGATGAAGGGCCGTGGCGTCTCAAGGAGCTTCTGAAGCTGAGCGTCGGAATCGCTCGCCATTTGCTCAATGTATTCGTCGTCTGTTGGGAAAATTTGGGGACTATTCTCATCCAATGTGGTGCCTTGGCTTTACGCTCATTAACCTGTGCATTTACGTATTCGGAACGAAATCGGGCCTGTCCTAATCGGGTCACACCACGCAATATCTATCGGATCATTGTCGATTTGGCGATTCATTAACCCGCTCAGTCGCAACAACGTAAGGGAGGCTCCGATGAACAGATTTGGTTTAATCACGATGCTTGTTGGCCTCAGCGCGTGTCAGCCGACGCCCCCTGTCGTGCCTTCGACGCCCATCAATACCGGTCAAACGGCGGAGCAGGGGGTCGACCCAGCATCCGAGAAGGTGAATTCAGACATCAAAGGGCTGGATTCTGAGCAGGAGGCTCTGGTCAAAAGGGCGATGGGAATCGACGACGCGCTGAAGGTCGTAGCAGGCACGATGATTGAGGTGCCCGATTTTGCGGCAGAAGGTGCATTGGCCTGGAGTTGGAAGGACGAAAAAGGCGAGGTCTCGAAGCTCGTTGTCGAGTCAAAAGGCGAGACGTATGACGGCGTGGATTCAGTCTATTTTGAGGCAGGACAACCGATATTTGCGCGGCGCTTCCACTTCGCCAATCCTGCAAAATTCGACGTGGCTGGCAGCGAGACTTACGACGATGCCTTGGCCGCGCGCTCGGCCGAATCCACACTCTTTTTCTTTGACCACGGCAAGGTCGCAGCCGTGAGCAGCACCGGAGTCCAGCTCGCAAAACAGGACGCCGAACTTGATGCAGACAACCGCTTGGTCGAATGGCCAATCACGGTTGTTAAGGCCCTTGACCCGGCGGGTGAGGAATTCTCGGCAGCTGTGGCCTCGATCAATGAGACCCTTGGCGTTGTGTTTAACTAGCCGATAAGCGTTTGAATTGACGCATGATTTTTGTGTCTGTGGCGATTTATCAAAAAAAACGCAATGAGCGTGTAACAAATCTGCCCGTCGCGAGACTCATAGGGTGAGGAGTCCATTGGACCAGTGAATCGTGATTTGTCACGCAGCTTCCGAGGACGTACCTTGCAGCGCACCAATGAAACCAAGATAGGAAAAGAAAACATGAAACAGAATCTTTCAAAACTCGCTCTCGCTGGCCTGTTCACTGGCTCACTCGTCGCTTCGGCTTGTGGTGGTTCGGAACCAACCCCTGATACCGCAACCACTGAACAGTCCATGGAAAAAGGCGACCACGCCTGCGGTGGCAAAGACGCGTGCAAGGGCGCAGAGAAGTGCTCTGGAGCGGACGCAGCCGAGGGTGCAGACAAGGCCGAGCACGCCTGCGGTGGCAAAGACGCGTGCAAGGGTGCCAAGATGGCAACCGGAGCGGAGGCAAGTGCCACCTACACCGAGATTCACGACTGCGCCGGCAAGAACACCTGCAAGGGCCTTGGTGGCTGCAAGGTTGACGCTGCGAAGCTTGCCACTTTGGCAACGGCAGCCGGCGTCGATGCCGCCGCTGCTGGCGAAGCCCACGATTGCGGTGGCAAGAACTCCTGCAAGGGCCTTGGTGGCTGCCATGTTGACGCCACGAAGCTTGCGACACTGAAGGCAGCCAAAGCCGCAGCAACGACGGCTCCCTAATGGCTCATCCACACTTCGCTAAGAATTTGGGGGTAGGGGTTGGACTTCGGGTCCCGCACCTGCCCACTATTCTTGGGCAGTGGCCCGCAGTCGACTTCTTTGAAATCATCTCAGAGAATTTCATGGTCGACGGTGGCCCACCGCTCAGGAATCTGGAACGTATTCTGGAACATTATCCTGTGGTTCAACATGGGGTCTCGCTCTCGATTGCGTCGACCGACCCTTTGGATTTCGAGTATTTGGGCCGACTGAAAGCATTGAGTAAGTTGACCAAAACGCCCTGGTTTTCTGACCATTTATGCTGGTCACGCACCGACAGCCATCAATACCACGACCTGCTGCCTGTCCCGTACACACTGGAGAACGCGGCCTTCATCGCCGACAAGGCTAGGGTTGTTCAAGACTTTATGGAGCTGCCTTTTGCTCTGGAAAACCTGAGCTCGTACGTCGAATTCGTGGACTCGCAGATGCCCGAATGGGAATTCTACGCTGAGGTCGTCGAGCGCGCTGGCGTGTACATGATGTTGGACGTCAATAACGTCTTTGTGTCGGCCAATAATCATGGTTACGAGCCCATGACCTATTTGAAAAACCTTCCGTTGGAACGGGTGATTCAGGTTCATGTAGCGGGCCACTCGGAGTTGGAAAACGGCATGTTTTTGGACACCCACGACCATCATGTGAAGGACGCTGTCTGGGAGCTTTATCGCTACGTCGACCAGCAAGTAGGCGGGGTTTCGACTGTTCTGGAATGGGACGATAATTTCCTTTCTTTCGAAGAGACTTTGGCGGAGGCCGAAATTGCCCGACAATATCGACAGCAAAAAGACCAAATCCAAAGTGCCTGAGGCTCCGGAGTCGTTACGCCGGCTGCAATTGGCTTTTGGTCATTCGATTGCCACGCCATTTTTATTCGGCGAGCTCGATGGGGTCGAGTGTCAGGTCGATAAGTACGACCGGCTTGCGGTGTCTCAGATGGTCGCTCGCGGCCCGCTATCAGGCGTTGAGAGGCTGGCTGTTTATAATCAACAATATTGGTTTCGCCTTCTGACTGTGATGCAGGAGGAATATCCGCTCATGGAGCGCATCCTTGGCGTTCGCGAGTTTAATAAGCTTGTGACGGCTTACCTAAATGTCTATCCCTCGAGCGCACCGTCGTTGCGGCATCTCTCAGACCGATTTGTCGACTTCCTGACCTCGGACGCGGCCGGCGCGCATGGCACGGCCATCACGATCCAGACGGCGAGACTTGAGTACCTGTATATTCAGGCCTTCGACGCAGAGGAGTTGCCGCCGCTGACTTTCGCGACGATGGAGGAGGCCGAAGCAGCCATGTCGAAGCCGCTTCGATTCCAGCCGCATGTGGGCTTTTCTAAGACGGATTGGGCGTTGGTGGAGTCGCGTCGCGCCATTCGCAAAGACCCCGATATCCAGACGATTAATCCTGAAGAAAAAGCGGAGTATTGGGCAGTATTTCGAGGGAAAAATGGCGTGTCATCACACCAGCTCGACCGGCTGCAATGGCCATTAATTCAAGCGCTCTTTGCCGGTCAACCCTTTGCCGAGGCCTGCGAGTCGGTGGCATCGACGATGCAAGATTGTGACCTTGAGGCATTTTCCGAGGGCATTCAGGGTTGGTTTGCGACCTGGGCCGGCTTGGGTTGGTTTGCAGCCCCCTCAACATAACCTCCTCGATTGGTTTTTGTTGGGAGCGGCGCGATCCGTGCCGGTCGCAAGGTTAGGGTTGGGCTCAACCTGAACCCAAGAGTCTAATCATGGCAGCCCAAACACCCCCTCGTCCGCATCCTCAATCCAAATCGTCCGGCGACCAGCGCATTGTTATCACCGGCATTGACGTACCCTTCGTCGATTGGGTGACCTTGCTCATCAAGATCACCATCGCGTCAATTCCAGCCGCGATCATTCTGGGCTTTTTTATGTTCATGTTGGGATTGGGATTTTCGATGTTAGGTGTCGGTCTGGGGGCGTTACTGAAGTGACTAATTTGGTCACCGACACTCACCGACACCACAATCGATCACCCAGGTTTTACACCCTGGAAAACGCGGCCTTTATTGTGGAAAAGGCGCGAATCCACACCTATCACGCGCGCCAGTAATCATTGGCCGCGGCAACGGTCTGGAAATTCACCGCAACCACATGTGAAGCGGCGGTGAGGCCTGCCGCGTCCTCCGCGTACTCTGTGCGCAGTCGATGCAAAACTTCGACGTCAGGCTGGGTCTTTTTTACGGCCATACGCGAAAGTTTGATGGCCAACTGAAATCCCTCTTCGGGGGTTTTGGTGATGAGTGTGGGGAGCCATGAATCAGTCATCTGAAACCTCATTTTTGGGTAAAAGCCTGCGCCGCTTGGCGCCATATTCATATCGCGACTCCGGCATATCGTCCAATGGTAGTGGAAACCGAAGCCCCTGAGTATTTTGGCCTTTAACGACCTTATCTACGTAAGTAGTTTGGCTTTGTGAGCGTCGTACTCGGCGTCGGTCAGCGCGCCTGCCTGACGCAAAGCGTGTAGCTTTTCGAGTTGTCCCACCACGTCATGGCCTTGATTTGGGACGTGGACAGTCACACTCTGCGCGATTTGGTGTTGTTGGGGTGGGGCTTGAGGGATGGGGAAATACCCGGCCACCGCGTTGTATTTTGCGTCAAATTGCGCGTCGTTCATCGTCAAGTAGAGCAGGCCTTCGAAAAAGGCCAAAAACGCGGGAATCAACGTCCAGCAAAAGAACAGATACATCAGGCCCATTCCGTTTTCACCCAGGTAGAACTTGTGTGCTCCGAAGCCGCCGAAGAACCAGGCCAGTAAAAATGCGGTGGTTTTGTTTCTCATTTTGATTCCTTAGAAATAGCGCGTTGCTCTTGGGTTTGATGAAAGCGTTCTGTGGCCGAAGTGTGGTCCGGTTCGATGTAGAATTTTTCGGCCTTTCGATAGACAAAGCGGCCGGTCTCTAGGTCTACGTCCTCGTCCAACTCTTGGGAGACCAGCAGGTTATGGATGACCTCGAGGGCTGTGTCCTCGGACCAGGCCAAAGCGTTTTGTATTTCTGAGACGGTTTTGGATTCGGGGTGCAAGGCGAAGTGCTCCAGCAACCGTTTCTGGTCGTTGGCGACCTTGTCCGGCGTGGACTGGATCCCCTGCATATTTCCCTGATGGTCCTTATTCCATAAGGCCCACATGACCCTCGCCGCGGTGGGGATTTGCAGCGCAAAAAACACGGAGAGGATCAGCCATAAAGGCTGACCGTTGAGGACCATGACGAACGCGATGAGGCCTAAGAGCAGAGTCACGACGCCGTGCGCGGCGATTGAAACCAGCGGCCAGCCTTTGCGGGGAAACTCGGCGGCTTCGGTCATTATTTGGCGATTTTGGGTGCACCTTTGCTCTGCATGGACGACGCCGGCAGCGTGTCCGATTTGGATGCTGCCTTCCGAGTCCATCTTGATATCCCCCAACTCAAGTTTCATGCGTGATCCGTGGCGTCGACCAGCCAGGATGGGCGGTCAAGTTCAACCACCGTAGTCCATCTGTCGGCATGGAACGTGCCGGGACGACAGATCGGCATCGTAAATGCGCCTCGATTTTGACGACCTCGGTCACTTTCAATGACGTCCACACAGTGCAATCAACGATACGGTTATCACCGAGATTCGCACCGAAAAGCCCCACGAAGGTTCACGTCGTCTCTATCAGTCTCAGCGTGTCATTGACGGAGACTCACAGAATCGGCTTCAGTTTTTCGGGGACGATAATGGAAGCATTGGGAACAGGGTTTTATGCGTCGGCCCAAATGCCCGAGCGTTAGGATGGGTTTTCGGTGGTACCCGAGAGGGCTCGGTGTATTCGGTGCCCCTCTAGCGTTTCCTGAACAGATTCCGTCGGTGTTCGCTCCAGGAATTTTGATATGTTACAAACGCTTACCAAAAAATATTAAGCGAGAGGAACCCATGAAACGATGGATGCCGATAATAGCGTTAGGACTGCTGGTAGCAGGTTGTAACTCCAAGGGAGCTCCAACCGAAAACGCCGTAAAACCGACGGGCGGCGAGGCTTACGACAAGGCGGAGGGGGCGTCAGGTGGCATCCAGGTTTCGGCCAACATGGCAGAGCCGATGGACGCGCCACGGGGCCAGGAGATGCCCGCCCGAGAACGTCGGCCCATGCCCAAGTCTTTGGCGCCGATGGTGAAGGGGAAGGCGGCTCCTATGGTTCCACTAGAGGCAGCACCGCCTGCGGACGGCAGCGCCGAGGAGTTTACGGACTACGGAGTCAATCCATGGACGGACACGGCGGTCGACGCCATGTCAACGTTTGCCATTGATGTCGACACGGGCTCATACACGATTGCTCGACGCAAGATCATGGAGGGCCAGCTTCCGCCCAAAGAGTCGGTTCGTGTCGAGGAGTTTGTGAACTACTTTCGCTACGATTACCCCAATCCAGAGAGCACTTTCGCGGTTCATTTGGAGGGGGCTCCCAGTCCGTTTTCCACGGAGCCAAATCGTTATCTGGTGCGGGTTGGAGTGCAGGGCAAACGCCTGGAGGCCAAGGAACGAAAACCAATTCACCTGACGTTTCTGGTCGATGTTTCGGGTTCGATGAACTCCGAAGACAAGCTTCCGCTCGCCGTTAAGGCGCTCAAAATCCTAACGAATAACCTGAAGCCCAAGGATACGGTCGCGATCGTGACCTATGCAGGGAACACGGCCAAGGTGCTTGACCCGACAGGGGCAGAAAATCGTGGTGCCATCTTCGAGGCCCTTGAATCGCTGGGTGCGGGCGGTGGAACGGGGATGGATGATGGGATGAAAGCCGCTTATGAACTGGCGATGAAACAGAAGCACGGCGGGGAAACCTCAAGGGTGATTGTGCTTTCGGACGGGGACGCCAATATCGGCCGTTCCAGCCATGAGGAGATCTTGAAGCAGATCGAGGCCTATGTTTCTGAGGGCGTCACGATGTCCACGATTGGCCTCGGAAATGGCAACTACAAAGACACGATGATGGAGCAACTCGCCAACAAAGGTAACGGAAACTACTACTATATCGACAGCATCGAGGAAGCTCGAAAGGTCTTTGGCGACCAGCTCGACGGCACCCTTCAGGTGATCGCGAAGGACGTTAAGCTTCAGGTCGAATTCGATCCGAAAAAGGTCAAACGCTACCGGCTTATCGGTTATGAAAACCGAGACATTGCCGACAAAGACTTCCGGAACGACAAGGTCGACGCCGGAGAACTTGGAGCGGGACACACTGTGACGGCGCTCTATGAGCTTGAGCTCGCCGGTGCGCCCGAGGAGGCCATGGGTACGGTGCGAGTGCGCCACAAGACACCAGACGCGTTTAAGGCCACGGAGGACGCGTTCCCGCTCAATGCATCACACTTCCAGACGAAGCTCGGAAGCGCGTCCAATGATTTTCAGTTTGCGGCATCCGTCGCGGCATTTGCGGAGTTGCTGCGAGGCAGTCCCCACGTCAAAGGCGTGAACTACGCCTGGGTTCTGGAAATCGCGACGGGAGCCAGCTCACCCAATCAGGTGGATCGCCAGCAGTTCCTGGCTCTCGTGAAGAAGGCTCAGACCCTCAAGTAGGTCGTTTTTTAACTCATCTGGTTCGGTTTCATGAATCAAAGACACGGATAAATCATGTCGGGAAATGACTGGAACTCCCCCGAAGAGTCAGGCCAACGGGCGAATGACGACAATAAAATCGACCGCAAAACTATTTTTGTTGCGGTGTTGTTGCTGGTCGTTTCGTTTTTCCTCGCGACGACGTTCATGAACTGCGGCGGTGCCGTGGTGGATGTTGCGGGATCTGTCAAAGAAGCTCAGGATTTACGGGCGAGTGCAGAGGTCAAAGAGGCAGAACGTCGTGCTCATTCTGCGACCACGGAAGCGACTCGGAAGCAAAAACAGCAGACGTTGAAGGAATCAGCAGCGCTGATTCCCGAACTGCGTCGCGCGACGTTTGTTGATTTTGACCTGAAACGTCGAGATGAAATTGCCGACCGGATGGTCGAGTTGTCTTCAGAGGGGGCGGCTGGAAAAGTCTCGACTGAGCTTTGGAATGTCGGCGCGACGCGGCACTTGTTGAGGCTCGGGCCCGACAAAGCGGGGCGCTTCTTTTTGTCGGCACTGATGAAGGAGCGTGATTGGAAAGCGTTGGATTCGTTCGACGTCAACACGCTATCGGTCAGAGAACAGCTTAGATCGGCGCGGCTCTTTTGCATGGCGGGCTATCCCGACGTTGCCAGACAGATCTATGCGGCCAATATTTCCCAAGATGATGGGCTCACTCGCCCCAATTACGTGGATGCGCTTGCATGTGGCGTGGCCGAGCCCGATCTGAATCTGATGCGAAATCCCCCGAACGGGGTCGCTCAAATGCTCATTGCGCGTGAGAACATGGACCTGTTGCCGCAGGCATTTCAGTCGATTTCCCACATCAAGAAATTTCGGCAAAGCTCCACGCTCTTCGAAGCGGGGGCCGTGCTCTTTGCCAAGGGGGCGATAGCGCCTCCTGAATTTTTGAAGACGATTTCGGAAACTCCTTATAAGTGCCGGCCTCGCGACTTTTTTGATGAAGAAATGGCGTCGCCTGCGACCCTGCTCGAGGCAGCAACCAAGCTGAAAGAGGCGAATCTACCCACGGCGGATAAAGACCAGGTCGCGATGGTTGTTGATGCGCTCCATACCGGGGTGCTTCTATCGGCGTTGTCTCGTGGTCAAGACCTGCGCGATCAAGTTTCAATCAAACGTGTCGAAAACCAGGCGTGTCTGGCTCGCGCCGAGTACGAGTTTGAGCCCAAGGCGGCGGTGGACCGTTTAAAGCCGCTCATCAAGGCAGCCAAAGGCAGGGATCTCGCGCGACTTCATCATTTAATGGCCCTAACGCAAGCCCGATTGGGAGACTTCGAGTCGGCTTTGGCGCACGCCAAGGCGATGAAAGTTGCGGAAGGGGATGGCATCTACAAGCCAGAGGCTAGCTTGCTGATAATGGCAATGGCTCATCGGCTGGGGAGGCCCGAGGAGGTCGACACAAGTAAATTGCCGGAGCGCGATGCCTTATTTTGGACGGCCGTGAATGGCTCTGAGGAAGAGCGTGCCGCCTACCGACATGGCGCCCAGAGTCAACGGTGGGCAGGTCAGCCGGGTTATTATCTTGATGGAGCGCTCGCCCCCGGGCATGAAGAGGCGTTATTGGAAATTCGCGCACCAACCTATGGAGCGGTTACCGAGATGTGGTTCAGGGCTGAAGCCGCGCGTTGGCGAGGCGATCTGGATACCGAGAAAGCCTTGCTCGATCGGCGAGCTCAGTTGTTGGCGCAATTCGCTGACGGCAAGAACGGCGGCTATCACATGGTCATGTATCGCTACCAATAGGTGGCCACGCGGCAATACCAAAGGCCTGCAATATTGGTTTGGGGGAACTCGCCAAAACGAAAAAAGCCCCACACTTTCGTGCGGGGCTTTTTTATAACTCCGGCTGCAAGGCTCGAACTTGCGACCGATCGGTTAACAGCCGATTGCTCTACCACTGAGCTAAGCCGGAATTTCCCGAAAACGGGTGGACAAAGCTGCAACAAGACGAATCGCGTGTCAACAGCTTTCTTGGGTGCAGCGTGATGCTCTGGTCATCAGGCGGTCTTGGTCGGCGGAAAACGCTCGCCTTCTCGCGCCTCTAGGGCTTCGGCGCGTTTAAACGCTGGGCGTTCGCTCAGTCGTGCCAAATAGTCGGTGAGAGGGCTTTCTTTTGGGATTGCACCGAACATCACTCCAAACCGGGTGGTGGCGCCGACAACGACGTCTGCGGCCGAAAACGTGTCGCCAAGCAGATAGGGGCCTTGTTCCAAGCCGGCCTTGAGCGTTCGCAGCATGTCGTCAAACGATCCCCAGGCAACCGAGCGCGCTGGCACGTTCCATTTAAAGAACTTTTCGCCAAAAGCGGGTTCCATGATCGCGCTCGAAAAGAAAATCCAACGCAGAAAGGCCGCGCGATCAGGGCTGTCCAGGGTAGGAGAGAGCGCTGTATCCCGGTATTTGTCTGCAAGGTAAATTGCGATCGCGCCAAGCTCCGAGACCGGAATGCCGTTATCGACCACCACGGGGACCTTTCCCATCGGGTTCATCGCCATGAAGGCTTCGGTTTTGTGGTGATTAGAATCCAGGTCGAAGCTCTTCAATTCGTAAGGAACCCCCAGTTCCTCCAAGAGCCATGCGGCGGTGAACGAACGTGTGCGAGGGGCAAAATGCAGAGTAAGGGGAGCGGTCACGGGGCCTCCAAAGATATGGTTACATCTGTTCAGTAGTAGGGGCCCGTCTTGCTGTCAATCGTCGCTCGAAACTCGGCAGGGAAGGAACCGCGTATGCCGTCGGAATGCTCGCAGAATCAGCGGCTTGTTATATTCACGGAGCGTGTTTCGGGAATGGCCGCGCCGCGCTAGGATCCAGAATCCTTGAGGGGTTAGGTATGGCTGAATTAGAACTTGAGCTTCATCGCAAGACCGATGTTATCGGTGGGGCGATCGAGCTGAACGGCATCGTTGCCCATGAAAACCAAAGCCCAGTTGCGCGTGTTCATGTTTGGATTGGCGAGCGATATCGCGAGGTCGAGATTCGTGTCGGGGACAGTGTCCGGGCGGGCGAAGTCTGCTTCCGGCTCATGTCGATCGATTTATATTCCAGCATCGGAATCGAGATTCAGGACATCGAGATTTCCAGCGGGACCGTTGAATTTGGCACCGCGTTCGAGGCGATTTTTGGGCGCCGACTTCGACTGCCGTCGGGGCAGGACCTGACGTTGACGGCCATCGGACATTTCGGATTTGAGGTCTTTTTTGGAAACAAGAGTGAGTGCGAGAATTTTGCCTGGTTGGATTACGGCTTTTGGCGAAATGACGACTTGCTCTTCGAGGTGCTCGGGACGGACATGGAGCGGGGTAGCGTCACACTGATCATCAACCCAGAGGAACACGTGAATCGCCAGATTGCCGCTGATTACGGCGGCGTTTTGAGCTTGGGTCCGCGCGATTTGGCGCATTTTCCAGACGGCGTGAGCCTGAGCCTGCGACGTGCCACGCGTCGGTCTTACGATGCCGTGGATTGGGATATGTTGGCCAAGGCTGGGGATGACGTTTCTTACCCTTACGGTTCGATTCGCGCCTCGGACGGCAAGGCGAAGGCTGAGGACCATGGCTTTGGTTTACTGGCCAATCGCTACAACCTTCAATTGACGAAGATGAATTTGGCCCCAGAGCTCAAAGTGACGCTCGTGATCCGAAAGGAGGCCAACGGGCGCTTTGTCTTGGGAGAGGTCTTTACCCTTGATACGACGGCGTCCATGGAGGGCCCTGAGGGCGTCGCTGTGCACTTTCTTGGGTCGGGACATGCGCACGGCACATCTTTGGGGCCCGACGGCGAGGAAGAGCCCTACACTGAGGCATGGGCAGACTTCCGTGTACTCAAAGGCACCGAAAGCGAGAGCTTTCAGGTCGACCTCATGAACTTGGAAGCCTCGGCTTCTCATGTCCGTTTTGGGCTGCGCATCACCGTGGCCGAAGTTGGCGACCAGACGGCTTCTTTACGAGTCGATCGAGTCTAGGCTCGGGGCATCTGCAAAGAGCTGGGTAAAAACAGCGCGCATGTCTGCAAGTCGATACGGCTTCGGCAGGATTAGGCTCCCGAGGTCTTGGTAGCCCTCGTCGTGGTAGCCGCTCGTGAGGACGATTTTTACGTCAGGATCCTCAGCGCGCAGCAATTCAGCCGCTTCATCACCGCGCATGATGGGCATCGTCACGTCGAGCATCACGGCGGCGATTTCCGGGTGGAGCGGATACGCATCAACCGCTTCTTTTCCATTTCGCACTGATAACACCTTAAATCCAAGATGTTGCAGCATGGCGGTCGCGACGCTAAGCACGTTCGGTTCGTCATCAGCCAATAATATTGTGCGCCCGCCGCCCAGTGACGGAGCCTGGTGTTCGACGGCCTTTGGGGCGACGAAACTTGGTCGCCCCTGATCGCCGGCGCGCGGCAGAAATAGGCGAATCGTTGTGCCCTCGCCGGGGCGAGAGGCGGTACTCAGGCTGCCGTGGTGTGCACGTATGATCGTGATTGTCGACGCGAGCCCTAAACCGCGTCCGGTCGTTTTGGTGCTGAAAAATGGGTCGAACATCTTCTGAAGGGTTTCGGGCTCCATTCCGCAGCCCGTGTCCGAGACCTCTAAAAACACGTATTCGCCGGGCCCAAGTGGTTGAACGAGTGGGAATTTAATCAGGTCAGCTTCGGTGAAATAGCCGCAACCTGTGCGGACCGTTACGACGCCTTCGCCTCCTTCCATCGAGTCGGCGGCGTTGGTGATCAGATTCATGACCACTTGCTGAAGTTGAGCGCCGTCGGCTTCTACCAGCCACAAGTCGTCGGCCAACTCGCGTTGCAGAGTCAGGTTTCTGCCCAGCGACACCGAAAGAAGTTGTGCAAAGTCTTCTGCGAGCCGGGAAAGGTCCACCCGTCGCATCTCAAAATGGCCTTTTCCTGCGTAGGCGAGCATTTGATCACAGAGTTCCGCTGCGCGCGTAGCCGCCGACTCGATTCCATCGAGACTGGCATGAGAGGCGTGGCCGTCGGCCAGGGTCAGGCGTGCGAGCTCGGCATAACCCATCATGCTGACCAGAAGATTATTGAAGTCGTGGGCGATTCCACCGGCGAGCATCCCCAAGCTTTCTAGTTTTTGGGCTTGAATGGACTGGACTTCAAAAACGCGAGCGGACTCCTCGGCCGCTTTTCGCGCAGTGATATCGACCGAAATCAGAATCACGCCCGTGACAACGCCGTCGTGTTCAATGGGTGAAAGTCGGTTTTCAAACCATCGGATGACCCCACCAACCGTCACTGTTGATTCGTACGATTGTTCATCTACGCCAGCAAAACAGGCCTCGATCGCAGTGCGGGCTATCGCGTGGTAGGCGGAGTCAAAAAGACTGTAAACCTGAGTTTTCCCGTCACGAAGCACCGCGTGTTTCGTGTGATTGATGAACGAAATATCATGTTCCGGATCGAGAATAGTGATGATATCAGGCGCGTTCTCGGCCAGAATTCTCCACTTGAGGTCCGCCTTTTGGCTCTCGCGTTCGGCCTCGTACTGACGTGTGATGTCCATCGAAAGGCCGTAGAGGCCGACCGTGTCGCCGTCTTTCCGTCGTGGGAAATACCGATTCTCCCAGACAGACTCCCCAACATGAGTCAGCGCTTTGTTTTCTACGCCACTCAGGCCAAGTCGGATGGGCTCCAGGGCCTCGGGTATATCCTCGTAGAGGTCAAAAACACTGAGTCCGACGACCTGGCTTGGCTTGAGCCCTAAAGCATAAAGCCCGTTGCCCACCGACATCGTGAAGACGCCATCGATGTCGATTTCCCACAACACGATTGGTAATTCCAGCACAGCAGCAATGACTTCTCTGCTGACCCCATTCCCAGTGGCTGCAGATTCGCGCTGCAGCGAGGATACTTTTTTGTGCAGGCGGTCGAGCTCGATTTTGCTGAGCATTTTAATTCCCCTCGGTGCAATTCAACGTACTTTCATGCGCACAAGAAAGTCAATTTGCTGGCAAACTTAGCGTGTCTGTTTACGTCCTTCATATGAGCGAAGCCTTTTCGAGTTCATCCACGAGGGCTGGCCGGTGTCCGTACTCTGCCAGGAGTTCGTCGATGGCTCGCATCCACATATGAGGTTGGTTGGCGCGATCAAGTTCCCCGCGCAGGGTCTTCAAAATGCGGCAGGCTCTTCGGTATCGAGAGCGCGTGCCCCGGCCAATTTGGTAATCCACCATTCGCCTTCGCCCCGAAACGAGGATATCTGTCCGATTAGGGCAGGCCTTAATCAGCGCTTCGGCGGCGTGGCGGATGCGATCGTGGTCGTTTTTTTCGAACCAGCAAACGATTGCAGCCTCGGTCTCACCGCGCTTGAGCGCGTTAATTATCCAGATGTCGGGCAGCTCGATGCGGGTGACGGCATCGACTTCCTGCATGAGGTCGGGATTGTTCACTTTGCGGGCGTAAGCATTCAGCGCACGGTAATCGCGAAGCAGACCCGTAATGAGAAAAACGTTGAGCAGGTAGCCCGAGAACTGGTCCCTAAATTCGGGCTGAGCCACAAGGATGGCCGCAAGCTCGTCGAAAGCGTCGCGCGCGCTCGCGGTCGACGTTCGGTTATGAGGCCCCTCCATCCAAGTCTCAAGGTGGTTTGCGCAGGTTGTGGCGTGCATGACGATTGGGTCCCCCAAGCCGAACGAATCGGCTGAGTTCGTTCTACTTCGGAATATCGCAGGTCAATACTTCAGGCGGGCCGCTCGAGGTCACGAGGATGTTGTCTTCGATCCTGACACCGCCTATTCCTCGCCATTTATCCAGTTCATCCCATCGAACGTCATCGCGATAGGTCGCCCGTTTAGAGGGCGAGTCGATGATGGCGTCGACAAAGTAGAGCCCAGGCTCGACCGTCATGACGAAACCTCGTTCGAGGGGCAGGTCGACGCGCACAGCCGCGCCACAACACGTGCGCCCGGGCTCGCGGTCAGGCGCTCTTCCACCCACGTCGCGCACGCCCAAACCAAGCATATGTCCCACGCCATGTGGGAAGAAGATCGAGACGGCTCCGCGATCTGCAAGGCCCTCGGCGTCTCCAACAAAAATCTTGAGGTCGACTAAGCCTTGGGCAATCACATGGGCTGCCGTGCGATGAATCTCATGCCACTCGACTCCGGCGCGCGAGGCGTCGATCGCCGCCAATTCTGCCGCGAGCACGATGTCGTAAATATGTTGTCGCTGAGCGTTCATCGTGCCAGTGCACAAGGTGCGTGTGACGTCAGCGGTGTAGCCGTTGACCGCCGCGCCAGCGTCGATCAGGACAAACTCATCCTGGGCTAATATTCGATCGGATGGATGCCCATGAAGCACGGCAGAACGATGCCCGCTGCCTACGATCGAGGCGTATCCGACCTCGTCTGCACCGGCGCGGAACATGGCCGCCTCCATCTCGATCTGGATGGCACGCTCCGAGACTCCAGGGCGGACGAACTCCATCGCCCGGGCATGGCCTGCAGCGGTGGCTCGAATCGCAGTGCGCAATATGTCGATCTCGGCCGAGTCTTTTGGCCGTCGCGCAGCGTTCAACCGTTGTTGTGCCAGTACGGTGAATTCAACATCGTTTGGCGCATCGTTTTGAGCCCATTGACCGAGCAGGGCTTTTCGTCGACCAGGTCGAGCCTCGAGCCAAGCCGGCAGCTCGTCCAGCCCACGTCCCTCAGGGGCGACGGCATCGCCCTCCCAGAGGCGCTCCGCGGCAGAAACGGGCGTCACAAAATGAGTCCACCCCGATTCGGAGTCGTACGCGATCACGGCGTCAGGCCGGCGTGACCCTGTGAGCCAGTAGTACTCGGGATGAGCGATGAAAGGATAGGTTTGGTCCAGGCCACCAGGCTTGGGCAGAGGTGCCCCGCAACTCACAAGAATGATGCCGTCGATGCCGTCCAGAACAGCTTCAAAACGACGGCGACGTTTCGAGATTTCGTTTTCGAAGAGGATCAAGAAAAACCACCATTGGAAAGGGTTTCCACCGTTGCCGTTCGAAGAATAACACGGAAGGTCGAGCCGACTCCTAACGTCGATTCACAGCGCAGATCGCCACCAAGGCTCGTCATGATGCCTTTTGCGACGGAGAGGCCTAATCCCGTGCCAGAGCCCACTTCGTGGGTGGTGAAAAACGGGTCGAAAATGCGTGGCAACAGGTCGGGAGTGATGCCGGAACCGTTATCATGGACGCTGATGACCACCTTGTCTTGGTCGTGTTCGGTCGAGATCGTAATCAAATTGGTGTCACACTTTTCTTCAAATGCGCCGGCCGCATTCACCAAAAGATTGACCAAGACCTGGGCGAGCAACGAATCGTCCGCGACAACCATCGGGCATTCCGACTCTATGATTCTCCAAGTCGCAACTTGTTTCATTTGATGGATCGCAATATTGACGGCGATCTTGATGACTTGGTGCGGGTCGGTGGCGCGAATGCAAACCTCGTCCCTGGCAAAGATGCGCAGTCCGCTGACGACTTCAGAAATGGTGACCGCGCCTGAGCGCGCATCTTGAAGGGCCGGAACGATGTCCGTGTTTTCAGCGGGTGATTCTGCGAGCGCCTCAAGAACAAAATCAATATTCGAAAGGATGTAACTCAAGGGATTATTGATCTCGTGGGCGACTCCTCCAGCAAGGGTTCCCGCCGTGACCAAACGTTGACGGCTTGCAGCTTGTTGACGCAGAACCTCCTGCTCTGCCAATCGCGCTCGCTCTGCCGTGATGTCTCGGAAGGTCGTGACAACGGCTTGCGCCACACCGTTTTCGAGGATCGGTTGAGAGTGAATGTTGATCCAGGTCAGCTCATCATTGGCCTTATGCACGCCCATGATGACGTCGCGCTGCGGCTTTGAAGTGGCCAGTGCAATCATGGCTGGGTGTTCGCTGCTAGGAAAACGCGTGCCGTCTTGCCGGATAGGGCGCCAATTTGCGTCGGCAGGTTTTAGGCCCGTCAACTGATCCCAGGAGAGGCCTAGGATTCGTTCAGCCGCTTGGTTGCAGGCGACAATGGTTCCGTCTTTGATCTGTTTGACGATGCCTTCACTCATGCCCGCAAAGATGGCCTGCAGTTCCTTCTCTCGCTGGGCGACCACCTGCCGTCTGCTCTCCAACTGTCTTGCGGTCCGACGCAACTCCAACTGAGCCATGACTTGTTGGGAGAGGAGGGCGAACAGCTCCTGTTGCTCATCCGTAATTCTGCGAGGAACCGTATCCATGGCACAAAGCGTCCCCAGCACCTGCCCGGTAGGGGTTTTCAGTGGCATGCCAATATAAAACTGGGCGCGAGGACCGCTGGTGGTGAACGGATTATCATGAAAACGCCGGTCGTCATTTGTGTTGGGAACCACCAAAAACTCGCCGGAGGCTACCACGTGGCCGCAAAAGGATAGGTCCCGAGGTGTTTCCGTCGTGTCCAGCCCATAGTGCGATTTGAACCATTGGCGGTCTTTGTCGATTAAGCTCACCAGGGCAATGGGCACTTCTAAAATGTGCGCGGCCAAGCGAGTTAACGCGTCAAAATTGGCTTCGGCGTCGGTGTCGAGAATCTCATACGAGTCCAGTTCTTCGAGTCGTTCGGCTTCATTTTCGGGAAAATCGGGTCGTAACATCTTGCCTTCGCCTTGCAGGTGACCAACGCAGAAGAATCGACTCCTCCGTGAAGACACTTTAGGCGGAATTCACGAGAGATAACAGGACGCGGTGGCAGGAAAACGTGTGGATTAAAACGATCTTAGCGTCTCGCTACACGTCGATTGAGACCATTTCGTCGTATTCACGGGCGTTTAGTTGGACCAGGCGCATTTTAACTTTGTTGAATATGGCTATTTTTGCGGGCTTTCGCCTCATTGTTGCCATGGGAATTCATCGCTATGGTCACGACCTAGCTTAGGTTTCTGGGTCTCTGGCGAGCCTTCTGCGAAGATCATCCACTTCGGCATGCCAGGCATCGTGATAATCGCTTTCGGCCCAAAGCTCGGCGAGTTCTGAGCTGATTTTGACGCGATTGATGACCGCATTGGCGTATTCGGAATGGGTATCGACCAGCTCTTTGGCGACATCACCGGGTTGCAACTCAAGCCAATTCTGAAGTTCTTGTGGCGTCTTGGCGCTGGGGGCACCTGCGAGTGCGGCGATGACCTCCGCCGCCGCAAGGGCAGCGCTCGCGGCACTGACGTTCAGGTATTGTGCCGAGCTGGCTTCCGCGACGCCCGCAAGCGCCTCATAGAGCGGCGTGTCGTCGTCGGCCTCAACCAGCTCGTTCAAGAAGTCCAAGGCCTCGTCGTTCGCGAAGGAATCTGTTCCCCAGGCACCCATTTAGTTCTCCAATTTCGATATTGTTTCGAGTTGAACGAGCACAAAGGGCTCCACGATCAACGCAGCAAAAAGCGCTTTATGCTCAACCCATTCGGCGATAACTTCGGGCGTGGGCCGAGCAATCGTGTTGTTTTCGATCCAGGTGGCGATTTTCGCCTTATCATCGTTGGCGAGTGCGACCCCAACATCGATCAGGGGCATGGCGCTTACCAGAAACACGACGCCGCGAATCAGATGAGGACGAATGTCCTCCCAGGATGCGTGGCGCAGCAGATCTGCTGCGAGTTTGGTTCGTATTTCATCGGACATCAGGACCCACGACAAGCAAAGGGGAAACCGTCGCGCATAAAGTACTTCGTGATGGGAGCCGGCTCAAGAAAACCTCGAATTCGGGGTGAGACCGTGGCGTTTCATTTTTTCGATGAGGGTGGTTCGGCTGATTTCGAGCCGCCTTGCAGCTTCGCTTTGATTTCCGCCCGTTTCCCGAAGCGTTCGCGCGATGATCTCGTGCTCAAATCTGGCCACTTGTTCCGACAGCGACGTGATGGAGGAAGCATCTTGGGCTCGATTTATAAACGGGTTTTCGTGGATCACTGGTCCCTCGGAAAGCACGACCAACCGTTCGATCACATGTTGAAGCTGCCTCACGTTTCCGGGCCATGCAGCGGACTCCAGAGCGCTTAACGTCGATTCGCTGAGCCGAATATTTCCCATGCCGAATCGTTGGATGGCTTGCCGAAGAAAGTGCTCCGCGAGTGGGCGGATGTCGCCGGGGCGCTCGCGAAGGGGGGATAAATGAATCTCAACCACATTGAGTCTGTAATAAAGGTCACTTCGAAATGTGCCGGTCCGTGTGGCCTCGACGAGGTCTTGGTTGGTCGCCGTGATCAATCGGATATCGATGTTCTCGGTGCGGTCTTGTCCTACAGGCCGCACTTCTCGCTCCTGGATCACCCGCAAGAGCGCGCCCTGAACTTCGAGGTCCAATTCGGCGACTTCATCCAAAAACAGCGTGCCTGAATGCGCTTCTCGAAACAGACCGCGTCGCGCCGATTCGGCTCCCGTGAAGGCTCCTTTGGAGTGCCCAAAAAGCTCGGCTTCGGCGATTTCCCGGGGAACAGCAGCACAGTTGAACGTCACAAAGGGGGCGTTTCTTCGTGCTGAGCCGTGTGCGATAGCCCGTGCAACCAGCTCCTTTCCTGTTCCGCTTTCTCCCGTGATTAAAACCGTGACGTCCCGGGCGGCAATGCGCTCGACCAACTCAGCAACCTCGAACATTTGAGGGGATGAAAACACCATGAACGACGAGAGCAAAAGCGCACCGCGTAGCCGCATGTTTTCTGCCGAAAGACGAACCCGAGCGAGGCTCGATGCGACGACCTTCAGGACGTCTGCCGGGTCAAAAGGCTTTGAAAAATAGTCGATCGCCCCAGCCTGAATCACTTCTACTGCGTGGCGTTCAGAGCCGTGTGCAGTGATGACGATGGTTCCCACCGGATGTTGTGCGGCGGTGAGCTTTTGGAGCAATTCCAATCCACCCATTTTGGGCATTTTTAGATCGGTGATGACCAGGTCGATGCCACCGGCTTGGATGCGTTGCAGCGCAACTTGGCCGTTTTCTGCTTCTTCGACTGTGATCCCGACGTCCTCAAGGATCGTCCGCAGGGTGAAACGAATCGAGGCTTCATCATCAACGATGAGCACTCGTGCCCATGCGGTATTCACTGTGGATCTCCCATTTTGACAGGCAGTAGAACAGTGGCTTCACAGCCCTTGTTGGGAAGATTGTTGAGCATGATCGAACCTTGATGAGCACCCATGATACCTTGGGCGATGGACAGGCCAATTCCGGTACCGTTGACACGCGTGCTGACCCCCGCCTCAAAAACCTTGTCAGCGAGCTCCGGAGCCACCCCAGTGCCTTGATCTGCGATCCGTACGCGCACAAAATCTGAGTCTTCATCGACGCTTAACATGATGGTTTGGCCTGCGGAAGAAGCCTCCAAGGCGTTCTGCATCAAGTTCACGAGCACGTGCTGTATTTGCCGTTTATCGCACTCAACCACCACGGATTGGTGGCTTGATTTTTGAAGCTGGATCTTGAGGCTCCCTGCGTGGTCCTCATAGAGGGCGATGAGGTCGTCCAGCATCAGGTCCAAATCAACTGGGCTGGGGTCGATATCCCCAAAAGGTCGAGCGAAGGTCAAAAAATCGTTGAGGATTTTTGACATCCGGAGGACTTCGTCGACAACCACACCGAGCTGTTCTGCTTCTCGTGAGCCAAGGGGGGCTTTGCGGGCTTGATTCATCGTCAGCCCTTGAATAGCCGCGAGAGGATTCTTGAGTTCGTGTGCGAGGGCAGAGCTGAGCTCTTTGAGTTCGGAGTTTCGCATGTTCAAAATGACGATCGAACGCGCGAGGGCCTTTTCTTCGGCGACCACTGACCGCTCAAAGGCGCGACGAATGCTCAAGCTAAAGACGATCCCGTAAATGACCGCGACCGAGACGGTCAGAGCCAGGAGTGGCATCTGAACAGGCTCGGGGAGCTTTGGGAGTTCGACGGGCAGCCACAGGTCCACCGCCAGAAAAGTGGCGACGGCCAGCACCACCATTATTGCGGGCCCGACGACAAAACGGGGGCGCCCAGACACCAACGCCGAGATCGCCATCGCCGGTACGTACGCCACAAGAAAAGGGCTCTGGATGCCTCCCGTGATGGCAATCAGCGCCGTCTGCAGCGCTACCGCTCCAAAAAACAGGCGCTGAAGCCCTTGGTAGGTGAGCTCCTCGATGGACCAGCTTTTTTGCCGGCGAATGAAGTGGATGACCACCGCGATGACAATGACGACGGCGATTCCGATGATTTCGATCCGCACTTTGCTTGTCACAAGCGACAGGATGGCGATCGCGCCCAGAATCAGGACACCAATGATACGGGCCGAGAACGCTCGCGTCACAAACCCTTCAAGCTCGGCAAGAATGCGTTGCTGGCCTCGTGAGTTTTCGATGTTTTGATTTTTAGGAGGCATGAGCGTCCGTGGGCCGTGAGTGGCAAAATACACAAAGCATGAAGCGGGCCGTAAAACCTAAGCGTCTCATCTGGTGAGTTGCCGTCAAAATCTGACGTCCACCCGAAACCATTTGTACGGATTTTTGACAGGTGTTGTCGAACTTCTGAACAGAGGCGTAGTCTGTTTTGTGGAAGTGGCGTGGTGTTTCCGTGTTCTTGGGGGTGGCACGCTGATTGCTAAAGGTACCTGATACCTAGTTGTGGGTATTGAATGAAGAAACAATTCAAAACAAGTTGCGTCACACTTATCCTTGGCCTCTGCGCCGCGGGCGAAGTCAACGCGGAGACACTTTCGATCGCTGAGGCCATGCAAAAGGGCGCAAACCGTGCGCCGGTGGTTGCTTCCGCTCATGCCGGAGTGGAGGCTGCTGAAGCCTCGGTGGACTCCGCCCAGGCGGGGTATTGGCCTCAAATCCAGGCGTTGGCTAACTACGCTTACTCGAGGCCTCAGCCTGAGATTCAAATCTCCCCGGCAGTGCCTCCGGTTACGTTGGGGACGTCTTATAACCTCGCCACGGGTCTGGGGTTAGGGTGGAGGCTCCCGGATCTGAGTCGAATAAGGACTGTCGACGCGGCCGAGAACCGAGTTCGTGGCGCGCAGGCCGACGTTGCGTCTTCAGTTTTGGACGTGGAGCGACGTGTCCGAGACCTCTATCTAGGGGTGGTTTACCTAAGTGACGTCGAAGAGGCGACCGTCGTTGCCCGAGACGCCACGGCCAAAGCCGCTCAGAACCTACGCTTCGAGCTGGAAGCGGGGCTGGCATCCGAGGTCGATGTTGCAGCCGCAGAGTCGCGCCTAGCCGAGTACGAATCACGTCTTCTCACGACTCAGGCGCAGCATGCGTCGGCGCTGGCTTCCTTGAAGGTCATGCTCGGAATCAAGCCGACTGACGAGTTGGTGCTCAGCGACACCATCGAATCGGCGGTAGATTTGGCGTCGGGTGAACCGTCCGCGGAACATCCGTCGGTGGTCTCCACCCTGAAGTCGGCAGAAGCGCTGCAATTGGACGCATCGGCCATCACGGCGCGGTGGTTTCCAGCTTTTGATGTGACTGGGATGGCGCAATACCGTTACCCAAAGACGTTTGTGGACGACGAAGCCGGATTTGCGTGGTCGGTGGGAGCCCAGCTGACCTGGTTGGTTTGGGACGGTGGTGCACGGGGGGCTGGAGCGGACGCGCTCGAGGCCAAAGCGCGGTCTGTGCGGGCCGCGGCCGAGGCGCAGCGTGAGGGGTTGGCGATCGAAGCTGCAGATGCACGGGCCCGAATCGAGGCCGCTGATGCGAGCCTTAACGCCGCCCGTGTTCGCTTTGAAACGGCCTCTGCATATTTGATTTTGGTTAAAGGGTCACTTGAGGCAGGCACGGCGCAGGTGTTGGATGTGCTGGAGGCAGAGGTGCAAGTCGACCAAGCCCGATTGGGTTCGGTCAGTGCTAAATACGATCTTGCTCGAGCCAAAAGCGCGCTCTGGCGAACGCAGGGAATTCAATTTTCGGGCTCGGAGCAGCAACGATGAAATCACAGATGAAATGGGCAAGTTTTGTATTTGCGGTGTTTGGGCTTTCGGCATGCCAGTCCGGTTCGGACGAGGCGCCTGGTAGTTCAGCCACGATCGAAGGTGTTTCGTACACCGTCAGCCCCAGAATTGCGGGCAGAATTTTGAAGGTCCATGTGGACGAAGGGGACGCGGTCGAGGCAGGGCAAGTCCTTGTTGAGCTCGAGTGCGAGGAGCCCACGGCTGCATTGGCCGAAGCACAAGCCGTGTTGGCCGCGTCGTTGGCGCGCAAGAGCCAAGCAGCTGCGCAACAAGGTCTGGCCAAAAAAGGCGTCGATATCGCTTCCCGACAGACGGCTGCTGCTGGCGCAAACGTCGCGGCGACGCGCTCACAGGTGTCGGTGTTTACGGAGCAGATTCAAAACGCGGAGCGCACCATTGAGCGGATCGAAAAACTGCGCGCAAACGGCGGCGGGACCGCCAAACAGCTCGACGACGCAAGGACTCAGCTCGCCGTGTTAACCCAACAGCGTGACGCTGTGGAGGCAACGACGAGGGCGGCGCAGGCACAGCGTAATGTGAGTGTGGGTGGAGAGATGAGCGCGCAGGGCCAAGTGGCCGTCGCGGACGCCGGGCTTTCGTTGGCCGATGCTGATATCGCGCGGTCCACTGCGGCTGTGAGTCGAGCCACCTGGTTTAAAGAGGGCTGTCAAATCACGGCGACCCAGGCGGGGACCGTGAATATGCGCGCGTTTGATCCGGGAGAATTTGTCGGTCCCGGCACTCGGATTTTACGGGTCGTGAATATCGAAACCGTCGAAGCGACCTTCTACCTTGGGAACCGTGACCTCGAACTCGCAAAACCTGGCGTAGCCGTCGAGGTGGTGCCGGATTCCATGCTCGATCAGGTCTTCCACGGCGTGATTAAGAGTGTGTCGGAGATGGCCGAATTCACCCCCCGCACGGTGCAAACCTCGGACGACCGAGAGCGGCTGGTATATGCGGTTAAAGTCGAACTTCCTAATGCCGACAAACGCCTTCATCCGGGCATGCCTGTTGAAGTGCGAATCGCGGCGGCCAAGGGAAAGGTCGCCAAATGAATGACGTTGAACCGGCAATTTCGTTGATTTCGGTCAAACGAAAGCTAGGCAATGTGATGGCCGTCAATGGTCTGGATCTGACCGTTCGAAAGGGGGAACTCTTTGGGCTGGTCGGGCCAGATGGAGCCGGCAAATCGACCACCATTCGACTTATCGCTGGGCTGACGGACGCCGACTCGGGGACGGTGACCGTGCTCGGCCATTTGCAAGAAACTGAGCACTCAAAGGTTCGGGATTCTATCGGCTACATGCCGCAGCAATACAGCCTTTATGGAGATTTGAGCGTTCAGGAAAACATGGAGTTTTTTGGTCGTCTCTTTGGGCTAAAACGCAAAGAACGTCATGAACAGATCGACCATCTTTTGAATTTGGTTGGGCTGGCTCGTTTTCCGAACCGGCGCGCCGATGCTCTTTCGGGCGGCATGTATAAAAAGCTGGCGCTGTCTTGTGCGCTGCTTCATCGCCCCAAGCTCCTTGTGTTGGACGAGCCGACCAACGGCGTCGATCCGGTGAGTCGTCGTGAGCTCTGGACGCTTCTTTATGAGCTGGTGGACGACAACATCACGGTCGTGGTCTCGACGCCGGATATGGATGAGGCAGCTCGATGCCATCGTATCGCGTTGATGCACGAGGGGCGGCTGTTGGCGATGGGAGAGCCAGGCAAATTAGTGGCTGCGCTCAAACACCGAGTGTTGAGCGTGGGGACGTCGAAACCGGCGGAACTCGAGACCGCACTTCTGGCCCGTGATGACGTTTTCGACGTGACTCCGGATGCCGGTCGATTGCGGATCCTGGTTCGCGATCAGGGGGAAGACGTCGAGACCCAGATTCGGTCATTCCCAGGCACGGTCGATATTCGCGATCAAAAACCGACGTTTGAGGACGTGTTCCTGGCTTTGATTCGGGACCCTGCAGCCGTTTCGGAGGCCCTATGAACGCGATTATTGTGCGAGACCTAAGTCGTCGGTTTGGCGATTTTGTCGCGGTCGATTCGGTTTCGTTTGAAGTCGAGAAGGGCGAGATTTTTGGCTATCTGGGGGCCAACGGGGCGGGGAAGAGCACGACGATTAAGATGCTGATTGGGTTGTTAAGGCCCAGCACGGGGGCGGCCGAGGTTGCCGGTTTTGATGTTGTGCATCAACTGAGCGACGTGCGCCGCTCCATCGGCTACGTGTCCCAAAAATTCTCGCTCTATCTGGACCTGACACCTCGTCAAAATCTTGAGTTTTTTGCAGGCGCCTACGACCTGCCTCGAGCCGAGGCGCGCCGAAGAATTAACGAGCAGCTCGAGTGGACAGGTTTGTCGCAGCGCGAAACCTCATTGACTGGCGCGCTGCCAGGCGGACTTAGGCAACGACTTGCGCTGGCTTCGGCCATGTTGCATCAGCCCGAGATTCTGTTTTTGGACGAGCCTACCGCGGGTGTTTCACCCGATGCGCGACGCATGTTTTGGCGAGCCATCCGAGAACTTGCCGCGGCGGGGCGAACGATTTTTGTGACGACTCACCACCTTGACGAGGCTGAGTATTGCAATCGAGTCGGGTTGATGGTGGACGGCCGCCTTGTCGCGCTGGACACGCCTCGAGGTCTCAAGGACACCCACGTCCCAGGCGCGATGTTTCATATTTCGGTGCCGGGCGTTCCGGCCACCAAATTGACGGGTCTATTGCGTGCTCTGCACGGCTTCAAAGCGGTGCAGGTCTACGGTCTAAGCGTCCATGCGCGTTTTGACCGCCTCGACCGACGCGCCGAGATTGAGTCGATGCTCGCGACCCATTTTACCAGTTTTTCGGTCGAAGATTCCGACGCCTCCTTGGAGGACGTCTTTCTGGCCGTTGTCGCCAGCGCCGCAACGGTGGCAGGGGAGGTCGCGTGATCCAGGAAATTCGAATTTTGCTGAACCGAACGGGCGTGGTGGCCTACAAAGAGCTGCTGCATATCAGGCGCGACCCGCAGGTGCTGGCCTTCGCCCTGCTTGTGCCGATTGGGCTCTTGCTGCTTTTTGGATACGCCATCTCCTTCGACCTAGAAAACGTTCCTTTGGCGGTGATGGACGAAGACAACACGCCTGAGTCGCGCATGTTGGAACACCGCTTGGCGGTGGGTGAGCTCTTCGACGTGCGGGCTCGGCCCAAAACCGCCAGCGAAGCGGAAGCGCTTTTTCGAAACGGCACAACCCGAGGGACCTTGGTGATCCCTAAGGGGTATAGCCGGTCGCTGGCTAGAAACGAACCGAGCACCGTGCAGCTCATTGTCGACGGAGCGGACAATAATACGGCCTCGGTTTCGATTGGATATGTCGGTGCCATCATCGGCGCGATGCAGCCCAATCGACGTGGCATGGTGGACGTGCGAACCCGCGCTCTTTTCAATCCAAGGCTCAAGAGCGCGATCTTCATTGTTCCTGGGCTGATCGCCCTGATTCCTGCGTTGGTGGCGGTGATGATGACGGCGCTGACCGTCGCCCGTGAATTTGAACGAGGTTCCATGGAGCAGCTCTTTGCGACGCCAGTTCGACGCGTGGAAATCGTGCTCGGGAAGTTGGCTCCCTATTTGTGGCTGGGGCTGCTGCAGGTCGTCCTGGTTGTGAGCGTTGGCATCTTCGTGTTTGGCATCCCCGTCGAAGGAAGCATGGTGGTGCTCTTTGTCTTCACGCTGCTCTTTCTGCTGGCGGTACTCATGCAAGGGCTCGTGATCAGCGTTTTGACAAAAAATCAGGTCCTCGCCTCGCAGGGCGCCTTGATCACCACGCTGCTGCCCACTCTTTTGCTCAGTGGGTTCATCTTCCCCATCGAGAATATGCCCACTCCGCTTTACGTACTGGCGACCGTGTTGCCTCCGAGTCACTTCATGACGGCTGTGCGGGGAATTGTCTTGAGGGGGAATGGTTGGGAAGAGCTGGTGTGGGATGGCGTAGCCATCTTTGCATTTTTTGTGGCGATGACTTTTATCGCCGTGGCTCGTTTCCAACGCACAACAAATTGAGGTGAGTCATGTGGAATCAGCTACTCAGCGTGATGATCAAAGAGTTTCGACAGACAAGACGAGATAAACGCACGATTCTTATGCTGCTGGTCGCTCCGGCGTTTCAGCTTCTGGTTTTGGGGTTTGCCGTCGATCTGAATGTGAGCCACGTCCCTACAGCGATCGTTGACCTCGACCACAGCGCCGAGAGCCGGAGTTTTGTGGCGGGACTGTTGGCCGATGAGACCTTCGATTTGGCGTTGGAGACTCCCTCGCCCGACGCAGCCATGGACTCGATCGTTCGCGGCGATACATCGGTCGCATTTGTGATACCGCGAGGGTTTTCGGCTGACCTTTACCGTGGGGATCATCCTGCCGTGCAGGCTCTGGTCAACGGTGGGGATGCAAACAGCGCGACGATCTCGCAGAACGCCATGACTGCGTTTGGTGCGACTTGGAGCCCGTTTCCCAGGCAGGCGCTTTTTGCGATGACCGAAGTGCGGCCACTGATTCGTTATAATCCAACCCTTTCAAGTTCGTGGTTTTTTGTTCCTGGCATCGCCGGGACGTTGCTGATGACCATCACAACAATTGTTTCGGCCATGGGGCTGAGTCGCGAAAAAGAGACCGGCACGCTGGAACAGGTGTTGGTGACTCCGATGTCCACCGAGCTCTATATGCTTGGGAAGGTACTGCCCTTTGCGTTGATTGGCATGGTCACACTCTATCTAATCGTCGCGCTTGGTATCCTGGTTTTTGGCGTACCGATGCGTGGATCGCTGCTCGTGTTGTCCGCCGGGGGCGCGCTCTACATTTTGAGCGCGTTGGCAATCGGTCTGCTGGCGAGCACCTTTGGAAAGAACCAGCAGCAGGCGTTTTTGAACTCGTTTTTTGCGATCCTTCCCGCGATTCTGCTCAGCGGTTTTATGACCCCCATCGCGAATATGCCTAAGGTGCTCAGGATCGCGACGATGGGCAATCCGATGCGCCATTTTGTCGAGGTCTCACGCGCCGTGATGCTTAAAGGTGCCGGTTTTGAGGACCTGCACTCTCAATTCCTGGCGCTGGGGTTGATTGGGGTTTTGTCGTTTTTTGGGGCGGCCGTTCTGATGCGAATCCAGTTTGGTCGTTGAGCGGTGAGCCATAAGTCATCGGCACAAAAAAGCCGGTTGGCGCTGATGCACCAACCGGCTTCTTAATTTCTGATCAGGCAAGTCGACCTAGCGGCGACCACCCCTACGTGAACGGTTGCCGCGATTTCCACCGCCGCCGCCGCCTGAACGACCGCCTGAGGTCGATTGCGGCGGAATGGCTGATTCCAAGTGGAAGTCATGATCCACACGCATTGAAATTGGCATGCCAATCGTCTTTTCGATGCTGCGAAGATGTGCACCTTCGGTCTCGTCACAAAACGAAATCGCGATACCACTTCGACCGGCACGACCGGTTCGGCCGATGCGATGAACGTAGTTTTCCGCTTCGTTCGGCAAATCCAAGTTGAACACGTGCGTGATGGTGTCGACATCGATGCCGCGTGCGGCGATATCGGTCGCAATCAAGATATCGCATTTACCGGCACGGAACGCGTCCAATGCCCGCTCACGCTGGCCTTGGCTGCGGTCACCGTGAATCACGGCTGCCGAAAAACCTTGCTTGTCCAAACGACGATGGACTCGGTCCGCGCCATGTTTCGTGCGTGTGAACACGATAGCCTGGTCGAAATCTTCACGTTCGAGCATGTCGGCCAAAAGACGTGATTTGTCGCTCTTGGCTACAAACATCACGCTCTGGTCAATCTTATCGACTGTAGGCGCGTCTGGCGTGATTTCGATCTTGAGCGGATTCGACAACATCGAGTTGGCAAGGTCGACCACGGCTTTAGGCATCGTGGCCGAGAACAACAGATTCTGTCGTCGCTCAGGGATGGCCTTAAGGATGCGTCGAACATCAGGAACAAAGCCCATGTCCAACATGCGGTCGGCTTCATCGAGTACAAAGTACTCGACGTGCGAGAGGTCCACGACCCCTTGATTCATGAGGTCCAAAAGACGACCAGGCGTCGCAACAACGATGTCGACTCCACGGCGCAGTTCTTCTTTCTGAGGACGTTCACTGACGCCACCAAAAATCACCACTTGGTAGATCTTCAGGTTTCGTCCGTAGTTCTCGAAACTTGCGCTGATCTGTGAAGCAAGCTCACGTGTGGGCGACAAGATGAGAGCACGGATTTGCGGTTTGCCGGTCTGTGGGGAATTGGCAATGTGTTGGAGAATCGGCAAAGCGAACGCTGCCGTTTTTCCGGTGCCCGTTTGGGCACAACCCACCACGTCTCGCCCTGCGAGCAGCGCGGGGATTGCCTGCGCCTGAATGGGAGTGGGATTGATGTAATTGTTCGCTGCGAGCGCTTGATTCAGCGGCTCGATCAAATTCAAAGATTCAAAAGTCGTCAACGTATTTCCAGGAATGCAAGAGACCGCAAAATGGGTCTCTCCGAGAAGAGCCAGTCGGACTCTCCGACTGTAGGGGCGCAGGATTAGCAGAACCGCATATACTTGTCCAATCGTTGGACCTCGCATGAAACGACCGATTCAGCTACCCTGACCGCTCAAACGTAGCGAGGCCTCGCCTCGCGGAAATTCTCCGCACGCTGCGGTTCTTATCGCGAGCCTGTCATGGATTCTCTCCGCTACCGTTATCAAACCGTCGAATTCGGCGATCTCGATATCCACGTCCGCACGTTGCGCGACACCAATCAGTTTCAAGACGATGACGGCATCGCGGCCGAGTACGGCATTTCCTCGGCGACATGGCCCCTCTTCGGTGTGCTCTGGGATTCATCCCGCCCTCTGGCCGAGCTGATGGTGGAATATGACATCGAGGGCAAAAGAATCCTTGAGGTTGGCTGCGGAATTGCGCTGGCCTCCTTGGTGCTGAGCCAACGAGGAGCCGACATCGTCGCCACCGACTACCATCCCGAAGCAGGACGGTTTTTGGAGCATAACGCCAAGCTCAACGGCGACAAAACGATCCCATTCTTTCGTACCGGATGGGCCGAAATGCAGCCCGAACTCGGGCTTTTTGACCTGATTATTGGCAGCGAAGTCCTCTACGAACGCGGCCACGCCCTTGACCTGTCGGATTTCATTTCACGCCACTCCAAGCCCGCCTGCACCGTCATCATCTTGGATCCGGGCCGCGAACATCGCTCGCGATTTTCGCAACATATGATTGGTCACGGTTTTTCGCATGAACGCACTCGGCCCGACGCCCGAGAAGACATGCCTGATTCGTATCACGGGCAAATTCTCGAATTTGTACGCGACCCAAATAATCCTGTGTAAGCCCTGGTCCCATAGGGAGGCTGTCGCATAAGGCGATGACGAGGCTGATAGTGTGATTGGTCCGCGAGCCCTATGGCTCGCTTGCGATCGGTACGCGAGGGGGACGTTTTTGTTTTCAATCCTTGTAGGATTTGAAGTCGTCAAGCCGCTAAGACGGACGAGCGGAGCTCAAGATGCTGAAAACGAAAAAAACAGTCGATCGACCACGCCGAACGTTCGTGTTTAGCGTTGAGCCAGTCGGTTTTCGGTCCAGTGCAGAATTCGTGTCCCAGCACGGGCAATGTACGGTCGGACTTCCCGCGGCACTTCAGAAACACCTCTACGAAAACCTCGATGCGCGACCCGGCGATCATGTTCGTTTGGAATGTGATGGGGAGTTTATCGAGGGCGCGCTACTCCTCAAGCCATCCGACTGCATATTGGTGGAAAGCGACGGTCTTGAACTGAAGGCGTGATGTCCGCCAGATGAACGGCCTTGTCAGCTTGAAAGGACCATCATTAGTCGTAGTCGGCGGCCAGTTGGTAGGCGAGCGTGCGGTAGAAGGCGATATGGTCAAACCCTGTGTACGGATCGATTTCATCGTTTTTGATCTGTCCGACCTCGTCGAGGTGGTCCGCAGGGATGCAGCCTTTGAAATCACCCCAGATGGCGGATTCCACTGTGGCCATGCCGTCGCTCGGCGTCAGTCCTAGCCCGGCGATAACCGCGGCCCCAGGTAGGAGTGTGAGGTTCATGCGGTCGGCACTCTTGGGATGAGCCAACAACTTGCCCTGACACGCGACCTCGTCTTTGCTGTTATGCAGGCCGAGCGCACTGCTGACCCCGGCCCAGCTTTGATAATGCACCCGCGGGTCGTCTGGATTTTCTTCGTTGAACCGTGCCGCGCCATCTGTGCTGAGCGCGCTGAGGGCCGCGCGGACATTGGCGTCCTCGTCCACTTCGTTAAACGTCTTGCTCCACAAGGTCGCCAACATGTTGATGACCGAATCTGCAACCCCGGGAATCAATCCCACTCCGGCATCGGCCACGGCCGTTCCGCGATGGGGCGTTGAAATCGTCGTTAAAGTCGCGATTCGGTCTCCATACCCGAGGCTTGAAATCACGTAACGCGAATCCATTCCGCCCATCGAGTGCGCGATGAGATGGATTTTGGGTGCCCTAGTCTGAGCAAGCACGTCATCGATTTGTACGGCGAGGCTTGCTGCGCGGTCTTCCACGGAGCCAAAAGCAGGGACTTCCGCGACGTAGACGGTATGACCATCCGCGACCAGAGCAGCTTCGACTTTGTAGAAGGACCATGAACCTTCACGGCCGGCATTGAAGCCATGCGTCAGCACGATGGGAAGGCTAGAGGCATGGCCTGTCGGGTTTTCGAATAGGGGTTCGGCATTGCAGTCTGGATCGCGTTTGATGCAGAACCAATCGCAGGATCCGTCGCCGTACCAGCCCTGCGCTTTGCAGTAGTCGAGGGTGAAATCGGATTTTCCGTCCCGCGTTTTTTCGGCAGCGTCTTCTTTCGTGATCGCTGGTTCTTCGGTGGTTTCTGGCGTCGAAGCGGGCTCAGAGTCGCCACATCCGAACGCCAGAATCACAAGTGCCAAGAATAAATTGTTCTTCATATTCATATCCATTCGATCAATACGGCATTTGACCCTGATTTGCGTGGGGGCACAAGGTCACCGGGGCGCGAAGGCGAATGTATTCAGACACTTTCAGCTTCCCAGAATCCCGGGGGCGCTTTGGGCATCCAAGGGTGACTTTCGTTAACGGCAAAAAGACCGAGGTTATTATGGAATACCGTCCACTGGGCCGCACAGGCCTTCAGGTTTCGACAATTTGTCTGGGCACCATGACGTGGGGCTCCAAAGGTTTTTGGGAAGTCATCGGGCAGGTAGGGCAAGAGGCCGTCAATGAGCAGCTCACGCGTGCTGTCGAGGCCGGCGTGAACTTCGTGGATACAGCCAACGTCTATCATGAAGGCATGAGCGAAGAGATGCTTGGCAAAGCCATCAAGCAGACAGGCATTCCCCGCGAAAACCTCGTGCTCGCCACAAAGGTGAAGGGCAGAATGCGTCCGGGGTTGAACGGGGTCGGCCTGAGCCCAGTCCATATCAAATTCGAAGTCGAAGAATCCCTAAAACGTTTGGATGTCGATTATATCGACCTCTATCAAATCCACGGGTTTGATCCGCTCACGCCAATGGACGTGACGCTGCGAGCCTTGGACGACTTGGTCACGAGCGGAAAGGTTCGGCATATCGGTGTTTCGAATCACTCGGCTTGGCGGATCTCCAAGGCGCTTGGGATTTCTGACAAGCACGACTGGAATCGATTTGAATCGGTCCAAGCCTACTACACGATTGCCAGTCGAGACTTGGAGCGGGACGTCCTGCCGATGGCCCAGGAAGAATCGTTGGGGGTCATGGTTTGGAGCCCACTTGCGGGCGGCCTTCTTTCTGGGAAATTTTCGCGCGAGGAAGCAAACCCCGAGGGGGCACGGCGTTCGGCGTTTGATTTCCCGCCGGTGAATAAGGACAAAGCGTTTGAGTGTGTAGATGCGATGCGTCCCATCGCCGAGGCGCATGGTTGCAGCGTGGCGCGAGTTGCGCAGGCATGGCTGCTTCATCAACCCGGCGTTACATGCATCATCATCGGCGCCAAGACCCACCTGCAGCTCGACGATAATATTCAGGCCGCAGATCTGAAGTTATCGGCCGACGAACTTGCGTCACTCGATGCCGTGAGCGCTCTGTCGCCCGAGTATCCGGGTTGGATGGAGGATTGGCAGAATCGCGACCGGTACAATGAGCAGTGAGCGGTCTGTGGTGAGCAGCGAGCAGTGAGCGTTTTTCGCGGGCATGGAGTCGAATGTCGAAGGGGAGTACGGTAGGCGTAACTTCAAAAGGAACTTCATGAAACCGATTTGGGTGTTTGCACTGCTTCTGTCTGCCTGTTCAAGTGGCGGCGACTCCAAACGACTTTCCGATGCTGGTTGGGACTTGGCAGAGGACCAGGGCGGCGGGGACCAGGGTGTCGATGATGCTTCGGTCGATGTGGGCCCAACGGTTTGCGATGTGGTTTCGGCTTCGGATTTAGACGGAGTGGAAATCACTATTTTGGGCGAGCGCTGCTCTTGGACCAAAGCGGAGCTGGCTGCGGGTGTTTCGATTCCGTACGAGGTTCGCGTGGATTCAGCGCTGACCGTTGTGCCGTCGTCTCAAGACGCCGGTGGGTGCGAACGTCCAGGCCCCTCTGGCCTGACCGTTTCATTTCGAATTCAAAACTCACTTGATGAAGTTTACTGCCTTTGTGATGTCGGGCTGTGCATGGCCACCCAAGATCCGAGCGTGTTGGTGGTAGGCACCCATTCTCAGAAAATCGAGTGGAGTGGGACGACTTGGAGTGGGCCATCCGACACCGGAAACCCGCTTGGACCTGTGTTTTCAGCGGGTCCGGCGACTCTGACCGTGAGTGCTCTCGGGAAAAAAGGCGATGGCACGCCATTCTTAGTTTCGTCCACGATGACCATCCGCGTCCTCGATTGAAACATTGCATCCGTTTTCGGCTTATTTACGATTTCTGTGCTGCTGCGCTTGGTGCGCAGGCCCTTGGCCTGCATGCGATTCCCTAGATTAGGCAAGGCTTGGGGGCGAAGCCGCGAATTGGCGTGTGTTTGCCGCAATCCCATGCGGGCAGATACTCCACGCGCAGGCGTGTGGTTTGCAGTTGATACCTTATCTTGTCGAATTCATTGGGGATGCTTTGCGTCGGTCGTGGTGGCACGAATCTGGCTAATTGAAGAGTCGACAATGATTTATCCGTCCTAAATGTTTGAGCCTCCTAGGAGAGCCGAAATGCGAAAATCAGCGCTAATGTTTCCAATGATGACTTGCCTTGTGGCCACGTCTGCCGCGGCCCAGACGGCAACCTACGACTATATCGCGGCGCCATCAGGTCGAACGATGCAGGTTGTATCCAACAAAAAAGTGGTTGGTGAGGCGCCCATGCCGTGCCGCCCAAAGACCATATTTCGTTACGATGCGGCGCATATTGTGGCGACGTGCGCGGATAAGCCAGGTCTCTTGGTGGTCGATATCTCTGAGCCCATAAGTCCTATTCCCATGGAAATCTGGGGCTACGAAGGCAAGCTTCTCGACGTCTACCTTGTTGGCGACAAGGTGTGGATGGACATCAAAGGTCTTGGCTCCAGCCCACTTGTTCTGCAGACCGAGGCTCCGATTGCACCCCCCGAAGAAGTGGTGGTTGTCGAGGAGCCCGAAGTCATTGAGGAGCCTGCACCACGCGAAGTCCAGGAGGTTGCGGTAAGTGATATCGAGGAAAACTCCGTGCCGATTCGAGTAGGCAAAGTTCTGAAGGTTGACGAGCGAGATATCGTGGTCGATTTCGGATCGAACGATGGCTTCAAGAAAGGGGACGACGTCGAGTTCTACGAAACCAGGGAGATTCAGCTCGAAGGTGAGCGGGTCAAACGAGACGATACCGTCGCGGTTGGACGGATTAAGAGCCTCGAAGAAACTCGCGCAGTCATTGAAGTTGGTATGAACGAGGATGTTAACGTGGGTACGCCAGCGAGATACACGTCGGTCGATTATAAGGCCAACTATCTGGCCCCTCCTCGTAATGGAGGATCCGACGAGATTTTGATGACCATTCGTCCCTACCTTGCACTAGGGTCGCTTGGTGGCGGGGCCATTATGGATGCATCGTGGATGCATCGGTTCGAAGAACCCATGGCCATCGAATTGAGCCTTTCGCCCATGGGGTTTGCGATTACCGATCAAGGCAGCGCAGCCGCGTTTGCAGGTCACGCATTCTTCACCTACGACGCTCGGGTTTTTCAGGTCGGACTTGGGGTCGGGGTTGCCCGATTCAAGGCCAGTGATTTGGCCTCAGAAGTCGCCACAGGGGAGGCTCTTCCCGACACGATGGAGTTTGGCATTTCGGCGGGGCAATACGTGCGATTGGGCGCGCGTGATGGCTTCAACCTGACCACCACCACCAATTTTGTGGTTCGTAATAAAGAATGGGATTTTGGCGGCATCGCAAGTGAGCTTCAGGCGCCGATTGGTGTGCTGTTGCCGGACACATGGATGATCGTCCGCGGAGGCGGAGGTCTTCCAGGGCATATCTTCGGAGAGATTGGCTTGCGCACCATGGTCAAGGGCAACGGCAATAAGGGGAGCGTTTTCATAACACCCACCCTTGGTTATGGAAATATCACCACGCAAGAATACGAAGACTGTGACTACCGGCCTGGCTTTCAATGCCTTGTCGACAACGACTACGGTGGGCCGATGGTCGGTGCCACGGTCGAATGGCGCCCCTGATTTGGAGTCGATAGGCGGCTAATTAACGAGGCAGCCCGGCCAGGACTTCACGTTCGAATAGATTCTTGAACGTGAGCGCCAGATCTTGGGTTCGTCCAGGATGTGGCGCCGTCGACTGGATGATGTCGGAGCGTGGGGCCGTGAGCCAATGGAAGCGCTCGGATTTGCTCATCGAGCCAATCGGGCCTGGAGCCCCCGCCGCAATCGCTTCTAATGAGCTCAAGTAGAGCTCAAGGCGACTCAGGTCCACGTGTGGCGCAAATCCTTGCAGTGGTTCAAGGTCATCGACAAAGATCGCCTGGATGAACCCCGCCGTTGGCGCGTACATGGCCAAACCGATATTCATCGCATTGCCGCGATGAACGCAGGGTACCAGCCGAATCAACGCGAAATCGAAGTCGTACCAGTCGCTCATGGAGTCGCCAACGCAAGGCGGGCGGTCTCAGCGGTGGTCACAAAGGCCCGCTCCGAGAGCCGTTGAATTAGAGTGTTCACGTAGGCCTGGCGAGCATCTTCGGCGACTTCGAACGGCCTTTCGACGCCCAGCGGCGTGTGCAAGAGCAGAGAATCAGGGACCATTCCGAGCACTTCCGTCAATACAGCGGGCGTGACTCGCTCCATGATGCGCGCGTCCGCTTCTTCGATGCTCGCAGCCTTGGGCAAAAGAACGTGGTTGGCGATCGGTGCAAAGGGGGTTCGCGCGGACTTCTCGGTCACGTTCGACCACGCGTGGTGGAAATAGAGCGCCGCACCGTGATCGATCAACACAAGCACGTTTTCATGGACCATAAGGTTCGGGTTTCGTGCGGTTCGGTCAATGTTGGTGACAAACGAATCCAGCCAAACCAGATCCGCGGCGAAGGTCGGGTCGACCAGGTCGGCTGCGGCGACGGGGTCGTAGTTCAACGCACCTTCCATGAAGCGCAACCCAACATTTACGCCAGTGCTCGCCTTCAGAAGGTCTCGGATTTCTGGGTCGCGTTCGGTGCGTCCAAACGACGCGTCCACGTCGATAAGCGCCAGATCTGGCACAGGCAATCCAATCCGTCGTGCCAATTCACCAACGATGATTTCGGCAACGAGTGCTTTGGCGCCTTGCCCGGCCCCTAAAAATTTCACGACAAAAAGGCCGTCTTCGGCGGTTTCCACGATGGCTGGAAGTGAGCCTCCCTCCTTTAAGGGGGCGGCATAACGAACGGCGATGAGGTTTGGAAGTTTCATTTTTCATGAGTACACCGCCTGGTCGAATCCGCACAAGTGGGTGTCACATCGTGCATTCCACACTCACGCAAAAAAACCATTTTCGGCGAAACCGTTTCTCGGATCCTTCATCCCACGACCGTTAGTGAATTATTTTTCACCTAATCCTTGTTTGACTCACAGTGAGCTTGTCAGATGGAAGAACCAGAAATAGCTTCGGCGCCACACGCAGACAGCCCAGGTACGCGGGATGAATTCAAAGAAGAGACTCTCGAGCAAAGACGCTCAGGATCGGATACTTTTGGCCGCAGCCCGAGCGTTTCGAACGCACGGTATGGGAACGACCGTCGATCAGATAGCCGAAGAGGCAAATTATTCGACGTCGGCTCTCTACAAGCATTTTGCGAATCGGGAAGCGATTCTGGATGCCCTCGGGGACCGAGCGTATTCGAAAATCTTCGCCCTTTTTGCCGCGGGAATTCCGGAAGACTTGACCTTCGAGCAACGACTTCGTTGGCTGATGGGCCGTATGACGGACTTCGCATTGGAGGATCCGGACTTCTATCTAGCGGTCCTGGCAGCCGCCCCGGCCATTCGGGCAAGCGGCGACCCGCGGCGTTACAAACGCGAGGAGGAGCATCTGGGGTTCTTCGTGGATCAGATGAAGGAAGGCCTGGCGCTTGGCGCGATGAGTCCTCAGTTTTCGGCGTTGCAACTCGGTCTGGCTTTTCGGGGCATGATGGACTCGCTCGGTGCACTCTGGGTTCAGATGCCGGAAACCGACCTGAAGAAGATGGCAGACGTTTCACTCGACCTTTTCTTGCACGGTGCGGTGAATCGATCCTGACGCTCTTGGCTGTGTCACTGGTCGGCCTGTGGTCGATTCCGGCCTCGGCCGAGACGCTTTCGCTCGCCGATTCGCTTGTGCGGGCGACTGCGAATCATCCGGATATTCAATCCAGTCAAACCGATGTGGTCAGTGCTCAGGCACGTGAGAGCCAGGTGACAGCTGGATACGGTCCGAAGCTTGATGCGGCCGCGAATGTTCAGGTTTGGACCGACGCGAATGAGGTCAATATTAACGCCTTCGGAGCGAACCTTCCTCCACCCGAGACCCCTTATGAAGAGCTGATCTCAGGCTTGCTTTCTACGGGGACACTTACGCTGCGAGACCAGGTGACCTGGGACGCTTCGTTGACGCTGACCCAGCCGTTGACTCCGCTTTGGGATATTCATCTGGCTTCCAAGATCTCTGAGATTTCGACTCAAGTTGCCAAGACCAATGTGTCGGCCTCTGAGCGTCGAGTGCGCCGTGATGTGGCGTCGGCGTTCCTTCGTGTGAATCAGGCCCGAAAGGCTGTTGCGAATTCGAGCGATGAGGTCACGCAACTCAAGGCTCAGTCCGACCGTTTGCAGATATTGGTCGAAGCCGGAGCCGCGCAGAATGCCGACAAATTGCGAATCGACGTCGCGCTGGCTGCGGCCCAACAGCGTGAATTTCGTGCCGAGGCTGACTTAAACCTCGCGACGTCGGCGTTTGCCGTGGCGTTAGGTGAAAACGACGGCACCGACCTGGATGCTGCCGAACTGGAAGTCGGAACTTTGCAAGCGCCTACCACGTCGCTGGAAGCGCTGATCGAAGTGGCCATGACGGAGCGAGATGAGATCCAGAATCTGGACGGTCAATACAATCAGGCCGACTTACAGGTTGACCTTAAAAAGTCGGCTTATAAGCCGGATGTGGTGGCGCTCGCGCAATACCAGCATACCGAAGGTCAGGGTCTTTCGAATGCCGACTCGTTTTTTGTCGGCGCGTCATTGCGATGGAATCTATTCGAGTGGGGCAAGACGCAAAGCGCGGTCGATGAAGCGAGTTCATCGGTGGTGAAAGTGAAGCTTGCGAAAGAGCAGGTTCGCCGTCAAATCGGCCTTCAGGTTCGCAAATCCTGGTACGACTACGAGGCATCACGCAAGATGCATGAGGTCGCCTCAAGCGCGGTATCGCAGGCCGAAGAGGCATTTCGAGTAGAAAACGAAAGGTTCGAGGCCGGGCAATCGACCTCGACGGACCTGTTGGCGGCCCAGACCGCATTGACCGAAGCAAAAAATAACCGCGATGCAGCCTATTATCAGGGCTTAGTCAATCGCGCCGAGTTGACGTGGGCCATTGGTCGCACCGTCACCGCCGAAAACTTGATTCAGGGAGACATTTAATGAAATCCAAAATGTTCACGACTGTAGCCCTGGTGGCTGCGCTCACAGGCTGCGGTGGCGGCGAAGCTAAAGTGGCGTTGCCATCGGCGGCCCCAGACGCACCTGTTGAAACGACGAAGGCCGCTAATGAGGATTCTGCCAAGGCAGCAATCGCTTCTGGTGCGTTGAATTCGGCGATTTTTACAGGGTCCATTGAGACCTACCGCTCCACAGATGTTGCGACGAATGTCGGAGGATTGATTCGAAAGGTTTACGTCGAGGAAGGTCAAATCGTGGCTGAGGGCGACCCTCTGGTTGACATTGACCCCGCGGAATACCGCCTGCGAGTTCAATCGGCCGAGGCCGCTCAGGGTCGCGCCAAGGCGCAAGTCCAGATGCTTGAGAGCCAGTATAATCGGGTGAAACGGCTCTTGGACAAGAAGGCCGCCACCGACAGTGATTACGATATGATTGCGGGACAACTTGCAGTTGCGCGTGCGGCCGTCGCTGAGACCAATGTGGGGGTCGCAATGGCGCGCAAAATGTTGTCGGATTCGAAGATCCGTGCGCCGTACGATTCGGTGGTCACTAAGGTGAACACGGCCGAAGGTGAGTTTGCAGGCGCGGGCCCAGCGCCACTGGTGATGGTCACCGAGATCGGTCACCTGCGGGCTCGGATTCAGTTGCCAGAACACTATATTTCCCAAGTTGCCGTCGGCGACCATCTGAAGATGCGAATCCCGTCTACTGGGCAGGCTTTTGACGGTGCAGTTGAACGCGTGAACCCCGCAGTGCAACAGGGCTCGCGGTCGTTTGCGGTTTTGACCAGCATCGATAACTCCGAGATGAAGTTGCGCCCGGGCATGTTTGTCGAGGCGCAGCTTGAGACGGCTGCCCAAGGTGCAAAACCATGAAACTCGCAGAGGTAAGCATTCGGAGACCCGTATTCACCATCGTTATGATGTTGATGCTCATTGTGTTTGGTATTTGGTCATATCCTCGGATCGGCGTGGGTCTCTTTCCTGAGATCGACTTGCCGGTCGTGACCATCACTACCGTCTATCCAGGCGCCGACCCATCGACGATCGAGTCGCGTGTGGTCGACCCCATCGAGGAAGCGATCGGCGGCATTTCTGGGATCGATGAACTTCGATCCACGAGCGCCGAGAACGTCGGTTTGGTGGTGGTTCGGTTTGTGCTCGAGAAAGACGCGGACGAAGCGGCACAGGATGTGCGGGATAAGGTTGCGGGAATTGTCGGGTCGCTGCCCACGGATGTTGAAGCACCGATCGTTCAGAAAGTAGACATTGGCGCAGCCCCAATTCTTTCGATTGTTCTGTCAGGACCGGCCTCGACGCGCGAGCTCACGGCATACGCTGACGACGTTCTGAAACAAAAACTCCAGAACATCCAAGGTGTCGGCAATATCGACATCATCGGCGGTCAGGACCGAGAGTTTCAGGTGAAAGTGGATCCCTACAGCTTGGATGCATTTGGGCTTTCGGTGACGGACGTCGTTCAGACTCTGGCTTCGCAGAATATCAAGATCCCCGGCGGGCGACTGGACACGGGCGCAGTAGAATTCACCTTGAATACCGTGGGTGAGGTCTATTCAGCCGAAGAAGTGGGGCAGATTATCATCAGCTCCAATTCGGGCCGAGCCATTCGTATTTCGGACGTTGCTGAGGTTCTGGATGCCGAGGAAGAAAAGCGCTCACATGCGTCGCTAAGCGGCGTGGACGCTGTGTCTTTGACGATCCAGAAACAGTCCGGAGCCAATTCGGTTTCTGTTTCTCATGGGGTTTTGGACGTCATTGAGGAAGCCCGTACGAAGCTTCCGTCGGGTTGGGAGATATCGGTTCCAGTCAACACTGCGACCTTTGTTGAACACACCATCAACGACGTGAAATTCGACCTCGCCTTTGGCGCGATCCTCGCGATTTTGATCATCTTGATGTTCCTGCGCGATTGGCGTGCAACGTTTATCTCGGCCTTGGCGCTGCCCACGAGCGTGATTGCGACCTTTGCGTTCATTCAGGCCATGGGATTCACGTTCAACAACATGACGATGCTCGCCCTGACGTTGTCGATCGGTATCTTGATCGATGATGCCATCGTGGTTATCGAAAATATCCATCGGCATCTCGAGATGGGCAAGACGCCTATGCAGGCGGCGAGCGATGGTACGGCAGAGATTGGCCTCGCGGTGATGGCGATTACGGCGTCGATCATCGCGGTGTTCATTCCGGTGGCCACGATGAAAGGCATTGTCGGTCGCTTCTTTTACGAGTTCGGACTTACCGTGGCGTTCGCTGTGGCAGTGTCGCTCTTTGTCGCCTTTACGCTGACTCCGATGTTGTCGGCTCGTTTGCTCAAGAAGACCCATGCGAAGCCTGGACCTATTGGTCGAGTCATGGATAGCGTTTTGGGAACCGTTGACCGCGTCTATGAATCTTCGGCGCGGGTTTCATTGAGACATCCAATCATCACCTTGATCGGTGCGGTTGCTATTTTCATCGGGTCACTGGGGCTGGTCAGTGTGATTCCTAAGGAATTTGTGCCTCCAGCCGACCACAGTCAGTTTCAGGTGTTGCTCGAAACAGAAAATGGGACTCCGCTGGAAAAGACGATTCAAATCTCCGAAGACGTCGCGACGGCTCTTCGCGAGATACCTGGCGTGGGTTTGACCTTCGCCACGATCGGCGGAGGCGTGCAGGGCATTGTGACCAAGGCCACAATTCACGTGGAATTGGTCGAGAGCGCCGAGCGAAATTTCTCGCAGACGGAGGCGATTGAGTATGCTCGAAAGGTTCTGAAACGTTGGCCAGAGGTGTCGACCGCTGTCGAGCCCATCTCTGAGGTGGCGAGTGGCGCCGGGCGTCAGTCCAATATCCAGTACATTTTGAGTGGTAACGACCTTGGGGAGCTGAATCGGGCTGCCGATGTGGTGATCGCCAAACTCAAGGAAACCCCAGGGTTCGTGGATGTCGATAAGTCGTCTCGTGACGGAAAGCCTGAGCTTCGAGTCGACATCGACCGAACGCGTGCGGCGGACCTTGGCGTGCCTGTTGCCGATATCGCGATGACGCTTCGCACCCTCTACGCGGGTGTAAATGCGACTGAAATCGCAACAGACGGTGACCGCTTTGAGTTGACGGTGCGTATGAAGGACGACCTGCGAACGGATCCGTCTCGGATTTTGACGATGCGGGTGCGTTCACGCACGACCGGGGAATTGATTCCGCTTTCGAATCTGGTCACGGTCGAAATTTCCAGCGGTCCGTCCACGATTGAACGCTTCCAGCGCCAACGTCAGGTCACGATTTTTGCCAACGTCGAGGGGATCGCCCTAGGGGCTGCTTCGGAGCAAATTCAGGCTGTGGCGGACACGGTGACAAGTGATTCGGTGAAGGGGTCGGCGGCGGGTAACTCGAAATCGTTGAATGAAACGGTCGGTTATATGCTCGAGGCACTCTTGCTGGCGATGGTGCTGATTTACCTGATTTTGGCCGCACAATTCGAGAGCTTCGTTCACCCGCTCACCATCATGCTTTCTTTGCCGCTCTCGTTGATCGGTGCGCTTGGATTGCTGGCCATTACTGGGCTACCTCTGAGTATTTTCACCATGATTGGTTTCATCATGCTCGTGGGTCTGGTGACCAAAAATGCGGTGCTCTTGGTCGACTACACCAATGTACTGCGGCGAGAAGGCCTTGAGCGCTTTGAGGCGCTGGTTCAGGCTGGTGTCGTGCGACTTCGCCCGATTCTGATGACCACCGCAGCGATGATCTTCGGCATGATGCCTGTCGCTCTGGCGCTCTCAGCTGGCGGTGAGCAACGTGCTCCGATGGCTGTTGCGGTTATCGGCGGCCTTATCACCTCGACTTTGCTGACCTTGATCGTGATTCCATCGGCGTATTTGCTCTTGGATAAGCTGACCGAAAAGGTGAAGGGCTGGGTTGGTCTGTCGACCGAATCCGATGACCTTGGTCGCGACGCGATGGCCGAATAAATACCGCGGAATGCGATGTTCGAGGGCGCCTTTGTGGCGCCCTTTTTTGTGCCTAAAAGGCGACACCGATCGTTGTATGGGCGGCAGGCAGGATGCCTTTCGGGCCGATGCCATCGACGTGATAATGCATGTATTGCACACCGAGACCGCCCGCCAGGACGAACCAGCCATCGAAGATAGCCGTGTAGCCAGCCAGCGCGCTCAGGTAGCCGCCCGTGCCAGAAACATCGGTGCTGGGGGTAATATGCGCCACGACTCCGCGGACCTGGGCCCAGAAGCCTTGTGGAGCGCCGCCCAGGAAGAACCAGCGCAAGCCGGCTTCGACACCGTAACCTCGATAGGATTCACCGCTTTCTTTGTCGAGGAGTCCGTCAAAAAGATGAAGATGGGGCCCCGCGTAGACTGAAAACGAATCACTGAGCCTTTTTTCGACCTGCAGATGGACAAAGCCCAGTGCGGTGGTCAGCGGGTCGAGCTGCAGTGTCCATTCAGGAATCGACGCAATATCCTGAGCCATGGAGGGTGTCGAAAGGGCCAGTCCACCCAGTATAATGGCGACTTGGACTGTTCGAAGCCTCACCGACGTTTTCGTCCGACAAAGACCAATCCCAACCCGGCCAAAACCGAAACCAACGCGAGATCACCGCCGGTCGTTGAACAACCGCTGGTCTTGGTCGCTTCTTTTTGTTCGAGCGTTGCCGATTCTTCGGGCGTGGCTGCTTCATCGGGCTTCACGGCTTCTTCGTGTTTGACGATTCCGTCAGGTCTGGGGGCTTCGACGTCAACCTTTGGTGAATCGCGGGGCCCGTCGACCGCGATGTCGGCAAAAGCGGGCGCAGAAAACAGCAGGCACGACACGAATAGGGCTTGGCTCAATCGATTCATTTGAAGGCTCTCAGCGGGTTGAACGGTGATTTTCAGGGGAATCAGAACGAATAGCAATAGGCTAGATTTTCAGCGTTTTTTCTGTGCGTTGCGAGTTGTGACTGGTCCCAGGCTCCAGCCTGGCATTGCGACTTGTGACTGGTCCGCCAAATACAGACGATAAAGTCGGCGTCCCGGTCGCAGAATCACAAATCACATGCAGGCCTTAGGGAGGCTGTCGCATAGAGTTTGTTTTTGTCGTAGGTCCGCGAGCCCTAGACAGCCTCATAGGGCCTGCGTGCCGGTCGCAGAATCGCCATGCCGCGCGATAGCGCCAGCGTGGTCATAAGACGTGTCAGAGCGAGGAACCGAACTCGAGGATCCAGTCCCGCAACGGGAAGCCCATGGCGAACGAAACGCCGTTGGCCAGGAGCGAAAGACCGAATGCCCTTGCAGGCGTCAACTCGGTGAATCGCCAGTAGATGACGGCTTCAGCCAGAAGCGCGAAAGTCTCGGCGACGACGCAACGTTGCCAGAACGGAACGGCTTTCATCCAATCCGTGACAATCAGCCAGACAAAGGGGTGGGTAAGGAGCGTGGCGGCCGCTGAAATCGCGGCAAGGCGCCACCACACGGTATTGAGTCGTGTGAGGCGCCCGAAGGCCAACGCAATAGGAATTTCGATGGCGAGCGTGACTATCATCGCCACCAATTGAATCATGAGCGCTTACGGCCAAGCATGACGAGACCAAACCCAAGCAGAAGCGAGACCAATCCGCCGGTGTCGCCGGTTGATGAGCAACCACCGTCATCGGTTTTAGCGGGTGGAGTTGTCGTGCCGGTGGTTGTCGTGTTGTTGGTCGCGTTGTTGCCAGTCGTAGCGTTGTTCGTCGTGTTGTTGCCGGTCGTAGCGTTGTTCGTGGCGTTATTGGTTGCGTTGTTGGTTGCGTTGTTGGTCGCTGCGGCTTCGCAGTTGAGAGCGCCAGCAGCGCCTACGCATGTACCGGTGCCGCCGGTAGTCAGGGTGCACTCAGCGCCAGTGTCTTTTCCTTCGCATGGGTCGACAGCGACGTCTGCCATGGCCGAAGTTGAAACGAGAAGTGAAGAGACAAACAGGACAGCAATAATTCGATTCATTGGAACTCCAAAATTCAAGGGCGCGTATTTTCCGCCTGTGTTGGGAAAACTGCAAGGATATGAAAGTCGATTTACCAACTCTTCAGAAAATTGACCAGTGCTTCTCGCTCCGACGCGGGCAGCGTTGTGCCATGGACGTGCCCAGCCTTACGTCGGTATCGGGTTGGATCCAAAAAATCGTCCAGCGACGTTTCAACCCCGTCATGCAAGAGTCGCCCGCGCGTGCCTACATGCGCCAAAGAGGGGATTCGGTAGTAGCCTGTTCCCCGCGCTGCGGAGCGGCCAAGAACGGGGTCAGTCCCGATCACATCGACTGGAATTGGCGTCGCGGTGGTGCCGTCAAGATGGTGGCAGGATGCGCAGTTTTCCTTAAACACAGAGCGGCCCTTTCCCGAGGCCATGGGGGAGGGCGAATCCATGTTCCAGAGGTAGTAGGCGATCGCAAACGCCAAGTCGCGCGGCGGTCTGGTCGTTTCGCCCGACGAAATGATGAGCAGCGTTTCGACCCGAATCGCTAAGGCAATCAAGCTGTTTTTGAGGGTCGCGCTCAGGTGAAGGTGTGACTGGAAACGCACGGCTCTTAGGTCAGGTACATTACTGGCGTTGTTGGTGTGGTCGTTGGTCGGGTCAATGCGTCCTGGTCCCCACGTATCGACAACGGTATTTGTTTTTCCGGCCATTTTGTAGAGCGCTGAAATGTCGATGTTTTCATTGGAACGACCGCTGAAATATCTGCCGTCAACGACCGATGAATGGCAGGTTGCGCAGGTCCACGCGAGCCCAGGTTTCGCGGTGTCTTTCACAAGTCCGCCAATACGCCCGTCGGCCGCTTGCCCAAGCCCGGCCTCAGCGTGTCGTTCCGGGGCATCCAGTAGGACATCGAAGCGCCAATCGGGCCTCATTGGGTAGTTTTCGAAAGCCAGTCTGCCGGCCTCCATCAGGCCTTCGTGGGTCCATTCAGGGGCATCGAATTCAATGGTCTCGGAGTCTTCCACACCAAATGGGATGATGGTCGGCGAGTATTCTGGCAAGTCGTCCCAACCGCCTTCGATGGCATATTTTGCGAGTCTTTCGGCGCTGTACGAATTGTTCGGATTTTCAATCGCGTTTTCGAGCACGCTGCGTCGAAAAGACTGGTCGCTGGTGTAGGCGCGTCCTGCCTCAATGTCTTGGTCGTCGCTGGCGTAGTCTTGGCCACAGCCCACGAGCAGGAGTGTCATAATTCCAAAAAAGGCTTTCATTTCTGTTGGCTCAAAAATCGTTTCAGGTACGCGAGGTAACTCGCCTGATTGGCGGCAAGAATCGAGTTGTGGTCTCCGTGTGGAAACCGGATGAACTCAGCCTTCTGGGCTGCATCCGCGTTTCGTTCACCATGTGAAATATCAACCAAATGGTCGTGTTCAGCATGAAGAATCAGGGTCGATCCCGAGTAAGCCGCTAACACGCCGCCATGGTCAAAACGCTCATCGATGATGTTTTTGAACGCTTGTCGCTCGAGCCCGAGTTCGTCGGCGGAAACCCGCAAGGCTAAGCGTTCATGCACATCGTGGATGCCGCTCTCCAAAACCAGACCGGCCGTGGTCGGGAATCGGCGAATCCAATCGATGGCAAAAATAGAACCGACCGACCGTCCAAAAACGACGATGTCTTTTGGATCGCGATTCACGGCTTTTAAGATGGCGGGCGAGTCGTCCAACATAGATGCCAGTCGTGGCTGTCCGTCTGATTCGGCGTAACCGCGGTATTCAGCCAAAAACACCTCCCAACCCGCATTCCTAATCGCGGTCACCAGCGGGCTGTCGATCCAATCCGTAACCAACTCGCCGTTGCCGTGAAAATGCACCAGAACAGGGCGATTTTCGTCTGGGTCCGAGCGCCAGCAAGACAGGCGACCGGCGTCGATTGGGACGTAGACGGCATTGGTCACCTTGGACTTCATCGGGAAAAAGTAGCGGTCCCCAATTTGAGGAGCATCGATGATTTGTCGTGGTGAAGGCATGTCGTTCCGGGCCGGGTGAGCCGTCACTATAGTGCAGGAGATGGCAGAATGGGAATCAGCGGCATGCCTGCCGGACTGAGAACCGAAAACTGAAAACGGCCGAAGGCCTAAGCGTGCGCGACCACAAAGTCGGTGAGACCCACCAGTGACTCGACTTTGGTGTAGTCCGCCTCCGGAATTTCCACGCCCATTTGCTCGGCGATGCGCTCCACAATCGTCAAAAAGTCCATCGAGTCGAGGCCCAAGACTTCTCGGAAATTCGCGGCGTCGCCCACGGCATGAACGTCGGCATCTGGCGCGACATCCATGATGATTTCTTCCAGAGCGGCGCGTGTTTCTTGAGGGGTCATAGGTTCTCCGGTGTTTGCAGAAGTTCTTTGATTCGATTTAGGAATTTTGCGCCGGTGATGCCGTCGCTGACTCGGTGGTCGCCCGACAAGGTCGCGGTCATCATGGGTCGAATGCCCACCATGCCGTGGTCGGCGACAACCCGGTCGCTGACTTGTCCAAAGCCTACGATGGCGACTTGCGGCGGGTAGATGATGCCAAAGACGGTTTCGACGCCCAAGTCTCCAAGGCTTGTGATGGTCAGCGTTGAATCCGTGACTTCCGAGGCCCTCAATTTCCCACTGCGGGAGCGTGCCACAAGGTCACGAAGGTCGGACATCAAGGTCGGCAAGTCCTTTGTTTCTGCGTCGTGAATGGCAGGGGCGACCAGTCCACCCGTCCGCAAAGAAATCACAAAACCGGCGTGGATGGCGGGGCTTGGCCGATGCGCGCCATCCACAAAAAATCCGTTCATCTGCGGGAAATCCTGCGCGGCAAGCGACACGGCCTTGATTAAGAGTACTGCGGGTAGAATCCGTTGTGTTGCCGAGCGTTCGGCGTTGAAGGTTTCGAGCCATTTCAGGGCATTTTCCATCGGGATGGATTCCTGCAAATAGTAGTGCGGAATCTCACGTTTGGACTTGGCCATGGCCGCCGCGATGGCTTCTCGCATCTTGGCGTTCGGGTCGGATTTAGGCGGCTGAAGGGCGGCTTCGACATCGGCCTGAACGACCGCACCATGGGCGCCGTGTCCTTCGATTTTTTCGACATCAAGGCCATGTTGAGTGGCGATTTTTCGCGCTACCGGTGACACACGGCGGTGAGCCTCTGGCGCATTTTTGTGGGCATTCACGTCGTCCAACGTAATCGCGCCGTCGACACCAGTTCCACGAATTCCTCCTAATGTGACGCCGAGTTCGGTCGCTCGCCGGCGTGCTGCAGGGGATGCGATGGGGCGGTCTCCATCAACCCGTGGAGCCGGCGCAGCGGCGGTGGTGGCCGGTTTGGGCGCCGCAGTCGGTGCCGGCGCAACGGATGGCACCTGCACTGAGGGCGGTTCTGGTGCCGGCATAACCGCAGGCGTGGGTGCCTCGATCGGAGCAGGTGACGGCTCCACGCTGTCGCCTTCGGCCAAGGTCGCAATCGTCTGCCCCACTGGAACTTTGGTTCCAGGCTCGACCAGAAGCTCGGTAATGACTCCGTCATTCCACACTTCGACGTCGATCGAGCCTTTATTGGTCTCGACTTCGCAGATCAGGTCACCGCGTTTGACGTGGTCTCCAACCTTGACGACCCAAGCCGACAGCGTGCCTTCGACCATGTCCGCGCCCAACGAGGGCATCTTGAAATCAACCATGAGGTTTCACCAGGCTACGGGCGGCTTCCACGATGTCTTCAACTTGGGGCAGGGCGGCCTGTTCCATGTGTTTCGAATAGGGCATGGGGACTTCTTTTCTGGCGATTCTTTTTAAGGGGGCGTCCAAATCAAAGAAGGCCTCTTCGGCAAGCCGCATGCCGATTTCTGCGCCAATGCCGCAGGTCTTCCAGTCTTCCTCGACGATCAGCGCACGATGGGTTTTACGCACCGAATTCAAGAAGGTCTCGAAGTCCAAAGGGCGTAAAACCCGCAAGTCCACGACCTCGGCGCTGATGCCTTCGTCGGCAAGGATTTCTGCGGCTTTCAGGCATGCAAAGACTTCGATGCCGTAGGTGATAAGGCTGATGTCGGTCCCTTTGCGAAGGATTGCCGCTTTAGAGATATCGACCGCCCCGGCGCCCGCCGGAAGCTCTCCCTCCATATTATAGAGTCCGCCGTGTTCAAAAATGATCACCGGGTCGGGGTCGGCCAAGGCCGTCGCGAGCATGCCTCGTGCGTCTTCGATCGTGGCGGGGGCAAGGACGGTGAGCCCCGGAACATGCGCGTACCAGGCATCAAGGCTCAACGAATGCTGCGCCGCCAATTGTCGTCCCGCGCCGGTCGTCATTCGAATCACAATTGGGACGTTGATTTGCCCGCCAGACATATGGAGAAAGGTCGAGGCGGTGTTCACGATTTGGTCCAACGCCAACATGCTGAAATTCACCGTCATGACTTCGATGATGGGGCGCATGCCGCCTATCGCAGCGCCAATTCCTGTGCCGACAAAGCCGCTCTCAGACAGTGGGGTGTCACGAATTCTTTCGGGACCAAATTCCTCGATGAATCCTTTGGAAACGGCGAACGAACCGCCGTATTTTCCGACGTCTTCGCCCATCAGGAACACGCGCGAATCCTGAGTTAACGCTTCATGCATCGCGCGACGCATGGCTTCTCGATAGGTGATTTTTTCTGAAGTATTTTGGGTGCTCATTTCGAACCTCCATCTTGGACTTCGCTATGAACAAAACGATAGAGGTCTTCGACGTCCTCCCAAGAGGCGGCTTCGGCGAACGCTACGGCGTGTTCCGCCTCGTCTTCCGCCAATTTTGCGAGCGCATCGAACTCGGCGTCTGTCAGCAGATTCGCCGTCTTTAACTTGCGAGTGAAACTTGTGATGGGGCAGCGCTCCTTCCAATGTTCGACCTCGGCTTTGTCGCGGTAAAGCTCAGGGTCGAACATCGAATGCGCACGAAACCTGTAGGTGTGGAATTCGATAAAACGAGGTCCTTCTCCGCGTCGAATCGCCTGAACCGCCTGGTCTGCGGCCTCGCGAACGGCCAAGACATCCATGCCATCAACCTGAGTCGATTGGATATTATAACTGGCAGCTTTTAGGTGGATATCTTGCTGGGATTCAGAGCGGTCAAGGGCTGTGCCCATGGCGTATTGATTATTTTCGCAGCAAAATAAAACCGGTAATTTCCAGAGCGCGGCAAGATTCATCGACTCATGAAATTCGCCTTCAGCCACGGCTCCCTCACCAAAAAAACAAACGGTGACGCGGTCTCGTCCCTGCATCTTTTCAGCGAGTGCAAGGCCAACGGCCATGGGCATTCCGGCCCCCACGATGGCGTGGCCGCCGTAGACGCGGTGTTCGGCGGAAAACAAATGCATCGAGCCGCCGCGTCCTCGCGAACATCCCGAAACCTTGCCGAACATTTCGGCCATAATCAGGTCGGCGCTTACGCCTTTGACCAAGGCATGACCGTGTTCTCGATAGGTCCCCAAAATCGCGTCGTCGGGGTTAAGGCAGTCCATCACGCCCGTAGCGATGGCTTCTTCTCCAATATAGAGATGAAGAAATCCACGGATCTTGGATTGGGTATAAAGGTCCGCACACCGTTCTTCCATGCGCCTGATGCGCAACATTTGGTGTAAAAGGTGATGGGCTTTCTCTTTCGAAAGTTCAGTCATTCGCTTTTCCTTCCAGTGTAGAGATATCGCCCTCAGGCAGGCCAAGTTCACGAGCCTTCAGAAGTCGTCGCATGATTTTTCCGCTTCGGGTTCGTGGCAGTTCGTCAACGATTTCGATTTCACGCGGAGCCACGGCAGACCCAAGTCGGTTGCGGGCAAACGCCATGATTTCACGGCGTAACTCTGGACTGGCTTCAAAACCGTGATTCAGCTCGATGAACGCTTTTACGATTTCGCCTGCCACAGGATGGGGTTTCCCGATCACGCCAGCCTGGGCGACCGCCGGGTGTTCGATGAGGGCGCTTTCAACCTCAAAAGGCCCAATCAGGTGTCCTGATGATTTAATGAGGTCGTCGGCTCGTCCCACAAAAAAGTAGTAGCCGTCCTCGTCGCGGTAAGCGACATCGCCGGTCAGGTACCAATCTCCGAAGAATGACTTTTGATATTTTTCCTCGCGATTTAAATAGCCACGAAACATCGAGGGCCAGCCGGCGATCAGTGCAAGCTCGCCTTCTTTGTTGGCCTCTTTGATGACACGCATCTCGCCGTTGGGCAGTCGATTGATGAGGCCCGCCGAGATGCCCGGAAGTGGTTTTCCCATCGAGCCAGGCTTGATGTCCATCGAGGCATAATTGGCGATCATGATGCCGCCGGTTTCGGTCTGCCACCAGTTGTCGTGGAAGGGCAAACCAAGGACCTCTTGTCCCCACACGACGGCCTCTGGATTCAGTGGCTCGCCCACACTCGCGACAAAACGAAGACGGCTGAGGTCGAATTTCTTGGGAACTTCGGCGCCCGATTTCATGAGCATCCGAATCGCGGTCGGCGCGGTGTACCAGACCGTGACCTTCTGGTCCTGCAACGTTTGATACCAACGCTCGGCGTTGAATTCGCCCTGATCGACGAGCATCGTGACCCCGTTTGAAAGCGGGGAAATGATGCCGTACGACGTGCCCGTGACCCAGCCCGGATCGGCCGTGCACCAGAAGATGTCGTCGGGATGCAGGTCGAGCGCAAATTGCCCCGTAATATGGTGTGCAACGATCGCCTGATGCACGTGCATCGCGCCTTTGGGCATGCCCGTTGTGCCGCTGGTGAAATGCAAAAGGGCGAGGTCTTCGGGTTGGGTGGCTTCGACCTGGAAGTCGGGGCTGGAGTTGTTCACCAATTCCCAGAAATCCACCGTGTCATCCGGCAGGACATCGTCCGGCGAGTCTTTGACGACGATGACATGAGTAAGGCTGGGCAGCTCTTTGCGCAGATCCGCGACCTTGTCTTGGTAAAATTTTGTGGTGGTCAGCAGCACTTTGGCCGACCCGGAACTCATTCGTTGAAGGATTGGCTGCGGGCCAAACGCCGAAAATAGCGGTGAAAATACCGCTCCGGTTTTCAGTGCGCCCAGCATGCCCACATAAAGTGGTGGCACGCGTCCCAGCAAAGAAAATAGGGCGTCCCCTTTCTGAATACCCAACCGTTTCAGGGCATTGGCAAAACGATTGGTGAGCTCGTCCAGCTTGGCGTACGTGAAATCTTGAGTGCTGCCGTCGTTGCCCAGCCAGCGCAGTGCCACATGATGGGCACGCTCTGATTTTGCGTGTCGGGTCACACATTCATGCGCGATATTCAGGCCACCATCCGGTAGGCCATCGAGCTGAGCCCGAGCGGCGGACCACTGGAATTCCTCGCGTGTTTTTTCATAATTTTCAAGGTTCGGCTGAACGCCTTCTTTTGCCACTTTGTGGAGTTTGGGATAGCTCATCGGGGCCCACCTTCGCGCTTGTGATTGCCGTCATCTATTCACTTATTCTTTCCATCTATTTCACGGCCTGTGCCAGCGATCCTTGTTTTTGGCCGGCGGGCGATTTTCGGCACGGAATAAGGTTTAGCTGGGCTTAGATCGGAGTTGTAAAAACCTTTATGGACCCGCATGTTGCGAAATAATAACGTGCGTTTTTAGCTCGGCGCACAATGTGCGTCCATTCGATTCTTCCTTGTCAGGGGAGGCAGAAAGGCCTCAATGATTGGGGAGGTGGCCTTCCGATTGGGGCGCTTTTTCGCGTTTAGAATTTATGTCATCCCCCGAGCTTGAACCGGCAGAAGTCGATAAAAAACGGCTTCCAAAATCAGTGGTGGGACTTGGTTATGTGAGTCTCTTTACCGACATCTCGAGCGAGGCGATTTTCCCACTCTTGCCGGCGTTCTTGACCTCATTGGGCGCTTCGAACGTGTTTATCGGCTTGATCGAAGGTGCCGCGGATCTGGTCGCGAACGTGTTAAAGTACGTCACGGGTTTGCTCTCGGACAGACGCGAGAAGCTTAAGCCCTTTGTGCTCTTCGGGTACGGGTTGTCGACGGTGATTCGGCCGCTTGTTGCGTTTGCCGCAGCGCCCTGGCATGTGCTTTTGGTTCGCGTCGGAGACCGCATCGGCAAAGGGGTGCGGACCACTCCACGCGACGCGTTGATTGCCGAGGTCACGGATTCTTCGATGGGGGCCCGAGCGTTCGGGTTTCATCGGGCTATGGACCACGCAGGGGCGGCGCTTGGAACGCTTTTGGGCGCAGGTTTGCTTTGGTGGATGGGCGTCACGACAGCCCATGATGCCAGCGCCGAACAAATGCGAGAGGTCTTCTTATGGGCCGCGGTTCCTGGCTTTTTTGCGATGATTGCCTTGGCGCTCATCAAAGAACCACCGCGCACACTCCCGAGTGCGCGTCAGGCGTCCGAACCCTTGTCGCCAGGCTTGAAGCGGGCTCTGCTTCCGATTGCGCTCTTTGCCTGCGCCAACGCGACCGACGCTTTTATCTTGGTCAAGGCGGCTCGGCTTGGAGCATCACCGATTCTGGCGCCGCTGCTCTGGTTTACGATTCATGTCGTCAAAGCCGCGACCGCAACCTCTGGTGGGCGATTGGCGGATCGATACAGCAAACGCAACGCCTTGGCGCTGGGCTGGACGGTGTACGCGTTGACCTGGGGCGCGGTGGGGTTTGCGCCGAGTGTGTCCGCGTTATTTGTGCTGGGCGCGATTTACGGGACGTCCCACGGTTTGGTCGAGGGGGCCGAAAAGGCCCTCGTGTCGCAGCTTTCGTCCAAGGGTGGCAAGGGCAAGGCGTTTGGCGCCTACAACATGATGATTGGTTTTTGTGCGCTGGCTGCCAGCACGACCTTCGGTTTTGTCTGGGACCAATTTGGCAGCGAATACGCGTTTGCCGCGTCGGGGGCCATGGCGCTGCTCGCCGCGTTGGTGCTGATGTTGCGCGTGCCTGCGCTTCCGCATGCCGTTATTGAGTGAGCCTATCGGCTCGATGGACGTAAAATGTTCTTCGAATGAACATTTATTGCTCGAATAAATGCGTGGACGCTTTGTCTTCTGATTTTAAGTCGTTGTTAATCAACATGTCTTTCTGGGTTTGGTTTTGGCCCGATCCATGAAGTTCTCCTCGGCTAGAAGCGAAGGAGATAAACGTGTTGGTGCCAATCATAGTTCTGGTCGTGGGTGGGTTGATGATTTGGGCCGAGTGCCGCGAACCCGGTCGTCATTGGCCTCGCGTCAAGGGCTGGTGGGGCAGGGCGCTGCTTTTTAACGTGTTCCAGGCGGCCGTTGTTTATGGCTTTGGTCTGTGGTGGGAATCATCGATGCCCGACACCCATCTGTGGTCGTTCGATGGCCTGGGAACGCTTGGCGCTACTCTGGTGGGCTATCTGGTGATGACTCTCATCTATTACTGGTGGCATCGCGCTCGCCATGAAGTCCACTTCCTGTGGCGTTGGTTTCACCAGCTGCACCACTCGCCGCAGCGGCTCGAAGTGGTGACCAGTTTCTACAAACACCCTTTCGAAGTCGTGGCCAACGCGGTGTTGTCGAGCATCGTGATGTATTGCGTGATGGGCCTGTCAGCCGAGGCCGTCGCTGGAGTCGCGCTATTGGCAGGGTTGGCCGAGCTTTTTTACCACTGGAATATCAAGACGCCTCATTGGCTCGGCTATATTATTCAGCGCCCTGAAAGTCATTGTGCCCATCACGAAGAAGGCCTGCACCACCGAAATTACGCAGACCTTCCGATTTGGGACATGCTTTTTGGGACCTTCCATAACCCCAAGACTTTTGAAGGGAAATGCGGGTTTGGCGATAAAGAACACGACCTGCAAACGATGCTGCGGGGCGCCGACGTTTACGATCCCGCACCCGTCCCGTATCGATGGAGGCTCAATGCGCTGGCCGTGATTGGCCTTGCCGGCATGGCTGGAACGGCGATTGGGAGTCCGGCGATTCAAGCGATTGCCGCCGCCACGGCTGCTTCGCCGGCCCCTAAGGTTTTTACAACTCAAGGCGGGATGGAGTCGTTCTCGACCAAGTTTTTATTGGTCTGGACCGACGAAGACGGTCCCCATGAAATGCCGCTTAATTATGATAATTATGGCAAATTGGACGGCCCCTATAACCGCAGAAACGTCTACGGAGCCGTGCTGGCCGCCGCCCCCATGTTGATTGCAAATCCGCATTTAAAACCGATGTTTGACGACGTGTCCGTGTTTGGGCTTTGTCCCGAAAACGGCGCACCAATCCTGCGTGAGCTTGGGGTCGATGTGAAAACTGTAGATTCGGTTTCGATTCACTATTTCCCTCTTCCTGGCATGCTTGAGACGCTCCCAAGGATCGTGGATATCGACTGCGAAGGGAGTCGGAAATGAAGGGCTGGACGCAGAAAAACTATTCGTATTTCAGAATTATTTTTGGCGCCTATTTATCGATCCATTTTATGGCGTTGGTTCCCTGGGCTGCCGAGCTTTTTGGGGGAGGTGGGGCTCTGACGGCCACGGCCAGTCCATTGGTCCGGCTTTTTCCAAATATTTTGGGTTGGATTGATCAGCCAGCCTTTGTGATTGGCTTTTTATGCGCGGGGACAGGGTTGTCGCTGATGTTCATGGCTGGCCTCAAAGACAGGTTTGCCGCCGTGGGTGTTTGGTTCATCTGGGCATGTTTGGTGGGGCGGAATCCATTAATTCTAAATCCTGGAATTCCCTTTGTTGGTTGGTTGCTGCTGATGCACGTGATGATGCCCAAACCCGATTCGGACGATTGGGTGCTGCCAAAATCGTTTTACGACCTGGCGTGGCTGGTCATGGCGTTGGGCTATACCTACAGCGGCGTAACGAAGCTTGTTAGCCAATCGTGGTTGGACGGTTCAGCGCTTTTGCATGTGTTGGAGTCTCCGCTGGCCCGGCCGTCATTCTTGCGCGAGCTATTGGTGTCCCAGCCGTTGATGCTCAAGGCGATGACCTTTGGAGTCTTGGGCCTCGAGATATTGAGTGCGCCTATCGCGCTTTTCCGGAAGGCGCGGCCCTTTGTATGGCTGGCGCTAGTCGGCATGCACCTGGGCATTTTGCTGACGGTGGATTTTGCCGACCTAACCTGGGGGGTGTTGATGATTCATGTCATCACCTTTGACCCCGAATGGTTCAATCAGCTTCGCGCTAAAATCCCACGCGGCATTCTTCGACGGTGGCGCATTGGGTCCAAGCCCACTCGAAGTCGTTATGAAACCAGTTTTCATCGCCCGAAACACTGACCTTCGGTGATTGCCAGGCCTCGAGGTCGCCCTCAAAATGGATAGATACTTTGCGACGCTGACCGTCGTCGCAGGCGGACGTGATCAGCAGTGTTTGTGCGTCTGTTGCCTTCCACTCGTTCGAAAACAAACACTCGGGCCCGTAGGCCACACAATTCGACCCGTCGACTTGAAATTCATCACAACGGGCCACTCGTCCCGTAGGCACTTGCCCGCTGCCCATCCCAATCGACTCGATTTCCCTGAGGACCCCGCGTTCACCGAACTCATAAAGCGTCACTTCGTAGCCCGCGTGGCTGGGTTGATCGACGCGCCAGATTCCCTCGAAAACCCGTTCCGCGGGCGTAACCTGAGGCCCTGGGTCTGGCATGTCCTGAACTGTCGCATCGACAGTAGTTGCAGTGGTCGGTTCGATGAACGACCAGCCCTGAGGGGCGTCGTCGGAACAGGAACAGAGAATCAAAAGACCGAGTGTTAAATTTTTCATGTGGCCATCAGACCCAAACCCGCGTCCTTTTTCAATCATAATGGAGTGGCTCCGTTTTTCCGGACACATGTTTCATCGTTCATGATATCGCCTGTCCATGAGCGATTCGGTGAATCTGCGATGAACCTTCTAGCAAGCAGATTAGGCTCAACGGGATTATCGTGGAGGGAGTCCGTTGTGACACGAAATCGGCGTGGACGCTTGGCGCGAAGCCCTTCCTCTTGCATCAGCCTGGCGACACGACGTTGTCCAATGCCTGGCTGGGATTTCACCAGTATCCTCAACTGAGCTCGGGAGGGTTCGCTATTCGGATTGACGCAGTGTAGGTTCCTGCACGTCATTTTGCGGCGCACCCAAGGCGGCCATGTTCGAGGAACTCTATAATAGCGCTTGGAACAATCCGGGCGCAGCCTGGGCCAGCGTATTCATCATGTTGCTGGTCGTTTTGCGTCGGCTTCCTTTCTTCTGGGCGTTCTTGATTGGCGCGCTCGCCATGACCAGCGCGGACGCGATGATAACAGGCGGTTACAGCCGGCTCGGGGGCGAAACCTCGGCGATTTTCCCAATCCTATCTTTCCTTTTTGTGCTCTTTGGCGATTGGCGGCTTTATCTTTTGACGGAGCGATTTTCGGGTTCGAGAGGTCCGGCTGTTTGGATGCGGTCTGGAGCCATCGCCATCATTCCATCGTTGATGGTCTACGTGATCGGCAAGGTTTCGCCCGACTTTTTCGCGGTTTCTCGCGTGCTCTATCTGACTTACGAAGTGACCTTTATCGCACTCGCTGCGCTGTATTTTGCTTTTGTTCTGCGTCCGCGTCTCGCGACTTTAAGTGGGGAAACGGCACGTTGGCTAAAAATTGTCTTTGGATTCTTCCTCGTCGGGTATGTTGGGTGGGCGCTCTCAGACGTGCTTATTTTGTCCGGATTTGAATGGGGGCATGGGCTGAGGATTTTGCCGAACCTTATGTATTACGCGGGCATCATACCCGTCGTGTATTTCACGGCTCCGGAAGAGGAACGTTCATGGCCCCAAGCTTGATGGCTCGATTTGCCCTTGTCTGTTTTTTGACTTTGATGGGGTGCGAACAAAGTGAACCGCCCGTCGATGTTCCGATCGAATCGGCGCCTATGGAGGCTGTGGACGCCCAACGTTTGGCGCAACCGTTGGTATTTAAGTCAAAGGGAGAAACAGTCGCGACGTTGACGGTGCAGCAAATCATCGAGGCCGCACCGCTGCAGGTCGTGACCGGTTTTGACCCTTATTACCAAAAGAATAAGACCTGGCGTGCGTTTGAATTGGCGCCTGCACTCAAGCTCGCTTACGGAGCGGATTTTCAAGGGTTAAAGGACCAAGAGTTCATCCTGCGCGCCAAAGACGGATATCAAGTTCCAACAAACGGGCGGGACCTGCTTCGCCCCGGTGCATTCATTGCGATCGAGGACATGGACGCTCCGAACTGGGAGCTGATTGGCCCGCAGAAAGCCAATCCCGGGCCGTTTTATATGATCTGGAAGGGCGCCGACCAGCAAGATCACGAGGTCTTCCCACGCCCATGGCAGTTGGCCGAGATCGAGGTCGCCAAATTTGAGCAGATCTATCCGCACACCGTCCCTGTGGACGTGGATCCGAAAGGGCTAGCGGGGCAGGGCTACGAGCTTTTTAAGGCGCAGTGCTCACGTTGCCATTCCATCAATCAAGAAGGCGGTCGGGTCGGGCCGGATCTGAATGTGCCTCAAAATATTACCCAGTACCGTCCCGAGGCCCAGATTCGGGCCTATATCAAGGACCCGTTGAGCTTCCGCTACGGCAATATGCCGGCCTTTTCGCATTTGAAGGACCAAGAAATCGATGGCCTGATCGCCTATCTGAAGGTGATGAGTTCTCAAAAACATGACCCCGCGCAGGCGGAGTCTAAATGATTGATTCTGTCGCCACCTTGTTGAGGCGCTGCGGAGGGATTGCTGCTGGATTTCAGGCCGTCGTTGAACGAAAGCGTCCCGATCCCGCGTGGCTTGGTGAATCGGGAAGGGTGGCGTTGGCTGGCCTTGGCTTGGCCGAGGGGCCTGCTCGGGTCGCAGAACATCTGTGGCGCTCGATGGGCATCGATGCCCGGGTGATTCCTGCGTCGTCATTTCTAAGTGAAGTGCCCATCGCAAGGGCCGGCGAGTCGTTGGTGGTTTTTTCGCAGCGCCTCTCGCCGAATGCACGGCTTTTATTGGGCCGTCTGGACGAGTTCGAAGCTGGCGTTTTGGTGACTACGCTTGACGACGAAGCGTGTCCTGTCTTGGGCAAATGGCGCGAGGACGGCGGCGAAGTTTACGTCTTGCCTCCCGATGAACCCGAAGACGGCCTCTTGATTCGTGTTCAGGGGCCTGCTTGGTCGACGCTGGGCGTGTTTTGCCTAACGCAAGACCTGGCAAGCCATCGAGCCCATCGCCTGCCTTGGTCGATTGATGTGGCCGAGTTGACCCTACGCTACCAAAACGCGTTTGCGTGCGGCTTGGATATGGGGCTCAAACACGGGCCGCAGCTGCGGGCTCAACCGATGACGATGGTGACGGCTGGTGAAATCAATGGGTTTTCTCACGGCTTGCGCTGGAAATGGCTCGAGGCCTTCTGGTCGGCGGTCGTGCCGGTGGTCGATGTCTTGGCCTTTGTGCACGGTCCCTTTCAGGGCGTTTATAACAAAAGCTCGACGGTCGTGTTTTTACGTACGGAAGCTGAGGTCCATCGCGACCTCGGGCGTCGTCTTCGGACCATACTGCCTGCCGAGCACCTTGTTTTGGAGCTGGGTTCCACGCTCTCGCCGGCACTGGCGGTATTGGAGCACGATGCGACTCTGAACGGAATGATTTGCGGAGCGCTCAAGGGAACTGACCCTGCGCTGCATTGTTGGCCTGGCCAGGACGCCGATGGCGCAATTTATGGGATCGATAGGCGTTTTCGATAGTTCAAGTCACGAGTGCCAAGCTGGAGCCGAGCGGACCCGTCACGGGTCACAGGCTGGGACCGGTCACAGCAAGGGTTCAGCCAGGCGAAGGGTCTTGGCCTTGGCGAGCTCGGCGATCGAGAGGTTGGCTGTGGCGGGCTTCGAAAATGCGAAGTCGGTGACAAACGCGTTTTTCAGATGCTGAACCACTTCGCCATCGCGAATCAATAACATCGATTCTGAATTGTCTACGGCACTGCGTGGGTCCAGATTAAACGAGCCGACGACCGCCATTTCATTGTCGATAAGCATTGTTTTAGAATGCATCGTTTCCGTGCCGTTATATTGATAAATCTGGATGCCGGCTCCGATCAATTCTTTGTAATAATTGATCGACGCGTAATACATCCACCATGCGTCGGTGCTTTCCAACGAGTTGGTCAACACCTTGACCTCAACCCCACGTTGCACAGCAGCCTTCAGGTGCACGCGCAGGCGACGTGGCGGCACAAAATAGGAGTTCGCAATCGTGATCGACTTTTTGGCCGAACGCACAAGCGCCAAGGTCGTGAAATACCCGAGGGGAGTTTCTTGATAAAATGGGTCGCTAAAAATAGCGCGGGTTTTTGACGGTCCCAATTCTTCGAGTTCTGGGAAGTAGAGCGGGTCTTCGGCGACCGGTTCGGTTGGACATGCAAATCCCCAATCCGCCTGACTCTCGCAACCGCCAGCGACTTCAAATGATGCGATTCGGTCCCAGTCTTTTAACAAAAGACGCTGAATGCCTTCCACGCCCTTGCCTGCAACATACACGTCGGTATCTCGCCATTGACCATCTACGAGATATTCGTTGCCCACGTTTCGGCCGCCCATCACGGCTTCGCGGCCGTCCACGACCAAGATTTTTTCGTGCAGTCGATCATTGGCGGACATGTCGATCGAGGTGCGAAGGCCGAACCATTCCGTCACCGGGTTAAAGGCCAAAACCTCGACGCCCCCTTCGGCAAGAGTGACCAACATCTTGTAGTCCGCAAACGTATTCTGGGTGGTCGCGTCTACGATCACCCGCACGCGCACACCACGTTGGGCGGCGGCCACAAAGTCCGCGACCATTTCGTGGCCGGAGTCGTCGTCTTGAATGATGAACGCCGAAAAGTGAAGCGAGGTCGTGGCCTGACTGGCCAGATCGTGGCGCAATTGCCGGGTTTCCGCGTTGTGAATCAGCAGCTGAGTCGTGCTGCCGACTTGCTCATCCGTTTGAGTGTGAAGATCGAGCATCTGCGCGAATTCGTCGGAAGCAACGCCTTGGAAACAATGCTTTTCAGCGCAGAATCCAGTCTCGCAATCGGCATCGGTGGCACAGGCTGGCCCAGCAAATATAGGCTCGTCAGGCGTACACCCCGTACCAAACCAATCGCACAGGGCCCCATCGGATTTCCCGTTCGCGCTTAGACCAGAAAAATCTTCGCATGGAGTATTGAGCAACTCTTGTGCGGCAAATTCCGCAGAGGCGTCGCATTCGGGGGGTGTCACGTAGTCGCCGACACACTCTTGGCGGTGCAGGGCGGCCTGCTCGCAGATGTCGACAGAAGCTTCCGCCTGAACAGGATCTGACTCGGCTTCAGCGCAAGCGCCCAAGCTCAAGAGAAGAAACGGGAGGATATGGAATTTCGTCATTTTGGTCACTGCACCAAGAGGGGGCGGCAATCTAGCGGCGGATCGGTACTTTCGCAAGCTTTGACTTACCGGGCATGGCTCAGCGCGGCACAGGTCTTCTTTCATAACCCGTTTTTGGACGATGAAATTTGATGCCGGGCGAGCGCTTGGGAATTGTTGTTAGACAGATTCAGGGATTGGGGGCGGAATACGTACTTTGACTGGTTTCCATAGGCACGAACCACGCGCCGCGAATTCGTTCAGAATCGTGTCCTGCCTGAGTCTTGGTGAGTCGGACAAGCGTTTGCAGGGCGTCGACACGACCTTCCGGGCCCACCATGCGGCCACCCAATATCAATTGGTCCAAGAGGCTCTTAGGCAATTCTTCTGGGGCGCAGGCCAGCACAATAGCGTCGAAAGGACCATGTTCGGGGGCGCCCAAGGCCCCATCGCCGTGAATCAAGACCACGTCGTTGAAGCCAGCGCGCTGCAAATTGGCTCGCCCGAACTCATGCAGAGTCTTGCGAATCTCGATGCTGACGACCTTGCAGCCAAGCGCAGAGAGAATCGCCGCTTGATAGCCCGTCCCCGTTCCAATATCGAGCACGCGTGCGCCTGGGCCAACCTCCAGCAGAGACGTCATCTGCGCCACATAACCCGGGCACGTGATGGTTTGGCCGTCCATGACTTCGAGCGCGTCGACGTCATAGGCTTGGTCTGCCATCGACGTGGGCACAAATAGATGACGGCGCACGCGCAGGAAGGCCAGGGCTAAGCGCGGATCACGCACCCGTCCATCTCGCACCAAGCGTGCGACCATTCGGGTCCGGGATATTTTTGGAGAAAACAAAGGGATTATCGACGTGTGCGTGTCTTGCGGTAGGTCGAAAATCGGCGCGGTGTGGTGGCGCCGTAGGCGGATTCTGTGAGGGTATCGTCGCGTTTTTCCAATGCCGCAATCAATGCGTTCGCATTACGTGAGTCGTTGATGACGTACGTAAAATAATGGTCGCGCATGATCGCGGCCAAACTGATGTCCACGTCGTCGATTTTTCGACCTTCGACCAGGGGCAATACCACGGTGTCGAGGTCCCGTGCCTTCACGCCAGGCTTGGAGAGTAAATCGCTCACAGCCTTCAATGCTGCGGCTTTTTTAGGGTCCTTCTGGAATTCCGCGAGCCGCTGAACGGTCGCTTTGGCGTCAAGGTCTGGAAACTGTGCAAAGACCGTTTTTGTGTTTGCATCGTGGTCATCAGCAGTTGCGGCTTGAGCAAGGCTGTCTTGGGCAACGACCGATTGTGTGGGGGCAACCACTGTTAACGCCAACACGGATGCGGCGGTGCGCGTAAGTCGTTTGAACCATTTATCTTCAACAGCCATCAAGTGCTCCTTCGGAGTTTTCTAATTAGATTGGTGCCGAAAACTAGGATGAAGGCAGGGGCTGCGTCAATCTCGGCTTTCAAGGTATACGAGATATCTGGGAACAAGTTTAGGTCTTCTACTACACTGCGCCGGATTCAAGATGCTATCGAACCCATTGCCCTGGAACTTGGTTTCCAAGAACTACGCTGCTGAAAGCGTTGACCATTTTGTGCTCTACGCAAAAGACGCGTTGGGTTTAGTCGCTTTCGACCCTGGTGACCGGGTCCTGGACGTCGCGGCGGGACCTGGTTCGTTGTCGCTTGAGGCCGCTAAAATTGTGGCTCGCGTGGATGCTATCGATTTTTCAGTCGACATGTTGGCGGAACTTGAGCGCCGCAGGGGTGGGGCGGGCCTAAATAATGTTTTTGCGCAGCATGCAGACGGGCAGAGTCTTCCCTTCGAGGAAAAAATCTTTGACGCCGCTTTTTCGATGTTTGGATTGATCTTTTTTCCCGACCGCGCATTGGGATTTTCGGAAATGTACCGAACCCTGAAGCTTGGCGGGCATGCCGTAGTCGCAACATGGCAGCCAATGGACAAGATTCGGATTTTTGGAGCGGTGTTTGAGACTCTCGGTAAGGCTATTCCAGAGATGTCGCAGAGCGGCCCAGCGCCGTTGACGTCCGTGGAAGAGATTCACGCAGAGATGGACGCTGCCGGTTTTTCGGATATCGATATCACGCCCACCGCACACGCCATCGAGGTGCCGGATATCTCGACGATGTGGAGCGGAATGCGCAAGACATTTGCGCCGATCGTGCTCTTGGAACATACGATGGGACCCGAAGGCTTCGAACCCATCGCACAGCAAATCGAAGCGAAATTGGTGCGTGAATTCAAGGGACCGATTCGGGTGGAAATGCCCGCATGGCTGGCACGCGGCACACGTCGCTAGGTGACTAAAAGCCCACGCCAGGATTCGTGCACACAAACGTGATTTCCGAGTTCGATTGCGAACAAGAAACCAATCCGTCGCAGTTGTTCGCGCCGTCATAGGACGCGCGGACGTCGGTTTCTACGCAATCACAGTCGGCGCAGCCTGCGGGCAGAGGATTACACTCCGCTGAATGCGCTTCCTGCGTCCCAGCGCCATATTTTTGGTAATGACAATAGTCTCCAGCCGCACAAGTTAGGGTCAGGCACTCAAACGCGGTCACCGCATTATTGGAGGTGGTATTATTTTCGGTGGTCGTTTTATCTCCATCGCCGTCGTCGCCGCAGCCCAATCCAAGAAAGCTCAAAGAAATCATCACTAAAAAAATTCGCATTTGTTCGTCCAAAAAAAAACCGCACCAAAAAAATTTTGGAACGGTTTCAACGCTATCCACGAAGTGGATGTGCAGTCAAATGCTTACTTGGGGTCGATTCGATAGACCGCGCCCGTGAGCATGTCCCCGAACCAGATTTTCCCGTCTGGACCCACCCTAAATCCTGCCAATGACTTGGCGGGAAGGTCGGTCTGCAGCGTGCGCAATTCGTTGCCCTCAAGGTCGAACGCGTGGAATGTACTCGTTGCGTTATCCGAGACGTAGAGGATGTCGTCGTGCAGGACAATTCCGCTGGGCGCTACGAGTTTTCCTGGCGCAACGACGTCCGTCAAGCTCGCGTCATTCATCAGGCCTGATGCTGCAAGTTGTTCGTAGATTGGTGAAATTTGACCACCAGCAATGCCCGTCGTCGTGTCGAGTTTGACGACACGCGAGTTTCCGGTGTCGACGATGTAGAGGTCTTTGACGCCGTCAAAAATCATATGGCTCGGTACGCCTGGAACACGAAGCAGTGCGCCCTTCACGTAACGGTGCACTTCGCCGTCATCATGGTTATCTGCGCCAGGGCCGTGGTCAGCATGGAAATCAATGCGGTCGATCGACCCAGCGTTGCCGTTGAACATCCAGTAGACGTTATCCCGTTCGTGGGCGATTCCCATGCACCAGGGCGTCTCGTGCAGCATGTCCAAATGGGAGCCGTTTCCGCCAGAAGGTTGGGCGTAAATGGCGAGGTCTGACGACCATAACGACGGCCCGATATACATCGTCGGGTCATCTTCGTAGTTGCCGGTAAACGCTTCACCGCAGGTTGCGAAGGTGTCGTTGGCACCCATCGCCAAAGCTGGCGGGCGACGCATGAAGTGCCATGAGTTTTCGTCCTCAAGGTACTGAACACGTTGGGTGGCTTCGCCCGGATTGAAAATGATGGTGGTGATGCCACCAAGCGATGCGCAGCGAGCATTGAAGCCGGCCGAGCCACAAACGCCTTCGACTTCGAAACGACGATTCAGAACCCAGAGTTCGTTGCGCGTGGGGTGGAATGCCAGGTCAGGAGCTTCGATGGGATTGGTGGGGCGAAAAATCTCGGTGAACGTAACGGAGTCTGCCGAACCGTCCCCCGAGCCAATCAATGCGCCAGCAGCAGGCGTTGAGCAGAGGCCTGATGCGATGATGCAGACGGGGCCCGCGGGGTCGGTGGCGCAGTCGTCGTTCGACGTGCAGCCAGTCTCACCCGTATCGGTTTTGGTGTCCGCGTCCGCGCTATTATTGCTGCCGGCATCGGTACCGTTATTGGTATCAATGACGATGGCGGTTTCTTTGCCGCTGTCTTCGCCACATCCGATGGCCAAAAACGCTACCAGCACTGCCGCGGAATGAAATTTCGTCGCTCGCATCCATACTCCAAAAAATTGTGGCGCCACCGTTGTGATGGGTCACCGAGTTCGCCGGACTTAATACCAGAACTCGAATACGTTGTCGCATCGAAGAACGGCGTGGGCGAACGACTTGGGCGATAATCCCAATTCTTCGCCGGACTCAGATGCGTTGATTTGTGAGATGGGTTCAAATGACCTGCCATCGTATTTGCGCGTTTTTGTCGCTGGAAATTGACGAGAAACCAACTAAGTTATTGTTCGTGCTTCACAAAATAATAATCGTCAGGAGATGAACATGGCTTCGTACTACAAAGAAATCGACGGAAAGAAATACGATCGCGAGCTCCTTGAATTGGCCGAGAAACTCACTGCAGGCGCAGGCGACGGTCGACTTTCAAAGGCTGACGCTGGTCAATTGCTTGATGCTGTTAAAGACGGCGACAGCTACACCGACATCGAGAAAGACTCGGTCAAGTACATCCGCGAGAATTTCAAATGGACCGACGCTGCCGACGAATGGTTCCGTGGCGAGATTCGCAGCTGGGCAGCTACGAAATAGGTCGATTTATTCGCTTTTTTTTGACCCCGTCAGTGGATCGACTGAATGGGGTCTTTTTTTGCCTACATCCTATGAGTCAGGCTAAGCGCCAGGCTCCAGCCTGGCTGTGACTCCGAGTGGTAGGTTCAAGAACGGAGACTCCTGGTGAGCAGGGTCGTGAGCAGGTCCAGATGGGTTTCCGGGCTGAGTTTGGGGCCAAGTATTTGGACCTGCCGGGCACGGTTGATCAGCTGTTCGTCATGAAGGGCGTCTGGGCATTCGGCTTTTATCCGCTGGCAGACGAACCCGAAATTCAGAGACCGTGTGGCCTTCATGTCGTCGCCCAAGCCGTCGTATTGCAGGGCTTCTTCGTCCAGGGCAACCACCTCGTCTGGCCCAAGTTGAACGAGCAAGAAACCGCTTCGTTTGCTTGTGGTTTGTGAGCGAACGGTTTCAACCTTCTTGGTGAGCAACAAACCGCCGCTTAAGACCGCACGGCCCACCGAAAGCTTGCGTGAGGTCTCGGTGTGCGTGGTTTCAAAGTCGGTCATGCCGATGCCTCGAAGACACAGATCGACATCAGAGAAAGGGACTTCGAATCGCCCACCGTCCCGCGATTCGACCACAAACGCCCCGTCCGCAAACGCGATACGCCGCGCCACGAACGGCTGCACCCCCGATGAAATCCCAACCACAAACGCCGGCACACCCAGGCCGCTCAACGTTTCTGCGTAGATCTCCAACGTCTCCTCATCAGCCGAAGTTGCCGCCACGACCGGCCCCGGAGACGCCACATTCGCCTTCAACCGCGCCTCATAGGCTCCCAGGCCAAGCACGCGGCCGATGGCATCGGTGGCGACTTCCACGGGCAGATCCACCTTATGCAGCGCCAATACAAATATCGTCGAAATCGGGAGTGGATCGTTCACGGTGAAATCCTGGGAAGTGCGGGGTGAGCTAAATATCGGACTTGTGTGGGTATTTTGAAAGGATATATTTTTTTCTGGAACCTAAGTTATTGTTTATGTAGGTTTGACGCAATGACGCTTTGCGTCATTGAGCGCCACCAGCGAAGGTTCAAACTATGATTCGTAGCCGCCAACACAGACTTCGATTCCTCCTCCCACTCACGCTCCTGCTCCTTTTGCCGCTTTCACTCAGCGCGGCAGAAAGCGTCAACACCCAACAAGACGTGATGTTTGTCATCAATAACGTCTGGATGATGGTCGCCACCCTCCTCGTATTCATGATGCACCTCGGTTTCGCGACCCTCGAGGCCGGCCTGACGCGCGCCAAAAATACCGTCAATATTCTGTTCAAGAATGTGTCGGTTGTGGCCATCGGTTTGCTCTCGTATGCCGCCGTGGGATTCGGATTGATGTACCCAGGCGAGGCCTACAAAGGCGCGTTCTTCGGGTTCGCAGGATTTGGCATCGGTACCGACGCCATCGGACTGACAGCCGCCTACAACCCCGGCTATACCTATTGGACCGACTTCCTGTTTCAGGGCATGTTCGCCGCTACCGCGGCCACGATTATCTCGGGCGCTGTCGCCGAACGCATCAAACTCAACAGCTTTCTGGTCTTCGCCACCCTCTACGTTTCAACCGTCTATCCGATCGTTGGCATGTGGCAATGGGGCGCAGGATGGCTCGCCGAAGCTGGATTTCATGATTTTGCAGGTTCCACGATCGTGCATTCCGTGGGCGGGTGGGGCGCACTTGCTGGAGTCATCGTTCTTGGGCCGCGGATCGGAAAATACGTCGGCGACACCATTCGCCCCATCATGGGACATAACCTCCCACTGGCGACCATCGGCGTGTTTTTGTT
>Ga0100385_1000099_pt1 | contig 108843 bp, 92 predicted proteins | sample CryGeymeta201509_FD_81543 | JGI IMG/M metagenome (GOLD analysis project Ga0100385, IMG submission 81543) | Groundwater microbial communities from Crystal Geyser aquifers in Utah, USA - Crystal Geyser metaG 2015-09 | ecosystem: Environmental > Aquatic > Deep subsurface > Groundwater | place... | reverse complement strand
TACTTTAGTCTACCTCAGTGGTTTCGGCGACGATCATCACTCGACGTACGCCGTCCGACCTGGCGACCCAGTGTTATGATCGAACTAAATCAAACCGATACCTTGAAATCACATGAGTCTAGGCGATTACCGAAACATGTTCGCAAGTTTAGATGCGGTGCGCCTGCCCAGATTCGGTTAGAGTTGCCGTCAGTAATCACCCGCAGCGACGAATCCAGTGGAGGCGGTTTTGAGATTCTTGGCGACGTTCTTAATCATGGTGGGATGCAACGGGGCCGACACTCGCGTGGACGAACCGGATGCCAGCGTGGACTCGGGTGGCGTGACGGATCTTTCGAATGATTCAGGCGATAGTGGGGAGGGCGACCTCGGCTTTGAGACTCGATGTGTCACTTCCACCGGTGTATTTCCTCGACGTCTTGAATTGCCAAACTCAGAACCCAACGGGGTGTTCGATCCCAGCCTCGCCTTGGATCCTGAAACGCAACGACTTTGGATGTCGTACTCAGGCGTGACCGGGCCTGCAGGGTCGGGGGCTGTGAGCACTCATTTGGCGTACAGCGATGACGGCGGTGATACTTGGTGTGACGCGGGGATGGTCAATGCATCCGAGCCCGAACCCAATCCTCCGGCTGAGTTCGCTGGTTTGGAGGCGAAGTGGAACCACGAGACATCGTCGATCGTGTACGATCTGGCTGCCGAGCCAGAGTCCCGATGGCGTTTGGTTTGGATGCAATACCTTCACGTCGTCGACGATGATCCTGCGACGGAAGACCGTCGTTTCCAGTATGGATGGATTGCCCAGCGAAGCGCGGCCACGGCAGAAGGGCTGATTGCTGCGCCCCAAACCAAGTTGTTTGGTGCGTTGGCGTATCATGTCGCTGGCGTCGAGGCTTATAACGACGCGCAAGTCGGGGGTCAGCCATTGGTTCGGTGGGACAACGATCCAGTTTTGGGTGATTGCCTGGTTTTTGCCGAGCCGGGGATGTTGGCGATCGATTCGAAGCTGTGGATGGCGGTTTATTGCTACCGCACCGCGACAGACACCTCGATCGAACTCGTTCAGCTCGACCATTCAGACAACACCTGGTCGGCTCGATCCACTCTTTTGACCCCGACGGATGGGGCGCCCGTGAATGCGGCGATTCGTGGATTCAATGCACCAGACCTCTTCCTGGTGGGGGATAGCGTGCGGCTTCTGGTTTCGCCGGTTGTGGAACTCTATGCGGGATGCTTGGGGTATGGCGTCGATCGGCAGACCGGACTGGTCATCGACGCGGACGGTAACGGGGCAGACCCAATCTATGGATTGAGCGCGACACCGGGCACGGTTCAGGCCGGCGCTTGCACCTATCACGAAGCGTCGCATCTGGGAGTCCTATACGGCGACACCATGTTTACGGGAGTTCAATTCCAGCTCTTTGCGAGCGGGACGGCGTTGTAGAGGTGTTTTGATCTGCTGCCAGCGGCTTCAAACGACGCTTAGAGTTCATTTTGAACCGTAGTAGACCAGAAACGCCAAACCGGCGACCAAGACCAGGCCCACCAAACGCATCAACCACTTCGGTTTCAGCGGATGCTCACAGACCACGCATGGCAACTCTGTGGTCCCCGCCGCTTCCCCTAGAGACATCTCACCTTTGCAACGCGGACAAATCGCATCCTGGCTTCGCTCAAACAGTTCTTCCTGGGTCTGTGCCAGGCGTCCCGCTTTCCACTCATGACAATTGCACCAGGCCGTGAGCGAACCTTGCGCGTCGTGGTGCCAAACCATCGGTGCCTGGCAGGTTTTGCACCTGCCTACGTCGCTGTGGGTCGAGCTGCAATCGGCGTAGCACTGGCAGTTTCGACACACGAAATAGGATATTTGGAGCATCTAAATACCTTTTTTGACCCGTCCGATGGTTAGGGAACTTCCGACGTGCCTTTTGGAGCGCCGCTCACAGCTTTGACGCGGTTTTGATTGGTGGCGCGAGAAACATCGCAGGGACGATCCCAATCAAAACGATGACTGCACCCACGACAAAAGCGTCGCCAAATGCGGATACCGATGCCGTCATGACTGCATGTTTTACGACCAAGCCTTGGCTTATCAAGGCCGCATCAGCCGGGCCATAGCCCAAGTCTCGCATATGGGCCGTTAGACGGCCAGTGGTCAGTATTATCGCGGCAGATGTTCCGTCCAGGTTTTCCCCAACGATCGCGCGCCAAAACATCGTTCGATGGCTCAGCACAGCGGCCAGCAATGCGATGCCGACGGAGCCCGATACCTGTTGGATTAGGCTTAACATCGACGCCGCCATCCCTGCCTTGACGGTCGGAACGGAATTCATCGCCGCGGCCGAGACAGGCGTGACCAGAAGCCCAAGTCCAAAGCCGCGGATGAACATCGGCCCGAGAATCCCCCAGGTGCTCGTGTTCGGGTCGATATCTCGGTACATGAACATGAAGAGTGCGGTCAGCAGCAGGCCGACGATCGTCAATGGACGGGGGCCAATCACATCGAGCAGGCGGCCTGCAAACGGAGACACCAAGCCAATCACAAGCGCGCCGGGCAACATCAATGCGCCGGCGCTCACCTCGTCGAGCCCCATCTGTTGCTGCATGAACAATGGCAGAAGGAACATTCCGCCATAGAGCGCGATCGACCGCACACACGTCACAATCATCGCTGCTGTAAACGACCCGTAGCGAAATAATGAGAGATCCAGAATTCGGATCTCAGACACGCTTTCAATCAGCAAGAACGCCACGAAAGAGAATGCCGCGACGAGTTCGCAGCCCACAATATAGGGGGAAAACCATCCCTCTGAGTTTCCTTCCGAGAGCGCAAGCAGCGCCGTAATCAAAAACGCGGTGAGCAAACCGAATCCGAGAAAGTCGAATCCTTTGGTTTTAATCTCTTTGGGTTTGTCGTGATTGAGCACGCGCAGCGCAAGAAAGAGCGCGATAATTCCAATCGGCAAATTGACGTTGAAAATGGATCTCCAGCCGAGCGTTTCGGTCAGATAGCCGCCCAGGGTTGGCCCGATAGCCGGTCCTAAAATCACCCCGACCATCCAGATGCCAATCGCCTTTCCACGTTCGGATGGATCAAAGACGTCAGCAATCATTGCCATGGCTGTGGGGGTGATTGCGCCTCCGCCAAACGCCTGAATCACGCGCGCGAAGACGAGGGCTTCTAAATTCCACGCGAAACCACAAAGCACGGAACCGATGACAAAAATGGCGAGGCTGATAAGGTAGAGCCAGCGATACCCGATGCGGTCGCGCAACCAGGCGGTCAGGGGCATCAATACCGCAAAACCCAGCATATAAGACGTGATCACCCATTGCACTTCGTCGACGCTCGCCCCAAACGACGACATGATATTTGGAATGGCGATGTTGACGATGCTCGCGTCGAGGGCCGACATCACGGTCCCGATCATGACAACGCCCAGGACTCGCCATTTGTAATTATCGTCGTCGGCTTTCATAACACGCGGATCCGTAACACCACGGATTGTCCCACTCGGAGGTCGCGTTCGTTGGGATCTAGCGCGACGCGAATTGGAATTCGCTGCACAACCTTCGTGAAGTTGCCTGCCGCGTTGTCTGCGGGAATGAGGGCGAATTGGGAGGCCGCATGGTGAGAGACGACCGAGACTCGGCCTTCGAGTTTTCCACCCTCGTCGAGCTCGATATCGACGTGTTGGCCTTCGTGAATCTGTCCAATCGACGTTTCTTCGATATTGGCGTTGATCCAACATTGTTTCATGTCCGTGATAACCACGGCGGCCTGACCGGTTGCGACGTAGTCTCCCGGATCAGAAATCACCTTTGAGACGACGCCGTCGAGGCTGCTTCGCAAGGTCTTCTGGTCCAGGGCAAGCTGGGCGATCTCCAAATCGGCGTGGGCTTGTTTGGCGATGGAGCGGGCTTCTTCGATCTCTTCGCGTTTCAAGGCAATGCGTTCGGCACCGGCGTCGGCCTCCATTTGGCGCGCATGGGCTTGCGAGAGCTCTCCCCGCGCCATGGCTACCGCCTCGGTACGAGTGCCGCGCGTGAGTTCGTCGAGCGTTGATTGGGCCTGTTTGACGGCTTCCTGAGTTTGAGAATCCAATGACCGCGCGTGCTCGACCTGTTCCATTGTGACTACGCCCTGTTTTGAAAGCGATTCAGCGCGTGCCAGGGCTGCGGTATTTTCGGCTGCGCGCGCTTGTGCTGATGAGAGCTCCGCGCGAGCACGTGCGAGCTCTTCGGGACTTGCTCCGTGCACCATCAAGTCGACATTCGCTTTGGCGCGTACGATCCCGGCCTCTGCTCCTTTTTGCCCTGAATTCACGAGTCGTTCTTCGAGCGCAAGCGTCGCTTCTGCGGCGCGGACCCTGACATTCGCCAAATTCAGCGTGGCCTCTGCCCGCTGAACGAGCGCTTTTTCATTCTCTGAATCAAGTCGGACCAGTACCTCACCGATTTGAACATATTGGCCCTCGGAAACCAGGATTTCCTCGACACGGCCACCGGATCCATTGGGTGCGATTTGCGCAACAGAAGTGGCGATGCGGGCGTCTTCTGTCGATATATAGGGGCGGAAGTGTATCCACCAAATCACGGTAATTCCGGCGGCAACGATCGCGAGCGCCAGGAGGCCACGTTGCACACGTTTATGTCGCAGCGGCTGCGAAATTGTACTCATAATGGGTCCTCATCGGTTCCAACTTCGTCGATGATTTTCTTTGAGATTTTGGTGAACATTTTTCGTTCTTCATCACTCAGCACCGCGTCGATTCGGGCGGCAAACGTGTCATAAATGGCCATCAGTTCGTCGCAGGCGATTTCGCCTTCTGGAGTCAGTTGGGCTTCTTTCTGGCGTCGGTCTGATTCGCTGACCGTGCGCTCGACCCAGCCTCGTGATTCCAAAGTTTCCAATGAACGTGCGAGGGCGGCTGGGTCCTGGGTGAGCTTACGCGCAAGCGAGGCCTGCGAGTCGTGTCCACCTTGTCGAAGCTCGCGCAAAATCACGTATTGGGCAGTGCCTACATTATGGTCGCTCAGCGCGCCGCCTATGGCGCGCACCAGCGCGAGTCGGAGTTTTCTGAAGTCGTGCATTAAAGTCATTGAGGTATCCATTATTGACGTGTCAACGATTATTCATGGACTAGTCAATGAATGGATGCGGGTCAATATTCCCGAGGTCACAAATTCGGGTGCAACGCCGGTACGTGACGATTTTGCGCCCGCTAATCGTCGATTGATTCGTGTCGACTTGTCGTGGGCTATGGCCCAGTATGTTGTGATTCATTTTCCAATTGCATGGTCTTCATGGGTAATTTCCTAAATATTGCGCTGACCTTTCCTCCCGTCATCTTCTCATTTTTGCTTGTCGTGGTGGTCATCTATTGGCTGTCCGTGATGGTGGGGGTGCTCGATCTCGATCTCTTCGATCTTGATTTTGATTTGGACGTCGATATGGACGTCGATTTGGACGTCGATATGGACATGGGAGGCGCAGCGGAAAGTGCGGCGGACGGTGCGGCGGAAAGTGCGGCGGAAGGTGCGGCCGAGGGTTCGGCGGAGCACGGCGATACCCCCGGGCTAAATGGCATCCTTCTAGGCATCTATTCGTGGTTGAGCCTGGGCCGAGTGCCGATAACCATCACGGTCAGTGTTTTCACATTATACGCGTGGATTATGACTTTCAGCGGGGTCTACTACCTTGGCGCAAGTCTGCCGGTTGCCATCGGTCTTTTTGTTGGGGCGACCGCGGCAAGTCTTTTCCTAACAGGACCGACTGTTCGCCCCATGCGCGGGCTTTTCCACACCCATACCAAACACGGGCAGGAGACTCTGATCGGGGCATTATGCGTGCTTACAACAGGGCGAGTGGATGAAAAGTTTGGCCAGGCTCTATTCGATGATGGGGGCGCCGGGCTTAACTTATTGGTGCGCTGTGACTCGCCCGAAAACGGGATAAAACGCGGCGATCGCGCATTGATCATCGGTTACGATTCGGAGACTCGACTTTATTATGTCGAGCCCTACGAAAATCTGGCTGGCCAAGAAACAAAGTTCGATTTTGAAACAAGACTAGAAGACGCAGGTTCGATGTCCGACGTGACGTTGAACGGCGACGCAAATATCGGAGAAAAGAATGAATGAAATAACCATTATGTGGCTGGTCGTGGGCGCTGTGGGCCTCCTGATAATCCTTGGGATCCCAGTCATGTTGAGCCGCTGGTACCGCAAAGTAGATCAAGGCCAGGTGTTGATCATCAATGGTTTAAGCGACACGAAAGCGGTCTTTACGGGCGCCTTTGTGCTGCCTGTAATTCATCGCGCCGAGGTCATGGATATTTCGGTCAAAACGATCGAGATCGACCGTAACGGAAAAGAAGGGCTGATCTGTAAGGATAATATCCGTGCGGACATCAAGGTGACCTTTTTTGTGCGAGTTAATCAGACGCAGGCCGACGTGCTCAACGTCGCGCAGGCCGTGGGCTGTGCCCGCGCTTCCGACCCGAAAACCCTTGAACAACTTTTTGGGGCTAAGTTTTCAGAAGCGCTTAAGACGGTTGGCAAGCGACTTGAATTTGAAGACCTCTACAACGAACGCGACCAGTTTCGTGACGACATCATAAACCTCATTGGAACTCAGCTTAACGGCTATTCCATTGAGGATGCTGCGATCGACTACCTTGAGCAGACCTCGGTGGAAGCGCTCGATGACATGAATATTCTGGATGCCCAGGGTATCCGTAAAATCACCGAATTGACTGCGTCGCAGCGGGTCCGCACGAATGAGCTTTCGAACCGTGCGAAACGTGACACAGGCAAAGATGACCTCGAAACCAGCATGGCCATGCTCGAGTACGAGCGGCAGCAGGCTGACGCGGTGGCTCGTCAACGACGAGAGATCGAGTCCACCCAGGCTCGAGAATTCTCGACGGCGCAAGAGATTAAGTCGCAAGAGCACGCCAAAGCAGAGCTGGCACGACTTGAATCGGAACAGCAGGTTGCCGTTCGGGCGATCAATAAACAGCGCGAAGAAGAAGTGGCCACCAAGAATCGCGAACGTGTGTTGGTGGTCGAGACAGAGACGGTCGAGAAAGAGCGCGCGCTTCAAGTCATCGCTCGCGAACGGGAAACCGACCTTCAGCGTTATGCGAAAGATAAAGAGCTCGAGAAAGAGCGTAAGGCGATCGCCGAGATTATTCGGGACCGTATTTCGGTCGACAAAACCGTGGCTCAAGAAGAAGAAAACATCAAAGACCTGCGCGAACTCGCCGGCGCCAACCGCGATAAACAAACCGCGATTATCGAAGCCGAAGGAAAGGCGCAGCAGTCGCTCGTCGCGTCGATCAAGGCTGCGGAAGCCAATGAGGAAGTTGCGAAATTTGCGGCTCGCGAACGTATCCTGACCGCTGACGCCGAACTTGATGCCGCCGACCGTGTGGCCAAGGCAAAAATCCGCACCGCCGAAGGCACGCAGGCCGAACTTGCCGCCTCGGGTCTGGCGAATGTCCGTGTCAAGGAGGCCGACGCAATCGCCACCGAAAAACAAGGGTTTGTCGACGCCAAGGTGTTGAAAGAGAAGATGACGTCCGAGGCCGCGGGCCGCGAAGAGCAGGGCATGGTCGAGATTCGTCTCACACAGAATCGTGCAGAGGCCGTGGAACGTGAAGGACTCGCTGCAGCCAACGTCCTGCGAGAAAAAATGCAGGCGCAGGCAGTGGGTAACGAAGACCAGTTGATGGTCGAAGTTCGCGTCAAAGAAGCGTCTGCTCAGGCGATCGAAAAAGAAGGAATGGCTCAGGCCAAGGTGCTTCGCGAAAAGGCGGAGGCCGAGGCTTCAGGAAACGAGAAGTTGTCGATGGCAGCTGCGTTGGGCATCCGCGAACGTCTGGTGGCCGAGGCCGATGGTTTGGCCAAGAAGGCCGAAGCGATGAAGGCGTTGGACGCCGTAAGTCGAGACCACGAAGAGTTCCGCCTTGCCCTTGAGCACGAGCGAACACTGTCTATCGAACGCTTCAAAGCACAGGTCGATGTTGCGCGCGCTCAGTCTGAAGTCATGGGCGAGGCGTTTAAGACGTCCAATATCAACATCGTGGGTGGCGACGAAGCTTTCTTCAATCGCTTCACCAACGCGGTATCCATGGGCCAGGCCGTGGATGGGTTCCTCGCAAATAGCGACGTGGCACGTCGGGCTTTGTCCCGCGTGCTAGGCGATGATCAAGCCGCTGATGTCGCTTCGGTGATTTCCGGGCTTGCGTCTAAAGGGCCATCGAAAGATGCGTCCAACACCGAAGTCGTAGACGAAGCCTGAAACGAGTGAACATCGATGAATGAAGACAATCCGGTCGAGAGTCCGGCAGTCCAGACGAGCAGCTATGACTTGATCAGGCGTCGCCTGCTAAGTCAGGGGGAGGTCCTGAAGGAACGCGCTGAAACGCTTAATACGCGCCGGCAGGAGTTCTTTGGGTCAACGCAGTTGACTGCCATCGGACAGGACCGTATCCGCACCGAGAATAATTGTATTCCTGTGGATATTGTGAGTGTTGGCGGGAAATTCTTGTTTGGATACAACGTCTTCATCGGATTGCGAAAACAAACTTCGGTGGAGGATGTCTTTTCTCTTCACAGTTTTTCGCGTGACGAAAATGAAGGGATTATTCTTGATCCTGTGCCCCAGGATGCCACGCATTTCCTGAGCGACGCGAGGTTTTTGCAGGATTTTCAGGACCTGTACACGTACTACAAGGACGCAAATCTGCTGCAGCTTCGGCGAGTGGATGGAAAGCTCCTCGCGATTTTTCAGGTCGGGTCTTCGTTGACCGATGTGCGTGTATTGCGCTGGAGCGTCTCTCCAACGGGTGAAGTCAATTACATCGATAATTCTGGGGTGCGCGACCATACTTTGGTCCCATCGCATGATTTTGTGTGGAAAATTGCCGGAAGAGAGGACCATGTGGGTGGACGCCATCCACACGTCAATATTTGCGATAAAGTCTTTGTAGAAGCGGTCGGCGGAGACCTCACGATCAAGATCGAGGATAATACTGAGGATGGGCTTGGGATCTATCGGGAACCCGTGGATGACCCCAATCAGGCCCTCGGCGATGCCGACATCCATTACGCCGATCTTGGGAATTTAGTTCTTATTAAAATCCGCCCCTATCGCGAGGAAAAAACGCGGTATTTTGTTTTTAATACCGTGACGCAGTCCGTCGTTCGAATTGATGCGATTGGGCAGTCATGTATTCAATTGCCAGAAGACCACGGGATTATTTTTCCGGGCGGTTATGTGCTCGCGGACGGTGAGCATCGTGGATTTGATGCGGATATCACCGGGATGCGTTTTGCGGAGTCGATTCGCTCGCCCAACGGTGAAGACGTCCTCTTTGTGTTCTACCGGCCAAAAGACGGTCGCTATATTTTGCTCGCCTATAACCTGATTCGAAAAGAGGTCCAAAACCCCATTCATTGTCACGGATATTCTCTTTTTAGTGACGGGGCGTTGATCGTTTTTCGGGCGTCTGGGGCCGAGCCGACGCGTGTTCACCCTCTGCAAATCTGGCAGAGCCCGTTTGTCAGCGACGAGCACGCGGCGGCCCAACCAAGCGATGGCTCGTTCTTGTCTCGGGTCGGAAATGCCGATTTGGTTCGCGGCATTTCCGAAGCGTTGACCGTGGTGCGCATGGTCAACAATCAGCAACCCACGATGGGCGTTTACGAGTCGCTCATCCAGGCCGTGCAGCGGACTCGGGATGGATATTTTTGGATCGATGATCCAGAGACCGAAGGGCTAGGGGACGTCTTTAAAGACATCGCAAAAACGGCGGAACTCATTATCGATGAGTTCGTAAAAGTGACCGAACTCAAGGCGAAGGCGTCGAAGGCCCTCGTCGATGTTGAAGCGCAACAGGAGTCGATTCTTCGCGATGTGCGATTTGACGATTGGAAAGAACTGCAGCGGTTCATCGACGGTCTAGGCCAACTGCACGCGCTCAGAGGGCGCCTGATCACGATGCAAGAGGTTCGCTACATCGATGCCGCACGGCTCAGCGAACTCGAAGCAGAAGTGGTCGAGAAATTCGACCATTTAAGCAAGGCAACCGCCGGTTTTTTGCTCGCTGACGACTCGCTTTCTCCCTACAAAAAATCGATCGAAGATCTGGTCTCTGAAGTCCAAAAGGTCAAAGACACGGTGGAGGCAAAAAACCTTCGTGCCCGATTGGATAAAATCGGTGAGGGGCTGTCGCTTTTGACCGATGTTGTGGCGGGTTTGCAGATCGAAGACCCGACAGCACGAACTCGAATTCTGGAAGGAATTTCCGAGGTGTTAAGTCTGCAAAACCGGGCGCGCGCCTTGTTGGACGGGCGGCGAAAAAGCCTGCTCGAGGCCGAGGGGCAAGCCGAGTTTGGCATTCAATTTCAACTTTTCGGTCAGACCGTACAGAGCGCCGTCAGCGTGAGCGATTCGCCCGAAAAATGCGAAGAGATGCTCACGCGGCTGATGATTCAGATGGAGGAATTGGAGAGCCGATTCAGTGAATTTGAGCCATTTTTGGTGCAGCTCGCTGAACAGCGAGAGACCGTCTATGAGGTCTTTGAAAATCGCAAACAAAGCCTGCTTGAGGAGCGCCGCCGGCGAGCGCACAACACGGTTCAAGCGGCCGAACGCATCATGGCTGGGATTGGGCGTCGAACCGCGCGCATGCAGGATATCGATACGCTAAATGCCTACTTTGCTGCGGATCCGATGGTCCTTAAAGTGCGCGAGTTGGTCGCCAATCTTCGTGAATTGCAGGATCCGGTTGCGGCCGACGATGTACAAACCCAATTGCGGACGGCGCGAGACGAAGCGATTCGTTCCCTGCGCGATCGGCTCGACCTTTTTGAGGGCGGCGATGACGTGATTCGACTTGGGGAGCATCGCTTCAGTGTGAACACGCATGACGTGGAACTGACGATGGTTCCGCGCGACGGCACCATGATGTTGCACGTGACGGGGACCGAGTTTTTTGAACCCGTAGAAGACCAAGAGTTTCAGAGCACTCGAGCATTCTGGAATCAAACTCTGGTTTCCGAATCGCCCGAAATTTATCGGGCGGAATATCTGGCGGCAACGGTTCTTTTTGACGCCGAATCCGGGGCCTCCGAACTGGGCCTGCAGGGGTTGCATCAGGCGTGTTTGCAAGAGCAGGGCTTGGCTCCCGTGATTCGCAAGGCCATCGAGGCTCGCTATGACGAAGGCTACGAGCGGGGCGTGCACGACGCCGATGCGGCACTGATTCTTGAGAAAGTGCTGGGCATGTATCTGACGAGCGGATTGCTCCGTTTTAGTCCTCGCGCCCGTGCATTGGCCACGCTTTTTTGGTCGCTGCGAGGCAAGTCTAGTTTTCAAACGACCTGGGGCCGCCGAGCGCAGAGCTTTGGCCGGCTCAGGAAAACGCTTGAACACCACGGTCCGCTTCGCGAGCTTGGTGAGGTTTTTGCCGCTGAACTCGAGACATTTGGGTTGGAGCTCGGCCTGTTGCAAGAAGACAGCTCTCAGATTTCGCTGGAAGCCGGCCATTATCTTGCGGAAGAATTGGTGGAAGTGACGCCTCATTTTGTGTTCAGCGATGACGCATCGACCTTGCGGGCGGCCTTCCTAGAGCATCTGAATCGCGAAAATACCCTGAATGATTTTCGCGCTGATGTAGAGAAATTAAAGGACGAGGCTTCGGCGCGTTTCGGGCTTGTGGAAAGCTGGATCGAGGGCTTTGTCGGTAAGAATCCCCAGCTCTCTGGTCTGTTGCGTAGCGCGCCAGAGGTGGTCGCGCTCGTGATCATCGAGGAGACACTTTCTGTTCAATTTAGTTCGACGCGTGTTGATGTCGTGATTCCCAATATTTTGGGTCAACATCCGAGAATACTTGAACAAAAATTATCGATTCGACTGGATGAGTTTCTGGCGAGACTGCGGTCCTTTGTGGATGTGCAGGTACCCGCGTACCGCGAGTATCGACGCCGCATGCACGAGTTGCTGATTACGGAGCGTCGCAGACTACGCCTGGCGGAACTCAAGCCTCAGGTCCTGAGCACTTTTGTAAGAAATCGCCTCATCGATGAAGTTTATTTGCCCTTAATCGGCAATAATCTGGCCAAACAACTTGGGGCGCTTGGTGACGGAGGGCGTTCGGACAGGAGCGGTCTGCTTCTTTTGATATCGCCTCCAGGTTACGGCAAAACGACGCTGATGGAATACATCGCCCAACGCCTGGGGCTCGTGTTTGTCAAAGTAAATGGGCCCTCGCTGGGGCATAGCGTCACGTCGCTCGACCCGGCAGAGGCGCCCAATGCGACGGCTCGGCAAGAGGTCGAGAAGATCAATTTGGCGCTCGAGATGGGCAATAATGTTTTGCTTTATCTCGACGATATTCAGCACACAGATTCGGAACTTCTTCAGAAATTTATTTCGCTATGCGACGCAACGCGTCGGATTGAAGGCGTCTGGAAGGGGCGAACGCGTACGTATGACATGCGTGGAAAACGTTTTGCCGTGGTGATGGCGGGTAATCCATACAACGAAGCAGGACAGCGCTTTCGTATTCCTGACATGCTCGCGAACCGGGCAGATACCTATAACCTTGGCGATATTCTGAATGGCCGCGAAGACGTCTTTGCGCTCAGTTATTTGGAAAATGCCCTGACCTCAAATCCTGTGCTCGCGCCGCTTGCGACTCGCGATCGAGCAGATCTGCAGCGATTTATCCGCATGGCGCAGGGAGAGTCGATTGCCTTGACGGAGATGGACCATGACTATTCATCGGTGGAGGCGGGCGAGATTATCGCTGTTTTTCAACGGTTGTTGGTGGTTCAAAACGTTTTGTTGATGGTCAATCAGGCCTATATCGCGTCAGCTTCGCAAGACGACGACTACCGTACCGAACCGCCCTTTCAGCTCCAGGGTTCCTACCGAAATATGGCTCGTCTGGCGGAGCGCGTCGTGGCGGCAATGAACGACGAAGAGCTCCAAGCGCTCATCGATGACCACTATGTTGGGGAATCGCAGACGCTGACGAAAGGCGCGGAACAAAACCTTCTGAAATTGGCCGAGATGCGGGGACGAATGTCCGAGGAAGCCGCGTCGCGCTGGGTGACAATGAAACGTGAGTTCATGCGCCGAAACATGATGGGTGGTGCCGAAGATCCGATTTCGCGCGTTGCCGCGCCTTTGAGTGGCTTGGTGCAGAAGCTCGACGACATGCATGAAGCGCTTAAGGGCGAGCGTCTGGCCGCCGAAGTCGGTGCGTTACGCGAGGCGTTAGTTGCGGCGCTTGCCGAGGTGTCAAAGCCGCCAGAATCGACAGTTTATATGCGCCTGCCGCTCAAGGAGGAGTAGTCGGTGGCGTCGGAAGGGCTGACGTCGAATTCGTTCAGACGTTGAAATCAGTCGCAGCGATTGGCGTAGATGCCAGCGACCAAGGTATCGAGAAAAAGCCAAAAAAAAGCTCGCCGAAAAGTTCCTCGACGAGCATTTAATGAAGAATTTACAGTCGAATTAGAAGTCAGGAACACAGGCACCTGCGGTGCCAGGTCCAAGCTCAAGGTCACAGATGAAATCTTGGCCGCATTCTTCGTTCAGACGGCATCCAAACTGGCATGATCCACCGGAGCAAATTTCGTGGGATTCGCCGACGCTGGCGTTACATTGGCTGTCGGTCTCACAGCCTGTTTCCATAGGCATATCGCTGCCCACGCATTCCGAAATCTGTGCGCAATCGCCAGCCGCTGCATTGACGCAAGTGAGCAGGAGATTCACGTCTGCTGCAGCCTCGGCCGAGCATGCAGTCTTTGCTGCAGCAGCCTGATTGGCGGGAAGCAATTCGCACGTCACACCGGCGTCGATGATCGTCTCGCAAGCAGCCGATATACCGGTAGAGGTGTTGTTTGCCGTGTTGGTTGAAGTGTTGTTTGCCGTATTATTTGCCGTGTTATTTCCCGACTGAGTTGGAGTGTAAATCACGCAGTTCAAACAGGTTCCTGGACTTCCCATGGTGAGGTCACAGAACTGATTTGAGGCGCAGTTATTATCCGAGGTACATCCAACCGAGCAAGTAAGCTCTTCTGTGTTGCAGTACTGGCCTGCTTGACATGAGAGACCTGCCTGCAGGCATTCAGTATCGCCCACGCGTCCGTCGAGGCCGCAAGCCTCGGTGGTGCCGGGTTTTACGAGCATCTCGCCGGAGGTATTATTGGCGGCGACGGTATTATTACTGCTGGTATTACCCGAGCTTTTGGTTGCGTCGTCACCACATGCGACAGCCAGTAAAATTCCCGAAAACAAAACCACTAACTTTTTCATCATCATCCTGTGTTGTGCTGGGCCAATAATTCGCCCTTCTTAGTTGTTCGCTTAAGACGAACTTCGAGTTCAATAATTCAAAACGTTTTGTTAGTGGCCGGTGGACCGCAAGTCAAGGTGACATCCCGTCAGGAATTGCTCCATAAACCTACGCCCTGCCTAGTTGAGGGAGGGTTTTGGTTGTGTTTTCAAGGGCTTTTGTTTAGCCACAAGCCTGAGGGGGAACCCAAGGCCTATAATGCGCCTGCGCGGGCGAGCGAGGCTTCGGCGGCTTGCAGGTAGGTGGCGGCGGCGCACCAAGCGACGGCAAAGCCGACGGGGTCGGTTCGGTCGAGTCGGCCCGAAACATCGCGTTCCGCGAATTGAGCGCGTTCTAATAACTCGCTCAAAAGGTCGGCGGCGGTGTGCATGAATTGGGCGTTCAGGCGCGAAGCATCCCGTTTCACGGCGTGGGATGCGCCTGCATGGAACACAAAACGTCCGCCTTGTACGACACTTGAGACCCGTTGGCGCAGCGCGTGAAGAGGGTCTTGGATACCTTCTCCTTGCATCTCGACGTCGACGGGGTGTTGCGAGAGCACGCCTAGATGTTCGGGCTTCAAAGTGTCGAGGCCCAAATTCATCAATCCGCCAACATCGTCCGGGAGGTTCAGCGTGCGCTCTGCTTCTGGTGCGGCATAAATTGCCAACGCATTGAATCCATCGCGGGCGTCGTCCGAGCGGCGTGCAACAAAAAGCGCTTCGAGGCCAGCCGCGCGTCCCAATAATTTCAAGTTTGCCAGGAATTTTAATCCCGCGCTTGTGGTGGGCGGCTGCAGCCGAATCGCACGGCCCGTGGCGGATTCTTGGACAATTAAATTCTCGCCATGAACTCCCACGACCACGGCACGGAAAAAGACCAGGTCGTCGCCTGCGCGGCGGTCAAAAAGCTGACCGGAGGTGAAGGAGCGCGCCAGTTGTTCATCAAACGGTTCCTTCCACATCGGCCAATCCGCGACGGGCGTGCCTTTGAGTGTCACCGCTTTTACGGCTTTTCCGCTGCCCAGACGGCCATCATCGCTGCCTGTGGCCCCTTGCAAAAGTAGTCCTCCGCGGCAAATGGCGCGGGGAGCCGACTTCACATCGCCGATCGAAACGCCACCATCGTAGGCGCCAAGTGCTCGCGAACCGTTGCCTGGGGCGACGTCGGAGAGGGTCCAGAAAACGCCGTCTGGGTCGGCCAGATAGGTGACGGTGCCTGCGTAGCCGGTTTTGGTGAGGATGGGGTCTACCAAAATGCCCGTGAGCTTCTTTGAGCCGACATCCCGGTACTTGCGCCGAGCCGTGCCCACAAATCCACTGGCGTCGGTTTCAGGCTGCGAAAGCGCATGAGCGACTGTGACCAATTCACGAAATTCCAGGAGCAGTCGGTCGCGGTCGAAGGCAGGTGCCCCTTCGCGGTACATCCTGATTGATTCGGCGACACGCAGTCCTGCTGCCGACATGCGGTGTAGCCCATGAATTCGTGCCGAGTGAACGGCCCTTAATAATTCGTTGGAGACCGTCAGGCTGGCATTTGCTGCTCCGCGTTCCAATAGGCGTCCGGCGGCGCGAAGTGCGACTTCGGCTGCTGCCCTGGCTGCAGGCTCAATCGTCGTGATTGGCTCCTCATCTAACTCCTCCGTAGGCGTGCTTGTTTGTGCGCCATCGGCGTTGTTTTCCTCGGAGGTTTCTGCGGAAGCATCGCGTAATGGGAGCGCGTGAATTACAGCAAGGACATGAAGGCAGCGTGGGCTTAAAAGGCATGAGCACTGCACTAAGTCAGTTGCGCCAATGGCGCCCCCAGATGCCACGGAAAGAGTGACCTTTTCGGTGCCCGTGTCGATTTCCCATGAAGCTTCCTGTGCGACCCAGGTCCATGCCTCGGAGAGCTTGGGGTCGGCGTCCAATTTCTTCTGGATTCGGCCAGGCGCGGCTTCAGTCAAAGTCGCCACCACCAGCGGGTCGATGAACGGTCGTTGAGTCATGCTCGCCCCTTAATCTTGTCGCCAACCCAGCGGGCCATTTCGAGCGGAGTCAGTGCGGCGACCGGCATGCCGGCAGCGACACATAACGACGCGATGGCGTTGTTGTAACGGGGTTTTCCGGAATCATCGAGTGCTGCCAAGCCGAGTGCGTGAACGCCGGATTCGACCAACGCGCGAACCTCGTGAACCAGTCCATCGACGCCCCAGCCTTCTTCAAAGTCGGTAACCAGTGCCAAAATAGTTCGGTTTGGAACGACGATATGTTCGCGGGCATAACGAAGAGCTTTGGCGATATGCGTGCCGCCGCCGACCTCGACTTCAAGCAAGAGCGAGAGCGGATCCACTGCTTGTTCGGTCAGGTCGATGACCTGCGTGTTAAAGGCATAAAATTGAACGCTTACCGAAGGTAAGGATTGCAGAATAGCCGCCATGATTGCTGCATAAATTACCGATGCCGTCATCGACCCAGAAACGTCGACGACAAGCACGACATGCCAATCCAGGGATCGTTTAGCGCGTGTTTTAAAATAAATTCTTTCCGGAACAACGCGACGTGTGCCGTCTTCGAGTTCTCGCAGGCGGTCCAGATTGGCACGCACGGTTCGTTTTAGATCGATAGGGCCGCCGGGTCGGCGGGTGGGGGCAGGTGTCGCAAGTCCAGTGAGAGCGGGTTGAAGTCGGACGGCCAGTTCTTTGACTAATTGGTCTACAACTTTGCGAATGAGGGCTCTTAATTGCCCTAATTGGCCGTCGGAAAGTCCGCCTTTTAGGCTCAATAATGATTCAAGTAACTCGACCGATGGGGCGATATTTTCGCCATCGAGTTCGAATGCAGCAGTGGGATAGCCGTGTGTAATGGCGGTTGCTAGCACTTCTTCGCGTACTTTTTCGCCAAATAGATTTTGCAGTTCGTCGGCCCATTCGCGAACGTTTGGGAAGGCTTCTTCTTTTCCGCCTCCGCCTCCCAGTCCGCCGCGCGAGCCTTCTCCTTCGCCGCCTCCATAAAGTTGTTCAAGCGCCCGAGCTGCCTGACCCGCCATTCCCGTCATTTTTTCGCGTTCTCGCCCCAGAATCAGTTGCCATCGCTCCAAGGCGGTGATGCGCAAATCCTTAGCTTCGGTGCGCTCTTGCTGGTCCTCAAGGTCGTCGTAGGTTCGACGCGGCGGGCTGAGGAATTTTGCGGCTGCGTCGCGGCCGGCTTCGTCTGCGACTTTCCAGATCCCCAATAATTCGGGGTCTTGATTCAGCACAAACGCGCCGTGGTGACCGCGTGGATCCAGGGTTTGCGGAAAGGCATCGGACAAAGACGCCAGCAGGCGTTCTCGAGCGGCGGCTGAAAGACCATCGAATCCACCGCGAAGGGCCGGCAAGACCGCTAAAAACTCGGTGTCGTCGATCGTTTCGATTTGTTGGGAAAGCTGGTCCAAAAGGGTCGCGTCGTTTTCCAGCAGTGATGAGGCCGCCTTTAAAAGACCGCGCAGCCGCAGCGAAAGGTCGCGCCGGGTCTCGGCATTATTGGCCGAGATAAGCCAAGACACGGTCGTTTGGCCAAAGGCTTCGGCATCGACTTTGCCCATCACGACTTGTGCTGCCAGGCCCGCGCCCTGCATCACCGGGGAGCCTTCACGAGCGAAAAGTTCGGCAAGCCAACTCAGGCGGCCGGTTCCCAGTTCGTCGTCGGCGGGTTGCAGTTCTGCAAGCGCTACGACTTCCATGAAATCGACAACATCATTCAGGTCGTCGGAGCCGGTGAGACCTTCGCATGCGCGAATGGCAGCGGCCAAAAATGATGCGCGTGGGAGGTTTGGTAGGTCCAGATTCTGGGCATCCAGTCCCGGGAAATGCCCCTGATGCACTGCTTCCAAGAAGCGCAGTCCATCCAAAATTCGCCGCAAGTCGGCGATGGGCAGGTATTCGGTGTGCAGCAGGTGAATCGATTCTGAAGTCAGGTCGGGCAGGGCGGCGCGGGCTGCCTTTTCGGCGACGGCGAGCATGGCGCGCGCGTCCCAGGTGTCTTCCTTTGCGTCGCGGGCTTGTTGCCATTTAATCGCACCTTGGGCGGCCTGCTCAAGCGTGACGCCCCAGATGCCGGCGAGCTCGATCATGGCATCGGTCGAGACCTCCCATTTGATGTCCCAAAGGCGTGTCAGGGTTTCGGTGGCGCCAATGGCCTGTCCGGCAGCCTGGTTTCCGTACGGAATGCCGCAAACGTCCAGTCGTTCAAGCGTGACGTGGCGTCGCATGTCTTTGTCGCCTCGCAAGGGATCGAGGCGCAACGTGTCTTTGCTGGCTCCGCCGGGGCCTGGAAGACCGAGGTCGCTGAGCGTTTCGAGGACGTGCGGATAGAGCCCGCTTCGCGGTGTGTTTGGCGCCAGGCGTCCGCGTTCTCGGCCCACCATCACACGTTCAATTGATTTTGCGAGTACTCGCCCACGGCCAAGTATTTCACCTCGCGCCATGGCAGCCTGCATGGCTTCGAGAACCTCAAGCCGTCCGGGAGCAGGAAGGCCGCGCAGACTGGCGAGGTCGAGCGCCATTTGGGTTGCGGCTGTGGCGTCGGGCACACCCGAAACATGGCCCTGGGAGCGGAGGTCACGCGACACGGCAACGATGACGTCGGCGGCCAAATCTCGCACAGCATCTGGCGTCCTAAGAGCGTGCATGACGCGCTGTTGCCACATCGGGTCGCGGATGCCGGCTGGGTACATCGAGCGCGAATCCAGCAATTCAAACGCATACGGAATTAAGGACGTAATCATTTTAGCCGGAGCGTCCGTCGGGGCCGGCGTGTCGCGGCCAATCATCTGAGGTTGTGCCAGAAGTGCTGGTGCATGAAATGCTCCGATAATTACGGCGACTTTTTTATCGTCGTAGCCACCGGCTTCTTTGATGACGGCGCGCATGCGTGATTCACGAACGGCATCCAGGCTTGGGATGGCGTCTTGCAGGTGTCGATCGCGTCGCAACGCCCAACCCAAATAGAGTCCGGCACGCCGGATGGATTCTGCCGTGGCGCCCGGCGCGCGGGCTTCTACGGAGCGGTCCCAAAGGTCTTCAAAACCCGTGGACGAAAAATACTTTTCGACCGAGGTCATCGCGTTTTCTTCCACTCGGTACGATTCGCGTTCATAGTCCATGCGATGGCCCGCATGAAGGTCGCAAGAGCGCACGGGTACTTTGTTTCGCACGGCCCAACGAATCGCCGAAAGCTCCGGTGAAAAGTCGGCAAATGGGTAAAAAGAAAGCCCATCGCCTGATTCAGGAACAGCGGCAAGGGCCACCGGTGCCGTCATTTCGGCGTGACCAAGCCATTCCATCCAGGAATCAAACTCGGCAGGCAATTCGATCAGGACTTCGTCGGGGCCAAATTGGTCCAATAGCGCATCCACCATGGCCGAAACGGCTGGCGAATGGTGTCTGACACCGATCAAATAGGGCTGAGTCGATGCCACCAGGGCCTCAAGCTCGTTTTTTAATTCGTCTTCCATCAGAACGACTCGGCGTGGGCCTGTTCGATGATTGGGCGCAACTCAAGAAGTCGCTTCCACATGCGGGCTCCGCCTTCGGCGCGTTTTTTAACGACGCCATCCCAATACGAAAGCAATTTACCGCGGTCGTTCGGGTCGTCTTTCAAAACGACACCCAATAAATAGCCTGGGAAAAGCGACAAAACATCACGGTCGGACGAGAAATAGGCTTGCTGCAAACCAAGCGAGGACACGACCGAGACACACTCGGCGGTGCTCATGACCGTGCTTGGTTTTTCGACCGCCCAACCTTCGACACTGCGGCCGTTGCGCAGGTCACGAAACGCCGTAACCACGGCTTCCAGCACGGCATCGTCGACGCCGAGTTCTTGTTCCACACGTGCCAGATTAGCTTTCGCACGATTGGTAACCAGTGCTTTTTCTCGCTCAAATTCTGGGATCGGATGAACCAATTCGAAATTAAATCGGCGTTTAAGTGCTGCCGACATTTCGGAAACCCCGCGGTCACGAAGGTTGGCCGTTGAAATGACATTAAATCCGGGCTGTGAAAATTCGATTCGTGTGCCGTTTTCGTCGGCCAATTCTGGAACGGCGAGTCGACGGTCCGAAATGATCGAAATCAAGGCATCTTGGACTTCGGGCAGGCAGCGTGTGACTTCTTCGATTCGGACGATCGAACCATTACGCATGCCGGTCATCACAGGAGACGGCACAAGCGCTTCGGGTGTGGGGCCGCCCGCCATCAGCATGGCGTAATTCCAGCCGTAACGAAGTTGGTCTTCGGTCGTTCCCGCAGAACCTTGCACGGTCAACGCGCTGGAATGTGAAATAGCTGCTGCCAGAAGCTCCGAGAGCATCGACTTCGCCGTTCCAGGCTCACCCACAAGCAGAAGTCCGCGTTCGCTGGCGAGTGTCACGACACAGCGTTCAACGAGGTCACGTCCACCGACAAATTTCTCGGAGATTTCGAGCTGAGCGGGGCCATCATATTTGGCGCCTTTGGGCATCTTTAGTTTTTGCCCATTGCTGCCTGCAACAAAAGCGACGACGGCGCGTGGTGAGAGGCGCCAACCGGGCGGTTTGGGCCCGTCATCCCAGGCAGCAAGGAAGCTCAGTTCTTCGGCGAATACGAGTTCAGCAGGTGGTGACTGTACGGGTTTCATGCGGCGTCCATCCTCAAAAATGTATGGGATTTCATACCGCGGATTTCAAAGGCGTGTCACCTGCGGCACGGATCAAATTCAGAAGAATTCAGGTGTGGTTATCCGACGTGGTCGAAAAGAAATCCGGCTTGGGCGGGGGGATGACGAAAATCTTGTTTGAAAGTATTGAAGTTTGCGGAAAACAAACGCATCATGGTCAGACCAATTGAGGAGGGTGTTTATGAAGAAAAACCTGTTCACGTTGATGATGTTCGTTCTCGCTTTGACACTGGTTGGAAGCGCAATTGCGCAATCCAAATCGGCCCAAACGATTAAGTTAAAAAAGCAGAACGTGACTTTCAAAATATCTGGAAAAAGTATGAAGGGGGTGTTCATGGCAAGCAGTCCGATCTTCCGCAGTGGCGGTGACGCGTGCACCGAAGAGGGTAAGACGACAACCCAGACGTTTAAGAAAGAAGGGACTTGCCGCAACGCACTTGGAGTTGATTATGCGTGCTCGTGCGACATCGTGATGGAGTTCATCTGCACGGATGGGAAGCTAGTTCAATCGTCCGACTCCGCGACCAGTGTTTGCACGGCGACAGCCAAACTGGACACTGGTGTCGTGGCCCCGATGGAAACACAAATGCCTGACGGAAATTAGCCACGGATCGATTTCAAACCGTGTCCCCGCCCAAGCGCCGCAGGTCCTCAAGCCGTTTCGGTCACCATTTCGCCAGTCGTGAGCGGAGGCATTTTTACGCCAAGATCCTCAGCGTAGCGCCCCCGCAAATCTTCAGCGACCGCTCGCGCGCCGCGTTCCATCAGGTCCGCATGCGTAATCGGTTCCAAGAAGCGGATTTTAACCGTCCCTCCCTTGCAGTAGAGCTTGTCTCTGGACCAAATCTCAGCAGCCCCGTCGATCACGACTGGAACAATATCGGCGCCGGCGACCTCGGCCATTCGAAAAGCGCCCATCTTAAATTCTGATGGCACACGGGAGCTCGTTCGGGTTCCTTCCGGCGCAATAAAAACGCTGAGGGACGAGTCACGAATCCGCTTTCCAGCTTTCTCGAGGGACGCGGTGGCACGCTCCCGGTTGCTGCGGTCCAAGAGCACCAAACCCGCCAAATAGGCCGACCATCCGATGAACGGGATGTAGATGATGGATTTTTTGACGACCGCAGTGCCGGCCGGAGTCATGATCGCGGTGATGATAAAGACATCGAGCGTCGAGGCGTGATTGAACGTAAAAACCCGGGGGGCTTTTTGCTCCAGGGCGCTGCAGTCGCCTTCGAATACGAGTTTAACCCCGGAAATTCTGAGCATCGTCTGACCCCAGAATCGAACCATCGGACGGGTGATGCGTTCTGGGAATTTCCCGCCTGTCAGCAACATGACAAGGACAACCGCCACGGTAAAAACGGCGGAAAAACACCAGGCTAGGCTGTGTTGAATCGTTCCTCGAATAAGGCCTTTCATGGGTGTTCACTTCGATAAGAGTGGAGAGGCCGGCAAGCGCGCAAATCACCAAGACCTTGGGCAGGACTCGGAAGCTTCGTCGCGGTGAGGAATGCGATACGCCGACGATATACCAATTCTGGGTGGAACAACGCAAGCCGCCCAATATGCAATGCGGGCAGGCTTTGCCCCCCGCGAACACTCATTTTCCGCTCAAATTATCGTCGATGCACCGCACGTTGAGTTCCTGCGCAATGGTCCGTGAGATGGATTCGACCCATTCCACGTCAAAGAGCAGGTCAAGGCCGTCGTAAAACATGTTCATTCCGGCGTCTGGATTGAAGCCGCGCGCAACTTGGATGTTTCGGCCGTGTTTGATTTCCAGATCGACGCCTAATTTCAGCCAGTCTTTTGAAAGCCATCCACGCACGGATTCGATGTCTTTTCGCGGAATTTCGCCGGCCTTTTTTGTCCACAGAACATCGCGGTTGAGTGACGCGACTAATTTGCCATTATGCCAAAGTCGAAATGGCGAAGCTTTCCAGACAAAGCGTCTGTGGGTGGTCATGGCCATCTCATCGTTGTTTGCCGGAGTCGGGCGTAGCACCTCGAGTTCCGGAATTTGGAGGGTCCGGATGTAGGCATCAAAAACCAAGACCAAAGACTCGGAATCGACATAGAGACTTACGCGTTCGGCGTCGCCTGATTTCCATCCGCGCACCATTAGAACTTCGCGGCCCAGGTGTCGGTAACGGTCGACGACCTCGATTGCTGTGCTTACGTCGACTGGGTCTTGTTTGGGGGCGGCGGTTATTGGGGAAACCATCCCAAGATGAGCGCGTGTGGTTTTAGAATCGCCGCGTACATGAGCAATGGCGGCTTGGATGGTGTGGAATAAGGGGCTGGCGTTTATCTGGTCGCCGATTTCGTGGGATCCAATCTCAACACTAGGGTCGAAGCCAAGTTCTATGTTCGCAGCGTCCGTTAGAATCAGGTCGTGAACGAAGGTGTACCCCAGGAATGACCCATTCAAAACGATGACTGAGCGATGGATGATGAGCTTAAAACGTGAGCTAAGTCCGATCACAGTAAGGACAGCAAGCATCGGAATTGCCCACTGGAAAAACAAGAACATCCAATTGGTAATCACGGTGACCACCACACAGGAAAGAACACCGAACCAGCCCCAATAAGCGCCAGTAATCACGACGTGGTCAGGCCTCCAGATTTTGACTCTAAATGAGCGCGGTCGATGGAATAACATGCCAGCTCCGGCTATGATGGTTGGTCAACCAACCAAGTGAAGATAACGTAGCCTTTTTTGTGGAGGTTTCAAGAGGGCCAGGGAGTTTTTTTACGCAAAAAAAACGGACTGCGGGGGAAATTGAGCAGGTATCGGGAATCGCAAATCGCAATGCCGAGCTGGAGCCCGGCGGGCCGAATCCCGGTCGAGCTGTAGCCCGGCGGACCGAATCCCGGCCTTAGAGGAATTTGACTGAAAATCAGCGACGTCTGATGGCGATTAGGCCCATGCTGGCGAGCAAGAGCAGGAGCGGGGAATCTGCGCCGTGATCGGCGGTGGAACAGCCCCCATTCAGGTCGAAAGTGAGTGGGTCTTTTTCGTCGATTGGGTTTTCGGTTGGATCGGGTGTCTCGTCGATCGGCTCGTCGATGATTTCTTCATCGGGGATATCACCATCTTCGTCGCAGGCCGGTCCGAATCCATCTCCGTCTTCGTCGATCTGGTCGGAATTGGCGATGAATGGGCAGTTATCCAATTCATCGATCACATTGTCGTTGTCGTCGTCGAGGTCGCAGATGTCACCAATGCCGTCTTCCTCGCTGTCGGCCTGTTCCGGGTTGGCGATGAATGGGCAATTATCGACCTCATCAAGGATGCCGTCGTTGTCAGAATCATCGTCGCAGGCGTCACCGATTTGGTCCTCGTCGATGTCATTTTGGTCAGGGTTTGGGTTTTTGATGCAATTATCGAGACTGTCTGGGACTCCGTCCTCGTCGACGTCGCTGCACACGTCGCCGATACCGTCTTGGTCGGAGTCTTTTTGGTCAGGGTTGGCAACGTCGGGACAATTGTCGATCGAATCCACGATCCCGTCTTGATCCCGATCTTGGTCTTGTTCGGGCAGTTCGATGGCCAACCATGCGGTCGTAAAGGCAAGGCAATCTTGAACCTGACCTTGCGACCACATCGCCTGAGTGGTTCCGGGCAGCATCAACGAATTCACGTCAAATTGCAGGTCGTCCCACATCGGCCCGTCGATCCCCGCGAAGGCGTTTGTGGCGATCGTGGACCCCATGAATGTCAACGGACCGTCGGGTCGGTCTTCACCATCGCCGACCATCAACCCAAACGTGCTTTTGTTGGGGATGACAGGAACGTCTAACGATTCAAAAATTGAAGAGGTGACATCGCCCATATTGGACGCCGCTCGCGCGCCGTCGTGAACGATGATTTGGGTTGTGTGGGTGGCGGTCAAATCCTGATAGATGACCATTATCGATACGCCATTGGCGTCGCCCACGGCCGTGGCAGCACTGAGCAATTCGCTGATCTTGAAGACGCCATTCCCAGGCACCAACTGAGTCACATCTGCCCGATATGAATACGTTGCGTCTCCGCCCCAGCAAGAGGGGCCAGCTTTGCCGATTCGAGTTCCAATGACTCGCGTGCCATTCATGTTGACCGTGCTGTCTTCAAGGCCCTGAATCGACCAATACAAAAAGGCGTGAAGTACGGTTGCGTTCGTAGGCACGTCGGAAATTATAATGTCGTTGGACAGGACCGGGAGTCGCGAGCGGCCGGCAAAACCGACCCCAGCCGTGGTGATGCCGCCTCCAGGGATGATGTCGCGGAACGACTCCGCTAAGACTTCGTCGCCATCGGCCCACGCGGTTGATGAAAACGAAATCGAGGCTAAAGCTGCAAGAATAATAATCGATTTATTTACATTCATTTTTTTCTCTCTCGGTCGTTGTTGCGAAAGTCTCGCAGCGACGAAGCAAGAACCGGGTTCTTGAAGTCATGAAACCGTAGTCTACGAGAGACACGATCGTGATACGACCGCGCTTGGTGACCGTTTTGTGCAGTTTTGTAGACGATTCTTCTGGTTCGAGTTCGTTGGCGTCATGCCCAGGGGCTATTTGTTCCACGGCTTGAACGATTTGAGTTCGTGGGGAGCCGGGAAATGCCCGTCAAATCCAATGGCGCGGTCGTCAATAATCACAAACCAGTCGGGTTTCCCCGACGCAAATTTGATGCGCTTCAGGTAGCGCTCAGCCATGCCGTTATTGATGAACCATTGGGTCATGGCGCCGATGCCACCTGATTTTGGATCTGTGCAGCGTCTGGAATAGATATGGACTTCAAAATGACCCGATTGAAGTAAGGTCGTGAGCCATTGCACCGCGTTTCGACCCGATTCGCTGTCGACGACAGGCCCATCGGTGATTTCGCTTGGGACGGTGTAGCGCGACTCGTATTTATGCAGAACACCGTCAAAATCCACGAAAATCTTCTTGATCGCTTCGGCCATATGGGCTCCTAGAAAATCCATTTGTAGCCGTCTTGGATTCGAGTGGCGAGGCGTTTGTGGTATCAGGTTCGGGATGGGCATTTTTTCAGCAAAAGTCTACGACTGGGTCATGTCAGGCACCGAAGAAGCCTGCCTCGCCGATTGGCGTGCGGAAGTGCTCGCCGGCGCCCAAGGCAAGGTGTTGGAAATCGGTGCGGGAACGGGGGCCAATATCCCCTATTATCCCGAAGGTGTTGAACTTCATCTTTTTGAGCCCGACGAAGGCATGCGGGCCCAAATGCGGGTTAAATTTCCCGAGGCGAACGCTCTTGGTGGAAGCGGCGATCATCTGCCTTTCGAGGACGCCACCTTTGACACCGTGGTGTCGACTCTGGTGCTGTGTTCAGTCCCAGAACAGGCGACTTCATTGCGTGAGATCCGGCGTGTCCTGCGGCCGGGCGGAGCGCTGCTTTTCATCGAGCACGTCGCCTCCGAGGATCCCGTTCGATTGAAATGGCAGCGCCGTTGGGACCCTTTATGGTGCCGTGCAGCGGGCGGTTGTCATACGTGTCGTGATACCGAGTCGGCCATCCTTGAGGCAGGTTTTCGAATCGAAGACATCACCCGGCAGAGCATGCGCAAAGCCGTGTCGATCGTGCGTCCAACGATTCGCGGCATTGCACGCCGTGATTGACCCGATTGTGCCCGGGTGCTTGAATGCACGGCACGGTTTGGGAGCGAAAAATGAACACAAAGCAAAAACGACTCGGAGCGGCCATTGTCGCGATTTTGGCCATTATTGTGGTTGTTGTAGCCACCGATGACGGTGGATTGGTCACGCTCGGTCGTTGCGCAATCGGTGACGGTTTGTACGTCCGTCCAAATCCCGCCATCGATTTTGTGGGTGATTTCTACGGGCTGAAATTCAAAGGCAACACCGAAAACCTCATCGACATGGAAGTCCACGGATTTGGAGGCTTCGAAAAACCGATTCTTCAACTCATGGAAGATTCGTTGGCGATCATGGCCCCAGCAGGCGAGGGCGTGGTGTTGGATGTGGGAGCCAACGTGGGACAACACTCGATGTTCATGTCTCGCACAGCCAAGGTCGTTCATTCGGTGGAGCCGTTTCCCCCGGTCTCAGCTCGCATGAACGAAATGTTGGAACTCAACAAAATCAAGAACGTGGTGCTGCATCCGGTCGGGTATTCGAATCAAAATGGTTCGCTGCCGTTCACACCCCCCGATGAGGAAAATCACGGCATCGGGACGTTTTCTGCTGACCGTCGAGCGGGCGCCAAAAAACAGATCGAATTGCCTCTGTTAAGAGGAGACGACGATTTGGCGAACACGGGCGTGACGCATGTTGATTTGGTGAAATTGGATATCGAAGGTTACGAGAAATTCGCCCTCGAAGGTCTTGCGAAGACGATGAAAGCCAACCGACCCGCCGTGGTGATGGAGCTGAACTGCACCAACCAGGAAGGCTTTCATAACGCCGAAGATTTGAAGAATGCCTTTCCAGAGAATTACGTGTTTTATGACATCGTCCAGCGACGCGATTATAAATGGTCGCTGGGCGGTAAAGACATCATGTGTGGCCGCTCACACGGCGAGTATTGGTTGGTGCCGTTCGATATGCGTTTCGACGAAGATTCGCGGAATATCTTGGCGATTCCAGCCGAGAAAAAGGACAAACTCTCGCTCTATCGTGACAAATGACGACACAAGGCCACCTAGGGTTATGGTCGGGCGTGGGGCTGGTTGTGGCAAATATGGTGGGAGCCGGAGTGTTCTTATCGGGCGGCTTCATGAGCCAGTCGATGACCCCCTCCGAGATCCTCTGGTCTTGGGTTTTTGGAGCCGCAATCGCGTTGTGCGGGGCTTACGCTTACTCAGCCATTGCGACCCAAAATACTTCGTCAGGCGGCGAGTATCGTTATCTTCACGACCACCTTCATCCATTTTTGGGATACGTGTCGGGTTGGGCTTCGTTGTTGATTGGTTTTTCTGCAACAATTGCCATTGATGCTTACGCCGCTGGCGCATTTTTGCAGCGGGTTTGGGGCGGTGTAAATCCCAAGGTTATTGGGTTTTCGCTCTTGGTCGCTCTGACTGTTTTGCACGCGGTTCGGCTGAATTCGTCGAGGCTTGCTCAAAACGCACTGGTGTTGCTGAAAGTCGGTCTGGTTGGCGCGTTTGTCAGCGTTGGGCTTGTTGCTGGTTCGCATATTTGGCCGACCTGGACGCCACCTTCGGTTGCTGACGATGTGTTTTCGAATTTTGCGACCAATCAATATTGGATCGCATTTGCGTTCAGTGGATGGAATGCCAGCATCTACATTGCGCATGAGTTTAAAAAACCTGAGCGCGACGTGCCGCGAGCCATGTTGATTGGTTGCGGATTGGTCGGTTTATTATATCTGGTTATCAACTGGATTGTGGTTGCGAATCTCGATCCTGGCACCGCCATTGGCGTAGCTGCTTACGATTCTGAAAAAGTTACATTGGCGCACCTCGTGATGCAGAAGATTCTTGGGGTGCATGCCGCGCAGGCCGTTTCTATTGCTGCGTTTGCGGTGTTCACGTCAGCCATGAGTGCCATGGTGATGCTAGGGCCACGAGTCTACGCCGCGATGGCGGATGATGGTTTTTTGCCAAAGGTCTTGAAGAGCCAGGACGGAAAGCCACCTGTGGCAGGATTGGCGCTTCAATTTGTGATTGCGGCGGGGCTTTTAATGGGCCCATCTATTTTGGAGATTGTCTCCAGTGCTTCGATCGTCTTGATGATTTCTTCGGCGTTGACCGCGTCGATTTTGGTGTTCGGTCGGATTCAATCGACCGTGATTCAACGCATTGCCGCGGTATTGTATGTGGGCGGCTGCATTATGATTTTGACGTTCGGGATGTGGAGTCAAACCGCGTTGACGGTCTTGGCTGTGATCCTATTTGTTTCGATGTTTGGATACTTTTCGACCGCCGCGAAACGGGCGTCGAACTAGCGTCGGTCGAAGCTGGTTTCGAGCTCAAAAAGTGGGATGCGGTAATAGACGGGACGTCCATGTGGGCAGTTGGCTTTGAAGTCGATTTCATCCATCTGAACCAGGAGCGATTCCATCTCAGTTTGGCCAAGAACGGTGGGACCGCGCACCACGGAATGGCAGGCCATGCGCGATAAAACGGACTCCATCGCTTCGTCGACCCGAGGCGTCCGCCCGAATTGAGCCAGGTCATCGATGGCGTCGATCACCATCACGGCATGTTTGGCTTTTTGCAGCACGGCTGGCACGGCTTTAATCGCAAAGGTGTTTCCACCAAAAGGGTCGATTTCAAAACCGGCATGTTCAAAAAACTCGAGGTTTTCCGCGAGAGTTTGTGCCCGCATGGCGTCGAGTTCCAGCCGCTGCGGGAAGAGCAGGGGCTGCACTTCTTTGTGGGTCGCCTCAAAGATTTTCTTGAGGCGCTCAAAGCCGATGCGTTCATGTGCCGCGTGCTGGTCGATGATGACCATGCCCGAGGCGTCCTCACACACGATGTACATGCGTTTGAATTGCCCGATGACTTTCAGGCTCGAAAAATAATTTGCAGCAGTGGAGCCACCGACATCGCCTAGCGCAATTCTCGGAGGCTCGGAAAGTGGCGATGCGCCACGGGCAGCAAAGCCCTGCTGCAAGTCATCCAAGCCACCTGGAGGCCGGAAAAATGGTGAAAGTAGCTCGTCCGCAGCTGTTCTCGGGGCCCCAGGTTTGAGCTGCGATAATCGGTCATGTCGCGCATTAAGGGGCTCAAAGGTCGCCATATCCGGCGAGAGCATTTTAGGGTCGTCGGAGTGGTCGGTCGACGACGACTTCATCACGTACGTTTTGGGGCTCTTTTCAAGCCACGGGGCGATCGCGAGCTGGTCAGCGATCGCGTGATATACCGCGCGAAAGATCGAGTTTGTGTCGTGAAAACGCACTTCCGTTTTTGCGGGATGGACGTTCACATCGACCAACGAAAAGGGCACGTCTAGATAAAGAACCACGGAAGGATGTCGTCCTCGCTCCATCATCGTGCCGTAGGCCCCGCGAATGGCGGCGCGAACGGTGGAATCGCTAACGTAGCGGCCGTTCACAAACGTGTAGATATTGCCCGGCGAGCGTTGGGTGTGGCCGGGTTTCGAAAAATACCCGCGCGCCACCACGCCGTTGACTTCGGGGAACTCAAAGGTTGGGTAGAGGTCGTCGTACACATCTCGGCCCAGCACAGTCAGTATGCGGTCTTTGACGTCGTTGACCTCGGGCATGTCGAGGACGACCTTGCCGTCTTTTTTGAGTCGGATTCGAACGTCAGGGCGCGAGAGGCCGACGCGAATCAGGGCCTCCATCGTGTGACGTGCTTCGGTGCCTGGAGTTTTCATGAACTTCAGGCGAGCCGGTGTATTAAAAAAGAGGTCCTCGACCTTGATGATGGTTCCTGCGGCCATGCCTGCAGACTCGATCGAGTCCAAGTGGCCACCCTCAATCACGATTCTGGTGCCTTCGAGTTGGCCATGAAGTTTGGTGCGGATTTCCATGCGCGACACCGAGCCAATCGAGGGCACGGCTTCTCCGCGAAAGCCAAGCGTTCCGATCCGAAACAAATCGTCGACGTTTTTGATTTTACTGGTCGCGTGGCGTTCCAGCGCGCGCAGCGCGTCTTCGCGGGTCATGCCGCTGCCGTCGTCTTCGACCCGAATCAGCTGACGGCCACCGTCCTCGATCGAGACGTCTAATCGTGACGCACCGGCGTCCAGCGAGTTCTCGACGAGCTCTTTGACGACTGATGACGGACGTTCGACGACCTCACCCGCGGCGATTTGGTTGGCGAGCTCAGCGGGTAAAACAAGGACCCGCTGAGGCTCGCGCTGGAGATGCCTCATCGCAACATTTCGATAGGTTTCGGCCATGGTCTCGAACACAGAAGTTGCCTTTGTTTGTGCCCTGACTCGCGCCGACTGACAAGCATGGTCTCTAGTTCATCACCACGCGTTCACCCTTGAGTGCTCCAGAAATCACCTGTGCGTGGTCGGGATAATATTCGCCCTGAAACTGGCAAACGAATTCAGGCGAAAGTCGTGCGGTATTGTGGCCGCGTCTGTAGGTGTGCCGCGCGGTGAGTTCTCCGGCCACATCGATATCGTGATGCAGCTCGATCAGCGTGTCGACACGAAGGTCTTGTTCGACCATCAGTCCCCATTCACCGTGGGATTCCAGAACCATATTTCCGGAAACACAAAAGGTGCCGGTGACGAGTGCTGGCCCACTCAAAAAGACATGCTGGGCAATCACGTCATCCAACGCGATCAACATCCCCGGGCTCTCGGTTCGTTCGCACTGAAAGAGCCGTTTGGCGACGAGCCGATGCGGCATGATATGGATGCCCTGAACGTCAAAATCCCGTTCAAAGATGGGCGTTTCATGCAGAGTAATGGGATGAAACTGCGCCATGTACTCAAGCATGTTTACGGTCGTGTTTGAAAAAATGGTCGCATTACCTCTGACCAAACGAATCGCTTCGTCCAATTGGATCTGGTGCATGGGGTCCTCCTCGTTGCGTTATGTAAGTTTGAAACACACCTACATCGTCCGCACATTCCCGACATATTTCTGTTTTTTCAGTCAGCCTTATTCCATGCGGAAATAAACTTTTCGTTTTTGGGAATGCGACGTGAGAGGTCCATAATCCTTACAGTCTTGGTGTATTTTTCCACGCTTTTATAGGGGTTTAGGTCGAGCGTGTCGCCCGGGATGTTTTTGGCATTTTGAGGAGATTGGACTCGTCAATTTCCCTTGGAAACTCGTATCCTTTTGCATCGAGAAAACCACACTTCTTTTGTCGTGAAGAATAACGCGACGATGCTTTCAGGCCTTAAAATGCACCGACTCTTGTTAATCTTGGCACTCCTGACCTTCGGGTGCGAAAAAGCGACTCCGCCAACTTCGGTTGAGTCGCCCGTCGTCACAGATGAACTTGTTAAACCTGTTGAACCATTTGAACCTGTTGCAAACCCTGAGCCTGTGGCGCCACTCGCGATACCCACGACCGCCGAGACAGCCTCTGGTCCGTGGGATAGTTCGGCCAGCCTGACGGCTTGGAAAGCCGAACTTCAAAGCGCGTTGGATAAGGGCGAATGGGATGCCGCAACTGCCCTGCTCAAGAAAATGGACCCCGATGTTGGTGCCAAATTCCTAGAGAATCCCGAGTCGCAAAAAGTGGAGTCATTCGAGGGGCAACTTGATGCCGAAGAGCCCAAAGAAGTGGTGATTCAGGTGCGGCAACACGGCGAAATGGAAGGGACTGGCGAGCACGAAGACTTCTATTGGATTGGCGTGATTGGCGAGGTTGCGGGTAAGCGAAAACTGCTGGGTACGCATGTGCGGCCATTGCTTAACGTTTGCGAGTTTGCCGATCGGCCGGCGTTAACGCTTGGCTTCTCAAGCAAGACGCCCGGCCCTAAAGCTGCGCTCTGGGTGGTTGAACAGGACGTTCAATCGTGCGGAATGCTTGTCGAGGTGAACTACAAGAAGGTCGAATACCGCGTCGAGGCTGGCAAGCTGGTGTCAAAGACACTTAGCGGACCGGCGTCGGTGGAGTTCGATCGCTCAGCAGGAGAAGAAGAGTAGTTCGTTCAGGTGGAGCCTGCATAACCTTCTGTTCGTATTCGCGTTTCAGCGTTTGTTGTTCTGGCTTCCTCGTCCGATTAGTCTCATCGAACTCGTCAAGCGGGGGTGCGATGTTCAGATATTTTGGGGCGCTTATCTTCATGGCTTTGATGCTGCTGCCGACGTCGATTTGGGCGTTTTGCGGATACGCGTCGAACTCTATTTTTCTTCTCAGTCCTTCGCGAGAGATTGCCTTTAACGTTGGCGGTGTTCCGTTGCTGGAACCGGCGACCGAGTTCTTGGTGGAGCGCATTGCTGACGGTCATCAAACGTCCGTCGACTATGACGTTGTCGAATCCAATGTTGCGGGAATTTGGCTCATCCGTCCGATCGATTGGGAAGTCGGAAACTTCTACCGTGTCGAGCTTATCAATCCAGGCAGGCACGCGGTCACGACGGTTCAAGTCGAAGAAGCATGGCCGTTCAACGAAGTCTCGATGGACATCGGCAATTTTCGAAACGGATACATGCAGGATCCGAATCCGTACCAGGCTTATGACTTCTATTTTGGGGTAGACAGACCAGAGGGCAGTGACGGGTGGTTGTACTTGGTCGCGCAGGCCGTTGTAGACGGCGAGCCATTTGGTCCACAATGTTATGTGCTTGGCCTTTCTGAGTTTATCAAAGCATCGTGCGGTGGCGAATTACTCCCAGAGTATCTCCCAGGCGGTATCACCTACGATGTATCGCTTAAAGTGACGATGATACGCGGTGAGACGAGGTTGGCGACAAATTCGGTTCCAGCCAATTTTGACTGTCTACTTCTCGACTTCAACAACAACGCGATTTTTTATGAGACCAACAACGCACAGACCCATAATACGGAAACGAATAATGCCGGAACGAACCACACGCGAGCGACGGACTCTGGCAATTCGAGTGCGGCGGCGGATGACGGTTGCTCGTCGGTGACGGGTCATGTCGAGGCGTTAGGGGTTTTGATTTTACTTGGGTTTCTGCGGCGATTCACATGCTAGATACCGAGTGGCAAAAAACTCAGCCATGCGATTCGAAAAAGCGGCATTCATGCGGCGGAATGCATGAAGCTGAGTTGACCTACACTAAGGGCCTCGTGCAGCGAGGTGTTCGTTGCTACTGCATGCGAAGCTTTGACGTCAGGTATTGGGGCTTGCTTCTGCTGGTGGTCGCGGCGAGCGCGGCTTATTTTTTCTTGGCGCTTCACGTCGAGGCTTGGATACTCACCATCATGGGGGTTTCGGTGGCGCTCGGGCTGGTTTTTCCCATACTGGTTTACGCAGTGCACTACCGAACATCGATCAGGCGTTTCCGCCAGATGAGCGAACCCACCGTGCATTTCATTGCCGAGGCGGACACGTTCACGTTCTCGTCGTCGAGCTTCACTGCGGAACTCAGTGTGGGTGTCGTGACAGCGATTTGGAAGTGCAGCTCGGACCTTTGGGTTATCGCGTCCGAGCGCGGCTTCAATGTGTTGCCGATCGAGAGTGTGTCCCAAACGATGCGCGCCTTCATCGAGGAATGCGTGCGGAATGCGGGGGGCCAGGTTCAATAAACGCCGGACCAAACACGTGGCAAAATCTGCAGGCACCGTGTAGTGTCCTGCGCCGATGAGCGATGCAAAAACAACATCTGTACTTGTGGTCTGTGGCCCAACGGGCGTCGGGAAATCCGCGTTTGCCTTGGCGGCGGCTGAGGCGTTGAACGCTGAAATCTTGAGCATCGACAGCCTGCAAGTTTATCGGGGGTTGGATATCGGCACGGCCAAGGCCTCTGCGGCTGATCGCGCTCGTGTGCCCCACCATATGATCGACATTCTGGAGCCCGACGCCGAATTTAATGTCGCCGACTTCATGGCCGCTGCCGATGCGGCGATTGCAGATATTCATGCCCGCGGCAAACGCGTGGTAGCGGTTGGCGGAACAAATCTGTACGTGCGGGTTTTTGTGCACGGCATCTTTGACGCGCCCGCGCCCGATTGGGATATTCGCGAGCGACATAAACGTGAGGCGGCCGAACACGGGATCGAATCGTTGCATAACGCCCTCGGGCAGATTGACCCGGACTTGGCGGCGCGTTTAGGCGTGAACGACCTGATTCGGATTTCAAGAGGGCTCGAGGTTTTTGAACAAACCGGTCGGCGCCTCAGTGAATTACAGGCTGAACACCAGTTTGCGTCACCCCGATATCGCGCGTTAAAGATGGGCCTAAATCGTCCGCGAAAAGAACTGTATTCAAGGATCGACGACCGCGTCGACGCGATGTTTAAAGAGGGTTTTCAGGGGGAGTATCAGGCGTTGGTGGAACGTTTTGATCCCGGCTTGAAGCCCTTGTTATCTCTTGGATATCGTCATATGGGGCTGCATCAATTTCAGGGGATGGCCTTTGATGAGATGGTCACGCTCTTTAAGCGCGACACAAGACGGTTTGCAAAACAGCAGGTGTCTTGGTTGCGTTCTGAAAAAGGAATTCGCTGGGCCCTTGCCCCGCTGACGCAGAAAGATAGAATCCCCGCCGCAGTTCTCGAAGACCTTCATCGGTTTTTTGATGGCGGCGAACCACTCTTGGAGTGGACTCAGGCAGAATCAGAGTTTTAGTTTCAGGAAGTATCATGACGGATCTCGTCGCCAAGCATATTCAGACCCTTAAGCCCTACCAGCCAGGCAAACCCATCGATGAACTTGAGCGCGAGCTCGGCATCACGGGTTCGATCAAGCTTGCGAGCAACGAAAATCCGCTAGGGGCCAGTCCCAAAGCGGTCGAGGCGATGTCTGCGTTGGTTGCTGAAAGCAATATTTACCCAGACGGCGCCGCTTATCGATTGCGTGAGCGAATTGCTCAGAAATTTGGCGCTAATATGCCCGAAGTCGTGATTGGCAACGGTTCAAACGAATTGCTGACTCTTCTGGTCCGTGCGTTTTGTCTGCCGGAACATAATGCCGTCGTTTCCGAGTTCGCATTTGTTGCGTATCGAGTCGTTTTGACGGCGGCCGGGATTCCGTTCAAGAGCGTGCCGGTGAAAGAGGGCTTCCATCAAGATTTGCAGGGCATGGTTGAGGCGTGTGACGAAAATACGCGCATCGTCTTTTTGGCGAATCCCAATAATCCGACCGGTACCTACGCGAATTACGACGAGCTGAAAGCGTTCATTAAAGCCGTGCCACCGCACGTGATTGTGGTGTTGGATGAAGCCTACATCGAATACGCGCAGGCGCATGATTACGCGACTGCTCTTGAGTTTAGAGCGCTTCGCGATCGGTTGGTCGTGTGCCGCACTTTCTCGAAATGTTACGGCCTTGCCGGTGTTCGAGTCGGCTACGCCATTGGGCCAGCTGAGATGATGGATTACGTGAATCGAATCCGTGAGCCCTTCAATTGCAATTTGCTCGGTCAGGCCGGCGCTTTGGCGGCTCTGGATGACCTGGAATTTGTGCATGCCTCAGTCGAATGCAACGAGACCGGTCGAAAGGCGCTTGAAAAGGGCCTCGTCGACATGAGCAATTTGGGTGTCAAGTGGGTGCCTTCGCAGACTAACTTCTTGTTGGTTGAATTGCCCTGTGACGCGGACCCTGTCTACGAAGCGATGCTTCGACAAGGCGTGATTGTTCGGCCAATGGCCCCCTATGGATTGCCCAAACATCTGCGTATTACAATCGGTGCGCCCACAGAGGTTGAGCGTTGCATTGGTGCGCTGCGTGCGGCAATTTTCGAGGTGAATTCATGATAGTTGCCATTGATGGACCAGCGGGAGCGGGCAAATCAACGATCGCCACCCAGGTGGCAAAACGGCTTGGATTGCAGCTGATCGACACCGGCGCGATGTATCGAGTGGTCGCCTATCTGGCCACGGCCGCCGGCATTCCGTTGGAAGACGAAAATCGTCTTGCTGAATTGGCGTCGGACCTGGATTTTTCGTTTGAATTTGTCGGCGACGAGAATCGAGCGTTTTGTAACGGAAAGCCGCTTGGAACCGAAATCCGTAGCGAGGAAGTCGGCAAAGCCGCGAGCATGGTTTCTCAGCATCCGGCGGTACGCGCCACGTTGGTGGCACTTCAACGCAAGATGGGACAGGCCCACGGAAGCGTGTTGGAAGGCCGCGATATCGGCACCGTGGTTTTCCCGGATGCAGATGTTAAAGTGTTTTTGACGGCTTCGTCCGACGAGCGTGCTCGTCGTCGAGTTGAACAATTGCGTGAGCGCGGTGAGCAGGCCGACCCTGAGCAGATTTTGGCGGATATTCGCGAGCGTGATGAACGTGACACGACCCGTGCTACGGCCCCGCTGATCGCTGCAGATGATGCGGTCAAAATCGACTCGACCACCAATTCTATCGACGATGTTGTGGCTTCGATCGTGGCGCTCGCCGCGCATTGAGCGGTTCTTAGTTGTGATGGGCGGACGTCTTTCTCCGGCATGGCCTCGTCATGCATCGCCCATGTCAGTAGAATTCAATAGTGTCGAATGGACTCGACACTATTTGTGGTGTCGAATAGGCTCTGCACCATGTCTAACTTATTAGAAATAGCGGCTAATTGGAGCTACTGGGACCGTGAGGTTCCTCCCTCAACGCCTCGAACGGTCGACTTGCCGAAGGAACTCAGTGCGAGGTATGCGCTGGTAATTCAGGGTGTGAGGCGTTGTGGCAAATCCACACTAATGAGCCAATTGATGGCGCGTTACGGTCTGCCCAAAGAGCACAGTCTCTTCTTGAATTTGGAAGATCCACGCCTCGCTAACCTATTGCATTGGGAGACGCTCGACCAAATCGTGGAGGCGTTTGACGCCCAAATAGGCAGGCCAGGCGTCTATTTCTTTGATGAAATTCAAATTGTTGATGGGTGGGAAAAATGGCTGCGCACTCAACTGGACAACCCAAGAGGCAGGCGATTTGTAATTTCTGGATCTAACGCCCAAATGCTGTCGGGCGAACTGGGAACGACGCTAACCGGCAGGTATATTGCGGCCGAACTCTTTCCATTTGATTTCGACGAATTCGTTCGTGCACGGCCAGAAGCAACGCTTTTTGAATACCTTAAGGCTGGTGGGTTTCCCGAGCCTATGAAGACACCGGACGGTGATCTTCTGCTTCGACAGTACTTCTTGGATATCATCGAGCGTGATGTTCGCGAACGGGTTGGTGCAAGATCCAGTCTTCCGCTGCGCCAGCTCGTTCAAATGGTTTATGAATCTGCGGGTTCTGAGTTGAGTCATCGTCGTTTGGCGGGCGCCCTTGGGGTATCTGCAGATACGGTCGCTACCTATTTGGAGGCCACGGAGGCAGCCTATTTGGTCTTTTCGTGTCCATATTTCGATTGGTCGGCGCGCAAGCGCTTGGTTCGAAACACCAAGTTCTATCCAATCGACACAGGGTTACGGCGCGTCAGTGTGACAAAGACCGGTGCGGACAAAGGCAAGATGTTGGAGTGCGCGACATTCCTCCGACTTCGGCGTGAACATAAGAATGTTTTCTATTGGAGGGGCAAAGGCGAAGTTGATTTTGTTGTCGAGGAGAACAGGACACTGACGCCGATTCAGGTGACATGGGACGAGCCGTCCGAACGGCATATGCGCGCGCTTGACGATTTCTATTCGACATTTCAAAACACGAACGAAGCGGTCTTTGTTACGAAAGACAACTTCGCGTCATTGGGGTTAACCTCCAATGATGGACGATGAATTCGAAATGCCAAAACGGTCACGCTCGCCTGTTTACATCGGTGGCGCGCTCGTTTTGCTGGTATTTTCAGCGGGTGTTGCCTGGTCCATGATGGGCGGTTCGAACCCAGCACAAGCGTTGTTTGGGCCGAAAACCTGGGTCGCTTCGCACGACTCTGCGCTAGCGAAGGTCGACCTTGTGAAGGTCCATGAGGACCTGATTCCCAGTTGGGGGATCGCCTCTGCAAACCGTGAATTCGAAGGTGCTGAAGAGGCAGAAAAAGCCGGATATGCGGCTATAAGTGCTGCGATTGAACCCGACCAAAACCTATCCGAAATTTTCGAGCAGATCCGGGAACTAACTACAGCTCCAGTTGAGAACGCCGACGAACTACTATCGTTGGTGGACGCTTGGTCGGCGTATCTGGATAAGCAAGGCGCGCCTTACCTTCTTCAGGGCAATGTAGCGACGACTTCGGCAGGATCGTTTCTGTATCTGAAATCCTACGAAGTGCAGCGCGATGTGTGGCTCAAGGTTGGGGTTGAACGGATTCGGGCGCGCGAAGTCAGTCGCATGGATCGTACCAATATAATGGAACAATATTTGGGGGCGACAGCCCCCGGACAGGCCGATGCTACCGTGGTTTTGGACCGTTTGAGTGAATTCGCGATCTCGACGGTTTGGCCCTTATTGGCGACCGAGGAATTGACGCCCTTGGGCCTGAAAGTCGTCGAAGAAATGCGTGCTAATCTTCCTGCGGAGCACCTCGCCATACTGACGGAATACGCACCTGAACGAGTGCAGATGCAACAGGCATTAGATTCGCTCGCCTCGCGGCGCGAATGCGGTTCGACGTTCATGATTCGGTCCATTCCTTATTCGGGCCTCGAAGAACGAGACATCGAGGGCATCACGCGACTTGCGCGACAGGTCAGGAATCATCGTTGCCCCGATATCACTCAGGAAGAAGCCGAAATTCTGGCCGACACCAGTAAGTCATTTGCGGGTGAGCCGGAGCTTGGTTCTGCGATTCGTTCGTTGGTGGCGATGTTGGCGAGAAATGTGGCGGTCCACGAGGCTCGGCATGTTGCCGACGACCGTGCCGTGAATGGATTACGAGAAACGATGGATTGTCTGGATTGCCCCGACATGTCGACGATGGCCGTCGCGGAGTTGTCTGCCTATCTAGCCAGCCTTTCGTGGAGTCCCACACCTTACACAACCTTCTTTCAGGCGTGTGACGCGACGGACGGGCAGGGCGGTCCACATGCCATGGCGATGGACCTGATTCTGGACCGTTTGGACACGTTTTGCGGCGAGGCGCCAGCGGAGCTTTCGAAACACGCCAAAGCGCTCGAAGTCTCGTTGTTGGGTCGCAGTGTCGCGGTCGAAGTTGATGAGCTTAGTTCAGCCGGTGGAGTTAAATGAAGTCTCAAGAGCTGATTGTATGGGGGACAGGTTGGCGACCACGTTTTTTGCCGTTGATTATTCTAGCGGGAAATAATCTGAACCCCGCAGCCAGCTTCGACGAAAACGGTCTCACTGTGAAGGTGTTTCGGTCCACGCTCTTGCCATGGCAATCGATTAGTTCCGTGGTCGTGAAGAAGGGAATTATGACCACCTATTGTGTGGTCGTGTCCGGAGATTCCGCATTTATCCTGCATTTCCGAGAACGCGAGGACCTTGGTGTTTTGGTTAGAGAATTGAGGGCTCGTGGGATTTCGGTGGAAGTCTCCCCGTCCATTGAGCGCGACCTTTAGTCCTGCCGCATACGCTGCGACCAGAAGTCCTTAAGTGGGCTTGCAGTGAGTAGCCATCGGCGTAGGCTCAAGTTCTCTGGTTCACGGAGAGTCCCCATGAATACCAAAAATAAATTGCCCGAACTGCTGCTGGTTTTTTGGGTCATTAAAATATGCGCGACCACCTTGGGCGAAACGGGCGGCGACCTTTTGTCGATGACGCTGAATATTGGCTACACCTACACCTCCCTGATTTTGCTGGCTGTGTTTCTGTTTTCACTGATTTTGCAGATGTCTGCGACGACCTATGAACCGTTGAAATACTGGTTTGTGATTTTGTGCACGAGCACAGCCGGCACGACGATGTCGGACTTCATCGACCGGACGCTCGGTATTGGTTACGCCACTGGTTCGCTGATTCTGGCGACATTGCTGGTGGTCGTGTTGGCGATCTGGCAATTCACCGAAAAATCATTGTCGGTCACGGACGTTCATTCCCGTCGTGCCGAGGCCTTCTATTGGGGGGCAATCCTGGTATCCAATACCTTGGGAACCGCGCTTGGAGACTACTTGGCCGACGACTCAGGTCTTGGTTTCGCAGGTGGTGCGCTGCTTATCGGTTCGGGAATCGCGGTTGTGGTTGCGCTCTACCGATTCACCAGCGTTTCGCGCGTCGTGCTCTTCTGGATTGCATTCGTGTTAACTCGCCCGTTTGGCGCGACATTTGGCGACTTGATGACCAAGCCCATCGAAAAGGGCGGGCTGAATCTAGGAACCGTCGGGTCATCCGCCGTGCTCTTCACCATTCTGGTCGTCTTGGTATTCCGCGAACATCGAAAGGTCATCAAGGAATCGACCCCTTGAAACCTCAAGGGGTTCCCTGATCAAACGCAACGTACGCGAAGCCTTGCAGTTGCAGGTCCACAAGTCGCGCATACGCACCAGGCACCACGACCACGCCAGGTATCAGGTCTTCCTTAGTCCATTTATTCTTTTTCATCGTGGTACCACACACCTCGATATGAACCCCACGTTTCAGCAGCTCAGCGACGATTTCTGTGTTCGGATTTTTCGGTCCGGTCAACGCGCCTGTTGGTGTTGTGCGCAGCCAAGCTTCGTCGTTGAGCAGCCAATATGCAGCGTTGTTGTAGAGCACCACCACGACGGTGCGCTGTTCCGGCGTGATTTGCGTCGCGTCGTAACCGTCAATAAGTCTCTGCGCGAAAAACAGCCCCTCGCCGATGCCCTGGCGAGCTCGGTCGCCGCCGACACCGTAGACAACCCTGACGTTGTCTTTGACCTGCAGCGATGAGCCATCGGGATAGCCAGATTCCGTCTTTTCGGGGGATGTTGCGCAGCCACTCAACACAAATAGTATCAACACCAAAATCCACTTCATCGTCATCTCTCTCTTCGTGAAAAGACACTGATGCTAACATCTGCGATTACTATGCCACCCGCCTAATGCTTTGAATTTGATCCTTTTTTTTGCTACGGCGCTTCCGTGTCGCAACGCGTGTTGCATGAAGTCTTCGGCGGTGCGAATTCGTGAGTTGAGTTGCATCGGGAACATAGGCTTCGCCGACAGCTCACAGCCAGCTGCTCACTGCTCGCCGCTCACCGCTCACTGTTACGGAAAGAGATTCGTCGGGTACTTGCCCTGAACCAGCAACGAGAGGGTGTCCATCGTCAGGGCGACCGAGATATGCACAGCAGCACCCAGCCAGATGTTGCGCGTGAACAGTGCGAGTGTGCCTAGGGCGAGTCCGGCAATGATAGCGCCGATCGTCTCGGGGTAAGGTTTACCGAAATGGATCATGCAGTAGGGAATCACCGACACAAAAATCGCGTAAAAGCCAAAACGATTGCGCAGCGATTGAATGATGAAGCCGCGGTAGAAAAACTCGAGACTGAAAAATTGAATCAGATAAATGGCTTCCCACATGAAGAGGTCGGCGAGGCTGGCGTGGGCATTATCGTAAAACGGGTAGGTTTTCTGAAAACTCTCGGTGAAGGCCACCGCGACCACAGCAGGCAGCACCGTCAAGTACAGCGCGACGTACACCCATGCGTGTTTGATCGTTCCGGTCAGGCTCAATCCGTGTTCCCTGAGCGATTTTCCCGATAATTTCAGAAAAGTCGCGGGCACCAAAAAATAGAACATGAACGTCGAACCGGCCCAGTACATGAGCCGGAAGAGCTCGCTGCGCGGTCCTGAACGAAAGATATCGGCGAGGAATTTCGTGGGGTCGTCCACGAAAAAACCGACCAGGGGTTTCAGGTACTTGTAGTCCGATGACCCGCCAAAATACTCGATGGTGGCGATACACACGCATGCCAGAACAATGGTGCCGGCAAAGCCAAAGTCGAATTTGCCCAGATGATCGCGCCGCCATTCCTGACTTTCACGGTCCAGATCATCGACCGCGTCTTGGAATGTTTGGAGTAGGCCTTTGAGACGCGCAAGCATAGTGAGCCCGAGTCATGGGATTGAATTGATACGCCGAGTGAGTACCATGTGCCCAATCGTGGGCGCGGCGAAGTCTGTCGCAAAGTCCCTATCACGTAAAGGTGCGCGTTGAAGCTGATACGAGTGTTGATGGTCTTGGGAGTGGTGGTGTTTGCCGGATGTGGTTTTGAGCCTCCCGCGGTCCGCTTGGTTTGCTCGACGGCTAACGATTGTGGAAGTGGCACGTGTGTGTCGGGCTTCTGTGAATCGGTGGTTGATACAGGTTTCATCGATGTCGGTTCGGACGCCCACGCCGACGGTGATGTGGACATGTCTGGGGACGTGGATGTCCCAGATTGTTTCATCGATAACGACAACGACGGCTTTTTTGTAGGCATCGGATGCGCGCAAGAAGTGCTTGATTGCGATGACTCCAAAGGCAGTGTTTTTCCGGGTGCCGCCCAACAATGCAACGGCTTAGACAACGACTGCGACGGCTTGGTGGATTCGGCGGATTGCGCGTGCATCAACATGGAATCCGAGAGTTGCGGAAACGACACGGGCGCCTGCGTGGCGGGAATGCGCACATGTGCCGACGGTGAGTGGGGGGCATGCGAAGGGGCCCAAGGGCCCAGCCCAGAAATTTGCGACGGCTTGGATAACGACTGTGATGGTGTCATCGATCAGGGTTGCCCTTGCGCGCCCGGTGAAAGTCGAAACTGTGGGTCGGATGTAGGCGAATGCGCGTTTGGTGCTCAGTCGTGTGTAGAAGGCTCTTGGGGCGATTGCATGGGCGCCATCGGCCCATCAAACGAAGTCTGTGACGGTTTTGATAACGACTGCAATGGGGTGCCCGACAATAACGCCGTGGGCGCCGGTGACGCTTGCGCTACTGGACGGCCGGGACGTTGTTCGACGGGCGTTCAGGTCTGCCAGAACGCGACTCTGAGTTGTCAGGCCGTGAACGGACCTGTCGCCGAAACGTGCAATAATATCGACGATAACTGCAACGGGTCGCTGGACGAAAACGTCACCCGAACCTGCACGTCGGCCTGCGGCGCGGGTACGCAATCCTGTACGGCTGGTGCGTTTGATACGTGCACTGCAACGAATCCTCCTGTCGAAATCTGTGACGGTTTGGACAACGATTGCGACGGTGACACGGACGAAACGTTCCCTGAGCAGACGACGACCTGCGAAACGGGGTTGCTCGGTGCGTGCGGCGTCGGCGCTTTCCAGTGCACCCTAGAAGGATTGCGCTGCGTAACGACCCAGGCCGCAACGGCTGAAACCTGTGATGGCATCGACAACGACTGCGATGGACTGGTGGACGAAAACACCTCGGGGTTGGTGCTGAGCGAACAATGTGGTGGGACGTGTCCTAATCGCAGTGTGCGGGTTTGCACGGGCGGAGCCTGGTCGGCATGCGACCACGACGAAGTCGAGGTCTGCAATCAGGCGGATTCGAATTGTGACGGACTGGTCGACAACATGAACGTTTGCTATCGCGCATGTCCAGGCGGCGGCGTGGCTGCGGGCACGTTAAATTGCCAAAGCGGCGCATGCGCACTTCCACCAGAAATCTGCGGAGACGGCCTGGATAACGACTGTGACGGCCAGGTTGACCAGAATTGCACCGCATCGCTCAACGAGATGGCCTACGTGGCGGGCGGCACATTCATCATGGGCTCGCTTTCCACCGACACCTACGCCGACGTGGACGAACAGCCCCAACATCTGGTGAGCCTTTCTCCATATTATATCGACCGATTTGAAGTCACACGCGGCGAATACACGCAGTGTTTCCTGAGTGGGAAATGCTCGGCTTTGCCGTTGAGCTGCCCTTTTCAGAACCTGGCTTCGTCGAATCGACCCATACTTTGTGTCTCTTGGGAGCAGGCCGACGATTATTGCGATTGGAAAGGCGGAATGCTTCCCACCGAGGCGGAGTGGGAAAAAGCCGCGCGCGGGCCATTTTCGCGCACGACGATCTGGCCGTGGGGAAACCAGGAAGATGCCACCAAAGGTGTCTTTAACTGCACTTCGTCCAACGGCGCCAATTGCGTGCAGGATGTGACGTCGCTTGCTGTGGGGCGTTCGTATTACGGGGTCCATCATATGGCCGGGAACGCCGCGGAATGGGTGGACGACTATTACGATGCCGGCTTCTACACCGCGCTTCTGGTCACCAATCCTCGTCAGGCCGCCGATCAAGCGCTTGGCCACGTGATTCGAGGCGGAAGCTACCGTCAGACCGCGGAATTGGGCAGAACCGCCAACCGCGCCCGATTGGACTTCTTTAACGACCCCGCCGAGGTCGGTTTTCGTTGTGTGCGAACCGGTCCATAAAGCTCAGTTTTTTTGTAACTAAAAGTGGGGTTGCGGAATCCAACACGCTACGTGACGCTAAGTGTGTAATATTTGCGTTCTTTTCTGGCACATCGCTAGGAGCCTTCGATGGCGTCAATTCAGGACCGGTACCGCGACGTTAGGGCAAAAACTCTATCGATCTGCGATCCGCTTACCCACGAGGATATGCTCGCGCAGACGATGGCGGATGTGAGTCCAGCCCGTTGGCATATCGCCCACACGACTTGGTTTTTCGACACCTTTGTGTTGAACGGAACGACTCGACCCGATGGCTGGGATTACCTGTTTAATTCGTATTATAACGGCGCAGGGCCTCAGTTTCCTCGTGATCGGCGGGGAACTCAGACACGTCCTACCGTGGCGGAGATTTTGGCGTGGCGCACCCAGGTCGATGACGCCGTGCTGCACGCATTGGACGACCCGGGCCTGCATCAAATCGTCGAAGTAGGGACCCACCACGAGCAACAACATCAAGAATTGATGCTCACGGACATCAAACACGTATTGTTTTCGAATCCGCTCGGTCCAAAATATCACGTTTCAGATTGGGCCCCGACGACTCCGACTCCGGTGTTGTGGAAGGCGTTTGAATCGGGGGTCCAAGAGGTCGGACACGCCGGGAAGTCCTTTGCTTTTGACAACGAATCTCCCCGGCATCGCGTCTTCTTGGAGCCGTTCGAGATCGCGTCCAGACCGGTCAATAATTCAGAGTTCTTGGGTTTTGTGAAAGACGGCGGTTACGAGCGCGCGGACCTCTGGTTTGCCGAGGCTTGGACGACGGTTTCGGCTCAGAAATGGCGTCACCCTAAATACTGGCGTGAAGGCGAAACGGGTTGGCAGGAGTGGACGCTCTCGGGATGGCGGCCTTTGGACCTTGGCGCGCCTGCCTCACATATCAGCCTTTGGGAAGCCGACGCTTACGCCCATTGGGCTAAGGCTCGCCTGCCCACCGAGTTCGAGTGGGAGGTCGCTTTCGGCGAAACTGCACCGATAGCAGCGTCGTTGCATCTACACCCTCAGCAGAGGCGCGACTGGGAAGCCAGCGATGTCTGGGAGTGGACTTCGAGCGCCTATGGGCCTTATCCAGGGTTCAAGCCGTGGTCTGGCGTTTTGGGTGAATATAATGGCAAGTTTATGTTGAATCAGTATGTGTTACGCGGCGGCTCGTGTGCCACTTCGCCTGACCACATGCGTCCGACTTACAGAAATTTTTTCCCGGCCCACGCGCGGTGGCAGTTTTCGGGATTCCGCCTGGTTAAGGGAGCTTAATGAGTTTTTTGAAAGATGTGGTCGCGGGCCTTCGGGCTTCGCCGCGCAGGATTTCCAGCAAGTACTTTTACGATGCTGCAGGGTCGGAGCTTTTTGAGCAAATCTGTGACCTAGACGAATATTATGTGACGCGAACTGAGCTTGCGGTGTTGAAAAAAAGCGGTCCTGACATCGCGAAAGCGATGGGGCCCGACACCGTCATCGTGGAATTTGGTTCGGGGTCTGCCGTTAAAACCGAGATTCTATTTTCGCATTTGGAGTCGCCCAAGGCATGGGTTCCTGTCGATATTTCGGACTCGGCGTTGGAGGCTTCTGAAGTGCGCATGAACGCGCTTTTTCCTGACCTCAAGGTCTCGCCGGTGCACGCGGATTTCACGACGGCGTTTGAGCTGCCTAAAATTGCAGGCGGTCGACTTTTTGTTTTCTATCCGGGCTCGACCCTGGGCAATTTTGGCCCGGCTGAAGTCAGCCGTTTTTTAGGTCGGGTTCGAGAAATGGTCGGAGCTGACGGAGGCATGTTGATCGGAGTCGACCTCAAGAAGAGTCCGGCCACGCTGCATCAAGCGTACAACGACTCGAAAGGGGTGACCGCTGCTTTCAACAAGAATGTTCTGAAGCGCATGGTGTCTGAGCTTGGAGCCAAGGTTGATATCGATGCGTTTGAACATTACGCGTTCTTCAACCCTGGAGAAGGGCGCATTGAGATGCATCTGGTGGCTTCAAAGCCCACGCGGATTGAAATCGAAAATCAAGCGTTCGAGTTTGCCGCCGGTGAGTCGATCTTGACCGAGTTTTCGTACAAATATGCCAGGAATCAATTCGAGGACGTCGCCCGGGCCAGTGGGTTTTGCGTCGATCAATACTGGACCGATGAACGAAGCCATTTTGGTGTGTGGCTGCTGACCTGAGGCAGGTTCAGTAGATATTCCAGTAGAGGAATAGCGCGCCGTTTGCCTGATCACCAAATCGCGATCCGACCAGCCAGCGCGGGGCGAACTGATATTCAAGCCGCACTTCATTGGTGTTCTCGCCTTCAGCGGCACCGAAGACAAATTCGTAGGAAAAGAAGAGGTCTTTCCCGAAGTACTTGCCGACTTCGACGCCCGAGATATTACCTTCGGTGGTCTGTAACCTGAGCATATCGATTGGGTAGACACCCTTCGCACGGTCCTTGAGCATGCCCGAGAGCAATCCAGATGCTGCGGCGATGGCTTGAGACGCAACGCCTTCCTCTTCGCCTGCCTGCGCCACGGCAGGGGCTCGGTCCGAGACCAGCACATAGATGATTTGTGACTCGGTGAGTTGCGGGTCCGAGGACATGCGCATCTGGGGCCTGAGTGCCGTGCCGTAAACGCGAATTACGGCACGGGGATCGCCCGAACTCGCCGGTCCCAACTCGTCTGCAACGCCGCGATCGTAGATGTACGAAGCTTCGGCCTGAATTCTTGGGTTGGGCGGAGAATCCCCGGCGAAGGTCAACATGGCCTGGTCGAGTCGGAATTGTTTTCCGAGGACCTCGATCTTACCGCTGGTCGAGGTGATATCGCCCAGAACGGCCGTCTGCGTTCCCGCAATATCAACCGCAAGATTTCCCTGAAACGTTATCTGGGCGTTGGGATGCTTGAGTTGAGCGCCAGGAGCGATATCGATTTGAACCTTGGCAGACACAGCTTGCGAATCGGAAGTTGTGGCACCGTCGATCAGCGGGGCAGTGGACTTCTTACTCGAGTCCACGATGATGATGTCGCCATCCAACGTAAGCGGATGGGTTGACCCTTGCTGGTTCTCGGGGACGTTGACCACCAAATCGTTGATGCCAACACGGATGTCTTTTTCGGGCTGAGTCAGGTCGACCGACGTCCAAATACTTGCCGAGATATAGGTGGGCATCGGCGTGAAGCCTGAGGTCCCAAATTCCCGAAGATTCATCGTGAGGGCAACGCGTGTTGGGGCGAGCTTTTCGAGATCGATTCGGCCCTCAGCGTCGACATGCCCCTGGTTTTCCGCGGCGTAGAATTCGATGATATTCAACCCACCATCTGCGGCTTCGATATGAAGCGAGGCGTCTTCGATCTTGCGGCCGATGGACGGGAAGAAGGCGTTCAAGTCCTTGATTTTGATCAGTCCCGCAAGTTGTGGAGACTCCCAGGTACCTTTGACACTGAGGTCGGACGTGAGCTGGCCTTTCACGTTGTCGATAACGCTTTCCAAAATCCTTGGAGGGAAGAGCCCGGCGACATCCACGCCGTCGGCCTTGAACGACCCTGTTAGAGGACCAGGCAGTCGTGGTTCGGCACCCGATGCAAGCTGCAGCACATCGAGGTTTACGGGAGCCTTGGCGCGAATGGTCGCGACGCTGGTGGTCCCGTGTTGCACGTCGAGCAGAGCGCTAACTTCATTATTTGCGGCCGTGGCTTCGATGATGAGATTGCCGGTCTTTTTGTTTGCAAAGAGGGTGTCTTTGACGTGCGCGGTCGTCGTGATCGTGGGCTGGGTCAGGGTGCCTTTCAGGCTGACAAAAGCATCCATTTTCCCGCGAATGCTGGCGAATGTGTAGTCGACCGCACTTAGTTTCGCGATCGGCAAGCTCGGCATGGTGAATTCCACATCCAACGGAAGGTCTTCGAGCTGTTTTTCCCCAAGCATCACCTGAATGGGAACGGGGATGGTTGCTCGCCCGGTTAAGACCTCGTCGGCATCCCATTCCACACGAACTTTGGTGAGATCGAGGACCTGTTCTGTCAGGTCCGCATCGATGTCGATGAAGATGTCGCGAAAACGGTCCCAGCCAAAGCCTGCGAGTCGGCCGCGCAGTTTTCCGCGGGGGTTTTCCGGGGTTCCGTCCAGGGTCAGCAAGATGTTGAATTTTCCGGCAGCCTTTGCCTTTTGGACGGCAGAAATATTCAGCCTTTGGATATCGTAGTCGCGCATCAAGAGCGCGACGCTGAAAGGACTGGTCAGGATGCTCGCCTTGAGTTTCTCGGTTGGTGCGCCCGTGAGCGTGTCTTTGATTAACCTTGCCACGGGGAATGCCGCCGTTCCACGAAGCGTCACGCCATCGCCTTTTAGGTCCCGAAGTTTGAGGTCGACTGTGAGGCCATCAGTTGATCCTTTCGGCGTTCGGTATTTTGTATTCATGACCAAGCCCAGCGGGCCGATATCCAAATCGTCGACTTCCCCTGGAATGTTGGCGACGAGGTCAACGAGTTCCAGGCTGGCGTCGAGTTTTGGTTCTTCAAGCTTGCCCTCAAGGGTGAGGTCGAAGCTGGCCTTTCCCGACACGTTGTTGACGGCAATCGCTGGAACAAGGGCGCGGAATTTCGAGATCTCCAGGCCCTGGGTTTGCGCAGCAACACTGAATGCCTCGTTCCAAAAAATCTCGTATTTACCGGAAGTTTCGACGTGCACGGGGATGCGCGCTGCCGCCGTGATCAAGCGTTGATCGTAGCCATCGAGTTCAAAGGTCGTGACTTCCATTTTATCGCGGTCGTAGCTGCCGGCCACATGCAGGTTGAACGGGCCAACATCTTCGTATTTGAGGTCGGTGAAGACAAAGTCGAAGGTCACCACGGGATCCTGCGCGGTGCCGTGGGCTGTGGCCTTTCCGCTCACTCGCCCTTCGATTTCAGGGACGCCCTGCACACCAAATTGTCGGGGCGCATCGGCGAGCGCGAAGTTATTCGCCTCGAGCTCGATGTCTTGTTTCTTGCCCTGGTAAAATGAGCCGTCGATTCGAAGGCTCTGCTCTTTGTGTTTAAGCGTAACGTTGTCAAACGTGTAGATGCCGCGCCTGGTGTCGATCGACGCGCCATTTTCGATGATCCATCCACCTTCGCCGGCTTCAAGCCGTACGTCGTCGATATCCCAGCCCGAAAAGTCGGCGCGATACGACCCTTTGATGGTCGCGTCGAATTTGGCCGGAATCTTTTCGGGTTGTGTTCCAGAGGCTTCGATTTCAAAAACACGGCCGGGCTTGAGCGCGATCGCAGCTTCAAGCTGGTCGAAGTCGTAGGTGCCAACGTCGATGCCCTGAGCCGCCAAATGCGCGTCTCCTTTTAGCGAATCGAGCGGACCAGACAGGTCGAGCTTGATCGCCGCCTGTTGGATTTTTGCGCCGGGTGCGTCGACGGATTCGACGGCCGCGGTGCCGGCGGCGCTGATCGAGCGCACCAGTTTGAGTCCCTTTCCCGTTTCGTTGATTTGCGCAGTGCCTCTCAGGTCGGCTTGGATTTGGGCAATCGACGCGTCGGCTGCACGCAGCGACTTGCCCGAACCTTTAAGGGTCCAAGAAATACGTCCATTTCCAGCCGGCGCAGCCCGGGCCGTGAGGTCGGCCGAGCTTGCTCGTACCGAGACGCTGTCGAGTCCCGCGACCTTTAACGTGATGTCTGCTCCAAGCTCTTTGGCAAGTGCCAATGGGTCTTCAAAGGGCCACTTCACCAGCCCGCGCGCATCCAACTTTGCATCCAGCGAGGCCAGACGAAGCGGACGAGATTTCACGGAACGCGCCGTCATGTCGACTTTGGCCACGATGCGCTTTTTGTCGCCCTCCGGCTTGAAGGAAAGTTCGACCTTTCCCTTGCTCTGCGGAATTCGGACGTCCTCGGCTTCAAAATTCTTCATGTCCCAATTGGCCAAAAGCTCGATGCGGTCGAGCATTTTCAGTGGGACCTCGGCATCAAGTGCCAGTCGGCCACTCGCAGCGAGCTTGCCCGAAAGATTCGTGTCGTCGCCTTTCAGCACCTTCTTGAGCGCAGCGGGCAATTCTTTGCCGCGTCCCAAGTCCGCCGCCACGTCGAATTCCCCCGAATCCAGTGCAAACGAGCCACGCCCGGTGCCAATCGCGTAGGGGGTATCAAGCACCAGGTTTGAGACGGTGACCTTCTGGTCGGCAAACGCGATGTCTGCGCTCATTGAGTTCAAATGGTAGAGGTCGAAGCGCGACGGACCAAGGCTCAAGGACCCGTTAGCCACCATGGTTTTGGGGTCAAAGGAAGCACCGCTAAACTTCGCGGCCCCTGTCACCAAGGCATCAAGCGGCGAGGGCGTCAGCAATAATTGCGGGGCAATCCCAGTCATGTCGACTTCAGCGGTCCAATCGGGGGAATCACCTTGGGTCGAAAGGGTCGCCTTCAGAGTTCCACCCGGTCCCGCATCCACGACAAAGGTGGCGCGAGGCACGAGCGTCGTGCCCTCGGCGCTGGCATCGATTTTCACGGGAACCAGAAGTTCCGGGGCGCCAAGAATCTTGAGCAAAGGGTTGATGCCCTTCTGGATTTCAGCCTGCCCCGACGCGCTAAAAGCCGTGTCTTTCAGCGCGAACTTTAATGCGTGGACGTTCAGCAGATCCTTCAATTTAAGCGACTCGATCTCGGCGAGCATGTCGTCGCTTAGCTCGAACTTAACAGTTGAAATATCCAGCGCCGAGGCGGGCGCACCTTCGACCTGCAGGGCCGATGTGATGGTCGCGACACTCACCGACGTCGCGCCAGCCAGTTCGATCCGGGCGGAGCCTTTCAGGTTCAACGCCCTCAAAAGAGCCGCCCCCCCCAGCGTCTGCGATTCGGGTAAAGCCAGCGCCTCGGCGTCCGCCCGTTTTGTCGTGGGATGAAGGTCCTGATCCAGATAAACGATCTTACCCTCAAGGATTTGCGCATTCGCGATACTGATGTCGAAGTCGATGGGGTTTGATGGCGTATCGTCTGGCTTAACGATGTGTTGCCACTCCACTTCACCTTGAGACCGCACCACATAAATGACGGGGTTTTTTACGACGATATCACTGATATCGAGGTCGCGACTCAGTGCGCTCCACAGGTCGAAATTTGCTGAGATTTCGTCGACTGCTGCCATCGGTTCGCCGTCGGGATTGACCAGACGAACCCCCTTAATTTGCAGGCTGGAGAAGACGCTTCCTTCGATGGAATCGATCGTCAACGATCCGTCGAGCGCTTCGTTCGCCGAATTCACAGCGATCACGCGCACCTGCTCCAAAAACGAGTCTGAAGAAAGGTAAGCCAGCCCCACGCCCAGAACCACCACGACAAGGGCGACCAGACCGACGAGCACCTGCGCGACGCGCTTTTTGACCGTGGTGCTCATTAAAACGAATGTCCTATTCCGATATAAAACGAATAGCCCGAGATGCGGTCAAGCACGGCATTTGCGGCCGGGGCCAATGCGCTGTCTTCAGTGCAATCTGCGACGTACGATGGGCAACGCCTGAAGCGCTCATCGTTTTCATAATTCGAAAGTGTGTAGGCAAAGTCTGCCCGAACCGGACCGATCGGGGTGAGCCAGTAGAATCCAACCCCTGCGCCGTACAACAACGTGTTCGCCAAATCTGCGACGCTGACGACTCCCAGGTCGTTTGCGGCTGTGTCAAACATGATTTGCCCGCGTGCCACCGAAGCTGCGTCCACGAAGAGCGACATCCACAGAGCACCGACGCCCAGCGCGTCTCGGTTAAGGCGCGTTCGTGACTCGATCGCTCCATCAAGCTGGCTCTGCGCGCCGATGGGTAGGGGTTCGCCTACTTGCGTGTAATACGAAATCTGCTGGCGCCCAAAACTGCGCATCGAGTCCACACCACCGGCGTAGAGTTTTTCGGGAATGGGGATCCCCGTGGCGCGGCCCACATTATAGATGCTCGCGATATGAGCGCGGAACGCGAGAACCTGGGGAACAAGCAGGTGGTATGGGAAATAAGCTTGGCCCGCCAATGAGCCTTTGACGTAATCCGTTTGGCCCAGCGTCAGGTAATCGGTCGCCTGCTGGCTCATCGCCTCGATCATCCAGCCCTTTGTTGGATTCAGGAAGTCGTTTCGGTAGTCGAGCCGCAGAGTTTGTTGAAGGTACTCAAGGACATAGTCGTCGATGAATTCATCACTGACCACGAGGCTTGGGTCGATCGACGTGATGCGGTTGAACGAAAAATTGTAAAGAATTTCCACGCTCAAATGTTTAAAGAACGCGCGTTCTAGACCCACCTGCACCTGTGGTGTGAACTTGTTATATCCCTCATAGACATCGCGTGAGAGCCGAAGTTTCGATTTGAAATTCGTCAGACGCTCAATGAACTGAGGCCGTGTGAAACGAAGTTCCGAGTCCAGAATATACCCATCGTTGAGCGGACCCAGGATACCTGGCGCCCAAGCGTAACCAGCGGCATTGAAGTGTTCGACGCGCCGCAATCCCCCAAATAGGTTTGGGTTGGACCAATCGAATCGAGCAAGCAACGCCTGTCGGTTGACTTCAGCCTCGGCCGAGACACCCACCCGAACGTTCCACATCTTGGTCTCTTTCAATCGGATCACGATCGGAACCACGTCCGAAAGCGTGGAGCGCTGCTGAGCAGATTCCTGAGCCTGATTGAGCAGGGCGTCGATGCCGAGTTCGGGCGCCGCATCCGGGTCGGATTTGGCATTCGGCTCGGCAGCGGCGCTGTCCGCCTCGGTTTTGCCGAAGGATTCGTACTCGTCGAGTTCTTGCTGAGTCATCACTTTGACCAGAGAGAAAACCTGAAGCGAGTAGATGGACTCTTGCGAATCTTGAAGCACCTGCGGATCGAAAGGCTCTCCCTCTTCAAAGGCGAGCGCGCGATCGACAAATTCACGATCGACAGTCTCTAGGCCCTCGACAGTGACTTTTCCAAAATGGCACGAAGGGCCCGGATCGATCATAAATGAAATGCGGGTGGTCCTCAGCTTGGGGTCCACCACGACGCGGCCACGGACAATCACATGAGCGTAAGATTTGCTCTGAAGGTAGAGTCTGACGTTGTCGCGAGCCTTTACGTAGGCATTTTGAGTGAAGCGCGCACCTTGCTGCAGTTGGCTTGCCGCCAGCAGCTCCTTGGGTTTGATCTTCGTGCCGTCGATCCCGATGAATTCGATGTTGGTGATCGAGGTGGCCTTGCCTTCATTGATCGTGGCTTGCAGGCGCACGGTCTTCGCTTTGCTGTCTTGCAGGACGTTTCGACTCACCACCTGAGCGTCAAAAAAACCCTGACTTTGATAGTAGGTCACGATGCGCTGCAGATCGCGATCCCACTCCACAAAATTAAAAAAGACAGGTTCGGCCCCAATCAAGGGCATCCAGGCGATGCTTGTGCGCCAGCCGGGGTCTTCATGCGTCGCAAGTCCCGCGAGCAAGAGGTCCTCATCGACAGCATCGACACCTCGAATGATCAGTTTTTCGACGCGCAGATCGGTCGTCCCGGGCAGCACGTAATCTGTTTTTTTCTCGGCTCCGCCACAGCCCATGGGAGCGGCGGCGAGCAGGAAAAATAACAGCGGTTTTATCGGGGGCCAAAAACGATTCATGGTGCCTCAAGCGCCGCGAATCATAGTCGATCCGATGACGTGATGCACGAGCAGAAAAGGAGCGGATTCGGCGGCAAAATTTCGCGGATGAGGCAAGTGCGACGGGGCCGAGTTTTCGGTTTACCGCGATCAACTCGTCCGTGGTTGTCACGGCGCGGGGATACACCTAGTATGCCGCAAAATTATAGATAAAAACGCGGGCAAAAAACACGGCACAAGTGTGCCGTGCACTAGCCTAATTACGGGAGGTACAGGTGATAATACGATTTTTTGTTCTCGCAGCCGTAGCGCTAATCGCTGCAGGATGCGCGGGCTCCCCGAACTACGTGTTCGGCGCTCAAACTCGCGCTGACAACGTGAAACTTGGTGTGACGTCAGGAGACGGAACCGAGCAGGGAGTGATTGAGTGCGACATGGACCAGCAGGGCAATACCTACAATTGCCGCCGCATGACCATCAACTACGAGGACTAAACATGAAAAACAGCATAAAGCTTGGCTGCTTAGCCGTCATCATATCGAGTTCTGGATTGATGGGATGTCATACGCGGATGATGACGCGCTTCGACGTCCATCCTGAAAGAGATTTGGTGCTCGTGGAAACCTTCGAAACAACGTCACTCCTTTACACGTATCAAAATGAACACGTGATGTGGAGCTGCGAAGAGAATGGCGACGTTCTGAATTGCAAGCGTTCGTGCGGTGGTAACACAGCCGTACTGTGTCCAAAAAGTGCCATCATCTCGGCAAAGAAGAAGGATTAACCAATGAACAATTCTATGAAGATAATTCTTCTGGGCGCAGTGCTATTCGCGTCTTCCGCGTGCGGTCCGTCAAGATTCTTAGTCAATCAAAGCTATGCGGGTGACCGCATTGTTCGCCTCGAAATCGAGAAAGCCGGTGCTCAATCGACCATCATGATCGGGTCAGATGACAAGAAAGACGACGTCTACAACTTGTACGCAGAAGTTTGCACTCAAGATGCAGAAGCCAACGAAACTCAGTGTAAAGATTCGCTGATTCTTGAACGCGTCAAACCTGAATCGATTTACTAGGACACACGATGAAACACTTTAAATTATTCGCACTTTTGGTGCTCGGTGTGTCGCTAGCAGGTTGCACGAGCACATCGCGCTACGTGACAAACCAGACTTGGGTCACCGACGACGCATTCTTGATGTCCTATGCTGAATACACAGCCAGCTTTTTCACGAGCGAGACTGAGATTCACACGGAACTCTGCACACTTAAGCCTGATAATGCCGTGGTGTGTGAGAAGCAGCCTCATATTGACAAGCTTCTGAATCCGCATTTGGCAGAGAAGTACTCCAGCGTCACTCAGCCTAAATTGCCGGTGGCAGCACCTGCTCCAGCGCCTCAGCCCGAGGTTGTACCTGAGCCCGAGGCAACTCCCGAGCCCGAGGTTGTCCCTGAAACTAAAAAAACCAAGAAGAAAGCTAAATAAGCGAATTGGTTTTTCTTTTCTTGAGCCACATCCGACCCTTCGGGTGTGGCTTTTTTTGTTTTTGGCGCAAGCCCGCGCCCCACCAAGTACACGGCGATCGAGCTGTTGACGTTTTGGGCTGCAATTGAATTATTTGAATTTTCTACACGTATAAGCCTCGTTCCACCCAAGCGTGAATTGAGGACCTGTATGAAGTTTTTACTGCCAATATTGACCGTCCTCTGGTCACTTGCGGCGCAAGCCCAAACGATTACAACCGGTGAATTTGCCGAAAATGTGCAGCGGTCAAACGATGTGGCGTTGGTGATTGCTGTCGAGGACTACGCGTTTTTGCCTGATATCACCGGGGTGAGATCCTCAGCGACGCAGTGGGAGACGTTCTTTCGTGACGATCTGGGTTTGAGTGACGTTCGCGTGATGGTCGACGCACAGGCGGTTCGGGAGGAAATTCTGGAGGCTGCCACGAGGATTGGGGAAGCCGCGAAAGGGCGCGTCTGGGTTGTTTATGTCGGGCACGGGGCGGCCGCAGATGGCCACGGGCTTTTGCTCGGCGCCGATACGCAACAAACGGCGCGCTCTATCTCGTCGCGAGGCGTGTCCCAGCAAGAGGTTTTGAACCGGGTTAACGCCTCGAACGCGTCGGATGTTGTGTTCGTGGTGGACGCGTGTTTCAGCGGCAAGACTCCCAGCGGCCAACCGCTGCTTCCTAACCTTCAGCCGGTCGTCCCCATCGAAACGCTTGCGTTAAACGCCCATACGCTTGTGCTCAGCGCGGCGGCCGGCAACGAGATGGCGGGGCCTCTGGCAGACGGATCTGAGCCCGCTTTTTCGTTCGTGTTGCGTGGTGCCATGCGGGGCTGGGCACGGGGAAATGACACGACCGTTCGGGCCGATGAGGCCATCGATTATGTTCAGCGTGAATTGCGTACGATCTCGGGTCGAACACAAACGCCGCAGCTTTCTGGACTGCCATCGGTGGTTCTGACAAGCGGAGTCTCGCAAGCTCGTCCAGAGGTGGCGAGCTCGCCCATTAAAGACTCGACTCCCGCTCCAAATCTTGAAGTGACGGCGTCCGCCTCGATTGAACCAGCCGGCCATATTTGGAAAGATTATTGGTTGACTGCGGGGGGCGGCGCGGGCGTCGAACTCAAGTCAGAGGCATTCACCCCGATCGTCTCGGTGCGAGGTGGGGTGCATCTGGGCAACGCCGCCAAACAACGATATCGCCTGGGTGCTGAGCTCACGTATCTACAGGGCGGGAACCCCAATTTTGATGACGCCGTCGATGATATCCGCCGGCTGGAAAACGAAGTTGGGCCGCTCGGTCGCCCGACGGACGGCGAGAAAGTGAACCGTGTGTTGACCTCACTTGTGGCCGGTGCCGCTTTTGATCTTGGCGTCATCCTGACGACCGAAGCCTCGTTGGGGCTTAACACGGCGCCAGGCGGTCGTTGTGATCAATGGGAACCGGTCGATCCTTCAAATACCCAGTCGAATTTCACATGTTCACGCACCGAGTCGGTGTCGGTCACGGCCGTGGCTGGGGGGCGGCTCGGAGTCAATCTGGGGTGGACCGACTTAGGGCTGGTTTTTAATGCCGACCTTGCCAGCGACGAGGAGGTGTTTGTCGGTCTGGTTTTATCCTTCGCAATGGACCGCTGAACCAGTCGCGCCGCCTTGACAGGCAGGCCTCTCGCCGCTAGTCTTCGCGCTCCCAAGTCTGGGTGCCTGTAAAAAGGCCTCCAAATACATGAGCTTAGCTCAGTTTTGGCTGGGGAATAAACTAACAGGACGATTTCCGTCCCATAACCTTTTCGTGGCTTCGTAATACATGGCAACCCAACAAACTTACCCAACAAGCGCTGACTTTGAAGCGCTGCTCGCGGAATTCGAACAAGGCGCACAGCCCGAAATCCGTGAGAATCAGATCGCAAGCGGCACCATCCTTGAAGTGGGTACGGATTTCGTACTCGTCGATATCGGCTTCAAGTCCGAAGGGCGCATCGCACTCTCTGAATTCAAAGATGACGACGGCAAAGTTCATATCAACGCTGGCGACAAGATCGAAGTATTCGTCGAGTCGAAAGAAAACGATATGGGTCAGTGCGTCCTTTCGAAAGAAAAGGCCGACCGTCTCCGTGTATGGGAAGAAATCGCGAAGAAGGTGGAAAACGACGAGCTCGTACGCGGTCGTATTACACAGCGCGTCAAGGGCGGACTTCAGGTCGATATCGGCGTCAAGGCATTCTTGCCAGGCAGCCAAGTCGAACTTCGTCCAACCCGAAACCTCGACCGTTATATCGGTCAAGAGTTCGCGTTCAAAATCATCAAATTCAATCAGCAGCGTGGGAACATCGTTCTCAGCCGCCGTGCACTCCTCGAGAAGGAGCGCGAGCAACTCAAGGGCAAGACCCTCGAGAAACTTCGCGAAGGCGCGATCATCGAAGGTATCGTCAAGAACATCACCGATTACGGTGCGTTCGTGGACCTCGGTGGTATCGACGGGCTTCTGCACATTACTGACATGAGCTGGGGCCGCGTTGCTCATCCTTCCGAACTCTTCCAGGTCGGCGATGAAATCGGCGTCAAGGTTCTGAAGTTCAACCCAGAAACGGAGCGTGTCAGCCTTGGATACAAGCAACTGTCTCCGGATCCGTGGGAAGGCGCTTCGGACCGTTACCCAGAAGGCGTTCAGGTTCTTGGCCGGGTTGTCAGCTTGATCGACTACGGCGCATTCGTGGAATTGGAAGAAGGCATCGAAGGCCTCATCCACATTTCCGAAATGTCGTGGACCAAGCGAATCAAACATCCTTCCAAGGTTGTTAACGAGAACGACATCATCGAAGTGGTGGTGCTCAGCCTCGATACGGACCAGAAGAAGGTCAGCCTCGGCATGAAGCAGATCGAGCCAAACCCATGGACGCAGCTCGAAGAGCGCTACCCTGTGGGAACTCGAATTCTCGGCAAGATCCGCAACATCACCGATTTCGGTGTGTTCATCGGTATCGAAGACGGAATCGACGGTCTTGTTCACATCTCGGACATCTCGTGGACGCAGAAAATCAAGCATCCTTCGGAATTGTTCAAGAAGGGCGACGAAGTTGAAGCAGTGGTCCTCAACATCGACGTGGATAACGAGCGCTTCTCACTCGGTATCAAGCAGCTTGAGCCTGATCCGTGGGAACTGATTCCTCAGCGCTATCCCCCAGGGAAGATCGTTGAGATCGTTGTCACCAAGACGACTGACTTCGGTGCGTTTGCTGAGATCGAAGAAGGCATTGAAGGCCTGATTCACATCTCGGAACTTAGCAACGAGCGCGTTGAAGACCCGAACACGATTGTGAAGGTTGGAGAACGTCGTAAAGCTGAAGTCATCAGCGTGGACCCCAAAGAGCGCAAGATTGCATTGTCGATCAAGAGCTTTGTACGTCGCAGCGAGCGCGGAGACCTCCGTGAATACAGCGACAAGGGCGACGCCTCGTCACAGTTGGGCGACTTGCTCAAGGGACGCCTCGGCGACCTTGAGAGCGAAGCCGACGAAGACTACGATTCCGAGCCAGTGGAGCCAGCGGTCATCATCGCAGCTCCAGTGATCGAAATCCCAACTCCGGCAGCAGCTCCAGCAGCTGAAGAAGCTCCGGCAGCTGAAGAGACTAAAGAAGACGCCGAGTAATCGGACTTCTTAAGAATTAAAAAGGCGACCTTCGGGTCGCCTTTTTTGTTTCTTGTCGCGCTTATGCTTGGTGCGCTTGTGACTGGTGCGCCGGGCTCCAGCCCGGCCTTGCGCCTGGTCCGCCGGTTCTGCTCTTCGCCAGCCAAAACCTCGGGCTTGCCCAATGCAGCCGCAGCCGGCTAATTTCCGCGCAACCAAACACTCCTTTCGGAAAATAATATGGGACGGAATCTACTGACGGCACTCGTCATGTTCATGAGCTTTTGGCTTGTTATGCCCGTGTACGCGCAGACCGCGATATCACTGGACCTGGAGCCATTAGCCACGAACGCAGTTCCTGCCGAGGAAAACCTCGCAGACTGGCAGAAAGGCTTGGAGATCTTGCAAGGAATTACCCTGAAGGAACGTGGGGCTGAGTTCGACTACAAGTGCAGGGGTCGGTGGGATACCGACCAAATTTGCAAGTACATCTGGGCGGCGTCCAACGCCTGGGGAAAGGGGCGATACGGACGATCGCTGAAGTTTGCCGCAGCAGGGTTGGCGCTAAATCCGAGGGTCCGACAGCTCCTCGCCCGAGTAGGCAATCTCTTGGTGGCGCACTGCGTTGAGGCGTTGCCATTTATGGAACGTGGCGTTGGACTGGATGATCGATTTCTGGGCGACCTCACGCATTGTCGTGACAATCTAGCGAGTTCGCCAAACGACGTTCGTCGTGCACGACGCCTTCTCTGGGTTTCAGCGCATTTGAACCCCCCATCGGATTGGGAGCGGCAACGGATCGCCGACGCGCTTTACGATAAGCTGGAGTTTGAGGCCGCTGACTCCTTGGATGCAAGTGATTCCACTTGGCAGGCGGCTCATCTGCGTGACCGAGCGTGGGCACGCCGCCGGACGCTTGAGGCCTTCACCCACACGGCTAGGTTTTTTGTCGGGTATCTGCGTCAAGATCACGTGACGTCGATGAACACTAACGGCTGGTTCTATCAACTGAGTACTTTTCCGGGACTTCCGCAGGCTGAAGTAGAAGCCACGGTTAAAGTGGGGGAGGACGCCACAAGCCATGGCGGTGTCACTTGGGGCGTTCCAATAGCGACCGTTCGTAACTTCTTTGAGATTCAGAAGAAGCCCGATGTTAAGCCTATCGATGACCTTTGGACTTTCGGGAGCCTTGGGCTTCGCATGGCCCTCGTTCACTCAAAAGAAAAGCCGTCTGCATTCGACAAGGCCACGCCTGACCAGCGGTTTGCGTGGCTCTTGGCAACAGGTCAGATATGGGAAGCTCGGCAGTTGCAGAGCAAGGTATATGGAGCCGTCGAAGCCATGGGATTCTTGAATCTGAATTGTCTGCATATCTTGTCGTTCGATCGCACCACGCTCGCATCCGAGCTTGATTTGCCTCGCGAAGTCACGTGGAAGGCTCTTTGGTCGAAGCTTTGTGGCAAGAATGTCAGTTATACGGCGCATTGGATTGAGCAAGTGGACTTGAAAGCCGCTTCCCAGCTTATGGCGGCGGTCGTCGATGATGATGAAGTCATGATGCGTGTGTTGGCGACCGCGTTGAAAGACTCAGAATTCATGCAGGCCCAAGTCGCCCGCCTTTGGGCCGGAGCCGTCTTAGGTGATGCAATGATTTTTGACTCCGCAAAAAAAGCCACGATCAATCAGGCGGCGCTCAAGTGGTTTGACCTTCTGGCCGAGACTGTCTTTTTGGCCAAGACCCAAGACGTCGCAAAAGCCAAAGCGCATTTTGATGCGCTACCGCCCTACGTGCGGTCCGGTAGACCCGAGTCCGCCGAAGCTGCGGGCTATGTGTTCATCGCGGTGCGCGCATGTGGGACAGTCGACATGGCGTTCGCGACAGAACTCCACGACATCTACTTCAAAAACTCCGCTTTGGGCGGCAAGCTCATAACAATGATCAAAAAACAGGGGGCCAAATGAAAAGTATGATTGCTCTGCTTTTTTTGATGTTCGCAGGGTGCGCCAGTGCACCGACGCGTCACACACTAAGAACGGCCCCGCAAGTCTGCGAGGAATTCTGTCATGATTACGCGTTGGGGCTGGTCGATCTGGGTTCGGCCGGGCAGGCAGGCCTTGTCTTCGATATCGCCGAAAAACACTTTCAAGACACCAGCCGATCCGACATCCCAAAGAAGGATTGGGAACGTGCGGCCATGCGCGTCGAGTTGGCACTAGGGCGAGCAGCTTCCGCTAGAGTCACCGGCGGCGACATCCGTACACCGCTCGTCGCGGCGGTGAAGGCGTTTTCTGAGTTGTTGGAGATGCAGTCTCCAGAGCTATGGAACTGGATCGCGCTCGATTTTTTGAGGGATGCCGACATCTTGCGATTCGACAGGGAATGGGATGCCCTGAATGTCGACCCAGGCGCACGTTTTGTGCTTCGTCAGTTCTTGCTGGTGCAACGTGACGCCGCTCCAGACCTACTGTTGATCAAAGAGCGGGCAAACAGCGTTAAAGGGCTGAATCAGCTGGTGGCGCTCTCATTTATTCTCTCAAACTCTGGTGACGCCAGGACCCTCATCGCACAAAACGTCAACGAGCGTCTTTTTGATGAGTTAAAGACTGCGGATGTCTCGTCCCAACACGTGGTGTTGGAAATGGAACTCACCGAAAACTTTGTGTATTGGGCAACATTTGAACATCAAGAGTCAGTGCGTTGGATTTTGCAGAAAGCTACCGAAACTGGGGTCCGTAACTACTTCATGCCGGTCACTTCATTTGCGGATGTATCAGAACGATGTGATGTCGTGAAACCCTATTACAAGACTCTTCTTGCGAGAGTGCGGAATGATTTGGTGGCGCTCGACCTGGTGATGGGTTGCATCTCGAGATGGGGAGCTGCTCAAGAGATCACGCAGCGAATGAACCAGCTCGGTCCGCAGGATGTCCGTACGGACGACTGGAACGGGTTTTTATATGGCCAGACAGGCGGTGCGGAATTGAGCATCGCTGAGAGTCGTTCGACCCAACTCTTGAAGGGCCAGGTGCCTGTCCATGAATCACCTCAAGTTAACGGCTTGCCTTGGGATAGGCTCTATAGGTTGCGGCACGCGCAAACAATCAATGAATTTGACACCGAATGGCGAGGCTTCACGTCATTTCCATGGTGGCGCTTGTGGTTTGGTCATTATGCAAAGGCAATCGAGGAGGCTTCTGAAAACCACAGTGTTTTAGATGATTATGGGGATGGCAGGTTGAAGGATATGTGGCAGGCGACAACCCTCGGTTTGTTTGAAGAGCCATATTGCAATTGGGTGCTCGAGGCCGCGTTTTTTGAGGCACGTCGTGGCGGTGTTCGGGCGGTATTCCCGCTGCTAAAACTGGCGCCAAGCTGTGTGAGTGCTCAATCCGCGATTCGCGAGGTGTTTGTGACGGGTGAGCACCATCTGGAGTTGGCGCCTGAGAATCGACTGAATCAATGCTCTGCGGAGAAGCTGAAGCGCTATGATCCGAATAGCAATACTGTTGTTTGGTGTGACGTCATCACTCATCGCGTAAAAAGGCGAGCCATTGAGCTTGAAGCGGCTGACAACAGAAACTACAGAGACACAGCAGTTCATGCGCTGATCGCGCTGGAAAACTATCAAGAGGCAAGAGCACTCTTTGAAACTTACGGTATCGTGCAGCGCAATGACTACATCACCGATCAATTGCTCAGGATTCATGAGGGCAAAACGATCGACATTCCAGGGATTCGTTTTTCGTCGATTTGGGGTGAGACGTTTCCGCATCAAGAGATTGTGCCGGCCCTTTGGGCAACGGGTCGCCATCAAGAGGCCTGTGAGGTCTTGACCGCTCTGACCACCGTTCGCCCATGGGTGGCCCATCCCGGCAACGTAGATTGTCCTGCAACTAACGCAGCTTACAAGGAACGATGGGGTTTTGACCCGCCGTGGACGCTGCCTCAAGACGAAATTTTAGCGTTCTTACGACAGGCGCCTGAGACGAAATGAGGGTTGCGTAAGGACTTGCACGCCGAGTAACCTCCGCGTGCACTTCATCCGCTTGTGCAGCATCTAAAGTCGCACTCAAAGCGCTCAGGTTTCATGCTCGAGAATCTCGACGACAAGCGATTGATCTTCGTCACCGGTAAGGGCGGTGTCGGCAAAAGTACATGCGCAGCAGCTCTGGCCGAGGCCTTGGCTGACCGTGGCCGACGTGTGCTCATTGTCGAGACCGACGCCTATTCGGCCATCAGCGAGATCCTTGGGGCAGGCGACAGCAGCCATAAACGCGTCGAACTCAAAAAGAATCTCTGGGGCATTAACCTGCGCTCGCACGAAAGTCTTGTCGCGACGCTGAGCCGCTTTTTGCCCTCTCAGAAGATCGTGAAAGCCGTGGTCGGCAACCGCGTCACCAAATCGTTTTTTGATTCGGCGCCGTCGGTGGGTGAATTTGTCCTGCTCGACCAGATATTGTTGATGTCCGAGACCGAAACGCCCGCATGGGACCATATTGTGGTCGACCTTCCGGCTTCCGGTCATGCCGTGACCTTCCTGTCTGTGCCTCAAACACTGAATGGCATGATGCGAGACGTGGGGCCGATCGCCAAACGGGCAGGTGAAATCCATGCCGTGATCGCCAACCCTAAGCGTAGTGCGATTGTCGCGGTGTGCCTGGCCGAAGAAATGCCAGTGAACGAAACGATCGAATTGGCCGGCAAGCTTGAACGTGCGCTGCACAGAGGTATGGACTTGGCGCTGGTGAATATGGTGCACGAGCAGCCATTTTCTGAAGATTCGCTTGAGTCGTTTAAACGGCTAGCGGCAGCCGCAGAAGTGCAAAACAATCCCGCAAGTATCCTGATGCAGCCCGACATCGAGCCCTTCCGACGTTGGATCGCCGGCATCGAACTCGCCCGTCAATGGCATGAACGTGACCTGTATTACCTTGGTATTTTGCATGACCGTTTGGAGCGTGTGGTCGAATTGCCGATGGTTTACGAACTCAATGAACGTGCGATCGTCTCGACGGTAGCCGGGCATCTGAATAAGGGGCGAGCATGACTCTTCCTCTGACATCGGTGGTCGATACAGGCCGTTTGATTGTGTGTGCGGGTCCCGGTGGTGTGGGCAAAACCACCAGCTCGGCCGCGCTTGGGCTGGAGGCCGCTGTTCGTGGCCGTAAAGTCATTGTGCTCACGATCGACCCGGCTCGCCGATTGGCGAATAGCCTGGGCCTCGAAACCCTGACCAACGAACCTCAGCGCATCTCGATGGACGCCATTCCAGGCGCCAAAGGCGAGCTTTGGGCGATGATGTTGGATCAGCAGCAAACGCTCGACGATTTGGTGGCGAAATACGCCCCGGATAAGGGGGCGCTGGCTCGATCCAAGAAGAATAATATCTACCGCCTCTTGTCGTCGACTCTTGCCGGAATGCAGGAGTACATGGCGCTCGATAAGCTCCATGACCTGTACACCGGCGGGTATTTTGATCTGGTGGTCCTCGACACGCCGCCGACCAAGAATGCTCTGGATTTCCTGAGCACACCGGGCAGGGCGCGACAGTTTTTCGACGACCGTGTAATGAAGTGGTTCATTCCCAGCAAGTCGGCTTCTCGTGGGCTATTTTCCAGGGTTTTTGATCCCGGATCTATGGTTACCAGCCTTCTTGGAAAGATTTTTGGTGATGTTTTTGTCACTGATCTGGTCGACTTCTTCGACACGCTGTCTTTCCTGCAGGAAGCGCTTCGCACCCGTGGCGAAATGATTGACTTCATTTTGCGTGATGACGGGACCCATTTTGTGGTCATCACAAGCGCTGAGTCTCGCCGTATCAAAGAGGCGGTCTTTTTCCATGAGAAGCTAGGGGAGCTGCAACAAAAGGCCGCAGCGTTCGTTTTGAACCGGGTTATTCCGAATTTTGATGAAGCGGACCTCGACGGTCTGGACCCCTTGAAAGTTAAGAAGGCGTTCAAGGCTGCGGGCGTGGACGACTACGCCCAGCTCGAAACCGCCATGCGTGCCCATTATTCTGAGCTGGCACGGCTTTCTGCACATAATCGCGAAATCATTGAGCGCTTTGCAAAACAGGTTGGAAAGGACCGGTTGTGCACGGTTCCGCTCTTTGGCGACGACGTGCACGACCTCTCTCAGCTGCGGCTGCTTGCGAGCTATCTGGTCGACCGACTCTAGGCCCTGGTCTGGTCGCGCGAACACAGCAGTCAGCTCAACCGCCGACTTTTAAATCACAGCGTTTGGCCGCTGAGTCCAGATTGCCCCGAATTTCCGGGAGAAACACCGCCACCGCCGGCCGCACCAAATGCCAACGTGTTGGTGAAGAGCGATACAGTCGTCGATCGCAAAACAACCGCGTACGAATAGCCACCGCGTCCGCCACCGCCGTGACCGGCGTCTCCGCCTTCACCGCCGTTTCCGCCGTCGCCACCCTTGCCACCTCTGCTTCCGCAAGGATCAGGGCCCAGGCCACCGTTTCCGCCGTTTCCACCCGAGCCGCCCGTGCCGCCGTTGCCTCCACGACCGCCAGCCCCGGCACGAATGGTGTTGTTTGCGACCGTGGCTCCGGTCGAATTCACCAGCACGATGCCAAACGATGAACCGCCGTTCTTGCCACCGGTTCCGCCCGAGCCCGCTTCGCCCGCGCCACCGCCGCCTCCGCCGCCGTTGCCTCGGCCGTTATTACACGTTAAGCAAGCGTGTGCGCCACCACCACCGCCGCCTCCGCCACCATGACCGTTGGTGCCACCGGTGCCGGCAGCTCCGCTTGTCGGCGTGAAATAATCACTCACCCACGCGAAGTCGCCACGAGCCCCATTACTGCCCGAAGATCCGGGCAGGCCATCGCCACCGCGGTCTCCGTTTTCTCCACCGTTGCCTTTCGCGCCGCCGTCGCCGCCATTTCCACCGCCCGCACCAGAAACACTGCCGTTTTGGCCCGTTCTTCCGTTCTCGGCACCGTTACAACCACCAAATATTCCGCCTGAGTCGCCACCCGCGCCGCCCTTGCCACCCACGCGACCGGTGGGCGAGGTTCCGCCGTCTCCGCCGTCTGGACCGCAACCGTTGCTGGTACAGCCGTTGACTGCCCCACCGGGGTTGCCATTGCCGCCCGCGCGTCCCAGCACGCCGTTGGTGCCGGCCAAGCCAGCCGAACCAGCTCCCGCGGTGATACTTGAGCTGCGAAGCACGAGTCCTGCGCAATCGGTGCAATGAAATCCGTAATTTGTGACCGAAGAGCCGGCAGCATTGGGAGTCTGGATCGTGATGCGGTCGACAATCGTAACGGCATTCAGGTTGCTTCCCTTGGCCCCGATGATTCGATCGGATGACGTTGAGCCATCGTGAACGTAGGTGACAATCGAAAGCACGCTGCGTGACCAATCCGCTTTGAATCCGCCGAAAATTGAGACGCCATTATTAAGCACCAGGGTCGGGCCTGTGTAAGTTCCTTCGGCCACGTACACGTCTTTACCGTTCAGTGTTGCTGTGTTGATGGCATCCTGAATCGTCTTTTTGGGCAGTGCTGGTGTGCCAGGGTTTCCGTCGTTGCCAAACGTCGCAACGAAGATGGCTTTTGAGATATCACCGTCGATTCCATCGCAGTTGCTGTCGATGAAGGGCACCTCCGCGTCGGGGACGTCGGTGGCCGCGGTGTCGCCGCCGCAGGCGTATTCACACCCATTCGCACCCGGGAAATTCTGTCCATCGAGGTCGTAAAAACCTGGCAAACAATCGCCGGCCACGCACCCCTGAGTTTCACAACTCACCTGCGTGTTGGGGTAGAGGTCGCCGCAACGAAACACGGTTCCCGCGTTGTTGGGCAAGTTTCCACACCCGCCACAATTATCGATCGTGGTCAGGTCGGTTTCACAACCTGTGGCTCCGGTGCAATCGCCCCATCCCTCGATGCATTGTCCAAATCCACACACGCGATTATCGCAGGTTGGATTGGCGTGTAAGACATCGACGCCTGCGCAAATGAAGGCAGGGTTTGGCGTTCCGCTGATCGTTGTTCCGCCACAGCCTCCGCAATTCGATGGGTCGCCAGCGATGCCTGTTTCGCACCCGTTGGCAAAAACACCGTCGCAATCCATGAGAGTCGGCGAAGGACACATTCCAATTGCGCACCCACCGTTCATACAAACGTTATTGGCTCCGCAGACAAAGGCCGAGCCACAGCCACCGCAGTTGTTGTCATCGTCCAGAATATTGGTTTCGCATCCAACGGTCAGGGGATCGCAGTCGGAGGTTCCGACCGCACAATCACTGACCTGGCCCACCAAGGGGACCTCGATGTCGAAGGACTCGCCCGAAGAAACATCAACCTGCGCGATGACTGATTCAGCAGGAATGGGGCTGTTGGGTGGGTCGCCTGTGAAACGAACGCGGATGAACACGTATCCGTCTGTCGAAATGTTGAACGGTTCTTGAATCGTGGTGACTGAGCCGTCATTGGCCAGTCGAAAGAACTCCAACTCAAAAAGTTCATTTCGTTGAGTCGTCACCTGAACCTGCTGGACGTTCAGGTTCACTTTTCCCGTATTATCGATTCGAATCAGACGTGCCACCGATTGGCCAGCGCCCACGTCGCCAAAGTCGATGACCTCGTCGGCGTTGGGGCATGGACCGCGTGTCGCCGAAGAAGCACCGAGTAAACACAGTTGGTAGTCCGGCACAAAAGCGGTGTCGCCGGATTGATCCAGCGTACCCACGTCTTGTGTGGTCACAACGCCAGTATCGTTCTGACTTTCGACGTTGGACGACGTGTTATCAGACCCACACGCGGTGAGCGCCACGACCAGAAACAACGCAGCACGAGAAGTGTTGAGCATGGATAAACCTTTCGGATTGGTATCCTTTCATTGTGATGTTTGTGCGGTGCGTGTCAAATCCAGACGTTCGAGGCGCCCAGAAGAGCACCAAGCGTCATGGTCATTCCGTGCGACGTTTGGGACGTTCGCAACATTTGAAGGCGATTGACGAAAAGTGACGACAAAACCGCGGCTTGTGCTGAAACGCTGGTTTTTTCAGCGAATGAACGGCGGCGTTGCCAGCCATCACTCAGGCGGCGTTGAAATCGCCACGAGCGCCTCGAAGGTGGCGCGCGTTGGCGGGATGCTGAGGCTGTTGCCGATGTATTTCCACGACTTCTTCAGCGAAACAGACTCCGGAATCGTGAAATCTGGCCGGAAATGCATGAAGTTTAGAAGCTCACGTGCAGAAAACCGCCTGAGAACGCCGTTTTGACGCAGGTAGGAGCCCGAAAATACCCAAGATTTACCGTACGCCGATGTGAAGCACGACGTCACGGCATCGGGGTCTTCGGCATCGACGATCAGAAATGCCTGGCCGTATTTCTGAAAATCTTGGTCGCGAACCACGAGTCGTGGGTCGGAATCTGTTTCGAGGTAGGTCTGGAAAGGGCGGCCGACTTGTGAGGTCTTGAAAACCGGAACCGCGTCTTTGCGCGCCGCCATGCAATAGCGTGGACGTTTATTGGGCACGCCAAATTGGGTCGGGCATAGGATTTCTTCGGTGACGTGGTAGCCCGCACGCTCCAACACACCAAGCAGGCGACGATGGGCGTCGCTTGATTTGAAGCCCTCGACGTTCTCCATGCCGATGGCGCGGGGGCCAACCTCGGTGATGAACTCAAGCACCTTTTCAAAACTTGCCGAACGAGGATCGCTCAAATCCAGCTGGTTTCCGCGCACAGTGTGGGGTTGGCAGGGAGGCGACATCCACCAAATATCGGCATCCAACTTTGCCATCAGGTCGGCATGGGCCGACTGCAGGTTCATCTGCCGGGCGTTATGCTTGAAGTTGTTTTTATAAATTTCGAGCACATGGGACGAAGCATCGGCCGCCAACACGACCTCCACGTCGTCGCCGGCGGATTCTGCAAAACCACCCATGCCGCAAAAGAGCTCGACCACACGAGGTTTCACGGGCGCTCCAGAACCTTGATGTAGCCCTTCGAAACATCTTCGCCATCACCCTTGGTCACCGTCGGGCCGATTTCGACCATGGTTGCCGGGGGCAGGCGTTTCATGGCCTGGGTGTCGTCACCGACACGAGATTCCGGGGTCACAATGGGGTACCGCCCCTTTGTTCCGCAAACCAGATATCGAAGTCGTCCTTTGGTGTGCAGCGGTTCACTCACGACGCGGGCAAGATCTGATGCTCCCTCGGGGACCTCAACGACCGCTGCGTTTTGGCTCACGACCAGATAGGACATGGTGATTCGGGTTCGGTCGAGGTTTGACGCGTCGGCCAGGCGGGTCACCCAATGGGGCGGGGTCCAAATCATGCTCGTGTGACACCAGTCGTTGTCGATCAACGCCGGGCAGGCGCCCTGAAAAATACAGGGGGCGTCGATATGCATGCCAGCGGCGACCAAAGCGTCGCGGATCTTGAGCAGGTCCTGTCCAAGGACCTTTAATGCAGGTTCGATGATGATCAATCGCCCATTGGGTGTCAGGTGTTCCATCCATGAGTTCACGGTGGCCAAGAGCAGAGTCTGGCGATCTTCGTCGGCCCCGAAGAGTTCGTTCAGAACATGCACGCCCAGAATCGTGTCGAACTTTTTCGCCGGAGCAAAATCCTCGGCATTGGTCTTAATGGTCTCGACAGGTTCACCCTTGAAGAGGGTCTGGCAGAAACCTAAAGCGTCGCCGGCGTGGTCAAGGATTGTGACTGACGTTGCGCCTGCATCCAATGCCGCCGCCGCCGATGCGCCGGTTCCGCCACCGATATCAAGAACTCGCCCGAGCTTGCCGCCTACGATCGAAAAGACCTCCTCGGTCTGCAGATACGAGACGGGCCAATACATCGCGACATACGCGGCACGGAGTTCGGCATCGTCGAGGTAAGGTCGGCCAGCAAGAGCGCGCTCTCGTGTCAGGCCAAGTGACAGCCGCATCACCGCATCTGGCAGCCAGGCACCAGGTTTTTCGTGGGCGATGGCTCCAAGGCCGGCGACTTCCGTCGCCATCTTCAAACGTTCATTCAAGTTCATGTTAATAACCGGTATTCGCGCATTTTGCGCCAAAGGGTAGCGCGAGAGATTCCAAGGATTTCTGCGGCGTCGGCTTTTCGACCGTCCGCCTGAGCGAGCGCATTCAGAATTCGGTCGCGCTCGGCCACATCAATATTATTTCCCTGTGAGGCTGGCGGAGCTTCGCCTCGAAGTTCGGGGGTCAGTTCTTCGATCTTCAAACATGGGCCTTCGCCCACCGCAAACGCGTACTCCAGCACGTTTCTGAGTTCACGTACGTTGCCCGGCCAATCGTAGCCCAGCAGGGCGTCTCGGGCGTCGGCGGTGATTCCTTGCAGCTCCCGAAATCCCTGAGCATTAAACTCGTCGATGAAATGCCAGAGCAGGGCCTCAATGTCGCCTTTTCGATCCGCCAGACGGGGGATGAAGAGCGGGACGACGCGGATTCGATACATCAAGTCTTCGCGAAAACGTCGACTCTGCACGGCCTCACGAATGGACTGGTGTGTTGCCGAGAGGATTCGAACGTCAACGTGAATCGGATCACTTCCACCAAGGGGGATGAAGGATTTTTCTTGAAGTACTCGCAGCAGCTGGGCCTGGATTTCCAAAGGAATCTCGGCGACTTCATCCAAGAAAATCGTGCCGCCATCGGCGAGTTGAAAAAGGCCTTTTCGGTCGCGAACAGCGCCAGTGAACGAGCCTTTCACGTGGCCGAAAAGCTCGGAGGCTAGAAGTTCAGCTGTGAGGGTCGCGCAATTGATCGCACGGAATGCGTGGTCGCGCCTGGGGCTCAGGTCGTGAAGAGCCCGTGCGATATGCTCTTTTCCTGTGCCAGTCTCACCCCGAATCAGCACCGCGGCATCGGTCCGTGCGACCTTGGTGACAAGCTTGAAAAGCTCGTGCATTTCGGGCGAACGCGTGATGAGTCCGTGAAAATCAGTGGGTGGCGTTTGTGGACGTTTTATAGTTCGAGCCATGGACCGCCTTGTCGTCGAGCAATCGGTGGGGCAGATTATCCGCCAGAGGAGGCCGCCATGCAATTTTGGTCAGCACTTGAAGCCTACATCGAGCGTGGTGAATCGGCCGTAGTCGTTCTAGTCGCTCATAGCACGCGACATTCTCCCGGCACACCCGGCGCTAAGATGTTTGTGACTTCGTCGTCCACACAATATGGCACGATCGGTGGTGGGGTCATGGAAGCGCAGATCCGACACGATGCCTTGCGATCGTTTGTGACGCGAGACGTCCAGCCGATGAAAGCTGAGCACTTGGTCCATCGAGCAAAAGGCGAACATACGTCCGGGCTGTTTTGTGCCGGCGAACAGACCAATATCCATTGGTTCATCACGCCAGAGATGGCCGGGGATATCTCGCTTCTGGCTGATTTTGAGCGCGATGGACGACCAGGACGACTTGAGATTTGGCAGGGAGGCTACAGCATCGGCGAGGGCATGGTGGACCCCCGAGTCGGTCCCATTCGTTTTCAGGCGGGTCAAGATTGGCGTTATACCGAGTCCATCTTCGAATGGAATCGAGCCACGATTGTTGGCGGCGGGCACTGCGGATTGGCGCTTTCACGTGTGCTTTCGCAGCTTGGGTACCACACGACTCTTATCGACACGCGCGCCGATTGCCCCACCGTCGCCGAAAACCTCTACGCCGATGAAATTCGAATCGTCGACGATTTTTCACAGGCCGGCAAAACCATCACCCAACGTGCCCTTCAACATGTGGTGGTGATGACGGCCGACGTCGGGTCGGATTTCAAGGCATTGCTGGGAATTTCAAAAATCGGCCTGATGCCTTACGTTGGCGTGATGGGCAGCCCTGCCAAGATTCGGAACATCCTCAAAGCCCTGAAGGATGAAGGTGTTTCCGATGACTTTTTGAATTCGATTCGCGGGCCCATTGGGCTTCGAATCAAGAGCAACAAACCGGAAGAAATCGCCATCAGTGTTGCCGCGGAATTTCTACAACTTCGGGAAGAACTTTTTCCCTATCATAAGTGGGCTGCGCCCAAAGAGAACTAGATGACAGATAAACGACTGGGCGAGATTCTGCAGAGCCGAAAAACGGTCACCGAAATCGTGCTGAGCCAGGCCGTCAAATCGGCGCGCAAGCAGGGAAAGAAACTCGGCGAAGAATTGCTGATCATGGGAGCGATCTCGGAGCACGACCTCTACGTGGCGCTGGCTGAACAAGCGGGCCTTCGTTTTGGCTCGGTCGACCGGATTCTGGAAAGTCTAGACCGCGACCTCATGAAGCGTGTTCCACGTCCCTATTTGGAACATACGGGCATGGTTCCCGTGTCGCTCGTGGACAAGAAAGCGTTGATTGCCACCTCGAATCCGCATGCCGGCATCGATGACCTTGCCCGGGTGCTCGGCGCCACGGAATGGGAAGCCGAAGTCATAACGCCTTCGGACATGCGCCGTGTCTGGACGGTGCTGGATTTGGGAGCGAAGTCGTCGGTGATGGCTGCGACGACAGAACAGGACGATCTTGGAGACTCCACCTTTCGGACGCGCATGGTTGCGCTATTTGAGGGGATTCTTGTGGATGCGATCGGCGGTCGCGCCAGCGACATTCATTTTGAGCGCTACGAAGACAGCATTCGGTTGCGATATCGCATCGACGGGAATCTGCATGACGTGACGCGGTTCTTGATGAATCGCAGCGATCTCAACGGAGTCGTGAACGTCGTCAAGATTGCGTCAGATATCGATATCACGGAAAAACGCCTGCCGCAGGGAGGTCGTATCCGCCGGCATCTTGGGAAGGATGTCTTTGACCTGCGCATCCAGACTCAGCCGTGTTTGCACGGCGAGCACCTGATCATCCGTATTCTGCCACAGCGTAGCAGTGTTCTCACGGTGGAGGACCTGGGATTTCCATCCGCGGAGGCAGATAAGTATCGGCGTCTTCTGGATTCACCACAGGGCCTGGTTCTGGTGGTGGGCCCAACAGGATCGGGGAAATCCACGACTCTCTATGCAGGATTGCAGATTCTGGCCGCCGACAGCACCCGTAAGGTCATCACGGTCGAAGACCCGATCGAGTACTCGTTGCGGGGAATTCAGCAGACCCAGGTTCATCCGGAGATTGGGTTTTCCTTCGCCCACGCCATGCGCGCGTTTGTGCGTGAAGATCCGGACGTGATTCTGGTGGGAGAGATTCGGGACGAGGAGACCGCACTCGAGGCGATTCGCGCATCGCAAACAGGCCACCTGGTGCTTTCGACCTTGCATTGCAACGACTCGGTCGACGCGGTTCAACGTCTTCTCGACCTGGGCATGCACCCCAACTCTATTTCCAGTGAATTGATCGCGGTCATCGCACAACGACTGGTCCGCAAGAACTGCGAGGTTTGCAAGGTGCCGGCCGTGCCAGATCCCGAGATTTTAAAGGAGCTCTTCCCGTCCGGTGCCCCTGACCATTTCAGATGCTGGGCGGGACAAGGTTGTGACCAGTGCGGCGGCACCGGAACGCGAGGCCGTATCGCGACGTTCGAGCTGCTCCGTGTGAACGCGACTCTTCGAAAGGGCATCGCTCACAGGCTGACGGTCGATGATCTGCGTCAGCTGGCCTGGGAGTCCGGTCTCAAGCCGATTCGAAACCATCTGATCGAACTTGTTTTGTCGGGGGTCACGCCGTTGGACGAAGTACCCGCGACCCTCTCAATCGAACAGATGGCGCCTCGCTCTCAGGATGAGGGCGCTTGATCCAGCCCAAAAACTCGATTCGCGTTGTCGAACGTTAAGCGAGCGACCTCTTCCAGCGTGATTCCCCGAAGCCGCGCAACAAACTCAGCCACCTGCAGGACTTTGTCTGGGCGGTTTGCATCTTTTTCGAGAGGGTGGGGCGGTTGATAAGGGGCGTCGGTCTCGATCAAGAGCCATTCATCCGGCGTGGCTTGGCAGGCTTTAGGAACGCGCTTGGCGCCCTTCCAGGTGACCCCGCCAGAAAACGAGATGAAGAGATTTTGCTGCGTATAGACTCGGACCAATTCGGCGCTGCCCGAATACGAGTGCATGATTCCCGGGGTTGCGCGTCGACAGGGATGGTCGCGCCAGAGCTCTCCGAAGCGGCCATGAGCATCTAGAACATGAATGATCGGGGGCAAATGATGAGCGCAAGCAAGGTCGAGTTGCGCGACAAAAACATCTTCTTGCCGGCAACGTGCGTCCGCGTCGCTGTCCCAGCGGTGGTCGAGTCCGATTTCGCCAACAGCGACCACTTTGGATTCGTGGAGCATCTCGTCGAGTCGCTTCAGGCCCTCTTCGATCTCTGTGGGCGTAAGGTCGCGCACGCATTGCGGATGAATCCCTAAACCCACAAACACACCCGGATTCTGGTGGGCGATCTCAAGGCATCTTTCCCATCCCTGCGGTGAAACGGCGGGCAACACGATTCTTTCCACGCCAGCATCCAGCGCCCGTTTCACGATTTCATGGACGGAAAGCCCGTCAAAATCAGCGTCAAGATGGCAATGGGTATCGAATAATTTCATGGATGAACTCTACGAGTTCGCCAGACCGGTGCCAACGCTCATCGTGAGTCTATCTGGAGGTCTGTATCGGTGGTTGGGGAGTTCGTCGATCTTGGACAAGGAACCAAGAGAACCCGGTCATGTGTTCCCGTGTGTGACAATGTGGCACAATGCATGACATCGCTGTCACGGAAGGTTGGGTTTTGCAATGTGTTGATAGTATTGGTGTTTTTTCTAACGCGCGAGGGTTTTGATGTTTGGCACGGGCCTTGTAAGGGTAAGTAAGTGTTGAGCACACATCGGAGCACATATGAAGTTCAAAACCCTGGCAATCTCTCTCTTTGGAACTCTCGGTCTGCTGGCTGCCGGTTGTGGCGACGATCCACAAATGCAGTCCAATAACTTCGACGTTTCTGCGGATCGATTGCCCACGAATTTGGACACTTCGGTGGCACCGCCGAACATGACCGCCGCGCGTCCTGATAATTCCACGACGGCATCAGCTTCATGCGACAACGGCACCACGTGCCCCGCCGGCGAGGCCTGTGTCTCGGGGACGAGCGAGTGCGTGCCAAACGGAGCTTTCCGCGTGACGCTTGTTTGGGATCAACGCACAGACTTGGACCTTCATGTCGCCACCCCAATGGGCGAAGAGGTCTACTACCGACATCGCAACACCGCTGATGGCGGCGAATTTACGAAAGACGGCTGCATCGCCGACCGTTGTGAATCACAGACAGGCCCCTTCATTGAAACCGTTCGCTGGCCCGATTTTGCAACCCCGGGCACCTATGAGTTTTGGGCCGTGAACTACGACGGCGACAAAGCGCTGCCGATCCGAATCGAAGTCGAATACGAAGGTGAGAAAGAAACCTTCACAGGCAGTATCGCTGCCAGCGCTGGTGCCAAATCAGAACGCTTCGCATTCACGATCGAAGGCGTCGCGCCTAACCCAAATTCAACCACTCAATGCCTGCAAACTCTCGATCAATTGGGCGTGCAATGGAGGCCTTGGAGCTACTCGACCGAGAAGGCCGGTGGGCAGTCATGCAGCGTCGATGATCCAATCATCGTTTCGGGCGCCATCAACGGCGTGAACTACCGCTACTACAGCCAGGCTTCGCCAGGAACGATGTCGATGTCTTGCGATTTGGCACTTGCTCTCTACCGCGCCGGCGAGACGTTGAAGGAGTACGACATCAATAATGTGCTTCATATCGGCACATTCAACTGCCGTACGATCAGCGGATCGACGTCGCTTTCCAAACATGCCCACGGCACAGCGATCGACTTCTACGGCTTCGAAACTCGTTCGGGCACGTCGCTTAACTTCGAACGCGACTGGCAGCACAACACGACCAGCCCTACGAACGAGAAGGCGAAAATCCTGTACGAAATCGCTCAGAAATGGCACGCAAACAAGGTGTTCAACATCATCCTGACACCCAATTACAACAGCGATCACGACAACCATATCCACGCTGACTTGACCCCCGGTTCGGACACCATTCGCAGCAGCCTTGAATCGTCGTACTACATCGGAAGCGACGAGCAGGCCTGGGAAGATGGTTGTGGAAACGATTGAAACATATCTAACCTTTCGGCATCGGATATCAGAATTTCGATGTTAAGAAGGTGAAATGGTTCATGTCCCCCTCCTAGAAGAAGTCGCAGTCATCGCGGGAATCGCGGTGTTGGTTTCAGTCGTGCTTTCCCGGTTCCGTGTTCCTACGGTAACCGGGTTACTTGCGACCGGGGCCTTGGTCGGGCCCAATGCGCTCGGCTTTGTTACCAACCAAGAAGACATCGAAGTCTTTTCCGAAGTCGGTGTGGTGCTCCTGCTCTTCACCATCGGGTTGGAGTTCTCGCTCGCCCGTCTAGGCGCGATTTTTCGGACAGTGGCTTTGGGCGGGGCGATTCAAGTCGTCGGCACCATTGCGGTGGTTGTAGCCGTTGCGACAGCGCTTGGTTTTCCGGTTCGGGCATCAATTTTTTTCGGATTTGTTTTCGCCCTCTCCAGCACAGCCGTCGTGTTGCGCGGACTCTCGGAGCGGCGTGAACTCGATGCGCCTCACGGTAGATTCATTGTCGGAACGCTCATTTTTCAAGATGTTCTGGTCGTTCCGATGGTGCTGCTTGTGCCCGTGCTCGCCTCAGATGGCGGCGTAAGTGAAGCGCTGATGGGAGTTGCTTGGGCACTTGGGAAAGCCGTGATTGTCGTCGTTCTGTTCCTGATCGTGGCCCGGGCGGCGGTGCCTCGACTCCTGAAGATGGTTGATGCCACGCGGAATCGGGAGGTCTTTGTTCTGGCGGTTCTGGCAATCTGCATCGGTACGGCGTGGGCAACGGCTCAAACGGGCCTATCTCTGGCGCTGGGGGCTTTTCTTGGCGGGATGGTCGTCGCCGATACCGAGTTTCGACATCGTGCGATGGGGGACATGTTGCCCTTGCGTGACGTCTTTGTGAGCGTCTTTTTTGTGTCGCTCGGGATGTTCTTTGACGCGCGACTCTTTGCCCAGAACTGGCACATCATCTTGATGTTGACGGCCGGATTTGTGGTTGCCAAAGGCGCCATTGCGACGCTAGCGGCCATGATGATGAAGTTTCCGCCCCGCGCAGCCTGGCTTGCCGGAGTGGGCCTGGCGCAATTTGGGGAGTTCGGATTCGTCTTGTTGCGGCTGGGGCAGGCCGAGGGCGTGATGCAGGGGTCTGAAATCGACGTCTTGCTCAACGCGGGCATCATTTCGATGTTCCTGACGCCCTTACTTGTCCGAATGGCCCCACATGTCACGGCGGGCGAAAAAATGCTCACGCCTCTTTCGCGGCTGCTTGGGGAGCGCGGTTTCGAAGAAACCGAGGGAGACACACCCCAACATGGGCACGTCGTCGTCGTGGGTTATGGAGTTGCCGGCAAGTTGGTCGTCGAGACTCTGACTCGGGTCGGACTTGACTACGTTGGGATTGAGCTCAACGCAGAAGCCGTCCGGGAGGCACAAGAGCAGGGCTATAATATCCATTACGCCGATGCGACCAGCGATGAAACGCTGGAGCATGTGCATGTCGCGGACGCTCGGGCTGTGCTGGTGTTGATCAACGACCCCAGCGCTTCGATCCGGGTGGTGCAAACGATTCGCCGTGCCAACCCAACCGTGCCTGTTTTCCTGCGTACACGGTACTTCGCGGAGGTCGCAACCGGCATGACGGCGGGGGCAAGCGTCGTGATTGCCGAAGAAATTGAAGGCGCCGTCGAGACGCTCGCGAGTGTCCTCGGTCTTTTGGGGTACGACCAGCAAACCATTCGGCAGGAAGTCGACACATCGCGCCGTGACACCATGAAGACCACCCGTGGAGTCGATGACTTCGGTGGGCACCCAATCATGCTGGGCTCGAGCTTACGCGTCGAGACACTCTTGGTTTCCCCCGGTTCGCTTCTTGACGGCGCTACCCTTGGTGAATTGCGCCTTCGCGAAGAAACCGGGGCGACCGTTGTGGGTCTTCAACGGGGGGCGGAGTTGCGCTCCCACGTGTTGCCGGACGATGTCCTCCGCGTCGAGGACTTGTTGATTGTCGTTGGGGATATCGAAGCCCTAGATCTAATGCGCAAATACGCGAGGCCTGACAGCACCGAAACAACAGGCTAGGATGCGCGCTCAACGGAGTACCACCATGCGATTTCTTCATCCTGAGCGCGATGAACAGCTTGAGCTGTCTCTCGACGATGTTTTTCTTGTCCCCGGCTATTTTGAAGGCTCATCGCGTCGCGATGTGGATTTGTCGCCGCAGGATTTTGCCGGTGGATCTCATCCGGTGGTCACCGCCAACATGAACGCCGTGACAGGCAAACGCATGGCCGAAACCGTGGCGCGCTACGGTGGTTTGGGCGTGCTGCCCCAGGACATGGCGATCGAGACCGTCGCAAGGATTATCTCGCATATCAAAGCCGCCCAGCCGCGTTTCGACACGCCGCTGGTCGTGACACCCGAGGCCACACTCCGCGACGTTCAGGGCATCATTCGTAAGCGTTCACACGGCATGGTGGTCGTGGTCGATAAGGGCCATCGTCCGCTTGGTGTCATTGCGTCGGCCGACCTTCGCGAACGCGACCAATACACGTCGGTAGGCGAGGTGATGGCCAAACGTTTGGTCACGATATCATCCGGAATTTCGAATCATGATGCGTTCATCCGGATGGAGGAAGCCCGCGTCAAGGCCGCGCCGGTGGTCGATGCCAATGGCATCCTGGTTGGGATATTAACTCGGGACGACGCCGTACGCCTCGAACTTGTCGAACCGTCTTTGGACGCCTCCGGACGCCTGATGGTTGCGGCTGCCGTGGGGATTTCGGCCAACGCGGCAGAGCGAGCACTGGAATTGGTGAAGCTGGGTGTGGACGTTCTGGTTCTTGATACGGCTCATGGTCATCAAAAACGGATGTTGGATGCGATCGTGGAAGTACGCGCTGCCGTTGGGGCTTCGGTTCCTTTGGTGGCGGGAAACGTCTGCACCGCCGAGGGCACACGTGCGCTGCTTGAGGCGGGCGCCGATGTCGTGAAGGTCAACGTGGGGCCAGGCGCGATGTGCACGACCCGCATGCAGACTGGAGCAGGGCGTCCGACGTTTTCGAGCATGAGGGCATGTGCCGATGAGGCGCGCAGATTGGGCAAACACGTTTGGGCCGACGGCGGCGTTCGTTATCCACGGGATGTTGCACTTTATCTGGCAGCCGGAGCCTCAAGGGTGATGGTCGGGACGATGTTCGCCGGCACCTACGAAAGCCCTGGCGACATCAAAGAAGACGCATCTGGCGCGCTCTACAAAGAAAATTATGGAATGGCCAGCGCGCGTGCTGTTCACGACCGTACGTCCAACGTCGACGCATTTGAAAAAGCCAAACGGGCGTTTTTCCGAGAAGGCATCTCAACCTCGCGAATCTACTTGCGAGAGGGACGCGAGAGCGTTGGTTCGATCCTGATGGACGTCATCACAGGCGTGCAGTCGTCGTTCACTTATGCGGGCGCAAAAAACTGCCAAGAATTCCACAGCAAGGCCGTGATTGGCATTCAGACAGCGGGCGGGTTCCACGAAGGCACGCCTCACGGGAAAGTACGGAATTGACGCTTAGAGTTGCGTGACAACACGAAATGGCCGCAGACTGCGGCCCTACCACGGAGAATTCATGGCAAACCTCAATCCAACTTCAAAACTTTCTCACTTCAAAGATCACACCGATCAAGAGCGCAAAGACCTCGCCTACGGCGAACAGAAAAAGCCTTGCCAGGTGTTGATCAAGAAAACCAAGAAAGACCAAGGGTATAAGGACACTTCGATTTCAGGCGACTGGACTCCCGAAACCGACTGAGTCTTTTCAGAAGTTCAAGTGGGTGGCCCGATCCCAATCCCGCTTGATCCAGTCCGGAGCACTTCCTGAGACCAGCGCCCCCGATTCGATCGTAGGATAGAGATCCTCGTAGGTGCGAATCGTCGTCAGATCGATGCGGCGCATCACGTATGACGGATCGATATTCTGTGGGTCTTTGACCCCAGCCGCCGCCGCGAGTTCCAAGAAACTCTGAACGGTCGCGCGGTGAAATCGCTTCACACGCTCCGCCTTGTCTGGGACCACGATGCCGCCGTAGAGCGAAGCATCCTGGGTCGCGACGCCCGTCGGGCACACGTTCGAATTGCATCGCAAAGCCTGAATGCAGCCCAAAGCCAGCATCATCCCACGGGCCGAGTTGCACGCGTCGGCTCCGAGCGCAAACGCACGTACCATGTCGAATCCGTTGACGACCTTACCCGAGGCGATGATCTTGATGTCTTTGCGAAGGCCAGATCCGACCAGCGCGTTGTGGACAAAGCGAAGCCCCTCCCGCATGGGCATGCCCACCGAATTTGAGAACTCTAGAGGTGCTGCTCCCGTCCCGCCTTCCTTGCCGTCGACGGTGATGAAGTCCGGCTTGATGCCGGTCTCGATCATTGCTTTGCAGATCGCCAGAAACTCCGAAGGCCGTCCCACGCACAGCTTAAATCCAACGGGTTTTCCGCCAGACAATTCACGCAGCCGACCGATGAACGCGCAAAATTCCATTGGGGTCGAGAACGCGTGATGAGAAGGCGGCGAAATCACATCCTTCCCGATCTCTACGCCGCGAATCTTTGCGATCTCCGCGTTGACTTTGGCGCCCGGAAGAATTCCCCCATGACCAGGTTTGGCGCCCTGGCTGAGCTTAATTTCGATCATCTTGACCGAAGGTTGGGCCGCGTTTTCCTTGAACATCTCTGGATTGAATTCTCCCTCCAGAGTTCGGCAGCCGAAATACCCGGTGCCAATCTGTCAGACCAAGTCGCCACCATTTTTGAGATGATAGGGAGAGAGCCCACCTTCACCGGTATTATGGGAAAATCCGCCAAGCTGCGCTCCGGAATTCAGGGCGAGGACCGCCGTGGGCGATAGTGAGCCGAAACTCATCGCAGACACGTTCAACGTCGAGGCCGAGTAAGGCTGCTTGCAGTCAGGACCGCCAATCATGACTCGTGGCTGGTCTTTGCTGGCGTGGGTGGCTCTCATCGAGTGGTTCACCCATTCAAAGCCTACTTCGTACACATCGTGTTGCGTTCCGAAGGGCACGGTATCGAGCTCGCTCTTTGCGCGTTGATAGACCACCGAGCGCTCCTCGCGAGAAAAGGGCGCGCCGACGGTATGGGATTCAATGAAATACTGTTGGATTTCAGGGCGCACAGACTCGAGCAGATAGCGTGCGTGTCCGATCACCGGATAATTGCGCAGGATGGTGTGTTCGTGCTGAGTCACGTCGTAGATGCCAAGCAAGAAGATCGGAACAAAAACCACCAGCGACCACAGGATTGGCGGCCAGTATGCCTGGGCAAGCCCGACCGCTATGAACGTGAGAATACCACCGAAGAAAAACAGCTTTCGAACCATGGACGGATACCTCGTTTAGATGCTTGATACCTAAGCCCGCGCAGACGTTGTCGTCAATGCATGAGTGGTTCGCGGGTTGCGTGGAATTCGTCGCGACTGGTATACGGCAGCCGACCAAACCTATTTATGGAGCGAGTGATGCTAAATCGTTGGTTCGTTGTAATTGCCCTTGTCCTCCTGGCCGCCTGTCAGCCGAAAACTGATGCGCCAAAATCCGAATCTCCGGTGACTGCCGCGCAATCTGCAGCCCAGGAAATGCCCAAGAATCAGACCAATTCGGCACCTGCCGTGACAGCCGCACAGACCGCTGGCGCAGCGGTCGAGAAGAAGGAAGTCAATCCTGCCCTGCTGAATCCGGCAGCAGCGACCGAGAAAGCCCCCGAGTCGTTCAAAGTGAATTTTGACACGACGAAAGGTAAATTTGTTGTCGAAGTCACTCGCGCTTGGTCACCCAACGGTGCCGACCGCTTCTACAACCTCGTGAAACTGGGATTCTATGACGACGTCGCATTCTTTCGCGTCCTCGACGGGTTCGTGGCTCAGTTCGGCATTCATGGTGATCCGAGCGTGATGAAGGCATGGCGCGACGCAAAAATATCCGATGACCCGGTCACTCAGTCCAATAAGCGCGCGTCGGTCGTTTTTGCGACAGGCGGCCCCAACACACGCACGACTCAGCTCTTCATCAACTTTGGCAACAACACCAATCTTGATGCCATGGGATTCTCGCCGTTTGGAACGGTCACTGAGGGAATGGAAGTCGTCGATGCTTTGTACAAAGACTACGGCGAAGGTGCTCCTCGCGGTATGGGCCCTGACCAAGGAAGCCTTCAGGAGCGCGGAAACGCCTATCTGAAAGAAAGTTTTCCAAAGCTCGACTACGTCAAGACTGCGACGATCGCGGAGTAAATCATGCAGAGAATCTGGAACTTCGTAGACAACTTGTCGCCCTTCTTCCTGATTCTGCTTGTATGGATTCTTCTGGCGCCTTGGCCGATGGGGCCTGAGCCCCATCTGGTCGAGAAATACCACATGCTGATGGCCGGCCAGCTCTCACGAGCCATCGATATCTTCGATGTGCTCTGGCATGGCTGGCCACTGGTGATTGCGTGTTTGTGGGTTTATCGCTGGTTCGTGCGCCGAAAGGGCAAGACCAACGCTTAGGCCTGACGCTTGTCGTCCGTCTTGGCAGACCGCGCAGGGCGCTCGATGATTCGTCGGCGCCTTTTTTCTTCGATAAAGCTGTAGACGCTGGTGATGAGCAGTGAAACTGTCACGGCGATCATCGCAATCGGCATCCAGATTCCAATCTCTTTCGAGATGACGACCCTTCGAGGGTCGGTCGGATCGTAATACACCAGAATAGAGCGTTTGCCGTCCTTGTCGTCACGTATCAACCCGGCGATCTCTGCGTGGGTATTCGACAAGCGGGTCAACGCATTATCACCGGTGAACTTTGCCTCGTTCACGGTGTACTTGAACTTCACCACCTGGGATGAAGGCCCTTTCTGGTGCTTTTGTTCGTGGAATTCCACGATCTCGGCCCGCGTTGACGTGAAGGCATCCACATCACCACGAAGCGACAGTTCGGCGATTGCCGCCGGCACCGCCAGCACCGCCAACGCGAGACCAACAAGGAGGGCTAGGTAGGGAGCGATCTTGGCCATGTTATTCCTCGTCAGGCAGAATGGTTTCTGTGCCTGGTTCCCATCGGGTCATTTTATCCAAGAGATCCACGATAATCGTATTCAGGTCTCCACGATTTGGAAGACTCGCCATCATTCCATACATCGCGGCCGTGCGGGTTGGGAGGCCTTCTCCCATGCCCATCATCGAGACACCAAACTCGGTCGCCTTTGAGGCGACCGGCCCAGGCAGGACCTTCAGAAAGCCGCGCATCACGGTGTTTTTGATCTTTTCCTTCCGCGCGGCGTCGGCGTCGTAGTCCATACGCGCCTGAACCGTACACTCTGCCAAGTCCTTGAGGAATTCATCGGCAGCTGAGATATGGCCCTGATTGATGGTCAGGTGCAGCGTTGCCGGCGATTGTTGGCGGTCCAAATGCCAGCCGCGCTCAGACATATTGTCGCCAACCTCGTAAATATCGATGTCGTCGCGCGTAGAGGCAACGCACATCACACTCATGTGTGGGCGTCCCAAGATTTGAAGCCCATCGATCGCGTTGACGCCGTCGCGCAATTTGACGGTCGTATCCATGACGCGCGTCGTGATTTCGACATAACCTTCGAAGCCGAGGCGATGCATGATTGCCCACGCCGCCGCAATCGCGCCGCCTGGTCGAGTGCCCGTCATCGTAGGAGACACGTAGATTCCGCCCGGCCAATCGGTGTAGGCAAAATATTGGAATTTTCGCAGTTCTGGCGTTCGGTAGAGCACCAATGAGGCGCCTTTCGCGGCGTAGCCGTACTTGTGCAAATCGGCCGACATCGAGGTCACGCCAGGCACCGAAAAATCGAATGCCGGAATCGAATAGCCAATGGCCCGCACAAACGGAAGCATCAGCCCACCAACGCACGCGTCAACGTGACACAAAATGCCGCGTTTCTGCGCCAGATGAGCGATGTCTTCGATGGGATCGACCACACCCTGAGGGTATTGCGGCGCCGAGCCAACCAACATCACGGTTCGCTTGTTGATCAGTCGTTTCATCGCCTTGAGATCGACTCGAAAGTCTTTGTCGACCGGCGCATGAACGACTTCGATGTCGAAGTAGTGGCCACCTTTTTCGAATGCTGGATGGGCTGAAATCGGGATCACGATTCGTGGTTTACGAATTCCGCGTGCGCGTCCCCATTCGCGGGCCGTATTCATGGCCATCAAAATGCTTTCGGTGCCGCCCGTTGTTAGATTTCCACAGGTGTATTCGTCGCCGCCGAGCAGATTTGTGGCCATGGAAACCACTTCGGTCTCCATGCGCTTCAGGCTTGGGAATGCCGACGGATTCAGCGCGTTCTCCGAGAAAAACGTCGTATAGGCTTCCTTGAGGAAGCTTGAGATCTCGTCTCCACCATGGAAAACGAGACTCCAAACGCGACCGTCTTCCCATTGAACGTCGTCAGACTTAAGATCTCTCATCGTTGAGAGCACATCGGACGATGAACGGCCTTTTCGGGGGAGCTTCTTCATGTCAACCTCTCTGCATTGAAACGTGGTTGTTCTTGCCGACACTGGCCCACGTGTCAATGTTCCGACTCCATCATCGGCTGGAAAAAACATGGCTCGCATCTTTGCTGACCTTCATTCGCACCCCACATTCTACCAATTCAATCGGTTGAGGAATCACCCCTCCGAGGGCGATCCGTCCAAGTTCCACCCGTGGACATCGGTCGAGGAAGACCTGAACGATATGGGGAAGGGCGTGCGCGCACGCGCATACGCGCAGGCCGATGTCGCGAAGTTGCATCGCTCTGGCACTCGTCTGGTTTTTGCGTCGATTTGTCCGATCGAGAAAGGCTTCTTCTGGGGTCATCGTGACGAAGCTGGCGACGATCGTCACACGTTTGGCGTTGAACTCGCACGAATGGTGTCGGGCGCTGCGTTCCTTGAGGGCGGGATCAATCTGCTGAAGGGTGATGGCTTTGCCGCATTGCACTCGATGACCAAGATTCTGTCCAATCGCGGTCCGTTGCGAGTTTTCCTGCAGAAATTCTTCATGCGCTACGACATGAAGCGGATTCTCTACCTGTCTTCGCATGAATACGATTATTGGACTGAGTTCTTAAAAGAGTACGAATTTTACCGGTCAAAACACGGCGTCAAAGTTCAATCGAATTTGGTATGGGCCGAGGACGACGGGGTGATTCGATCCGAAGATTTTGAAGGTTGCTACTGGGTTGCACGAGACCTTGAGGAGCTGCGTGACAAGCTCGAGAACACCGATGACGTCGTTTTTGTCATGACGATCGAGGGTTCTTATGTCTTCACGATCGGGCCGGACGGGCGCCGAGTCAGTGAAAAAGAGATTTTTGAACGCATCGATATTTTGAGGAATTTGGAACACCCGATCGTGTTCGTCACGCTCGCCCACCATTTCGATAACGGTATCTGCGGGCATGCCCACAGCATTCCCGATTCCGCACGTCTTGTGATGGATCAGGATGCGCGATTGCACACCGGGTTCGAGAAGGAAGGCGATCTCGGTCTTCGTGTGACTCGCGCCATGTTGGCGATCGATGAAAACCTGGAAGACACCGGTGAACGACGCATTCTGATCGACTGCAAACACATGAGTGCGCAGACTCGAAGCGAGTATTACTCCGAAATCGTGCGGCCTTATAACGCCGCTCGTCTGCGCAAGAATCAGGCGTATCAGGATCAAAATCCAGCCATCCCCGTATTCTTGTCTCATGCGGCCTATTCAGGCGTGGCGACCCTCGACGAGCTGATCGCGAATGTGGGCAAAGAGGACGATAACTTCCACTCCCCACCGTTCTACGCTTGGAATATCAACGTTTCCGACGACGATGTTCGCATCGTCCACGAAACCGGTGGTGTGATTGGATTGGTTTTCGACTCCAGAGTTTGCGGAGTCGCGCCGAAACAAACCATTCCTGGCGAGTTTTGGCCGGACCTGGTGATGCGCCACATCTTCGCGATGGTGGACGTCGTGATGTTGGATCAACGTTATTCTGACGAAGAAAAACGCAAAGTCTGGGACTGCGTCGCTCTGGGGACGGACTACGACGGTCTGATCGACCCTTTGACACGCTATCCTACCGCGATGTCCCTCCCGCGATTTGCCGACGATCTACGGGCCTTCCTGACTCGATACCGCCATACTCGTTTCATCGAGAATATCGGCGTCGAGAAGCTCGTTGATAAGATTTGTTTCAGCAACATCGAGGCGTTCACGCATCGAAACATGCCGAGTTGCTCACGCTAACAGATGCGTCGATGGCAGTCCGAGCCAGGCGGCTCGTATTCGAACGTGGTATGGCTCACCTGCCACTCGGACTGCAGCTTGGTTCGAAGCTGCCCCGTCAGCGCCTGCGCCTCTTGAAGCGAAAAGTCTCTTTTGAGAACGACATGTGCTTCAATGGCCACGTTTTTTTCGTCAATCTCCCAGACATGTAGATGGTGGATTTCCTCGACCTCCTCAAATTCTGCGAAGGTCGCGAGGATTCCGTCGAGGTCCATGCGTCGCGGAACATGATTCATCAAAATAGATGCGGCATGTTTGAGCATCGGAACCGACATCACCAAGATGTAAGCGGCGATCATCAGACAAAGCGCGGGGTCGATCCATAGCCAGCCCGTCATTTTCACGACGAATGCACCCAGGATGACGGCGATCGACGCCGCGGCATCGGTAAGGTTGTGGATGAATGCCGCACGGATATTGAGGTTGCCCTTAGACATCCCCCAGAGCAGCAACACCGTGCCGACGTCGATGACGGTGGCGACCGACGCAGCGATGATGACCCAGGTCGTCTGGATCGGTTGCGGATCCAGCAGGCGTTCGATGCCTTCGACGGTCATGAACACGGCCATCACGAGCAAGACCGTCAGATTGATGACTGCGCCGACCAATTCTGCTCTGCGATAGCCGAACGTAAAGCGGTCATCAGCTTGGCGTTTCGAGATTCGGCGCGCGACCCAGGCCACGATCAAAGCCCCAACATCTCCCAGATTATGGACGGCGTCGGCAATCAATGCGAGAGAGCCCGAGAACACGCCAACCACGGCCTCAACGACGGTCAAGAGTAGGTTTAACACCACGCTGAAGAGCAGCCGGTTGTCGCTCATGCCCGACGTATCGTGGCTGTGCCCGTGGTGCTCGTGTCCGTCAGAATCGTCATGATCGTCGTGTCCGTCATGATCGTCGTGATTGTGCTCGTCACGATCGTCGTGATCGTGTTCGTCGCTATGCTGGTCGTTGTTTTCAATCATGAGTCAGGAATGCATCTCGAAGAAGAATCGGTTACCACTACTTACGGCATCATAGAGAATTCACACCCTGGTGGCATCTGTGCCACCGAAAAAGGAGGATTGATGCGGTATGCGCTGATTTTATTGGTTCTGGTCGCGTTTGGCTGCAATGGACAAGTCCCTCCGGGGAGTTCCAAAACGAGTACGCAAGCGCTGGAGGACTCCGAAACCGGCGAGAGTGCTGTCGAAGACCGACTTGCGTCGTTGGTCGCGCGTCCTGTCCCGCCTCTTGGCTCAAAAAGTCAGCTCCAGGATGAGGACTACCGCAGCGTGCTGACCCCGCAGGAGTTCCATATTCTAAGAGATAAGGGCACGGAGCGGGCTTTCTCGGGCGAATACAACGCTTCTAAAGCGCACGGTGTATTTCATTGCCGTGCCTGCAACGCGCCTCTTTTTGAGTCCTCGACGAAATTTGATTCTCGAACCGGTTGGCCGAGTTTCTACGACGCCGTCGAGGGCCGCGTGTCGACCCAAGATGACACGAGCATGGGAATGACGCGTAAGGAGGTCGTGTGCGCACATTGTGGCGGCCATCTGGGCCACGTTTTTGAAGATGGGCCTGAGCCGACCGGGCTTCGTTATTGTGTGAATTCGCTCAGTATCGTCTTGGAACAAGAATGAAAAAAGTCGCGTTTCTGATGCTTCTGTTCGCAGGTTGCGGTGACGTGGGCGTCAACGGCGATCTGGTCGGCGGCTCGTGTCGAGATAACCGAGATTGCGAGGAAGACTGCCTGTCCGGAAAAGACTATCCGGGCGGGATGTGTTCGGTGGCGTGCCGGGACAGTCGCGACTGCCCCAATGACACCGTCTGCTCCAACAAAGATGGCGGAGTCTGTATGCTCTTATGCCGCTACGATGATGATTGTCGTCGGGACTATGACTGCAAGAGCAAGGGGCTCAAGGGCGAGCCCGGCGAGGCCTCGATATGTGTTGGGCGTTAGCTCAGGTACCGAACAAAGGTGATCAACGCGTCGCCATCGCGGTAGAAGTCTTTGATGTGGTTTAGTTCCTCGAATCCCAGCCGGTGATAGAACGCTTGTGTGTCGTCGTAGCCTTCCGACGAAGACGTCTCGATTCTCACGATCTTGCCTTGCTGTTCACGAACGGCTCGCTCCATTTCCGCATACAAGAGTCGTCCAATCCCGTGCCCCTGCATCTGTGCGTCCACAACGATCCAGTACAGGTCGAAGGTGTGGTCAGTCATCGGCGTGCGGCCGAAACACACGTAGCCGACCGCCTTTTTGTCGCGGGCGACAAGCGTCTGATACGTAGTCTCTACGTCACTTACGGACTCATCGAGGAGTTCTCGCGCTACCGCGACCTCATCCGGCAGGAAGTTCTTCGTACGATCCAGGATGTCCTGCAGGTTTTCGAGGTCTTCAGGACGGGCCAAGCTCACCGTGATCATGTGTGCACCTCGAGATCCTGCGCCACGGTCGCCCACGTCGCGTCCTCAACGATGCCCAGGTAGAGCTCGTCGAGACTCAAGCCCATCGACTTGGTGGCCACCACAAATCCGGCCTCGGGATGGATGTCCGGATTTGGATTCACGTCGATCACGTAGGGTTTTCCGTCGCGACCCAAGCGCATGTCCACTCGGCCGTAAGAATTGGCCCCGATCGCTCGGAGTGCAGCTCTTGCTTGTGAAGTGACTTCGTCGAAGAGGGCGGTGTTTTCTTTGCGTGCAACCGGTCTGGAAAATGCCGAGGCTTCGGGCGATTCGGGCAGCCACTTGCATGCGTAGGTCACGATCGGCGCAAGTTCCGAAGAAAACGACGAGAAGTCGATTTCGGTCACCGCGGCATAGCGGCCCAGCGACTGAGGGCCGACCGCGACGTTGAACTCACGTCCTTCCAAATAGGTTTCGACAAGGTAGGGGCCAGGAACGTGATCCATCAGCCAGAGCAGTCTGGCGCGCAATTCCTGTGTGGAGTGCACGATACTTCCCTGATCGATTCCCACCGACCCGTCGTAGAGCGCGGGTTTCACGAAAAGCGGAAACTCCAGTCTTGAGAGCTTCTCGGAGTCGAACTCCCAGTCGCCGAAAACGGCAGCTTTGGGAACTCGGACATGAGCCAGCGACAAGACGTCACGCGTATGGTGTTTGGCGTGGGCGAGATTCAGCGCGCGCGAAGAATTTCCCGTGAACGGGATTTTTCGGGCTTCCAACCAAGCGGGAAACTCGGCCTCTCGCGCTGGATCGCCGCCCAAAGACTCGACCAGATTGAATACGATGCCGCTGGGGCGAAACTCTGAAATCGCATCGTCGAGTCCGACAAGTTCGACCTGGCGGCCTTGTCGTTCAAGAGATTCGGCAATAATTGCCGCGACCTCCGCGCTTTCTTGACCCGCTTCCGCGCCATGCGTATCGGCGGCACTGCCGCCCTGAAGGAAGTCACAGTTATAAACAACACAAACAGATTCGTTACCGGGAGGTTCTTTTTGCATGGATGTAAGTCGGCTCGGTGGAGATACATGTGAAATGACCTTCCGCCACACTCCCCCGTGGGATCACTTTGGCTAGGAATCGACAATATTCCTAGCGGTTTTCGGCGGGCCGTCAACGACATTCGAACGCATTCTTTTACGAGGATGGTAAACCAAGATGGTTGTCTGGGAAACCCCTTTAAAAACAAGCTGTAACGTGGTGTTCTGGTCGGGCGAATTTCCTCTCCGATTTGTCAACCAATCCGAGATTAGGACCGGGACCGTGAGCGACGCCCCGATCGTGTTGCCGCACTAAGACGGCTTGGGCAGTAGGGCGGGGCGCCATGAGGCCCTAAAGTGCCCGTCTGCCGCCGAAAAATACGCTTCGGCCTTAAAGATTGAGGGAGGTTGACCACGGGGTAGCCAAGTGTTAAACATCTCTCGTCTCTTCAGATTTAGTCCTTAACCGCTGAAATTGAAGAGTGTTAATCTCGAGGATGAGCGAATACTCGTGGTCCGATGCGGATGGTTTTTAGGTAAACCGGACGGACTTTGTGGTTAGAAAGGCGAGCATCCTCAGTTTATAGCGTAATCGTGGCGTGTTGCCACGTGCGTATGCGGATTTGGCCGCATGGATAGTAGTTCCGGAGACGGAACCAGGCAGGAAGCTACCGGCTTATCCGGTGGCACTGAGCGGGCAGACCCGCGTGGAGAGTTATCATGAAGAAATTGTTTGTTGGCAGCTTGGCTTGGGGAACAACCGACGATTCGCTTCGCGAAGCGTTTGAATCATTTGGCGCCGTATCGGATGCTAAAGTGATCACGGATCGTGAAACGGGTCGCTCACGCGGATTCGGTTTCGTGACGTTTGAACAGCCAGAAGATGCTGATGCAGCGATCGAAGCGATGAATGGTGCTGAGCTTGATGGACGGAATATCGCCGTCAATGAAGCACAGGATCGTCGTCGTGAAGGCGGCGGCGGCGGCGGTCGTCCTCCGGGCGGCGGCGGTGGTCGTGGCGGCGCTGGTGGCGGTCGTCCTCCAGGCGGCGGCGGCGGTGGTCGTGGTGGCGCTGGCGGCGGTGGCGGCGGTCGCGATCGCTGGTAGTCGTACCCCCGGTACGTTACATGGAGCCCGCTTTTGCGGGCTTTTTTTTGTTCTTGTGATTTAAGATTGAACCCCACGGCGGCCATCGTTAGCCTGTCACATCAATTTTGATTCATGAATCGGATACGCTACTTGGGTGAAGCATGAAAGTCGCATTGGTTACGGGCGCAAATCGAGGCATCGGGCTAGAGGTTTGTCGCCAACTCTCCGACCTTGGTTATCACGTGATCCTCACCGCACGGAACGCGGAAGCAGGGCAGGCTGCCGCCGCCCGCCTGCGAGTCGAATATCGCCCCCTCGATGTGAGTGATCCCGAGTCGATTGCCAGTCTTGTTGAAAAGGTTCGTGAGCGTCACGGCAAATTGGATGTGTTGGTGAACAACGCTGGCGTCTCGCTTAAGGGCTTTGACTACAAAGTGGTCAAAGACACCTTGGCCGTTAATTATTTCGGCGCGCAGGCAGTCACCGACGCCTTTCTTCCGCTCATGAACGATCGAGGGCGAGTCGTGATGGTGTCCAGCGCGATGGGGGAGCTGGCATGTCTGGGACTCGAGCTTTCCGAGCGCTTCGCCAGTGATTCGCTCACCAGGCAAGAATTGAACGCCCTTATGAACAAGTTCGTCGAAGACGTGGCGTTTGAACACCATCTCCAAAAAGGTTGGCCCAGCTCGGCATATCGCGTCTCGAAGGTCGGTCTGAATGCCCTGGTTCGGGTACTCGACCGAGAACTGAAAGAAGATCCTCGAGACCTCCGTATCAACGCCGTCGATCCCGGCTGGGTGCGCACAGAAATGGGCGGCACTTCCGCGCCAAAAGAGCCTTTTGAGGGCGCCGACTCCATCGTCTGGCTTGCCAAGAAAGATGACGAAAACTCACCGAAAGGTGCCTTCTTTCGCGAAAGGCAGTCAACAAAGTGGTGAAAGTGCGCGGATTTATGCGTCGTGTATGGCAATGTCGTGCAATGTACCTTTGCGTGTTGACCGCCCCCACATCTGCATAGATTGTGGCAGCGTGTTCACCACTAACAAGGAAGGTATGTCATGGGTTTTGCTTCAGAATTTAAAGAATTTGCGGTCAAGGGTAGCGTTGTCGATTTGGCCGTCGGTGTCATCATCGGTGGAGCCTTCGGCACGATCGTTACGTCGTTCACCAAAGACCTCTTAATGCCACTCGTGGGCATGGCGATTGGGGATATCAACTTCTCGAACATGTTCGTCGTGCTCAAGGAGATCCCTGCCGATTACCCAGGGGCGATGACCTACGCCGACCTGACCGCCGCCGGCATCCCACTTTTTGCGTACGGTAATTTCATCACCGTCACGATCAATTTTGCGATTCTAGCATTCATGATTTTCATGATGGTCAAGCAGATCAACCGCCTCAAAAAGGCCGAGCCGGCACCCGCACCGGCACCTGCAGTTGTGCCTGAAGATGTGGTCTTGCTTCGTGAGATCCGCGACGCGCTCAAAAAGTAAGTTCGCTCGAATCAGCCTCGCTCGATTTGATTCGGCTCGCTTCTTTTTCGGAAGCGCGCCGAAATTTTTTCAAGCTCCTCAGAACAAAAGCCTCCGCTCTTGGATGCCCCACCTCAAATGAGCGTGAAATCATGACAACGTTACGCGACCAGACTCAGGCGCAGTTCGCCAAGCTAGAGCAATCGAACCCCACCTATGCGACTTTGGTGGAATCCGTTTTGGCTAAGGCTCGCGATTTTGGAGACGGCAAAGATGCGATTGGAGTCGGGCAGTCGGCGCCAAGCTTTGTCTTGCCCAACGCCGAGGGCGAATCGGTGGAGTTGGCCGCGTTACTCGCCAACGGACCCGTGGTGATTTCGTTCTATCGCGGCTCGTGGTGCCCCTACTGCAACCTTCAGCTGCGTGCGATGCAGGACAGATTGCCCGAGATTAGGAAGCTTGGCGCACAGTTTGTTGCGGTGAGCCCAGAGACGCCCGACGAATCCCTGTCGTTGGTCGAAAAGGCGGAGCTCAAGTTCTTAGTCCTTTCGGACAAGAACGCTTGGGTCGCCGAAAAGTACGGAGTCGCCTGGAAGGTCCCGGAAGTTATTTTGGAACACATGCGAATTCGCGGTCTTGATCTGGCCAAGATCAACGATGGCAACGACTCGGTGTTGCCGATCCCTGCGACTTTTGTCATTTCGCCTGATGGCATTGTGAAATGGCGGTTCGTCAACGTTGACTATCGCGCGCGTGCCGAGCCTGACGACATCATCGCCGCACTTCATGACTTGAAGCGAGGGCCCGCCTAAGCGTCAATCTTGCGGGCTTCGATCTCAGTTCGCTTCTTTTTGGGGAGCGAGCCGAAAATGATCTTGTAGCTTTCGTCGATCATCGAATGAACAAGGTCGGTACTGAGGGTCCCGTCTAGAATCACTGTGTTCCAGTGCTTTTTGTTCATATGGTACCCAGGAATGATCGCCGGATATTCTGCTCGCAGATCGATCGCGCGTTCTGGATCGCATTTCACATTAAATTGGGACGGAAATGAATCGAGTGAGAGGAGCAGGTAAATCTTGCCGCCAATTCGAAAGGTCAGCACGTCCGGCCCAAAGGGTTGGTCTTCGGTGCTTTCGTGTTTGAGAAGGCAGTACTCGCGTACCAATTCTGCGTCCATGTATGGCTCTTAGGTGAGAGGGCGGGCCCTAAGGTATTTCGCCCATTCCGTGAGTTGCGGGGCAAAAGGGGAAGTTTGGGGGAAGAGCAATCTGAATGAATCGCTCAGCATGCTCATGTCGGGGAAGACCTCCACGAGTGTTCCATCATTCAAGTCGTTGGCTACGATGTAGCGCGGCAGCACGCCGCAGCCGCGGCCCGCGAGGCACATCTGTCGCATTGCGTCTCCCATGCCGCAAAGCCTCACGTCTTTGAAATTCCAGGATGCTCCCGCCGCACTCGATAGGTAGCGGGTCAGGGGAAGCGTTTCGTCCACGTCCAGTAGAACGTGGTGTACGCTGTCTGTCGCGTGATCAAACGGGGTCGCTGCGATAAGTGAGGGCGCCGCGACAAAGGCGTATTCTTCTTGGTGAAGGAACTCCACTCGCCAATCCTGCCGAGCGACCGCTGCGCTTGTGATTACCGCATGCAGCAGGCCTTTTTCGAGTCGATGGAGGATGTCGGGGCCGGCGCCAAAATAGACGTCGAAAGTCAGGTCTGGGCGTTTGATTTCCCAAGCCACAACAGCCGGAACCACCCAAGAATTCCCCAGTTCAAACCGAGTTCCCAAAGTCAGGCGAATATCGGGCCGGGCCTCTGGAGCCACCGAAACCACACAATTGGCTGCGTGTTGAAGGGTCAGTTGCGCCTCTGGAAGCAGACGATGCCCCTCGGCCGACAGTTCCACGCGCCTGGTGGTCCTTTGAAAAAGTGCCACTCCCAGCTGCCCTTCGAGTTGTTGAATTCGTTGCCCGAAGGCGGCCGGGGTCAGGCGCACTTCTTCGGCTGCTCGTCGAAAATTCAAATGCCGTGCGGCAGAGACAAAACAACGCAGGTTTTCGATCGAGGGCAGTTCCATTTATGGATAATACCATGCAGTGAGGGCGGCGCGGGCCGAGAACACGGGCAGAACTTGATGGTCTAGAATTTCGCTCAGAAATACGACCAGTCGATCGCCCATGGGTTCGATTTCTTCGACGGTTCCGTTCGAGAAGAACACCCGGAGTTGCCCGCCATGTGCAGGTTGCCAATCGACATTTGGATAATAAATGGCGGTCAAGACGCGCGACATCTGTCCATGAAATGCGTCACGGTGTCGGTCATATTGCGCGCCATCGCCGGGGTACATCGCGATTTGAGTGTCGAAGCGCTTAACGCCCATCCAACAATACTCATTGGCGGCCTGTCGGACTTGCTCGAACAGAACCGAGATGCGCGTAAAGCGATCTTCGGTGTCGGCATCTACCCAGGCGATAAGGTCTTGGCGAACGCTCTCGTCCTGCCGGTGGGAGCCCATCCGGCCGACACCTGCATTTCGAAGCGCGCCCTCACGAGCGAGTTCAACGATTTGTTGGAATGTGTCCGAGGCCACGGATTTACCGAGCACGCCATCAAATACCAAGGCGCCTCCGTCTCCGAGGACCTGAACCATTTCGTCGTCCCAAGGACACCAATCACCGTGCATGCTTCTCATGAGGCCTCCAGCGGCTTGAAATCGTTCGCGATTGCACTCTGCGCCAATCCCAGAGCATTTCAAAGGCAAATCACTTGCGAGAATGGCGCTCCTCGTGGACACTCCGCCCATCTGAGCTGAAAAGGTGAACCATGAAAAACACACGTGTGGTCGACATTCTCCAAGGAAAACTTGCTCCCGGTAGTGAGGTTCTTGTTCAAGGCTGGGTTCGGACTCGCCGGGACTCAAAAGCGGGCGTTTCGTTTGTAAACGTTTCGGACGGGTCCAGTTTCGACGGCGTCCAGGTTGTGGCGGACGACAAGCTTGAGAATTACGCCTCGGAAGTGTTGAAGCTGTCGACTGGGTGCGCGGTAAGCGTCGTGGGCGTGATCGTCGAGTCTCCTGCACAAGGTCAGGCGCTTGAGGTCCAGCCCACAAGCATCGAAGTGGTGGGTTGGGTCGCGGAACCTGAGTCGTACCCGATGCAACCTAAACGTCACAGCATGGAGCATTTGCGTGAAAACGCGCATTTGCGTCCCCGCACGAACCTGATTGGTGCCGTCGCGCGTGTGCGCAACTGTCTGGCCCAGGCGACGCATCGCTTTTTTTCCGAGAACGGTTTTGTTTGGGTTCATACTCCGATCATTACGGCCAATGATGCTGAGGGAGCAGGGGAGATGTTCCGTGTGTCGACCCTCGACAGCGCGAATCCTCCACGAACCGACGATGGGAAGGTCGACTTTTCGCAGGACTTTTTTGGTCGCGAAGCCCATTTGACGGTGTCTGGACAGTTGAATGTCGAGACTTACTGCATGGCGCTTAGCCGTGTGTACACGTTCGGTCCGACTTTTCGCGCCGAGAACTCGAACACGCGTCGCCACCTCGCCGAATTCTGGATGATTGAGCCTGAGTTGGCCTTCGCTGACCTGGCTGCGGATGCCGATCTTGCGGAAGCGTTCCTGAAGTACATCTGCAAAGCCGCGCTTGAAGAGCGTGCAGATGACATGGCGTTTTTTGATAAGTTCATCGAGAAAGGCACGATCGCGAAGGTTCAGAAGTTGGTGGACAGCGATTTTGCGCGACTCGACTACACCGACGCCATCACCGAATTGCAGAAATCCAATCAGAAGTTCGAGTACGCGCCGGAGTGGGGCATCGACCTGCAGTCGGAACACGAGAAGTACCTCACAGACAAAGTGGTCGGCGGTCCTTTGGCCGTCATCAACTACCCGAAAGACATCAAAGCATTTTACATGCGCCTCAACGATGACGGGAAGACCGTCGCGGCCATGGATATTCTGGCGCCGGGCATTGGTGAAATCATCGGAGGCTCGCAGCGTGAGGAGCGGCTGGAGGTGCTGGATTCGCGCATCACCGAAATGGGCCTCAATCCCGAGGATTACTGGTGGTACCGAGATTTGCGTAAATATGGAACGACTCCACACGCTGGATTCGGCCTCGGCTTTGAGCGTGCGGTCCAGTACGTGACGGGCGTCGAAAACATTCGCGACGTGATTCCGTTCCCCCGAGCTCCACGCCACGCAGACTTTTAGTCAAACGAAGTTGAAATTCATTATCAATTAGGTTAGAGAGTGGGAGTCGCGAGGTGAATTATGGCGGCTCTCACAAAATCTGATCTTCGAGCACTCGATCCCGGCGAAGGCGCACATGTTGTGTCGCTGGACTCGACTGCCCCCCAACAGATCGTTCGGCGCTTAATGGTGCTGGGGTTTGTCCCCGGGACTTACGTTTCTGTGGTGAGGCGCGCTCCCCTTGGCGACCCTATCGAGTTTGAGTTGCGCGGCGGGCGAATCAGCCTGCGCGCCTCAGAGGCACGTCTTATTTTCATTTCCTAAAGGCGCGACATGCATCACGTCGCTGCAACTGGGCGAATCGCCCTGGTGGGGAGTCCGAATTCGGGCAAAACCACGCTCTTCAATGCCCTCACGGGTCTAAGTCAAAAAGTTGCCAACTACGCTGGCGTCACCGTGGAGCAAGTCCAAGGTGAGGTTGAGGTCGACGGACGAGTCATCACGCTGATTGACTTGCCTGGCACGTATTCGCTTGAAGCGCTGAGTCCTGACGAAGAGGTGGTCTCTAAAGTCCTAGAAGGCACGATGGCGTCGTGCGCCGCGCCAGACGGCATTGTTGTCGTTGCTGACGCCACAACGCTTGAGCGCTCTCTCCAACTCGTCGGCGACATCCTGCGACTTGGACGTCCAACCGTGCTCATCTTGACGATGATCGATGAACTCAAGGCCCGTCATGGCGGCCTGAAGCTTGGCGCGCTCAAGCGTTCGTTGGGAATTCCCGTGCTCGGTGTGGTTGGCAATCGTGGCGTGGGCATCGACGACGTGCGGGCGTTGCTCGCAAAGTCAGACGATTGGAAGCCCTCGAAGGTCGAAATCCCTGAGTCTCCAGAAGAGCGATTTGCGTGGGCGGACGAGATATTCGCCCGATGTGTCACGGCTCCTCGTCGCGACGCGACCCTTACAGATCGCATCGATGCGGTGTTGCTGCATCCGGTTTTGGGCATCGCGATATTCGCGTTCCTGATGTTCCTTTTCTTTCAGGTCGTTTTTGCAGTTGCGGCTCCGCTTCAGGAGCTATTCGAATCAGGCGTTGGTCTCTTGGGGGCAATGGTAGGCGAACTCTTGCCTGAGGGCCTTTTTCGCGCCCTGATTGTCGATGGAATTATCGGTGGCGTCGGCGGCGTGGTCGTCTTTGTCCCTCAAATTGCGTTGCTATTGTTGATGATCGCGGTCTTGGAAGGCAGCGGCTACATGGCCAGGGCAGCATTCGTTATCGACCGGGTGATGGGCTGGGCGGGATTGGAAGGGCGCTGTTTTATCGCGCTCCTGTCCTCATACGCATGCGCGATTCCAGGAATTATGGCGACACGTGGAGTTCCGGATCCCCGAAGCCGCTTAGCGACGATTTTGGTCGCACCCTTCATGACCTGTTCCGCTCGCCTTCCTGTATATGGTCTGTTGATCGGTGCGTTCATTCCCAAAGAGACGTTCTTTGGCATCTTCAATTTGCAGGGTGTGGTTCTTTTTGGGCTCTATCTTCTGGGTTCTGTCAGCGCATTGTTGGCCGCCGCCATCCTGAAACGTGGGATTTTGCGCGGGGCTACGTACCCGTTCTACATGGAATTGCCACCTTATCGGATGCCGACCGTGCAAGTGATTTGGCATCGCTTATCGCGCGGCGTTTGGGCGTTTCTGCGCAAAGCGGGCACCGTGATTCTGGCGGCCAGTGTGATCTTGTGGGTGACGTTGAACCTGCCACGCGTTGAGCTTCCTAGTGACTTTTCGGGCGGTGAAGTTGCGGCTCAGACCTATCAGCTTGAGCACTCGTATGCGGCTGCAGTGGGGCACGCGATGGAGCCTGTATTGTCCCCGTTGGGATTTGATTGGCGAATCGGTGTGGGGCTGGTGGCAAGCCTTGCGGCACGCGAGGTTATCGTTTCGACGATGGCGCAAATCTACGGGTTCGGAGGGGACGAGGGCGACATGGATGGACTCGCCGCGCAGCTAAGAAAGGCGAAGGATGGAGAGGGGAATCTCGTCTACACTCTTCCGACGGTCTTGGCGTTGTTGGTGTTTTTTGTCTATGCGCTTCAGTGCGTGTCGACGTTGGCCGTCATGCGGCGTGAGACGGGCTCATGGCGTTGGCCAGCGCTGGCGTTCTCGTACATGCTCGCCATTGCTTACGTGATGGCTTTCGCGACTCGCTGGAGCGCCATCGCTCTAGGTTGGGGCTAGGCTGTTACCAAGAGTACGTGGCAACCGCGCCGTTGGGGGTGGGAAGGATGGCGAACTGATCGTCGTCCAGCAATGACCAGGTCACGAGTCCACTTCCTCCAACCACCAAAAGACCACCGATCGCGTAAAACGCGATGGCCGCGCTTTGATCCCCTTCGATTGAGCTTTTGAGTCGGTTGTAGGTTGCTGTATCGCCGGCTCGTGCTGCGGATTCGTACGAGTCGATCGTTTCAGTCAATGATGCGTCGATGACCGTTCCGACCACAAGACTTGTGACGCCCGCGCCGATGCTGCCGACTCCGGTCCAGAACCGCCAATCTCTTCTGTCCAGCCAATTGCTTGGCGCAGCAGGTCCGACAGCGACCTCTTGCCTCTTAGCCAGCGCGAGACCATTGGTGATTTCGGCAGCGCCTCGGTATTGGCGAAGCGCGGCCATTCGCGCGCGGTTTTGAGTGGAATCTGGCTCCCCAAGCCCCGTGGAATCGGCCAACTCTGCGACCGCCAGCGACTGATCCATTCGGCCCATTTTACCGTGGGCTGTCGAGATGTTGTACAAGAAGATCGGGTCTGGATAGAGCGCGTATCCCTTCTGAAACTCCTCAATGGCCTCGTCGTATTTCTGTTCGAAATAAAGCGCAGCGCCTTTTTCAAAATACTCTTGAATCTGCTCTACGTCGGCGCTTGCATCCTGAGCCCAAACCGGGGTCGAGCTAAGAACGCCCGCAAGGAACATCAAAGAAACCAAGCGATTCATGGTAGCGTCGTCAGATTAGGTTTGCGGAGTTTCGTCGACGTTGATTTGGGGCGAGTCCGCACTGGCTTTTTCTCGACCAGCGTCTTTGGTTCGACCTTAATTTCTTCCACCGGTTCTTCAGGAGCGACCTCAGGCGCTTCCACGAAGGCCACAGGTGGTTCGGGTTCAGGCAGAGCCGCGATCGCGGGTTCGATTTTTGACACGGCCGGCTCAGGGGTGGCTTCTGCGACCGGCTCGTTGGTTTCGAACATGCGACCGACAAGGAGATAACTTATCGAAAAGAGCAGCAACACGATCACGATGCCGACCGCGATGCGTTTGTTGTTGTTTGGCGCAACGATGAGCTCGAAATCATCGTCCATCTCTTCAAGCTCGAAAGCCAGATAGGGGGCAGACTTCCATTCCTCAAGATCGGCCATGATGGCGCTGGCGCTGGCGTAGCGATCTGAGACGTCTTTTTCGATCATACGATTGACGATATTGCGCAGGGCAGAATCGACTTCAAGTTCGTCAGGAAGCCGAATTGGGACTTCGTTGATATGCCTAGCGAGCGTGTTCATCGTCGACTTGGCCATGACGGCTTTTTCGCCTACGAGCAACTCGTAAAATACCAACCCCAAGCTGTAGATATCGGTCGATGGGGCAAGGCGATGGCCACGGATTTGCTCGGGTGACATGTAACGAGGCGTGCCGATCAGCACTTCATCGTCGGTCAGGTCTGGGTTGTCGGCATTGAACACAGGATCGTCGATCGATTTAGCGAGTCCGAAATCGAGAACCTTCACCTGATCGCGTCGCCCCATATGGCTGTAGAGCATGATATTTGGCGGCTTAACGTCGCGATGCAGGACGCCGCGTGCGTGTGCTTCTTCGAGGCTTGAAAGCACCTGTAACACAATATTAACGGCCCGTTCTGGGGTCACCGCACCTTCTTCTGACACGACCTCCGAGAGTGCATCTCCACTGATGAACTCCAGAACCATGTAGAGCAGGCCATCGGGAGTCTGGCCATATTCGTACATCAACACGGTGTGTGGATCGCGAAGTTGCGAGACAAGTTGCGCCTCGCGTTCAAATCGCTTCGAGACGATCTCGAGTCGACGTTCCTCTGCGCTTAGATCATCGTTGAATCCGACGCGCGTTGCGGGCCGAAGGACCTTGATCGCCACCGGACGCCCGAGATCGTTTTGCATGGCCTTGTAGACGCAACCAAACCCGCCGCGGTTAAGGACTGATTCGATGGTGAATCGTCCAACAAACACGTCTCCAGCGACTGGAAAGTGTGACGGAGTCACCACTTGTTTTTCCGCTACATCGACCATTACCAACGGGCAATCCTTGGGCGATTTATGGATGAGGGATCTTCTAATAGATAATTAGCCCTTACTATACCTGTGTCCGGGCGAAACTCAAGCTAGCCCAGTGTGGCTTGCCAATGCAGGAGTTCATCCCCGGTCATCCAGCTAGAATGAAGGCGGAGAAAGGTCGGCAGGGCGTTCCCGGCGCCGATGGTGGGCCACTCGGGTGGCGGAGCCAGCCACACTCCATTTTTAATCATGTGACTACGGTCGCTCGAAAAGTGCAGTAGATAGTCGTCGGCAGCCACTACATTGAATTTTGCTTCAAGTGCTTCCGGAGAATTCGAAAACGAGTGGGATAACCAAGAATGAAGGGGCGTCGCCAGGTCACCGTCGTGGTCAAAGTCGATGATTTGCCCATCAACTCCTAAGTAAACCACATGGTAATCCCAAATCAGCCCGCTGGGCTGAAGGCGTTGGTTCTCGAAGTAGACGGCCCCTTTTTCATTGCTCACAAATACAGCCCACCCATTCCGACGGGCGTCGCATAGGTGCCAGATATTCTCTTCACAGAAGAACGGGTGATACTTCATCGATGTTTCCAGCAGGAATCAGTGAACTCCTTCACGTTCGAATTTCGTCACGGCGGTGTCCACCACGTTTTCATGTTCGACGAAGAGCAAGACGACCTTGTCGTCGTTCGTCGGGTGGGCCGCTTGATTGGCCCTCAATGATTTGTCGGTCGCCTTGGTGGATTGGAAGTTCATGGCCTCCATGTCGAATTCTTCGGAGTCCACGCCAGCGGCTGTGATGGCCGTCCTTCCGGCCTTTCTAGTGACACGACGCGTTCCCCAAGCGCCGCCTCCCGAACAGCCTATTCCATGCAACCCGATGCCGCCGGACCCAAATAGACCGTCGTCGGTGGTCAATTCGTCATCAAGGAACCCGCATCCTTGCGTTCCGAGCGAAAACAGACCGACGGCCAGACAAAGGAGAAATCGCATGAAAGCCTCAACAGTGGGGGTGTTGAGTACGACATCGCGGGTCCAATAATGTTCCATTCCTTCCAACCGTTGCGCCAAGCGGGTCATGGGTGTAGCTTCCGCCAGTCTTTTTTTGCGTGAGATCGCCATGAGCTTGCTGGCCGCTATTCCATATGACCTCTTCATGTTCGGCCCCTGGGAAATCGTGGGTCCTCTCAAGATCCAATCCTTTGGTTTGCTGGTTGCGACAGGACTTCTACTGGCGTTCACCATGGCGTCACGACGAGGCGAGCGCGAATTCGCTCTTTCGGGCGAGGAATTCCAGAATTTTGGAATGTACCTGGTGGTGATTGGCTGGATCTTTTCGCACGTGTTCAACGTCTTGTTTTATGAGCCCGAGAAAGTCCTCGAAGACCCGCTGATCCTGTTCAAGGTTTGGGGTTCGATTTCGAGCTATGGCGGGTTTATCGGTGGAATCATGGCGGCCTTCATCTACAAATGGCGTCATCCTGAACGGAATTTCGCCGAGATGGTCGACCTTGCGGCCTACGCCTTGACGTTCGCATGGATGTTCGGTCGTTTCGGCTGCGCTTCGGTTCACGACCATCCAGGTTCGGTCACGGATTTCTTTTTGGGTGTCCAGTGGACCGACGGCACGATTCGCCACGACCTGGGTCTCTACGAAGCGATTTGGTGGATTTTCATTGTCGTAGCGGTGCTGATTGCGGATCGAAAACCCAAGCCCGTGGGATTCTTTCCCGCCCTCATCGCGACGATGTACGCACCTGCACGGTTCTTCTTGGACTTTTTGCGGGTGCCGCCAGAGGCTGGCGGGGACGCGAGATATTTTGATTTGACGCCAGCACAGTACTTGTCGGTCGTTCTCCTTGGAGTCGGCATCTATTTTTGGGTCAAAATCAAAGATGCCCCGCCGGCAGTCTGGCGTGAGTACAAACCCGATTCGGCCCCAACCGATTCGAAGTAGTTTTTCCAAGTTCATGCCACGCGGCTCCATTGGGCCGCTTACCTTAGAAGGTTGAATACGATGTCGAAGAAGGTTCGTAAGGCTGTAATTCCTGTGGCAGGTCTTGGTACACGACTGTTGCCAGTCACCAAGTCAGTGCCAAAAGAGCTCTTGCCCATCGTTGATGTGCCTGCCATTCAGGTGATCGTCGAGGAGTGCATTGCGTCGGGAATCGAGGAAGTGATTTTCATCACAAGTCGTGGCAAAGGGCAGGTCGAAGACCATTTTGACTACAGCTATGAGCTTGAATGTCATCTTGCGGAACGCGGCAAGACCCACGAGTTGGAGACGGTCCGAAATATCGGAGGAATGATTCGCACGGTCGCCGTGCGTCAGAAGAAACCTCTCGGACTTGGGCACGCTATTCTGTGTGCCAAGGACGTCGTCGGCGACGAGCCATTCTTGGTGCTGCTTCCCGACGACATCATTTCGGCAGAGCCACCCTGCGCTCGGCAGATGTTGGACGTGTACGAGCAGTACGGTGAGGGCGTCGTAGCCGTCATGGAAGTTCCGAACGACGAGACAGATCGCTACGGCATCGTTTCGGGTGAGCAATGGTCACCAGGTCTTTGGCGCGTTCGCACCGTCGTCGAAAAGCCAGGGAAGGGCACAGCTCCGTCGAATCAGGCCGTGATTGGTCGCTACGTCTTGCCCCCCATCATTTTTGACTACCTTGAAGAAGGTCAGGTTGATGAAACGGGTGAGATTCAATTGACCGACGCGCTGGGCCGCTTGGCTCGCGAACGCGCGCTAATCGGGTATGAATTTCAAGGCCGTCGACACGATATCGGAGACAGAATCGGCCTGATCACTGCGAACGTCGCTTTCGCTCTGAACCGACCAGAACTTCGCCCCAAACTCATCGAGTTTCTCTTGGCAACGGCCAAAGAGTTGGGCGAATAGCCTCGAGCTTAGGGTTCAGGAATCCCAACATTCTGATCTTGAAGGTCAAACTTCGAGTTCTTATCCTTATCCAGGAAGAGCTTTGCGTTGGGCGCAAAGGCTTTCAGGAAGGAACGGAATAGTTGGGGTTCGTGAGTCTCCGAGATCAGCGACTCATTAGGCAGCGCCTCGAGTGTGCTGGTCTCTTCGGTCAGCCACGACAAGACAGGGTGGGTTGAAAAAAGCAGACCTTCATTCATCGGAATCTCACCCGAATATCGGATTCGATCTGGGTTTGATGCTTCGATGAAGATCACCCGTCCGTCAGCGGACACGAACTCGGCTTCAAGCCAAGGCGCCGATTCGCGTTCGAAACGAATCTCCAACTGCTCAACTGATTCGACGTTGGATTCGAATTCGAGTCGCGGTGAAATGCCGACGAGATCGATTTTTGAGCCTGAGACCAAAGTGAGTTCAGGGGTCGTCTCATTTTTTGCGAGAGCACCCAGTCCCTCGACGTGGACATCGAGGGTCTTGATCGTCCAGCCCGCAGCCATCAACGCCTGCATATTTGTCTGCATTTCGGGCACAACAAACTCAAGCTCCGTTGGAGACGTCTCGGGATTGCCAACGTCGGTTCCGACGCACCCGGAGGCAAGGATGAGCGCGAACGACGAGGATAGGATCATGCGGAGCGTCATTCGGAGTCCTCGTCGGAAAGCGGAAAGAGTTGGACATTCATTTGGTACACAACTTGTCCTTCTCCACTGCGGTCACACACTTCCATCATGGATTCTCGGAACTGGTGAATTCGTGCCTTAAGTTCTGGAACAAGCTCGACGGGCACACAGACCGTTAGCCCACTGATATCGCGTCGTTCTCGATCGACCGAGTCGATCGATTCGGCTGCACGCGCCATCATCTGCCGGTGGAAGTTGCCGATCGCCAGTGATTTGACCTCATGACCTGTGGTGAGGCTTGGCTCGCCTCGGCTCACCTGTCCATGCTCATCGACGACCAACAGTCCAATATCCAATAGTAGCTCTAGCGCCCGACGAACCTTGGCGACAGGAACACGTGGCCAAAGTTGTTTTGAGATCCATGTTGGATCCAGCTTGAAATCTGCGCGCCCGGCGAGTTCGCGCGTTGCGGGGTAGTACCAGTGGGAGAGGTACTCAAACATGTCGGTTTCGATCCGGCGAGCGTTCCGAAAGCGACGAATCGATGAAAGTGATTCAAATGCTTCGTTTTTTTGGTCGGCTCCGGACGCCTGAACAAAGAGAACCAACATCGCAAAAAAGCGAGCTTCGTCATCGTCCAAGTCAAAGGCCCGCGCCACGCTCTCGATGCTGTCGTCTCCAAGATTTCTCTGCCCGTCCATCACGAGTTTAATGAAATTGGGGGACGAAAACCCGGCTCGGCGCGCAAGATATCGGTACGACACCGCCTTGGTATGGCCTTTGGCGGCGTTGTAGTAGTCGCGCATGTAGTGGCGATAATCCACGTACTCAAAGATGTCCGGCTTCCAACTCATTGATTCCTGTTATTCGCCAGCTTGTATACGGATTGAATACGAATTCTGAGGGCGGTGTAGGCGACCTGTGGTCACTATTATGCGAGTATATATCAGAAAATGAAACGAAGAAACCCACAGTGGTGAACCATGTCTACAAGTTCTGTTTTACGGTTTGGAATACGTTTTGTTGTCGTCTGCACTCTCGTCGCGGGGTGCTCGGATGATGAGCCTGGCGGGTGGAGAATCACAGAAGGTGCCGGTGACGAGGTTAATTATGGGGCTGATGCCAAGGTGGTGGTGAGTGCCGATGGCACGATCTACGTCGTCGAAGGGCAGGGCTCAGGATGCGCTCAAGTGGGGGACCAATGTGTTGACCTCGCCGGCGAAAGCGGACGCTACTGCGACGACCCAAATGCCCAAGCAGACGTGCTGCTCGATCAGGACGGCAAGGTTGTAACGTTGGTGTGTTATCCGCCCGTGGCGGATGGAACCTCAGTTGAAGAGCTCCAGACCGACGCCGAAGGAAATGTTTCACTGCCCTCGAATCAGAACGGCGTCGTCATCACTTTTCCTGAGGACACCAATGGCGCAGCGGTCGCTGGGAATATCGCGCTCGATGGTGAACGCGTGGTGCTCTATGGAAATGGCGTAGATCAGACGATCGTCGATGGAAATCTCGACTTGCTATCGAATAACGCTCGCGTGCGCGGTCTGACGGTGAAAGGCGATGTTCATTTCCACTCGAACTCCAACAACTCTTCGCTTTTGTTATGCCGAATCGAGGGCAATTTGAATGTCGAGTCGAACGGCGCGACCTTGGCGTCTTGCGAAGTCTTTGGCGACGTTCGTGTCAGCGGAAACAACGCCGTGCTCGTGAATATCGGAGTTCAAGGCGAGTGGGATGTCGATTCTGGCGCGACCTGCGAGGGTTGTTACAGTTTCAGTGACGATAACGACGACCTGTTGGTGCAGGACTCAGAATTGGGTGATGCCATCGACTGCGGAAATCCAGGATGAATATGCGTTTGAAACAATTTGGTTTGGCGCTCGCGGTGATCGTGGCCAGCGCCTGTTCTGATGATATAGCCGGTAATTCGGCGAATAATCAGACCATTAATAATTCTGCAGCTGATGGCGGAAACACCGCCATTGATGCCGCGAACGACGCCGTTGCGAACAACGTCTCGGACGCCGGCTGGCAACCAGACCTACCTTTTGAAGTGAACGATGCTGGGCAGGTTTTGTGCGGCACCGAGCCATGTCAGTGTTCGGACGGGATCGATAACGATTCTGACGGGCAGATCGATGGTTTCGATATCGAGTGCACAGGCCCGTTCGACGACGACGAAAGTAGTTTTGCGACAGGCATTCCTGGCGATAACCGGGACCCGGTCTGGCAGGATTGTTTCTTTGACGGGAACTCGGGTGCCGGAGACGACGGTTGTCGCTACAAGACCGGTTGCATGACGGGCGAATTGCCGCAGAGCGACCCAGACTGTCAGTTGTCGACTCAGTGCATTAACTTTTGCGCGAAATATGCACCCAACGGTTGCGACTGTTTTGGCTGTTGCGAGGTCTATCCGACAGGCGAGTCCAATCCGATTTTCGTTCAGATCGGCAACAGCTGTTCGGACGATAAATTTGATGACCCTGTCGCATGTCCTCAATGCATCCCGTCGACGCAATGCGGCAATGAATGCGGCGAGTGCGAATTATGTGGAGGCAAGACCGTTGCTGATTTGCCCGCATCCTGCTCCAGTTCTGGAACGGATATGGGAAGTGGGACCGACATGGGCGGAAGCGATATGGGCGGTTCTGGCGGCCCTGGGTACACATGTGACGGAGGGGAACAAGTCTGTTCATCGACGAATCGGTGCACGGCGGCCGACGAGTATTGCGCGCAGGGATGCTGCATCAAGATTTTCGGCTGAAGCCGCCATCGGGCGATCAGTTCAAGAAGGGACCGCTCATGGGTGGTCCCTTCTTTGTTTGAATTTCACGGCCTCCTGGGACGTCCGTTGCAGGGTTCTTGAATCCTGCTACCCTTGGGAGAGATGGAGTAATAATGAACAAAACACGTGTCGCTCAAGTTTTTCTGTTTTTGCTGGTGCTTGGCACCGCTAATGCCAGCGCAAAGTCGACGTTTCATGAACGTCTGACGGCTGGCGAAATCATCGTTGAGACGAAGAATGTGAAGGGAAGTGATATTCCCCAGGCGATCGTGACCGCCGTCATCGATGCGCCACCGGCCGACGTTTGGGCCCTGATCAGCGATTGCAGCAAATACAAGACGAACATGATTCGTGTGGTCGAAGCGCGTGAAATCTCGCGAAAAGGCAACGACGTCACGTGTGAAGTCACGACTGGCATGCCGTTTCCGTTCTCGAATTTGCGGGCGAAGACCTTGGCCAAACACACAGTAGGCCCGCCGGTTTGGTCACGTGAATGGAATTTGATTGAGGGTGACTTTGTATCAAATACCGGAGGCTGGCGGATTCAGGCGTTCGACCTGGAGGGCACAAAATCGCTGGTGGTTTACACCGTGCACGCGGTGCCCGACATGATGGTTCCTGATTCGTTGATCAGGAAGGCTCAGCGCGACACGCTCCCGGACTTGATGAAACACCTTCGAAAGAAAGTTAAGAAGTAGACCAAAGCGCCGCCGTTCTGGCTGTGCTCGAACTCCAGTGCTTTAGGACCTGACGCCGCCGACGTGAAAACGCCGGCGTTTTTTTTGGTTTTCAGTTTGGCATCGATGAAAATCGGCGTGCGTGGTGTCGCAGTCCAGGCCGGATGCCGGCGTAACGACCAGGCAGGTGTGTGAGGTCGCATTTCAGGCCGGATGCCGGCGTATCGACCAGGCAGGTGCGTGAGGTCGCATTTCAGGCCGGATGCCGGCGTATCGACCAGGCAGGTGCGTGGAGTGGAGGTGCAGGCCGGATGAGGCTGTTGCAAAAGGGGGCGATGACGAGGCTGATGTTGTGATTGGTCCGCGAGCCCTATGGCTCGCTTGCGATTGGTACGCGAGCCTT
>Ga0100385_1000096_pt1 | contig 109160 bp, 104 predicted proteins | sample CryGeymeta201509_FD_81543 | JGI IMG/M metagenome (GOLD analysis project Ga0100385, IMG submission 81543) | Groundwater microbial communities from Crystal Geyser aquifers in Utah, USA - Crystal Geyser metaG 2015-09 | ecosystem: Environmental > Aquatic > Deep subsurface > Groundwater | place... | reverse complement strand
CTTCGGCCTCGGTCTTGTCCGGCACCACCTCGATATCATCGGGATCAGCGGATGGGTCATCAGCGTCTGACTCGGTCTCCTGGGTTTCGAAGCGCAGACCGAATTCGACCGAAGGATCCACAAAGGTCCGGATTGCGTCATAGGGCACGTAAAGCCGTTCCGGCGCATCCCCGAAATTCAGCGTGACCGAGAATCCCTCATTGCTGATGTCAAGCCCCTCATACCAGTGCTGCATCACCACAGTCATTTCCAGGGGGTAGCGTTGCCTCAGCCAGTCGGCCAGCCGCGCCTGGGGATGGGTGGTATCGAAGGTGATGAAGAAATGATGTGCGCCCGGCAAACCGTCGCGTGCAACCCCGGTGAGGACCTCCTGAATGAGGCCGCGCATGGCACGATGCATGAGATTTCCATAGTCGATCGAACGAGACATGCCTGACCCCGAGGAAGTTCTAACCGTCAGCATAGGGGATTCGAAGCAAAACAAAAGACCTGCAATGCGCCGGATCAGATCAAAAGATGACCAGCCCCCGTGAGCGACGCCATGATCAACAAAACCCGGAGAATCGACAGACTCAGGCCCCAGACGAGACCACCGGCCACACCAATCAGGACCAGATTGAGAGCCGAGAACGTGGTCCAGTCGGGCAACGGACCAAGCGCCGTCGGGATCACCCGCGTAAAGAGGACATGCAGCGCGAACCACAACGACAGGTTCAGGATCACCCCCACCACCGCCGCCGAAATCCCGGCCAACGCCCCCCTGAGGCGGGGACGGGCAAGGATTGCCTCGACATAAGGACCAAAGGTGAAGATCCACAGGAAGCACGGGACAAACGTTACCCAGAGCGCCAGCAGCGCCGCCATCAGCGCCATCCAGACCCCACCCTGCGCATAGCCCGCCAGCAGGGCCACGAATTCGGTGACGAGAATGAGCGGACCGGGCGTCGTCTCTGCAAGGCCCAGGGCATCAATCATCTGGGCAGTGCTCAGCCATCCCTTGGCGGCCACCACCGTATCGGTCATATAGGCCAGCACCGCGTAAGCGCCGCCAAAGGTCAGCACCGCCAGCCGACTGAAAAACAATCCAAGGTCGGTCAGGAACGGAACTCCCGCCGCCCATGTCACCAGGGCCGGGGTCGCCCAGAGCGCCATCCAGATCCCTGCCGTGACCAGCGTCGCGCCGTGGCGCACCGGCACGCGAACCACGTCCGCCGACGGCCCGCTGCGCGTGGCCGCCCCCCAGAGCGCCGCCGCCGCGATGATCACCGGAAACGGCACCGAGAGCACGAACATCGCCAGAAACGCCAGCCCCGCCAGCCCCCAGCTTGCGCGGTCCGGCAAGGCCCGGCGGGCCAGCCGCAAGAGCGCCTGCAACACGATCACCACCACCGCCGCCTTGATGCCCTGAAAGAGCGCCTGCACCAGCGGCAACGCGCCATGGATCGCATAGCCAAGCCCGAGCGCGAGGATGACCATCGCCCCCGGCAGCACAAAGAGCAGCCCGGCCATCAGCCCGCCCGGCACCCCGCGCAGGCGCCAGCCCGCATAGGTCGCCAGCTGCATCGCCTCGGGACCGGGCAGCAACATGCAGAACGACAGCGCGCCGAGGAACTGCTGCTCGCTCAGCCAGCCCCGCCGGTGCACCAGAGCGTCATGCATCATCGAGATCTGCGCCGCAGGCCCGCCAAAGGACAGCAGGCCGATACGTCCAAAGACACGGCTGATCTCCGATAGGCTTGGCGTCACGGTCTGGTCCCTGTCGTGCTGTGCCTCACGGCTCTTGCGGCATAGCAGGCCGGACCAGTCTTGACGAGATCAAGTTCGGCGCGCGCCGCGGCGTCCCCCGGCCTCACCATCGCCGCCACAACCATCGCCTGTGCAGCTGTCGTAAGGTCATTGCGCGCCGACTCAGCGCATCCGGCGTCAAGATCCGCTCGTGTCGCGTTGGCTCTGCACGGAACCGCTTTTGCCAAACCTTTGTTGAATCGTGTTAATATTATGTCGAAAATCGGGCAATCCGCTTTAACGTGTGCCATTGTTCGCAAGATCGCGCCAATTTATCTCGATTGAAAATCAAGGCTGACACGAGATGAAAGACGTGTTATCCCGCTGCCATATTCCCGGCTTGCGTGTGCGCGCCAGTCGGTAGTCATGAAAGGACGTAACCAGTGAAACACACGTTGCAACGCAGTTTTCGCCTCACTTGCGCGACGGCACTTCTCGCGGCGCTGAGCGGTCTGCCAGCACAGGCGGCCACCTTTCTGATCGATCTGTCGCTTGGCGGCGTGGACTCGACAACCACCGTCTATGATGTCGGCGGTGCGCCATTTACGTCGCTCCGCGTCACCGGGGTGATTGAAACCACCGCCACCGGAACGGTTGCCGCCTCGGCGCTCGATGCATGGACCTTTTCCTTCTTTCGCGATACCGAGATATCGCCCGTCGCCATCATTTCAAAGTCGGATATCGGCGCCAATGCCGGGTCGGGCAACTTCCACGTGGTCGGATCGGAACTTTTCTCTGACGGCTTTCTGCTCGGGGTCTGGCAGAACATCAGTAATACCCAGAAGGATACCAGCATCCGGTTCAATCCGGACAATCAACGCCTCGTGGTCAACGCGCGCGATGATATCGGGACCGACAAGACGTTCGACAGGGGCTTTTCGTTCTTCCAGAATACCTCCTGCGACTCGCTCAACCTGACGCAGACCGGGAGGTTGACCTGTGGGCCGGCGGGCGGACAGGTCCTGATCGGACAACGCGCGGCTCAGCCGACCCCCGTGCCGCTTCCGGCGGCGGGGTGGATGCTGCTTGCCGGGCTCGCAGGATTGGGCGCTGCCGCGCGTCGCAAACAAGCCGCCTGACGGTCCGGTTTCGGCGAGGCGCGCGGTTTAAGCCAAACCGATATCGCGCGCCAGCATCGCCGCATGGGTGCGGTTCTTCGCGCCCAGCTTGCGTGACATCGTCTTGAGATGCAGCTTGACCGTGACCTCCTGAATATCGAGGTCGCGGGCGATCTCCTTGTTGGATTTGCCTTCGGAAATTCCCACCAGAACATCGGTTTCCCGCGGCGTGAGGTGGATTCGCCGTTCAGCCAGCCTGTCGTCGCTGAGGAAATCCAGCGGCGTGTAAACCTCCCCCGCCAGCATCTGCCGAACCGCCGCGATCAGCGCTTGCGGCTTGAGCGTCTTGGGCAGAAATCCCGCCGCCCCCGCACGCAACGCGCGCCGCGCCACGTCCGGCGGGGCCGTGCCCGACAGGATCGCGACCGGGCATCGGGCGCAGGCCTGCATTCTGGCCAGCCCCGACAACCCCTCCATGCCGGGCATCAGGTAATCGAGCAGAACAAGATCAAACCCGCCCTTTGCCGCGGTCAGCGCCGCCTCAAGACTACTGCACCCTTCAACCACGAACCCTTCCTTGGCGCGCAGGAAATCGGCAAGCGTTTCGCGCACAAGATCGTGGTCATCCACCAGCAGAATTCGCCCAGAAAAATCAGTCGTCACCGGCATCATCCCAAAAAATCAGGCTTGATAATTACCATGTGGCCTGCCGCAAGACAATGAGGCGATCCCGCTGCAAATCGGGTTTGCACCTCTTGCATCGCCACTATTCACCCGTATAGGGGGATGGATTTAATAAGAATGATCTTTAAAGTGCAGCTACTTGCTGTCGGGACACTCATGTTACTGTCGGGACACTCATGGATAGACGCACGCTGTCTTCGGGCCTACTCGCCTCCACCTTGCTGATCCTTGCCCGCCCATCAGGTGCGGCATCCGATAATCGTCCCTGCATCCTGATGACGATCACCTATGACGAGGCGCCGGGTGCGCCGGACCTGCCCTTTGTTCTTACCGCCGAACAACTCCGCCGCCTGCCCCGGCGCTCCTTTGCCACCAAGACGATCTGGACCAGCGGCGTGCAGGTCTTTGCCGGTGTGCCGCTCTTTGCCCTGCTTGAGCATTTCGCGATCACGGGCCGCGAACTGGTGCTGAGTGCCGCCAATGATTACCGGATCACCATCCCGATCCCCGAAATCGGCAGGCTTACACCGATCATTGCCTATGAGCGCAATGGCAAAGCCATGACCGCGCGCGATTATGGCCCGCTCTGGCTGGTCTATGACTACGACAACGATGCCGCGAACCGAACCCAGACCGCGTTTTCCCGCAGCATATGGCAACTCGACCATATCACCGTAAAGCGCTAGACTGGCGCGGTAGGTTTCACGGGAACGATGGCCATGTCCGTTCGGACGATGCAACAGAGATGGACGCGCGGACAGACCCAGGCGGCCGCCCTCAGCCTGTTCGCCCTGAGCTGCATCCACGCCACCGCGGTTGTCATTATTCAGGTCTTTGTCCGCCTCGAGGACTACGGGACCGCCAATCAGGACAGTATCCTGTGGACGATTTCGCGTCTCGAGGTGGATCAGCTCAACGTCAGCGCGGCCATCGAGCGGGTGCGCGGCCCGGTCGCAGAGGATCTCGAGACCCTGCGCCGCCGCTTTGATGTGCTCTACAGCCGCGCGGCGCTGCTGCATGAGGGTCAGATCTACCGCGAGGTTCTGTCCTCGGTCGATGCGATGACCGATGTCGCCTTCATCGTCGCGACGCTCGACAACATGGTGCCAGTCATCGACAGCGACGACGCCAGCCTCTTTGCGGCCCGCGACGTTCTCCTGCAACGCATTTCGGATCTGTCCGGGGCCGTCCACCGCATCGCCTCCAGCGCGCTGACCATAGACGCCCGGCGATCCGACGCCGAACGCAGCGCGCTGATCTACCAGATCGTGGTGCTGAGCATCCTCAGCCTCGCCATGGTTGCCGCCCTGCTGGTCCTGCTTCTGCTGGTCTGGCGTCTCTACCAGATTTATCGCCAGCGCGCCGAGGAACACAGCGAAACATCGCAACGTCTTGCCACGATTCTCGACACTTCACAGGATGCGGTCCTGGTCGTGCGCCCGGATGGCATCGTGACCGACTGCAACGCGGTTGCCCATACCATGCTGGCCCTGTCGCCGGACCCATCGACCCCGATCCAGGTCAGCGATTTCCTGCGCCGCCGACAGGCGGACGGACGACTTGTGCCGCTCTCCGGCGCCCACCTGATCGACCGCAGCACATCCGGCCCCCGACGCTGCGCCAATGTCGTGTTGCGCGACCGCAAGGGGCATGAATTTCAGGCCGAAGTGTCAACCGCCATCGCCAGAAACGATGCGACCACGGTCTGCATCTGCTTTATCCGTGACATTTCTGACCGTCTCGCAGCCGAAGCCGAGATCGCGGCAGCACGTGATCGCGCCCTCAGCGGCGAACGCGCCAAGGCGCGCTTTCTCAGCGTCATCAGCCATGAGATGCGCACGCCGCTGAATGGCCTCCTCGGGGCGCTCGACCTGCTCGCCGAGACCCCGCTTGCACCCGACCAGAAGCGCTATGCAAAGGTCATGAAATCCTCCGGCCAGCTCTTGCTGACCCAGATCAACGACGCGCTCGACACGGCGCAGGCCGAGAGTGGCCAACTGGTCCTGCGCCGGGCGGAATTCGATCTCGATCAAATGCTGCGCGATCTGGTCGAAACCCAGCACACCGCGCTCCGGGCGCGCAACAACCGGCTCCGGCTGGTCTGTTGCCACACGACGATGAGTTCCGTTCTGGGCGACCGTAACCGTGTCTATCAGGTGCTTCTCAATCTGGTCTCGAATGCCATCAAATTCACCCGCGACGGCGAAATCACGATCACCGCACACCGCCTTGAGCGACCCGGTTCCGCGACGGAAATGATAGAGTTTCAGATCAGGGACACCGGCATCGGCATCAGCACCGAAGACCTGCCGCAGATGTTCGAGGATTTCGTCCGGCTGGACGGTCCCGACAGCGATCACCCCGAAGGCACGGGGCTCGGACTCGGGATCGTGCGCGATCTTGTAACCCGGATGGGCGGTGCCGTCGGCGCCGAAAGCGTCAAGGGCGAAGGCAGCCTGTTCTGGGTCCGCATCCCGCTGCCGGATGTCGCCACGGCGGCGAGCGTCGCCCCCTTGCATGTCCTGGTTGTCGATGACACCGCCGAGAGCCGTCTGGTGATCGCGGCCATGCTGCGCGAGGATGGTCACATGGTCTGTCTTGCCCAGGACGGGCGCGAGGCGGTGGAGCGCACCGCCGGGAGATGCTTTGATCTCATCGTGATGGATATCAACATGCCGCGGATGAACGGACGCGAGGCCGCACACCGTATCCGCGCGGGCGGCGGTCCCTCAGCCCGCGCCCGCATGATCGCCCTCACCGCCTATTGGGGCCCGGACCAGAAGGGTGCGCCGGGCGACGATTGCTTCGATGCCGTCGAGACCAAGCCGCTGCGCCGCGACAGATTGCGGGTTCTTCTTGCGCAATGCGCCCCCGCCAGTCCCCCCGAGAGTGCAGGCTCGCCGGTGGATGCGGACATGCTCGCACAGTTGGGCGACTGCCTTCCGGCAGAGCGCATCAGCGATCTTCTTGCCGGATTTTCAGCCGAGGGCCGGGCGCTGCTCGACGATCTTGATGACCTCTGGCAGGGTCCGTCCGACCGTTTGGCCGACCGCTTGCACAACCTCGCCGGCAGCGCCGCGATCACCGGAGCGCGCGACGTTCACCGCCTGCTCGGTCAAGCAGAGGCCGCTCTGCGGGCCGACGATGTTGCAACCGCGCGCGATCTTCTCGCGGCCTTGCCCGAGATCTTCGATCAGACGCTCGGACAGTTCCACGCCCGCCACCGCGCCGCGTGATCCCGCTCTCTGCTCCACCCTCGGGTGTGCGGCAAGTGTCAGCGAGAGTTGCCTTTCGCGATCCATACTATAGCTTGTAGCGAACTTCGCGTCCGGCCTCACGATCACGCCGGGATCAGGACGACAGGACAAGGGACGGCATGGCGATCTGGAAACAAATTCTGCTGATCGGCCTGCTTGCCGCACTGACCATGGGCGGCCTTGAGACCTACCAGCGGTATATGGCGCCACACTCCAATGCCGAAGCGCCCGCAGCCGGACCGCGCCCGGTGACGGTCGAAACTGCCCGCGTCGAGCCGCGCCTGCTGCAACAGACCATCGAGGCCGTCGGCACCACCCGGGCCCGCCGCTCGATCGAGATTGTGCCCGAGGTCGATGGCCGCCTCGTGGAGTTGCGCATCCGCACCGGTAGCCAGGTGACAAGGGGCGACATCCTCGCCCGCCTTGACGATGCCATCGAACGCGCCGATCTGGCCGAGGCCGAGGCGGTGCTCATCGAACGCCAGCAGATCAAGGAACGCATCCGCCAGTTGCGCCAGACCAACGCCGTCTCGCAGGCCAGTGAGCAGGAGGCGACAGCCCGCCTCGCCGAGGCCACCGCCGCGCGCGACCGCGCCCTGCGCAGGCTTCAGGAACGCGACATCGTCGCGCCTTTCGACGGCGTCGTCGGGCTGACCAATGTCGATGTTGGCGCCCGCGTCACCGAAGGCCAGGTCCTGACCCGTCTCGACGATCTGAGCGAGATCGAGGTCGAATTCGCCGTCCCCGAAACCCTCTATGCGCAGGTCTCCCCCGGTCTCGGTCTGACCGCCCGAAGCGCCGCCTTTCCCGACCGCGAATTCAGCGGCATGATCGAGGCCGTCGACAGCCGGATCGATCCGCTCAGTCGCGCCTTCCGGGTGCGCGCGCTGGTGCCCAATCCCGACAGCACCCTGCCTGCGGGCATGTTCCTGTCGCTCACCCTCGTTCTGGCCGAAGAGACCCGGCTCACCGTGCCCGAAGAGGCGATCGTCTTTCAGGCCGCCGAAACCTATGTTTTCGTCGCCGAGGAGGGCATCGCACGGCGGCGTGTCGTCACCACCGGTCAGCGCAAGGACGGCCTGATCGCCATCCTGTCGGGGCTCGCGCCCGGCGAGGAAGTGGTGGTGCGCGGCCTCCAGCGGGTGCGTGACGGCAGTCCGATCAGCCTGTTGCGCCGCGAAGAGGGCGCCACCGCCGAAACCGGGCCGCGCCCGCCGGAGACCCCGACGTGACGCTCTCGGACATCTCCGTCCGCCGCCCGGTTCTGGCCGCCGTGGCGAGCCTGCTGATCGTGATCTTCGGCCTTGTGGCGCTGCGCGACATTCCGGTGCGCGAACTGCCCGATGTCGATAATGCCGTCGTCACCGTCACCACCACCTATCGCGGCGCCGCCCCCGAGGTGATCGACACCGACCTGACCGAGACCATCGAAGGCGCCGTCGCCTCGATCTCGGGGATCCGCACGATCACCTCCGAAAGCCGTCAGGGCCGCTCGCGCGTGACCATCGAATTCGACACCGGCACCGATATCGACGTGGCCGCCAATGACGTGCGCGATGCGGTAGGCCGGGTGCGCGGCCAGTTGCCCGACGAGGCGGACGAGCCGCAGGTCGTCAAATCCGACGCCGATGCCGACCCGGTGATGCGCCTCGCCGTCACCTCGGACCGGATGACCACCGCCGAGATCACCGATTACATTGACCGCTTCCTTGTTGACCGGATCGCCACGCTCGATGGCGTTGCCAATGTCGATATCGTCGGCACGCGGCCCTTTGCCGTGCGCATCTGGATCGACCGTCGCGCCCTCTCCGCCCGCAACCTGACCGTGGCCGATGTCGAGCAGGCCCTGCGCCGAAACAACATCGAATTGCCGGCTGGAGAGGTCGAATCCTTCAACCGTCAACTCACCGTGCGGCTCAACAGCCGCCTCGACAGCCTCGAGGATTTCCGCGAGGTCGTGCTCGACCGGGTGGCGGGCTATCCCGTGCGCCTTGGCGACGTGGCGCGCATCGCACCGGGCGTGGCCGATGACAGCACCATCGTGCGCACCAATGGCAAGGAGGCGGTGGGCGTCTGGGTGTTGCGCCAGAGCCAGTCCAACACGCTGGCAATCTCCCGCGCGGTGCGCGCCGAGATCGAGGCGCTTGCGCCCAGCCTGCCGCAGGGGATGCAGATCATCGTCGGCTCCGATGACGCGCTCTTTGTCGGCGCCTCGATCCGCGAGGTGGTGATCGCGCTCTTCATCTCGCTCGGCCTCGTCGTCGGCGTCATCCTCGTGTTCCTGCGCTCGGCCCGCGCCACGCTGATCCCCGCGATCACCATCCCCGTCTCGCTGATCGGCACCTTCCTCTTGATCGGGCTCTGGGGCTTTTCGCTCAACACGCTCACGCTGCTGGCGCTGCTCCTGGCCATCGGACTGGTGGTCGATGACGCCATCGTCGTGCTGGAAAACATCCAGCGCCGCATCGAGAACGGAGAGACCCCGCTGGTGGCCAGCCTGCATGGCGCGCGTCAAGTCACCTTTGCCGTGATCGCCACCTCGATCACGCTGATCGCGGTTTTTGTGCCGCTGTCGTTCATGCCCGGTCAGGTCGGGCGTCTCTTTGTCGAATTCGGCTGGGTCATGGCGGGCACGGTCGCCATCTCGACCTTCGTCGCGCTCACCGCCTGCCCGGCGCTGGCCTCCAAGGTGCTGAGCGCGCGCGCGATCCGCCAGACCGCCGCCACCGAGGCCGCGCGCCCTGCCCCGGTGATCCAGCGCGCCTATCGCGCCCTGCTGCGGCGTGCCATCGCCATGCCGCTCGTCGTGCTGACCCTTGCCCTTGCCGTCACCGCCGGAGCGGGCCTCTTCTACAACGACCTGCCGCGCGAACTTGCCCCGCGCGAGGATCGCGGCGTGGGCTTCGTGCCGCTCACCGCGCCAACCGGATCGACCCTCGCCCATACCGACCTTGCGGCGCGTCAGGTCGAGGAGATCCTCGTTCCGCTTCAGGCCACGGGCGAGGTCGAGACGATCTTTTCCTTCACCGGTTCGGGCGGGCGGCCGTGGCGCTCCTTCGTGGTGTTCCGCCTCGTCCCCTGGCAAGACCGTGACCGCCCGGTCTCGGCCGTGGTCGGCGACATCATCCCGCAGATGGGCAAGGTCACGATCGCCCGCGGCTTTCCCGTCACCCCGGCGGGTCTCGGGCTGCGCGGCAGTTCCACCCCGGTGCAGGTGGTGATCGGCGGACCCGATTTCGACAGCGTCAAGGACTGGGCCACGGCCCTGCTCGCCCGCGCCGAAGAGATCGAGGGCCTCGTCAATCCCGAGATCAATTTCGATCAGAACCTGCCCCAGCTTGATATCACCATCGACCGCGCCCGCGCCGATGATCTGGGGATTTCCGCCGATGTCATCGCCAGCACCCTGCAAACCATGCTGGCCTCGCGAGAGGTCACGTCCTTTGTCAGCCGGGGCCGCGAATATCCGGTGCTGGTGCAGGCCGAAGCCGCCGACCGCCGCATCCCGACCGACATCGAGAACATCTTCCTGCGCGCCGGCGATGGCGAGACGCTGGTGCCACTCGGCGCGCTCGTCATGCTGCGCGAGAACGCCGCCGCCCCCTCTCTGCAACGCTTCAACCGGTTGCCCTCGATCACGCTCTCCGGCGCGCTCGCGCCCGACGCCGAACTGGGCAACGTCCTGACCCGCATCGAGACGCTGGCCGCCGAAATCCTGCCGCCCGAGGCCGCGCTCGGTTATGACGGCCAATCGCGCACCTTCAAGGACACCTCCGGCGGCGCCGGTCTCGTGTTCCTGCTCGCGCTCGTCATCGTCTATCTGGTGCTCGCCGCTCAATTCGAGAGCTTCGTGCATCCGGTCGTGATCATGCTGACCGTGCCCATCGGCATCGCCGGGGCGATCTATGCGATGGCGCTCGGCGGGCTTTCGCTCAATGTCTACAGTCAGATCGGGATCATCCTGCTGATCGGGCTTATTTCCAAGAACGGCATCCTGATCGTCGAGTTTGCCAACCAGCTGCGCGACGAGGGCCAATCGGTGCGCGAGGCGGTGATCGAGGCCTCGGTGCTGCGCCTGCGCCCGATCCTGATGACCGCTATCTCCACCATTCTCGGCGCGCTGCCGCTGGTGCTGGCCTCCGGCGCCGGGGCCGAGAGCCGGATCGCGGTCGGCACGGTGATCATCGCCGGGCTGGGCATGGCGACTCTCTTGATGCTCGTGGTGACGCCCGTCCTCTACGACCTCATGGCGCGCGTCACGCGCCCGCGCGGGGCAATGGAACGGGCGCTAGAGGCGGAACTCAAGGCAAATCGACAACCGGCAGAATGAGATTACGGCCTGCGGGCGGGTGGCATTTCACGCCCGCCAATGCGATACAGGCAACGAGGGATCGGAGTAGTCCAACCGTGGCAGAATCAGTTTACAAAGCGTTCCGCCTTGCCGGATTTCTTGGCGCCCTCTGTGCCGGGTCGGCCACCGCGACAGAGGTAACGTTCACCGCGCCACACTCGCCCGAGGGCTTTACCGATAGGCTGCGTGGCGCCTCGCTGACCGCCACCAGCGTCGGACAGGATGGCACAACCGCGCAGGATCTGCTGGCCGCAGCCCAGGCCGATTATGGCCGTCTGATCGGCGTGCTCTATGCCGAGGGATTTTATGGCGGTGTCATCCGCATCCAGGTTGACGGAAAAGAGGCCGCCAGCATCCCGCCGCTGCGCGCCCCCGACCGGATCGAGCGCATCGACATCACCGTCGAACGCCGCGCGCCCTTCGTCTTTGCCACTGCCCGCGTCGCCCCCCTGCCCCCCGGCACCGACCTGCCCAGGGACTTCGCCCCCGGTAAACGGGCCAAAGGCACACTGATCGGCGAGGCCACCGATACCGGCATCGCCGCATGGCGCGCCAGCGGCCATGCCAAGGCGCTGGTCGCAGATCAGATGATCGTCGCCGATCACGCGCGCCAGACGCTCGACGCCGATATCCGCCTTGCCCCCGGCCCCCGCCTGCGCTTTGGCGCGCTCCGGATTGACGCGGACGGCCAGCCCAGCCAGGTGCGCGCCGAGCGCATCCGCGCCATCGCCGGGCTGCCCACGGGCAAGCGGTTCTCGCCCGACGAACTCGAGGATGCGGCCAACCGCCTGCGGCGCACCGGTGCCTTCCGCTCGGTCGTGATGACCGAGGCCGAGACACCCAATCCCGACGGAACGCTCGACATCACCACCCGCGTCAGCGATGCCAAGCGCCGCCGTGTCGGGGCGGGCCTCGAGCTTGAATCCGCCGAGGGCCTGACCTTTTCCGCCTTCTGGCTGCACCGCAATCTCTTCGGCGGCGCCGAACGGCTGCGCATCGACCTGCTCGCCGGCGGCATCGGCGGCGATTCGGGCGGCGAGGATTTCCGCCTCGGGCTGCGCTTTGACCGACCCGCCACCTTCACCCCCGATACCGGCCTTTTCCTGCTCGCCCGGATCGAGGACAATGACGAACCCGACAGCCGCGAGCGCAAGATCGACCTCGGCGGCGGTCTCAGCCATATCTTCTCGGACGACCTGACAGGCGAGGCCGGGATCACCTATCGCTTCTCCGACATCGACGACGATCTGGGCGCCCGCAAGCTCAAGCACCTTCTCTTTCCGCTGCACGCCATATGGGACCGGCGCGACGATCCGCTCGACGCCCATAAGGGGTTTTACGCCGATCTCAGCCTGATCCCTTTCCTCGGGCTCGATCAGGGTGACGGCAGCGGGATGCGCCTTTACAGCGATCTGCGCGGTTATCACGGGCTTGGCGCGGAAAACCGCTTTGTGCTGGCCGGACGCGCGCAGTTCGGATCCATCGCCGGCGCCGCGATCGACGAAATTCCCGCCAACATGCTCTTTTACTCCGGCGGGGCCGGCACGGTGCGCGGCCAGAGCTTTGAATCGCTCGGCGTCGATCTCGCCCCCGGCGTCACCGTCGGCGGGCGCTCCTTCATGGGCTTTTCCGGCGAATTGCGCGCCGGAATCACCGACAAGATTCAGGGGGTGGGCTTTGTCGATACCGGCTTTGTCGGCGAGGACGCGCTGGGCAGCGGCAGCGGCGACTGGCATAGCGGCATCGGTCTGGGCGCGCGCTACTTTACCCCCGTCGGACCGATCCGGGTGGACATCGCCACACCACTCGGTAGCAATGCCGGATCGGATGTCGAATTCTACATCGGCATAGGACAAGCCTTCTGATGCGCCTTCTGCTGCTCATATCTCTCCTCTTTGCCGCTCTCGCAGGCCCGCTTGCCGCGCAGACCGCCGCCGAGACCGAGGAGCGCGGCGTGCTTCAGCGCCTGCTCGAGGACAATCTCTCCGCCGCCGGGCGCGAGGTGCGGATCACCGGATTTCGCGGCGCGCTCTCCTCGCAGGCCAGCCTCGACATGCTGACCATCGCCGATGACAGCGGGATCTGGATCACCCTCACCGACGTCACGCTCGACTGGACGCGCAGCGCGCTCCTGCGCGGACGCCTCGAGGTCAACCGCCTGAGCGCGCGCACCATCGACCTGCCCCGCCTGCCGCAGACCAAGGAACCCCTCTCGCCCGAGCGCGCCGAGGCAAGGCCCTTCGCCCTGCCCGACCTGCCGGTCTCGGTGAAGATCGGCGAGATCAGCGCCGAGACCCTCACCCTCGGCGCGCCGGTCCTCGGCGAGGAGGTGGCGCTCAGCCTCAAGGGCGGCCTCACGCTCGGGGCGGGCGAAGGCGCGGCGCGCATCGACGTCACCCGCCGCGACGGGCGCGGTGCGCTGATCCTGGATGCGGGCTTTGCCAATGCCAGCCGTGTCCTCGCCCTCGACCTCTCGCTCGAAGAGGACGCAGGCGGCATCGTTGCCACGCTGCTAAACCTTCCCGACCGGCCAGCGCTCGAACTCAGCGTCAAGGGCGAGGCGCCACTCGCGGATTATGCCGCCGATATCAGCCTCGCCTCGGAGGGCAAGCCGCGCCTCACCGGCCGTGTCACAATCCTGGCAGAGGGTCCACCCGAGGCTCCCGACAGCCGCTTCACCGCCAATCTCAGCGGTGATCTGACACCGCTTTTCCAGCCCGAGTTTCAGCCGTTCTTCGGCCCGCAGAGCCAGATGTCCCTGACCGGACTGCGCCGCGCCGGAGGCGCGCTCGATATCGAGAGCTTCACCCTTACGGCCGCCCAGCTTGATCTCTCGGGCGCGCTCTCGCTCGATGCCGCGGGCTGGCCTACCGGCTTTGATCTCACCGGTCAGTTGGGCGATGGCACGACCCCGGTGCGCCTGCCGCTTTCCGGCCCGCCGACCGAAGTGCGCCAAGCCAACGTTACGGCCCGGTTCAATGCCGCGCGTGGCGACCGCTGGCGCGCCGAGATAACCCTCACCGGGCTGGAACAACCCGATCTTGGCCTCGAGCACGCCACGCTCCTCGCCCGTGGAGCGCTCCGCCGCGCCCCCCCGCGCGGCCTCACCGCGCTGACCGAGTTTGATCTCGCGGGATTGCGGCTCAGCGATCCGGCGCTGGCGCAGGCGGCAGGCGAGGCGCTGTCCGGCCATGTCACGCTCGACTGGACCCAAGGCAAACCGCTGCTGCTGCGTGGCCTGCAACTGCGCGCAGAGGACGCACGACTGTCGGGCAATGGTCAGATCGCGGCGCTGACCGATGGCCTGCCGGTTCAGGGCCGCTTCACCCTTGACGCGCCCGATCTGAGCCGCTTTGCCACCCTCGCCGGGCACCCGATCACGGGCACGGCCCGAGTCAGCCTCTCCGGCTCGGCGCGCCTTCTGGGCGGCGATTTCGATCTCACCCTCGCGGCGGAAACCGACCGGCTCGGGCTCGGCATCGCGCAACTTGATCCACTTCTCTCCAGCCCCGGCACGCTGTCGCTCGCGGCGCGGCGTGACACCACCGGCACCAATCTCGACCGACTCCTGATCGAGAACGAGACCCTGCGCGCCACCGCATCGGGACGCCTCAACAGCCAGAGCGGCGCGCTCACCCTCGCCGCGCGCCTCACTGATCTCTCGCTCACCGACCCGCGCCTTGACGGCCCTGCCGACGCCAGCACCAACATCGCCTGGACGGCGGGCGGCAACCTGACCCTGACCGGCCTCGACGCCAGCCTGATGGGCGCGCGCCTCACCGCCACCGGCACCCTCGCGCCCGAGGTCGATGGCCTGCCCGCCTCGGGCCGCCTGACCCTCGCCATCAGCGATCTGGCCCGCTTCAACGCGCTCTCGGGCCTGACGCTGCGCGGCGCGCTCGATCTGACGCTTGAGGGAAGCGCCGAGGCAAGGGGCCAGCGCTTTTCTCTCACCACCAGCCTGCAAGGCCGCGACCTTGCCACCGGTCGCGCCGATCTCGACCGCCTGATCGCGGGCCGCCTCGATCTGGGCGCCGGCATCGCGCGCAGCCCGGAACGCATCGACATCGACCACCTCACCCTCGACACCCCGCAAGTCACCCTCACAGCGCGCAGCGCAGCCCCCGGTGCGGCGCTCGACATCACCGCGCGGCTGGCCGATCTCGGCCGCTTCGCCCCCGAATTCTCCGGCCCGGTCTCGGCCTCGGGCCGCGCCACGCTGCTCGGACCAGAGGCGCGCCAGATCACCCTTGACCTCAAGGCAGACGGTCCCGGCGGCACCACCGCGCGCGTCGCGGGCGATGTCCTCGACCACGGCGCGCGGCTCGATCTCGCGGCCAGCGGCAGTCTGCCGCTCGCCTTCGCCAACGGCATCCTGTCGCCCAATGCCGTGCAAGGTGCCGCGCAATTCGACCTGCGCCTGCAAGGCGCCCCCACGCTTGGCGCGGTCGCGGGCAGGATCACCACCAGCGGCGCGCGCGTGTCCCTGCCCGTCTCCGGCCTTGGCGTGGACAATCTCAGCGGCACCGCCACCCTCGGGCAAAGCCGGGTCGAAACCGATTTCACCGCCCTCATGCGCGATGGCGGACAGCTTGGCGTCACCGGACCCATCAGCCTCCTGCCCGGCTTCGACAGCGCTCTCTCGGTCGCGATCTCAAACCTCTTGCTTAGCGATCAGCGGATCTACACCACCACCGCCAATGGCACGCTCAGCCTCACCGGCCCGCTCGCTGGCGGGGCGCGCATCGCAGGCGCCATTGCCCTGGGCGAAACCAATATCCGCATTCCCTCTGGCCTTGGCGCCGCCAGCGTGTCGCTCCCTGACCTGCGCCATCTCAACGAGCCCGCCGATGTCCGCGCCACCCGCGAACGCGCCGGCCTGATCGTGACCGAGACCGCCGCCCGCAAGCGCCCCTACGGCCTTGACCTGCTCATCGAGGCCCCCAAGCGCATCTTCGTGCGCGGCCGCGGGCTTGACGCCGAACTCGGCGGACGGCTGCGAGTCGTCGGCACCACCGATGCCGTCGCCCCCGACGGGTTTTTCGAGCTGATCCGCGGCCGCTTCGACATCCTCGGCACCCGGCTCGACCTGACCGAGGGACGCGTCACCCTGCAAGGCTCCCTCGATCCCTATCAGCGCTTTGTCGCAGAGACAGAGAGCGCCGACATCACCGCGCAGGTGATCCTCGAAGGTCTGGCCAGCGCCCCCGAGGTCAGCTTCACCTCCGATCCCTTCCTGCCCGAGGAAGAGGTGATCGCGCGTCTGATCTTTGGCCGTGAACTCGGCAGCATCTCCCCCTTTCAGGCCGCTAAACTGGCCTCTGCGGTGGCAACGCTCTCGGGGCGCGGCGGCAAAGGCCCGCTCGGCCTGCTGCGCGGCGGTCTGGGCCTGAGCGATCTCGATGTCAGCCAGAACACCGATGGCGACACCGAGGTCAGCGCCGGCGGTTATCTCTCGGACAAGGTCTATAGCGAGATCACCGCCAACAGCGCCGGACGCCAGCAGATCAACCTCAATCTCGACCTGACGCGCGCGCTGACCGCCAAGGGCTCGGCGAGTTCCGACTCCTCTGGCATCGGCATCTTCTTCGAACGCGACTACTGACGCGCATTTGCCCAAAATTTGCGCAGGAAAAGACTCGCGTCTCGGTGTGCGAGGCTGCAAGACTGAAGCCACCGCAGCAGAGATCAAGGAGACCAGCTTGCGCTACATTCCGTTCCTCGTCGCGATCCTTCTCGTCCCTGCGGGCCTGTTCCTCGCCCTCTGGCTACCATTCTGGGGCGGATTGCTCGCCGGTCTCGCGGGCCTCGCCACCGCCATCGGCCTTTATGACCTCTCGCAAATCAAGCACGCGGTGCTCAAGAACTACCCGCTCTCCGCCCGCCTGCGCTTTCTCTTCGAATTCTTCCGCCCCGAGATCCGCCAATATTTCCTCGAAAGCGATCACGAGGAAACACCGTTTTCGCGCGAACAGCGGGCGTTGGTCTATCGCCGCTCCAAGGGGATCGAGGGGCTGCGCCCCTTTGGCACCCTGCTCAACGTGAATGCGGTGGGGCATGAATGGATCAACCATTCGATGAATCCCTCTCATCTGCAAGGCCATGATTTCCGCCTGCACATGGGCGGCCCCGATTGCACCCGTCCCTATCAGAGTTCGGCGCTCAATATCTCGGGCATGTCCTATGGTGCGCTCTCGCCCAATGCGATCGAGGCGCTCAACTGGGGCGCCCGGATCGGCGGCTTTGCCCATACCACCGGCGAAGGCTCGATCTCGCGCTTTCACCGCAAGCACGGCGGCGATCTGATCTGGCAGATCGGCTCGGGCTATTTCGGCTGTCGCAGGCCCGATGGCGGCTTTGATCCCGACATCTTCGCACAAGCGGCCGCCGACGATCAGGTCAAGATGATCGAGATCAAGCTTTCTCAAGGCGCCAAACCGGGCCATGGCGGCATCCTGCCGGGCGCAAAGGTGACAGAGGCCATCGCCGAGGCGCGCGGCGTCAAGGTCGGTGAGGATTGCATCAGCCCGGCCAGCCATTCCGAGTTTTCGACCCCAGAGGGCCTCTGCGCCTTCATCGCCCGCCTGCGTCAGTTGTCGGGGGGCAAGCCGGTCGGCATCAAGCTCTGCGTCGGCCATCCGTGGGAGTTTTTCGCCATTGCCAAGGCGTTTCACGCCACCGGCATCACGCCCGATTTCATAACCATCGACGGCGCCGAAGGTGGCACCGGCGCCGCCCCGGTGGAGTTTGCCGATCACAAGGGCGCCCCGATCCGCGAAGGGCTGATGCTCGTTCACAACACGCTGGTCGGCATCGGGCTGCGCGACCGGATCCGCCTTGTCACTTCCGGCAAGATCATCAGCGCCTTCGACATGTGCCGGATGTTCGCGCTCGGCGCTGATAGCTGCAACATCGCGCGCGGCTTCATGTTTGCGGTTGGCTGCATCCAGGCGCAGGTCTGCCACAGCGGCAAATGCCCCACCGGCGTCACCAGTCAGGATCCCGGCCGCTACCGCGCACTCGCCGTCGCCGAGAAATACCAGCGCGTCGCCAATTTCCACCGCAACACGCTCATAGCCCTCAAGGAAGCGGTCGAATCCTCCGGCCTTTCCGCTCCACAGGACTTCACCCCGCATCACCTGATGATCCGCGTCAACAGCCGCGAGGTCCGCTCCGCCGCCAGCCAGTATCTCTGGCTCGAACCCGGCGAGTTGCTCTCCGGCAAGGTCACGCATCCCGCCTTCGCCAAATACTGGGACCGCGCCCGCGCCGATACCTTTGCCTTTGTCGCCTGATGAAGCCAACCACCCCGGTCTCCGCGATCCGCAATCTCGGCCCCGCCAGCGAGGCAGCCTTTGCGCGCGCCGGGATCCACAGCGCCGAAGCGTTGCGCGACAGGGGGCCGGATGCCGCCTATGAAGGCCTCTTGCAGAGCGGCGAGAGCCCGCATTTCATCGCCTATTACGCGCTGGTGATGGGCCTGCAAGGTCGCCCGTGGAACGACTGCCAAGGCGCAGAAAAGGCCGCGCTGCGTGTCCGCTTCGACGCGATCAAGGCGCGCGTCCGGCTGACATTGCAGGACCCCGACAACGCCACAGAGGCGATCCTTGATCGCATCGGCACCGGCTTGCGGCGCAAGGAACGCGGCCTCACCGGCTGATCGGGCTCCGCTTCGGATTGGATCGGCACCGATCAGCGCCACCGCCCCGTCCACCGGTCCGTCATGGCCCGAGGCTCCGCGCGCAGACGCCAGAGTCAGGGATGCGCTCCTCTGCCCGGCCGGCAAGGGCCACCGCCAGATTGATCATAAAACTTTGAAAATCGCATCTATTCCGGGCCTTGAAAACCGCTCTTGATGTGTTCTCGACGCCCCGTCCTAGCCCTCCAGCGCCTGCGCCAGATCGGCAATCAGATCCTCCACCGCCTCGATCCCGACCGAGAGCCGGATCAGGTTCTCCGGGATCCCGGTATGCGGCTCGATCGTGTGGCGATGCTCGACCAGGCTCTCGACCCCGCCCAGCGAGGTGGCGCGATGAAAGAGTTGCAGCCGCCCCACCACCTCCAGCGCCCGCGCCCGCCCTCCCACGACCAGCGCCGACAAGAGATAGCCATACCCACCCTGCATCTGCCGCCGGGCAATCTCGTGGCCCACATGCGAGGCCAGACCGGGATAATAGACCGTCTCGATCCGCGGATGGGCCGCAAGATACTCCGCCACCGCCAGCGCATTGGCACTCATCCGCTCCACCCTGAGCGGCAGCGTGCGCATCCCCCGCATCAAGAGCCAGGCCTCGAACGGGCCGATGATCGCCCCGGCGTCATGCCGGTCTGTCGCAATCTCCTGCCACATCGGATTGCCCGGATCACGGCAGGACAGCACGCCCGCCAGCACGTCGCTATGACCATTGAGCGCCTTGGTGGCCGAATGCATCACCAGATCCGCCCCCAGATCGAGCGCGCGCGTCAACACCGGCGTCGCCGCCGTGCCATCCACCACCAGCACGGCACCCGACTTGTGCGCCACCCCCGAGGCCGCCGCGATATCCACCGTCCGCAGCCAGGGATTGGACGGCGTCTCGATCCACACCATGTCGGCCGAGGACCGGCACGCCTCCGCCAGCGCCTCCGGCTTGGCGGCGTCGATCTCGTCGAGGATGATCGCCCGGCGCAGGCAATAGTCGCGCACCCATTTCAGCGTGCCCCAGTAGATGCCGTTCTGCATCACCACCCGCGCCCCCGAGGGCAGCGCCCGAAACACCGCCGCCACCGCCGCCATGCCGGACGGGAACAAGAGGCTCGCCGCCGCGCCCTCCAGCCGCCGGATCACCTCTTCGGCCTGCCGCACCGTATCATTGGCATCCCGGCCATAGATGTTGTCGGGCCGCAGCGGCACATAATCGGGCCCCCGCAAATAGGTCGTGCTCAGGCTGATCCCCGGCACCACGCCGCCCGTGGCGCTGTCCGTGGCCCCCGCCGCCTGCGCAGCGATGGTGGCAGACCTTTGTTCTTGGTTCTTCATCACCGTTCCTGTCCGTTATCCCGTCTCACCCTGCGGTCGGCTGATCGTGCCCCCCGAGACCGCCGCGCGCACCCCCGTCGTGCCAGGGCAGGAGGTCGCCATCCCGCGCGCCACCCGCACCGCCAGATAGCCAAAGGCCTGCGCCTCAAGCATGTCGCCATCCAGCCCCACCACCTCAACGGGCTCCACCGGGCAATCGAGCGCCGCGCGCAGCATCTCCATCAACACCGGATTGTGCCGCCCGCCCCCCGTCACCAAGAGGCGCGCGGGGGGAACGGGGCAATGCTCCATCCCACGCAGGACCGCCGCCGCACTCATCCCCGCAAGCGTCGCCACCGCATCGGCATCGGGCAATTCCGCGACCAGAGCGATCATGTCACGAAACGTGTCGCGGTCCAGCGATTTCGGCGGCATCCGCAAAAAATAGGGCTCGTCGAGAAACATCTCCAGCGCCCCCTGCACCACCCGTCCCTGCCGCGCCAACGCCCCGTCGCGATCATAGGGCAGCCCGCGCCGCGCCATCATCAGATCGTTGATCGGCGCATTTGCAGGCCCGGTGTCAAAGGCCAGAAGCGCCCCCGCATCCTCGGGCCGCGCGCGGCGGGGATCCACCCATGTCAGGTTGCCCACCCCGCCGAGATTGAGAAAGGCCAGGGGTGCCGTGGCCCCGATCCACTGCGCGCAGGCAAAATGAAAGAACGGCGCCAGAGGCGCGCCTTCACCGCCCAGCCTGACATCGGCGCTGCGGAAATCCCAGACCACCGGCAGCCCCAGCCCGGCGGCGATCCGCGCCCCGTTGCCCAGTTGATGCGTGCCCCGCCCGCGCGGCTCATGCGCCAGCGTCTGGCCGTGAAATCCCACCAGCGCCGCACCGTCAAAGCCGCCCAACACCTCCAGATGCGCGGCCTCGACCAAGGCCTCGGCCTCGGCCAGATCCTCGCCGGGCCATTTGCCAAGCGCAGCCCGCAGCACCGCCTGTTCGCCCGCGCCATAGGGCCGGTAGGCGCGCGGCCCGAACTCATGGATCCGCAGGCCGTCGGTCTCGACCATCGCCGCATCCACCCCATCCAGAGAAGTGCCCGACATCGCCCCAAGCGCCCAGACACGCCCCGCCTTCAACATGGCCTTTTCCTTCGCCCGCCAACTGCCTATACATGCCGCGCAACGACAAGCGGGACAAGCCTTATGACCTATCACCCCAGATCCGAATTCCTCCAGGTGATGCAGGCGCGCGGCTATCTCGCGGATTGCACCGATCTCGAAGCCCTCGACCGGGCGCTGAACGCCGGACCCGTCACCGCCTATATCGGCTATGACGCCACCGCGAAATCACTCCATGTCGGGCATCTCCTGAACATCATGATGCTGCGTTGGCTTCAAAAGACCGGCCACCGGCCGATCACGCTGATGGGCGGCGGCACCACCAAGGTCGGCGACCCCTCCTTTCGCTCCGAAGAACGGCCGCTGCTCTCGCCGGCGCAGATCGACGACAACATTGTCGGGATGAACCGGGTCTTTGCCCGCTATCTGTCCTATGGCGATGGCCCGCACGATGCCTTGATGCTCAACAATGCCGAATGGCTCGACGGGCTCAATTACCTCGATTTCCTGCGCGACATCGGGCGACATTTCTCGGTCAACCGGATGCTCAGCTTTGAATCGGTCAAGTCCCGCCTCGACCGCGAGCAATCGCTCAGCTTCCTCGAATTCAACTACATGATCCTTCAGGCCTATGACTTTCTCGAGCTGAACCGCCGCCATGGCTGCCTCCTGCAAATGGGCGGATCGGATCAATGGGGCAACATCATCAACGGCATCGACCTCACCCGCCGGGTGATCGAGCATGAGGTGTTCGGGCTGACTTCGCCGCTGCTGACCACCTCGGATGGGCGCAAGATGGGCAAGTCGGCGGGCGGGGCGGTCTGGCTCTCGCCCGACCTGCTCAGCCCTTACGAATTCTGGCAGTTCTGGCGCAACACCACCGACGCCGATACCGGGCGTTTCCTGAAACTCTATACCGAATTGCCGGTCGAGGACTGCGACCGCCTCGGCGCACTGGCGGGATCCGAGATCAACACCGCAAAGATCATCCTCGCCAACGCCGTGACCACACTCTTGCACGGGGCCGAGGCCGCTCAGACCGCCGAGACCACGGCACGCGAAGTATTCGAGCATGGCGGCGTGGGCGAGGATCTGCCCACCCTGACCTTGAGCCCCGCCGATCTTGGCGACGGGCTCTCCATCGTGCAACTGATCGTGCGCGCGGGGCTGGCCAGTTCCGGCAAGGAGGCCAAGCGCCTGATCGCCGAACACGGCGCGCGCCTTGATGACGAACCGCTGACGGATGCCGGTCTGATGATCGACGCGGCCCGACTTGACGCGCCGATCAAGCTCTCGGCGGGCAGAAAACGCCACGCGCTGGTGCGGCTCGCGGAGTGACGCGGCGACTGCGTACGGAACCCGCGTTCACCCTGTCCCGCCTGTACGCATCATCCCCGCGCCGCAAGCGCCTCTTGCAGCACCGCGCGCACCGCCGCGGGCGGCACGTCATCCGTGATGAAGGCCGCACCGATGCCGCGCGCCAGGACGAATCGCAACTTGCCATCGACCACTTTCTTGTCCTGCCCCATGAGCGCGATCAAGGCGTCAACCGCCGGAAGTTCTCCTTCAATATCCGAAAGATCCACCTTCATCTTCATGTTGCGCAACAACGCACGCACCCGGCTTGGCTCCTCTTGTGAACACAACCCCAACCTTGCTGACAGCTCGAACGCCAGCGCACAGCCGATTGCCACGCCTTCCCCATGCAAGAGACGCGCCCCATCATAGTGTGTTGCCGCCTCCAGCGCATGACAAAATGTATGCCCCAGATTAAGCAAGGCCCGATCACCCTGTTCGGTTTCATCGCGTGTGACAATCTCGGCCTTCATCTCGACAGAGCGTTTCACGATATGCATCCGCGCCGCCATATCCCCGGCGGAGGCACGTGAGCCATGACCTTCAAGCCATTGGAAAAACGTGCTATCTCCCAATAGACCGTATTTCACCACCTCACCGTATCCGGCCAGAAAATCGCGTTCGGCAAGCGTCCCGAGAACTGCGGTATCGGCCAGAACAAGGCTTGGCTGATGAAACGCCCCGATCAGGTTCTTGCCCTGTGGCGCATTGATCCCGGTCTTGCCCCCCACCGAACTGTCAACCTGCGCCAAGAGACTGGTGGGCACCTGCACAAACCGCACCCCCCGCCGCAGGATCGCTGCGGCAAACCCCACGAGATCACCGATCACTCCACCACCGAGGGCGATAACTATATCATTTCGTTCTATTTTCCGCTCCAGAAGCCAACCGGTCACATGCTCCAGATGGGGCCAGCTTTTGGTTCCCTCACCCGCAGGAAGGCTCAGGGAGACAGAGGATATTCCGGATTTTTCCAGACCTTCGACCAGCGTCCTCAAATGCAAGCGCGCGACATTTTCATCCGTCACGATCGCCACACGCGCCCGCCGCAGCAGCGGACCGATCAGAGAACCCGCCTCTGGCAGCACGCCAGGCCCGATATGAACATCATACGCGCGCCCTGCGAGCCCGACATGCACAACGTTGCTCAATTCACGCCCTCCAACACATCTTGCCGCGCCCGCAACGCTTTTTCGACTTCAGTCGCCATTTCTTCGATCGAGTAATGCGGTCGAGATTGCACGCACAAATCTGCGAGCGCATAAAGCGGTACGCGCTTCTGATAGAGATCGCTGAGTGCTTCGTATGGATTAGCTGTGCGAAGGAGTGGCCTGTTATTTTTACCTTTTACGCGGGACCACAATAGTGGAAGCTCGGCATCAAGCCACACCGAAATGGCTTTTTCGGAGATGAGTCTGCGATTGCGTTCCGCCAGAAAGGCACCGCCCCCGGTTGACAGGACGCCACGATGTGAGTCCAGCAAGCGGTCAATCACCTCGGTTTCACGCCGACGAAAGAAGTCCTCGCCATCGCGTTGAAATATCTCGGCAATCGTCATGTTGGCCGCCTTTTCAATCTCGCCATCGGAATCCAGGAACGGCACTCGCAGACGCGCCGCAAGCGCTTTGCCCACGGCCGTCTTGCCAGCGCCCATCATGCCCACGAGCACGATGGTCTTTTTCAGTTTCGGCTCCGCTGCCCCCGGCACGTCTCGGCGTTCCCCTGCCAATTCCACACGCTTTTCATTGAATGACGTGATCTTGTCTAAAAGGCCAGTTATAAGTTCAGAAAAAGACTGGCAAGAGCAGACAGAGGGCCCTATGTATAGATTGATAAAGTGGCTGATTTATGTGGCCTTTCTAGGGTTCCTTGCTCTGGTGTCCTATATGTATGTCGGACCGTTTTTTGGGGCTGACTTTGGCCCACGGCAGAACGAGATTCGTCAGGAAATCATTCTTGAAACGCATTAGCGCAGCCCTTTTCAGCATCCTTTTCGGAACCGCCAGTTTTGCTCAGGAACCGCTCTCAGCGATCGAGTGGCTAAACCAGACCGCGACTGCGACCGTCTCCCCCCCGGAAAGCGTCATCCTGAATGCCCCCCCGGTCGCATCCGCGGTAACTATACCGCAGGTTCAGGTAACCACACTTGACAGACAGCGCGCCGACGCAGTCGGCCTCTTGCCCAGCCATTCGACAGGTCTCCCCGTCTCTCTTTGGAGCAATAGTAATGCGGCGGATCTGCAACGCCGGTTCTTGAACCTGTCACCAGAGCCATTGCCCGCGATTCAGGCATTGTATTATACGCTCTTGCTTGCCGAAGCCGACCCACCCGTTGATCTGACAACGGACGCAGAGTTTCTATTGACCCGCTTGCTGGCCTTGCGGCAGTTCGGTGCAGTAGAACCCGCTCTTGCCCTTGTGGAGGCCGCAGGTCTGGTGCCGGGCAACCTATTTGGCCACTGGTTTGATCTGTCGCTTCTCACCGGGCAAGAGGATCGTCCCTGCGCAGCACTCGAGCGCCGGCCGCATTTGTCCAGCGATCTTTCCGCAAGAATTTTCTGCTCGGCACGAACGGGGGATTGGGAAAAGGCGGCGCTGATTTACGACTCGGCCGTGGCTCTTGATGCAATTGATGCAACCGATCAGACCTTGCTTGCCCTGTTCCTTGATCCTGATCTGATCGACACGGTTCCTCCCCCCGACATCCCCAAGACGATATCACCTCTCGAGTTTCGGCTTTTCGAAGCGATGGGCACGCCCCTTCAGACCCATAATCTGCCAAAGTCCTTTGCCCACGCCGATTTGCGCGGAACGGCAGGCTGGAAGGCCGAACTCGAAGCCGCCGAGCGACTGGCGCGCACCGGGGCGTTGCCCGCAAGCCAACTCTTTGGGCTCTATACCGCCCGCAAGCCCGCAGCCTCTGGCGGCATCTGGGACAGGGTGGCGGCAATTCAGGCCCTCGATGCGGCACTGAGCCAAGGAGACCTGCCAGCGGTCGCCAAAGGATTGCCAGTGGCTTGGGCTGCCATGAGATCAAGGCGGCTTGAGGTGCCCTTTGCGGATGTCTTCGGACCGCGCCTGATGGGGTTGGAACTTCCGAACGAGGTGACGGAACTTGCGTTTCGAATTCTTCTCTTGTCCAGTAGCTACGGGGCGGCGGCGAAAGAGCAACAAAGCGAGGAGAGAACACGGCGTTATCTCGCCGATCTTGCCCGTGGTCAGCCGAAGCTTGATGATGCTCAATCGTCTCTTGAGGAGGCAATCGTCCGGGGCTTTATGGCCACCGAACCACCATCCGCACAAAAAACCCTGCTCGACAACGGCCGCCTGGGCGAGGCCATCCTCGGGGCCGCAGCACAGCTTGATCAACCCTCGGAGAGTGGCCGCGACGACATCTCGGGGGCTATTGCCACGTTGCGTGCGGTGGGTCTGGAAGAAACTGCCCGCCGGGCCGCGCTGCAACTGCTGCTGCTTGACATACGCAGATGACCCGGGACAGGCAGTGGATCGAGCTCTTTCTTGAGGCGCAAGCGGCCGAGCTGGGAGCCGCGCACAACACGCTTCTGGCCTATGAGCGTGATCTTCGCGACTTTGCCACTTGGGCCCGCGATCAGGACGTTCCTCTTGAGACGGCCACGCAGACCGACATCGAATCCTATCTGGTCCATTGCGATGCAAAGGGGCTGGCCCGCGCCACCCGTGCGCGCAGGTTATCCGCCGTGCGGCAACTCTATCGGTTTGCCTTCGACGAACGCCTGCGCACCGACAATCCCGCAATTCGTATCAAAGGCCCCGGACGGGCGAAGCGTCTGCCCAAGACCCTGAGCGAGGCTGAGGTCAGCCGCCTGCTGGAGGCGGCCGCCCTGCATGGGAGGACCGTCCAGGATCGCACGCGAAATGCCTGCCTGATGACCCTGCTCTACGCGACCGGAATGCGCGTGAGTGAACTGGTGTCGCTGCCGATCTCGGCGGCGCGCGGCGATCCGCAGATGCTGCTGATCCGAGGCAAGGGGGGCAAGGAACGCATGGTGCCTCTCTCGCCACCGGCGCGCACGGCTCTTGCCAAATGGCTTGAGTTCCGCACACAGGAGGATGACGCGGCCCGCAGCGCGGGCAAGACCGCATCACCGTTTCTCTTTCCCTCTTCGCAGGACGACGGCTTCTTGAGCCGCCATAGTTTTTATATTACTATCAAGGAACTGGCTGTCAAAGCTGATGTCACTTCAGCAAAGGTCACACCGCATAGGCTCCGGCATGCGTTTGCCACGCATCTGTTGGCCAACGGCGCGGACCTGCGGGTGATACAAATCCTGCTTGGTCACGCCGATCTCGCCACGACAGAAATCTACACGCATGTCCTCGACGCCCGCTTGCAGGCTCTAGTTCAGGAGCATCATCCGCTGGCCAGGGCGACCCGGCGCGATCAGGCCCCCAGATCCGCACCAGATGATCCACGACCTGCGACAGAGTCGACTCTCGAAACAAAACACGTGGTGTCAAAAACGTCGTCTTGATGCAATTCCGAGTGCGCCGCATAACTTCACACGCAAGAACTGAGAACCCGCGAGATGGAAGCCGAAACACACCTTCTGGATCTGACTTTCTGGATCACCGCCGGAGCGATTCTTGGACTGCTGATCCTGTCTGCATTCTTCTCGGGCAGTGAAACCGCGCTGACCGCCGCGTCGCGTAGCAAACTGCGCGCGCAAGCTGAAAAGGGCAGCAAGGGTGCCGAATTCGCTTTGAAAATCACGGAAGATAATGAGCGCCTGATCGGATCCGTGCTGCTCGGCAACAATCTGGTAAACATCCTTGCCGCGGCGTTGGCGACCGCCCTTTTTACCAAGCTCTTTGGTGAGAGCGGTGTGGCCTTGGCGACGCTGGTCATGACGGTTCTTGTGCTGGTTTTTTCTGAGGTGTTGCCAAAGACTTACGCCATAACGAATGCCGAATCGGCCGCTGCACGCGCGGCGCCGATCATCCTTGTGGTGATCAAGGTCTTCTCGCCGATTGTATCGGCGGTTCGACTATTCGTGCGCGGCATCCTGGCCGTGTTCGGCGTCAAGATTGATCCGAACCGTCAAATCCTTGCCATCAAGGAAGAAATCGCCGGTGCACTTTATCTCGGGCAATCCGAGGGTGTCGTCGAAAAGGAAGATCGCGACCGCATCCTGGGCGCCCTCGATCTGGGCGAAAGAACGGTCGAGGAAATCATGCTGCATCGCAGCCGGATCGAATTGATCGATGTCGCTTTGGACCCGGAGGCCATCCTGAACCAATGCCTTGAGAGCAATCACACGCGATTGCCGCTCTATCGGGATGATCCGGACAACATTATCGGCGTGGTCCATGCAAAGGATTTGCTGCGCGCCATGCACAAGCTGGTAACTGGATCAAGAGATGGCGCCAAAGCCTTGAAGAACTTCGATGTCCTCAGCATTGCGCGAAAACCTTACTTCGTTCCGGAAACGACGACACTGGACGAACAGATGCGACAGTTCCTCCGCATCCGCAGCCATTTTGCGCTTGTCGTCGATGAGTATGGTACGCTCGAAGGACTGATTACCCTCGAGGATATTCTGGAAGAGATCGTCGGCCAGATTACCGATGAGTTCGATCAGGATATGGAATATGCGATCCGGAAAACCGAGGATAACCAATTCATCGTCGATGGCGCCATGACGATCCGGGATCTCAACCGGGCCACGGAATGGGCATTGCCCGACGACATGGCGAACACCGTGGCCGGGCTGGTCATCCATGAGGCTCAGATGATCCCTGCGGTCGATCAGGTTTTCATTTTTCACGGCTTCCGGTTTCAGGTTCTGGCGCGCAAGGACAACCGGATCACAAAGTTTAAGATACGAAAACTCTGACTCCTGAACGCGCCCTCACACTGCACCGCGACGATTCGGAAACACAAAGCACCGATCGCGCCGGATCATCAACCACAACGCTTTGCCCGGTTCCGGCAAAAACACTTTTGGAACCGTAGCCTTCAGAATCGATCCATCGTGATCCATACGAAACTCGACCAGGCTCTCCGAACCCATGAAACGTGCCCGCACGACCACGCCGCGCGCGGGCGTGCCGTCCTGAGGCGTTGGATTGGGACCGCGTCCATTTCGGTCAAAATCGATCTTGATGTGCTGGGGCCGGATCACGATTTCAACGTCCTGCCCATCCGGAACGCCGGGGGCCAGAAAATGACCAAACGGCGTCTCGGTCAATGCTCCCCGGACCGTGCCGCGAATGACATTTGTGTCGGAAAAGAACGCCACCGCGCTGCGATCGATCGGAGAATTGTAGATATTGTAAGGCGCCCCTTGCTGCACGATGCGCCCGTCGCGCATCAATGCGATTTCATCGGCCATCCGCATCGCTTCCTGGGGTTCATGCGTCACGAGCAAGATGGCGGTATCCTCTTCGCGCAGGATATCAAGCGTCTCGTCGCGGATACCATCGCGCAGGCGATTGTCGAGGCCGGAAAATGGCTCATCCATCAGCATGATGCTGGGCTTGGGGGCAAGGGCCCGGGCAAGCGCCACACGTTGCTGCTCGCCGCCGGAAAGTTCATGCGGATAGGCATCAATGTATCGCCCCATACCGACACGTTCGAGCAATTCCGTCACCCGGGCGAATTTCTCGGCTTTGTTTCCCAAAAGGCCAAAGGCGACATTGTGCGCCACATTGAGATGCGGAAAAAGCGCGAAATCCTGGAACATCAGACCGATATGCCGGCGCTCTGGGGGCACGCGAAACACAGTATCGCAAATCAGCCGGCCATCGACATAGATCTCGCCCGAATCCTGCATCTCGACGCCCGCTATCATGCGCAACGTTGTTGATTTTCCGCACCCCGAGGGTCCCAGCAGGCATGTCACCTGACCCGGCATCACCCGCAAGGACACATCATTCACTACCGCCCGGCGATCATAGCGTCGGGTGAGGTTTCTGATTTCCAGCCGTGGGATTTGGCTCTGCACCTGTGCCTCATGTTCTATCCGATCAAATTGATCGGGTTTTCCCTTTTCGGAGATAGCAACACAACCCGGTCCATGCAAGCCACGGCACCCCGTTGACAGCGATCTGTCGAGATGATTGCATCCCTCCTGAATTGAATTTGTGGAGTTTGACCTATGCAATTTTTCACTGGCGTAATGCTAGCCCTCTGTCTTGCCCTACCTGCCAATGCGGATGGTGCCAGCGATCGCGCAACGCGACTTGCGATAGCGCAGGACTATGTCGAGGCAACGATGCAGGATATGGATATTCAGGATTTCATTCGCCAACTCTGGCAGCCTATGGTGCAGCAGATGGAGGCGACGCGACAACCGCTCTCGCCCGATCAGGTCAATCAGATCGAACAGCTGTTTTCCGACGAGTTGACGGCGCCGCTGATGGCGGTGATGCGCAAACAGGATGCCATCATGGCGGATCTGATGACCCTCGAGGAATTGACCGCTTTGCGTGACTTCTACATGTCTGTGAATGGCCGTGCGGTGATGGAGAAGATGCCGCAACTTGCGCAGATTCAACAGCCGATGATCTCTGCCGTGTTGCAGGAAAAAATGCCAGTGATGATGCCAAAGATCGAGGCAATCACCACAGCACCAAAGCAATAGATCCACAAGCGGAGCCCGCTTGGAACGCAGGCCCTTTCTGGAACTGCCCCCAGATCGAAACAGGCCATATGCAGGAAAAAATGGCGCGGCCCTGAGTCAGACCTTTTGCAAGTCCATCATTGCGGTGAATTCTACCTCGGCGACCAACTCGCCGGCGACCTCGGCAACGCCGCCAAACTTCCAGACCTTTCCACCCGGCTTGCCGCGCAGGGTTGCAAGTTTCATCTCCAGAACATCGCCAGGCACGACCATGCGGCGGAACTTGCAACCTTCTATCGCCATGAAATAGACCAGCATGTTGCGGTCCTCCATTCCAAGCGCCGTCCCAACCATCACTGCCGCAGTCTGCGCCATCGCTTCAATGATGGTGACGCCCGGCATGATGGGACGACCTGGGAAATGGCCCTGAAAATGCGGCTCGTTCATGGTAACGTTCTTGATCCCACGCGCTGACATGTAGCCGTCGATCTCGACCACCTTGTCAACCAGAAGAAACGGGTATCGATGCGGAATGAGTCGCTGGATATGGTGGATATCCGCGGATTTGAGCGCCTCGGTCATCGGCTGTCCTTTCGCATCCCTCTTCGCCTTGGTCCCTAGCAATTGCCTCCAGTCAAGGCAAGCCCGGCCTTGTGCGACTAGTCTGCGGTGCTTCTCGGCAATACAGGGTCTGGCGCCGTCCCCTGCGGGTCCAGGCCCGCGGGGTCAGCGCCGATCCTTTCATTGATCCGGGCGATGGCGATATCGGATACATCGGCCACTTCAGAACGCAGCAGCACCGTGCGCAGGTCAAGCATCACAACCGCATCGGCCTCTTGCAGCAGATCGGCCAGAACAGGTTGAATGACCCGCATGAATTGAGCCGGGGCAAGATCGCGGCGGCGCTCCAGATCGCGTGACATCTGTTCCGCCTCAAGGCGCAATTTTTCGACCTTCTGGTCAAACGCATCGGCAAGGACGCGGAATTCGTCGGGCGGCATCGTTGCACGTTGCCCGGTCAAGGCTAGTTCTTCTGCCTCAAGCTCGGTGGCCACTTGATCATTTTGGGCGATCAGACGATCCCGCGCAGCCTGTAGCTCGGATTGCAGGCGTCTGCCGTAGAGCGTCTCGGTCAAGAGCCGCTCGGGGTCGATGACGATCACGTCACTCTGCACGACCCCCATCTGTTGCGCCACGACTGGGGTCAGCCCACCAAGGGCCAGCAACATCGCCAGCCCGGTCAGAGCAAGCGTGTTGCGCATGTCAGAAATCCGTTCTGACCGTCAAATCGAACTGTTGTTCGACATCGCCCGGCTCTTTTTTAAGCGCGTTCGAAAAGTTCATCCTGATCGGACCGAATGGCGAGGTCCAGAAGATCGAAAACCCGATCACATGGCGCGGCTCGAACCCGGTTGAGGCCAGAGGCAGGACAGCCGAGGCTTTGTTGCCGATCCCCCAAAGCGAGCCGATATCATAGAATGCACCGCCAGTGATTCCATATTCATCCGGCAGGCCAAGCGGGAACTCCGCCTCGAACTTCAAGGCAGCGAAGTAATCACCCCCCAGCTGCTCGCCGCCCTCGGTCGGGCCGATGCCATTGGTCTCGAACCCACGAATGATCTGTCCGCTGAAGCGGTTGATGAAACGGCTGTTCTGACCATCCGAAAAACTGATCGCGCCGCCTTCAAGGATCGCACGCAGGGTCACTTCCTCGTTCAGAATGCTGGTCTGACCGACAATCCGTGCTGTGGTCTTGACAAAATCATTGTCTCCCCCCAGGCCGGCGAGTTCCTGGCCAAAGGACAACAATACACCTGCCTTCGGATCAAGTCCGGAAAGACGTGTGTCGTAGGAGAACTGATAACCGACGGAACTGGTCCACAGGGCACCTTGATCGACCTCTGACTGAAGGATACCGGACGTGCCGTTGTAATCCGACATTTCTTCGTAGCTGGCATTATAGAACAGACCGAGGCGGCTGTTTTCTCCCGTGGGAAAGGTAAGGCTGGGGCGAAAGACACCGATCGCCGTGTCGAACTCGCTATTATCGCTGTTGGTTTCGCGAAACGAGAAGTCGAGACCAAAAGCAACATCACGACCCAGAAAGGCGGGTTCGACAAACCCGAGATTGTAGTTGATCGTGTCCCCTGTTGCCAAGATCTGCGCCGTCAACTGTTGACCACGTCCGATGAAGTTGCGTTCGCTGAACCCCAGTTGAATACCCAAGCCAGAGTTGGTCGAGAAACTCGCACCAACAGAAACGGTGCCGGTCGTGGTTTCCTCGACATCGGTCTCGATGACCACCTGATCGGGACGCGACCCTTCACGTGCGTTGACATCGACTTGCTTGAAATAATTCAGCGCGCGGATCCGGTCTGCGGCCTGACGAATGGAGCGCGGGTTGAACGGATCGCCCTCGACGGCATCGAACTGGCGCCGGATGACGCGGTCGAGCGTGGTCGTGTTTCCTTCGATATCGATCCGTTCGACAAAGACGCGCGGGCCACGTTGCAGGACGAATTCCACATCCAGCGTCAGATCGCGATCATTGCGCGTGATGCGTGGCTCCACTCGCAGGAAATCAACGCCATTCTTGATCGCAAGGCGCTCCATCCTGGCTATGGTGCTCTCCACAAGGGTTGGCGAATAAACCACCCCAGGACGTATCTTCAGCGTCTTGTGATACTCTTCCGACTCGACGCCATTCATCTCGCTGACAGTGGTGATCTGACCAAAGCGGAATTGCTGTCCTTCCTGCACGATGAACGTCACAAAATACGCATCTCTCTGGCGTGCCAGTTCAGCATTCGTGCCGGTCACGCGGAAATCAACGAAGCCACGCGAGTTGTAAAAATCGGTCAGCACCTGACGGTCGAAGTTGATCCGGTCCTCGACAAAGGTATCTCGATCAATGAGCGCGCGCAAAAGACCGGTTTGCTTGCTCTGGATCACGCCACGCAGACGGCGGTCGGAATATGTCCGGTTGCCGACAAACCCGATCCGTTGCACTTCGATCTTGCGGCCCTCGAAAATCTCGAAGATCAAATCGACACGATTATCGCTGCGCCGGATCACCTTGGGGGTCACGCGGGCCGCGACACGCCCGTTTTGCACATAAGCTTCGGCAATCGTTGCGGCATCACGTTCCGCCTGTGTCGGACTGAACACCTGCCGCACGCTGCTCTTGATGAAGCCTTGCAGATCGTCTTCCTTGATCTTTCTGTTACCCTCGAACGCAATGCGGTTGATGGTGGGAAACTCCGTCACCTTGATGAGAAGGGTATTGCCCTGCGGCACCAGTTCCACCTGCTCGAAAAGACCGGAGGCCAGGATCCTTTGATAAGCGTCGTTCAACCCGCTCGCCGAGATGGTCTCATTGCGTGTGATGCCCGCAAAGCTGAGAATCGTCGTCGGCTCGATCCTCTGATTGCCGTCGATCGTAACGTTTGAAAACCGATAGGATTGCGCCGCTGCCGGAAGCGCCGTTGCCATTAGAGCAAACACAAAAAGCACCAATGCCAGGGCGCCAGACATGCGATTCAGTAAATTTTCGCCCATAAGGCTCAAATGCCGGTCAACGTCATCATCATTCATTGTTCGAAACCCGGTCTGACAGCTATTGCAGATGTCACTACCCCGTCTGTCCGGGCTTGTCAAAACGCGAGTTGCAGACGGTCCGAACCCAACTCAGAGGGTTGAGAGATAACTCACCGCAGCCAGTGTCAAAACGATCGTCGCGACAAACAGCATGAGATCAATATTGATCTCGAACAGAACTTGCATCCCTCGATATCCGTCCTTTAGCTGTCGCATGGCTTGGCACGCCTCTCGTTAAAATGAATGCGGGGAAGATCGTGCCATCCATTTGTGGTCCTTTGTCGAACAAATCATGGCAGGATCTGGGCGTTCACGCCTTTATCCTTCATGAAACTCCTGTCCCGCCCTCGTCACAGAACCGTGCGCCCTGCCATCATCCGCGCCAATCGTGCCAGACCCTCCTCGACATCAGCGGTGGCACCCGCGTAGGAAAATCTCAGCGTGCCCGCGCCGCGGGCCGGATCAAAGTCGATCCCCGGCGTCACGGCAACGCCTGCATGCTCAAGGATCTCGGCGGCAAGGATGCGGCTGTCCGACGTCAGATCTCGCACGTCGGCATAGACGTAAAACGCGCCATCCGGCGGCGCGATCCGATCAAAACCAGCCTTGGGCAAGCCGTCGAGCATGAGGGCGCGGTTGCGGCGGTAAACGGCCAGATTGCCCTCCAGTTCCGGGGTGCAATCCATCGCTGCGAGCGCCGCGATCTGACTGGCATGTGGCGGACAGATGAAAAGGTTCTGCGCCAAACGCTCGACACTGCGCACGTGGCATTCGGGCACGACCATCCAGCCAACACGCCAGCCGGTCATCGAGAAATACTTGGAAAAAGAATTGATCACATAGCAGTCATCGGTGATCTCGAGGGCGCTGACCGCCTTCGCTTCGTACTCGATGCCATGATAGATCTCATCGCTGATAAAGCTCGCGCTCTGCTCGGCCGCCGCCGTGATCAGACGGCTCAGTGCCCCCCTGTCGAGCATTGTGCCGGTTGGATTTGCAGGACTCGCCACCAGAAGGCCGCGAAGATTGCGCCCCGTGAGGTCGGACGCCACAGGCTGGAGGCGATTTTTCACCGTCGTTTCGATGTCGACCGCGACCAGATCGAGCGCGCGCAGAATCTGGCGATAACTGGGATAGCCGGGCGCGCCTATGCCCACCCGGTCGCCCGCATCAAACAGCGCGGTAAATGCCAGGATGAACGCCCCCGAGGACCCAGAAGTGATCACGACACGATCCGGATTGAGATCAATTCCATGCCTTTCGGCATAGAGCCTCGCGATACGGGCGCGCAGATCCGGCAACCCGAGTGCCACAGTATAGCCCATTGCATCGCTTTCCAAAGCCCGTGCAAGCGCCTGGCGCGCCCCAAGCGGCGCGGCTGTCCCCGGCTGGCCAACCTCCATGTGGATGATTCGGCGACCCGCCGCCTCGGCGCGACGGGCAGCCTCCATGACATCCATCACGATGAACGGGTCAACCTTGGACCGGGCGGCATTTTGCATTACATAAGCTCCTGATGGGGGTCGTTCGGTCGGCAGTCCTCGTCTGGTTTCTCCGGGAAAGGCAATAGCGTCAATGGTGCATGTTCGCTCTTTAGCCCTCGCGCTGATCCTGAGCCTGATGGCAGCCACATCCGCGCGGGCCCTCACCCTGTTGCGCGACCCTGATATAGAGCATGCGCTTGGCCAATTGGCCGCCCCCATTCTCAAGGCGGCTGGTCTGAGCCCGGCAAGGGTGGGCATTCTCGTGATCGACGATGCCGGAATGAATGCGTTTGTGGTCGATGCCGATACGATTTTTATCCATTCCGGGCTCATCTTGAGAATGCAATCCGCCGCAATGCTGCAAGCGGTGATCGCCCACGAAGCGGCCCATATCGCCAATGGTCATCTGATGCGCCGTCCGATCAATGCACGCAATGCCCGCACCGCGGCCGGGATCGGCAGCGTTCTGGCGGCCGCGGCCGGTATTGCAGCTGGAAGCGGAGAGTTTGCGGCCGGGGCGGCGGCTGGGATCCAGGGCGCCGCGCAGCGCAGCTTCTTTGCCCATACCCGCGCCGAGGAAAATGCCGCCGACACGAGCGGGTTGCGTTTCATGGCCATAGCCGGGGTCGATCTGCGCGGGGCAGTCGAGGTGATGGATCTCTTTCAGGGTCAAGAATCTCTCTCGGTCAGCCGCCAGGACGCCTACGCGCGCACGCACCCTCTGTCGCGCGACCGGTTCCGGAACATTCAGCAACTGGCGGCGGCGCAGGGCGCAACGATCCAGCCGGATCCGCAGGCAGAGTATTGGTTTGCCCGCGCCAAGGGCAAGCTCTCGGCCTTTCAGAGATCACCCAAATGGACGCTGACGCGCGCCGGGGAATCGGGCCATGACGATATCAAGCTGATGCGCCAGGCGATCGCCTATCACCGGCAAGCCAACCTCAAACGCGCCTTGCCGGCAATTGACGGCGCTTTGGCGCGTCGACCAGACGATCCCTATCTGCACGAACTGCGGGGCCAGATCCTGATGGAGAGCCGTCAGGTCAAGCCCGCCGTGGCCGCCTATGCTCGGGCCAGCAATCTGGCCGCCGGAAACGCGCTGATTCTGGGCTCTTACGGGCGCGCCCTGCTGGCCGACGGGCAAACCGCCAAGGCCCAGGAATTCCTCGAGCGCGCGCACAGTCGTGACGGGCGGGATTCTCGCATTCTTCGAGACTTGGCGGTGAGTTACGCCAAACAGGGGAACAACGGCATGGCCTCGGTTCTGACGGCGGAGAGATATGCGATGGCAGGACGTCTCCAAGATGCTAAGATCCACGCAGAACGCGCAACTGGCCTCCTGCCGCGTGGATCCGCCGCATGGCAGCGGGCGCAAGATGTCATCGCCGCGGCAGAAGCCGAAGCAAAACGGAGAAAGTAACCTCATGACACGTGCCTTTTTGACCGCTGCCTTTTGTCTTGGCTTTGGCCTGCCTGCGACTGCCCTCGATCTGGACAGCCTGAGCGACACGGATCGCGCGCTCTTTCACGCAGAGATCAGGGCCTATTTGCTGAAAAACCCCGAGGTCATCATGGAGGCGGTCGCGATCCTCGAAGAACGGCAGGCCGCCAATCAGACGCAGGCTGATGTCACCTTGGTGCAGGAGAATGCCGAGGCGCTGTTCAATGATCCTCAGTCCTGGGTTGGGGGCAATCCCGAGGGGGACATCACCCTGGTCGAGTTCATGGATTACCGATGCAGCTATTGCAGGCGCGCACATGACGAGTTGGCGGGGCTGTTGAAGGTCGACGGAAACATCCGCTTCATCGTCAAGGAATTTCCCATACTGGGCGAAGAGTCGGTGCTGGCCTCGCGATTCGCCGTTGCGACCCGGCAGGTGGCCGGGGATGACGCTTACAAGGCGATGCATGATGCACTGATGACCTATAATGGTGCGATGAACGAGGTGGCCTTCCGTCGGCTGGCCGAAACCCTGGAGATTGATTCACAACCGATCATAGCGGCAATGGACAGTGATGCTGTCACACAGGTCATTGCCGCCAATCACAGACTTGGCCAGAAGATGCAGATCAGCGGGACGCCGTCCTTCGTGATGGGAAATCAGATGCTGCGGGGCTATCTGCCACAGGCCGCCATGCAGCAGATCGCCAAGGACATCAGGTCGCAATAGGCTTTGATGAATTTTGCCAGAGCGCAATCTTGGTGGTCTTGGCAGGCTCAGGTTTCTTCTTGGTTCAAATACCCAAATCCCACGCCCTCATTTCCACCACGGCCCATGATGCATGCCTGACTGGCCAAGCCTCTCGAACCCGTGTCGACCGAAAAGGTCGCGCTGCGCCTGAATGATGTTTGCGCTTCCATGGCCAAGGCGCATCGTGTTATACCATGCCAGACCTGCCGAGAGCGCGGGCACCGGATGCCCCCCGCGCACGGCACTGCCCACCACATCACGCAGCGCGGGCACGCAGCGTGCGAGCGTTTTTGCAAAATGCGGAGCGAGGATCAACTGACCCTCCGGCAGATCAGCTTGATGAGCCGTGGCAATCTCATCAAGCAACGCGGAGCGGATAATACATCCGGCGCGCCAGATGCGGGCGATGGTGGCAAAATCGAGCGCCCAACGAAACTCTTCCGAGGCGGCGACCAGAATTCGAAATCCTTGCGCATAACAAAGGATGCGGGCAGCCAGAAACGCTTCGGCCAGAATCTCCTCCTTAGCATCGAAGGCCCCGAGCGCACCGCCTAGAACTGTCTCGGCGCGCTGGCGTGTCTGCTTCTCCGAGGACCAGCTGCGTGCGCCGACGGCAGCCTCGATCATACTTGCTGATTGCCCGAGACGCAGAGCCTCGATGACGGTCCAGCGCCCCGTCCCCTTCTGACCGGCAGCGTCCTTGATCACGTCAACCATGGGATGCCCGGAGTCGGAATCGGTATAGGTCAGCAGATCGGCGGTGATTTCGACCAGATAGGATTGCAGAGGACCCTTGTTCCACTCTGCAAGGATCTCAGCAATTTCGGCCGGAGGCATCGCCGCCCCGGTGCGCAGCAGACTATAGATTTCGGCGATCACCTGCATGTCGGCATATTCAATGCCGTTGTGCACGGTCTTGACGAAATGCCCCGCCCCGTCTGGCCCGAGATGCGCCACACAGGCCGAGCCTTGGTATCTGGCCGCAATTGCTGTCAGGATTGGTCGGAGGTGCTCCCAGCTCTGCCCAGACCCGCCAACCATCATCGACGGACCATGGCGCGCACCCGCCTCCCCCCCCGAGACCCCCATACCGACAAAATGCAGCTTCATTGCCGCAAGCTCCGCAGCACGGCGGCGGGTATCGTGAAAATCGGCATTGCCACCGTCAATGACGATATCGCCGGGGGAAAGATGCGGCATGATCTCGGCCAGCATCGCATCCATCGGTGCACCCGAGGGGATCATGAAGAGAATGACGCGCGGCAGTCGCAACCCACCCACGAACCCCGCCAGCGTCTCATGCGGATGAAGCCGCGCCGCCAAACTGCCCGCCTCTGTGATGAACGGCGCGATCCAATCGGTCTCGCGGTTGGTCACAGCAACGTCAAAGCCATGCTCGGCCATATTCAGCGCCAAGGCACTGCCCATGGTCCCCAGCCCATAGACGCCGATCTGTGCCTGGCCCATGCGCCCCTCTGCTATCGCTAACACCTGCCGAAGAGGCTAAGCGGTTTGCCCTAGCGATTGCAAGCGCGCGCTCAGCTGCACCGCAGGTTCGGACGCCGCGATCTGCACCCTCCCCAAATCATGACCGGGGATGTCAGCGGTTTGGGGAAAGGTGATGAACATCAGGGTCAGACGCCTAGGCACCAGCGCAGGATCGCCTTTTGCGCGTGCAAGCGGTTTTCGGCCTCGTCAAAGATCACGGACTGGGCACCGTCCATCACCTCGGAGGTCACTTCTTCGCCGCGATGCGCCGGCAGGCAATGCATGAAGAGTGCGTCGGGCTTGGCCGCCTGCATCAGCCGCTCGTTGACCTGATAACCGCGCAGCATGTTGTGGCGACGCTCCTTGGTAGACTGACTGTCATGCATCGAGATCCAGGTGTCGGTGACAACCAGGTCGGCGCCCTCGACAGCCCTCATCGGATCACGCTCGATGGTGATCGAACTGCCCGCCTTGCGCGCCAGACCGATGAACTCGGGCTCGGGATCCAGCTGCATCGGGCCGGTGAAGGTCAGGTCAAACCCGAATTGCCCCGCCGCGTGCAGGAAGGAAGCGCAGACATTGTTACCATCGCCGGACCACACAACCTTCTTGCCCTTGATCGGGCCACGATGTTCCTCATAGGTCAGGATATCGGCCATGATCTGACAGGGATGGGTGCGGTCAGTGAGCCCGTTGATCACCGGCACATCGGCGTGTTCGGCCATGTCCAGCAGCACCGATTCATCAAAGGTGCGGATCATGATGAGATCGACATAGCGCGACAACACGCGGGCAGTATCGGCGATGGTTTCACCATGGCCCAGCTGCATGTCGGCCCCTGAAAGCACCATTGTCTGTCCGCCCATCTGCCGCACACCCACATCGAAGGAGACGCGAGTGCGGGTCGAAGGCTTTTCGAAGATGAGCGCCACCATGCGGCCCGCGAGCGGCTGATCATCGTCAGGCGTGCCGCGCGGGCGACCGACGCGCGCCTGCTTCATGGCGCGAGCTTGATCAATGATGGCCCGCAGATCGGCCTGGGATGTTTTGTGGATATCAAGGAAATGGGTCATGGTCGTATCGCTCTTTGCTGATTGGATCATCTGGGGGCCGGCCCCCAGACCCCCGGAGTATTTGGAGAACACTGAAATCATGCTGTTTCAAGCGCGGTTGCGGCCGCGTCGAGACGCGCCACAGCCTCTGCGATCTCGTCTTCGGTGATCGTCAGCGGTGGCAAGAGCCGTACGACATTGTCGGCTGCAGAAACGATGGTCAACAGCGCGTCATAGCCCGCCTTGACCATATCCGCATTCAGGACCTTGCATTTGAGCCCCAGCATGAGCCCCACGCCGCGCACCGCCTCGAACACCTCTGGATGACTTGCGACCAGTCCTTCGAGACGCTGCCGCAAAAGGCCTGCCTTGCGCGCGACCCCGGCAAGAAATTCGGGATCGGCCACATGCGCCATCACCGCGCAACCCACGGCGCAGGCGAGGGGGTTGCCGCCATAGGTGGAGCCATGTGTGCCTGCCGTCATGGCCGATGCGGCATGTTCCGTTGCCAGCACAGCGCCAAGGGGAAAGCCACCGCCGATGCCCTTGGCCACCATCATGATATCGGGCGCGATGCCCGCCCATTCATGGGCAAAGAGCCGCCCCGTGCGCCCCATGCCACATTGCACCTCGTCGAGGATCAACAGCATGCCCTTTTCGTCACAGAGCGCGCGCAGTCCTTTGAGGCAGTGGTCAGGCAAGGGACGAATGCCGCCCTCGCCCTGCACGGGTTCGATGAGGATCGCCGCGGTATTCTCGTCGATGGACGCCAGCAGCGCGTCGTGATCGCCCCAGAGCACATGCTTGAAGCCTGGCAAAAGAGGCGCAAAGCCCTTGGTCATCTTTTCCGATCCGGCAGCGGCAATACCCGCCGAAGAGCGGCCATGAAACGCGCCTTCGAAGGCAATGATATCGGTGCGCGCGGGCTGTCCTGCATCGTGAAAATGCTTGCGGGCCATCTTGACCGCCAGTTCGCAGGCCTCGGTGCCGGAGTTGGTGAAGAACACCGTGTCGGCAAAGGTGGCGGCAACGAGGCGATCGGCGAGTTCCTGTTGCTTGGGGATCTGGTACAGGTTCGACGTATGCCAGAGCGCGCCCGCCTGCTCGGTCAGGGCGGTCACCAGTGCGGGATGCGCATGCCCCAGAGCGTTGACTGCGATGCCCGCGCCCAGATCGAGAAAGCGGCGTCCATCGGCCTCGATCAGCCAGCTTCCTTCGCCTTTGACAAAGCTCAGAGGCGCACGATTATAGGTGGGCAGGATCGACGGGATCATGGCAATTTCCCTTTGGAACAGGCTTCTTGAGTGCCGCAACGGCGAGGTCAAGTCAATGATGTGGAAGGATTTGGCGCATTTGCGCCGCGATCGTGTGCAGCCAGACGTCAGACGCGAAAGCGTCGGCGTCGAGGGCATTGAAGAGAATACACGGTGATCATTGCGACGCCTTAGCCGGTTTTCCGGGAGAGGGAAAGTGGGATATTCAACTGCGACGCCGGCTCGATCGCCACACGTTTTTCTCCCAGCCGGGGATGCAGGTGCCGGGCGAGATGCCAACACCCCCAAAGCGAAAGGCCGGCCACGACGAACACGCCCTGCAACGGGGCCAAAAGCAGAACGAGCCAAGCCGCGCCCGGCGTCAGGATGCCCGAAACATCACGGAAACTGGCATAAATTGCAGACATTTCGGTGCGTTCGGACGGCTTGACCGCCATCAGGAATGGCAGACCGGCAGAGACATCGAGAAGCACGAGAAAAACCGACGCGAGCGTGATACAGGCGACCGCCGCGACCGGCATGCCACCAAGCACCGCAGCAAGAACGAAGAGCGCGCCAGAGGCCAGAAATCCCGTGCGCACAGCGTATCTTATCGAGTGCCGTTGCATCCAGCGCAACATCAACGGGGTGACAAAGAGCATGCCATTGGAGAAGGACAAAAGCACGCCCCCGAGGTTCTCGCCCAAGCCGCGCTCGATTGCAAAAATTGGCAGATAGACCACATAAATCCACCAGCCACAGGAACGGATTACCGCAAAGATCCACCCTGCAATAAGTCTAGGTTGCGCAAAGAAACGCGGCAACCAAGCCAGCGGATTGGGTGCCGGGCGGTGCGCCCGGGTGATGAGACGCCCGTTGCCGAACCGCATGTAGAGAAAAAGCAGCATCATGGTGAGGGCCGCGCTGCCCGCGATCAGAAACGGCAGCGGTCGCCATAGACCGAGAAGCGTGACGCCGAGATATGGCCCGACCGTCCATCCCAGAGCACTGTAGAACATCCGTGAGGTCTCACATTGGCCAAGCTCTGTCTTGGCAATATAATCCAGCACATAGGCATTGAAGCAGACAAACACCGTGACCGTGGCTGAAGTGATCATGGCGAGGGCCGCGATCATGGCCGGCACCCCCCCCTGCGCCGCAAGTCCTGCGCCGCCGGCAAACATCGCGCAGCCCGCAATATAGATCCAGCGCCGCGGCACAAAGCGGCTGACAAAGGGCACCATCAGGCCAACGCCAAGCGACAGCACGCCGACAAGGAAATATACTTCGGATACCGTGCTTGCATCCTTGAGCGCGCGATACATCTCCAGCGGCATGACGGAAATCAGGATGCCACGCGCCATGGCCTCGGTCCCCGCAAGTAGTGCAAAGCCGCGCACCGAGGGCGCGGGCGCATGACGAAGCCATTCGGGAATGCGGCGGAGTTGCATGGAACTGATCCGTTTTGGCTAAACGCTACACATGCTTTGGGCCGAAATGTTTGCTCTGCGACGACATTCTGTCGTTTTTGGTCGAGTTGCGAGGTTTTTTGTTCTTTGGTCAGAGGCCTGCGCGCATGGAGACCGGCCGCTTCATAAGCCGTCCGCGCATTTGTCATTTGACCGATCGTTCAAAATGTGTTCGACTTTTTACAAATCGACCATTTGAAACACGAATAGTCTGATCAGCACACCGCACGGTCCGCGACAAACACGCAGTCACCTGGCATCCTGTGCAAGGCCCGTTACTCAGCCTTGTGCAGGGTGTCAGGGGTAAGTTTCCTCTCGCGCCGGATGGAGCGTATATCTGAACTGCGCTCACCATGATCCGTTGCCGTTGGAGGCGTGATGCCTTGGAAAAGATCCTACGTTGAAGCGGAGGTTCTGGAGGCGCCAATGCGCGCGTTTTGGGCGCACGGCCATCAGGGGACATCGATGTCCGATCTGGTCGCGGCAACCGGATTGAATCGCGGCAGTCTCTATGCCGGATTTGGCAACAAGCGCGATCTCTTCCTGCTTGTGCTGAAACATTACGACCGCACCTAGCGGACAGGGATGCTGGAGCACTTGCGTCGGGACAAGGATCCCAAATCGGCTATTGTCGGTGCCTTTCATCTGATGCTGTGTGGCGGCGAGACGTCTCCGGGCGGCTGCCTGATGGTGAATTCCGCCATAGAACGGGCGCCGCACGACCCCCAGATCGCAGCCATTATCGAGACCAGCATGCAGCAAGTTCAAGACTTCTTTGCCGAGGGCTTGAACGCGGCAAGAGCAAATGGCGACCTGTCAAATCAAACGAATATCGACGAAACCGCCAAAGTGCTTCATGGTTTGATGGTGGGGCTCCTCGTGCTGCTGCGCGCCAATCCGGACAGTTCCGTGCCGGCCGCCGTCTCGTCCCGGGTTCGAAACATCTTTGACTGATCCCCTTTACCAGAGACCGGTTGCGGCGCGCAGGATCAGGGTCATGCGGCTGCGGATCGGGACCATTGTGAGCGCACCGGTGGGGATGGTTTGCGGCGCCCTCCGGGCAAGGCGCAACAACGGGCCCGTTTCCCAAAGCGGCAACAGAGCGGCGCGCGCGCCGGTCGATATCGTTTCGCGCCGCGCGCGCGCGATCACCAGCCGCCGTAGCCCCTCCGATGCGAGCTGCGCCACCGCCTCTGGACGATCATCCAGCAAGGGCCTGCGCCCGGCGGCTTGCAACGCAGGAATCGCGCGGAACCAGTTGGCAAGGCCAAGTGCATAACCGGCATCCCGGATCACGTCCGCATCCGCTGGACCAAGCGCTTGCGCTGCGGCCAAGATCAGATTGGCCGATGTCGCCTCGATATAGCGGAGGAACGCCGCCTGGTCAGCGAAAGGATCACGGTAAATGTCCCACCGCCGGGCTTCGATCAATGCGTCGAGCAGCGCCGCACCTTCCGCTCCGACCACCCGTGCCAGCGGCGTCGCTACCTCATGCCGCCGCACCGCCCGGCCTTCGGCGATCTCGCTCAACACGTCACGCCACCATTGAAGGCGCATTTCGGCAATCATCGGATCGCGCGTCACCCAAGGCGCGCGCGCCACCTCGACATTGAAGGCATAGATCGGAAAGAGCACTGCGCGTGCCGCCACCGGCGCCGCCATGGCCGCCTGAAACCGCGGCGGATCAGCGCGCCGCACCAGGTCCGCGCAGGCGATGATGTCATTGGTCAGCACGCAGGAGCTTCCAGTTGATCGCATCAAGCAGCGCCTCAAAGGACGCATCAACGATGTTCGGGCTGATCCCCACCGTGGACCAACGCCGCCCCTGCCCGTCCTCGCTGTCGATGATGACCCGCGTCGCGGCCTCGGTGCCGCCCTGGGTGATGCGCACCTTGAAATCGACAAGACGCATATCGGTGATCTGATCCTGATAACGCCCCAGATCCTTGGCCAGGGCCTTGGAGAGCGCATTGACCGGCCCGCGATCGCAGCCCTGTTCGTCCATCGACTCGGAAACCGAGAGCTTCTTCTCGCCGTCGACCTTGACCACGACCACCGCCTCCGAAAGGCTCACCATCCGGTCATACTTGTTCTTGCGGCGTTCCACCGTCACCTTGTAGCGCTTCACTTCAAAGAAGGTGGGCATTTGCCCCAGTTCCTTGCGCGCGAGAATCTCGAAACTCGCCTGCGCACTGTCATAAGTATAACCCTGATCTTCACGGATCTTGATCGTTTCCAAGAGCCGCGCCAGTGCCGGATCACCGGGTTCAACCAAGATCCCCGCCTCTTGCAGGCGGCGGCGCAAGTTCGACTGCCCGGCCTGATTGGACATCGGGATGAGGCGCTGATTGCCCACGGCGGCGGGATCGACGTGCTCGTAGGTCGAGGGATCCTTGAGAATGGCACTCGCGTGCAGCCCCGCCTTGTGGGCAAAGGCCGAGGCCCCGACATAGGCCGCCTGCCGCAGCGGCACGCGGTTGAGGATCTCGTCCAGCTGACGGCTGATCGCGGTCAGCCCGCGCAGCGCCTCGCAACTCACACCGGTCTCATAGCGGCTCGCATAGGGCTCTTTCAGCAGTAGCGTCGGGACAAGCGTGGTCAAGTTGGCATTGCCGCAGCGCTCGCCCAGACCGTTCAGGGTGCCCTGCACCTGCCGCACGCCAGCATCCACCGCCGCAAGGCTGCCCGCCACGGCAAGGCCCATGTCGTCATGGGTGTGGATGCCCAGACGGTCGCCGGGAAGGCCCGCGTCGATCACCTCGCCCACGATCCGCCCGATCTCGGAAGGCAGTGTGCCGCCATTGGTATCGCAAAGCACGATCCAGCGCGCACCTGCCGCCATCGCGGCGCGCAGGCAGTCCAGCGCATAGCCGGGATTGGCCCTGTAGCCGTCAAAGAAATGCTCGGCATCAAACAGCGCCTCGCGTCCCGCGGCGACCAGATGGGCGATGGACTTGGCGATGTTGTCGGTGTTCTCCTCAAGGCTGATCCCGAGCGCGGCGGTGACGTGGAAATCATGGGTCTTGCCGACAAGGCAGACGGCCTTGGTCCCGGCGTTGATAACAGCGGCCAACACCTCATCGTTTTCCGCCGACCGCCCGGCGCGCTTGGTCATGCCGAAGGCGGTCAGCGTGGCACGGATCGCCGGGGCGGCGTCGAAAAACGCGCTGTCGGTGGGATTGGCCCCCGGCCAGCCGCCCTCGATATGATCCACGCCAAGCTGGTCAAGCGCATGGGCGATCTGGATTTTCTCGGACGTGGAAAAGCTCACACCTTGGGTCTGCTGCCCGTCGCGCAGGGTGGTGTCGTAGAGGTAGAGACGGTTTTTGGTCATGCGGCACCCATTAGGCAAAGCGCCCCTTGCGCGGAATCAAGGCGCGGAACGCGCCGCCGCGCAGCACCCGACCGCCCCCCGGGCGGGCGCTTTTGCGACGGAGCACCCTGCAAAACCGTCGGAGTAGGCTGAACCATAAAGTGCCCACAACCGCCGTCAGAGCGCCCCCCCGCGGTCGGGCACCGCGCGGCTGGTTGGCGATGTGCGGAAAGGCGCCTCACTTCAACGCCTCAAGTTTGGCGGGATCGAAATCGGGGCCGGGAACGAGGTCAACGCTGTCCTTTCTCATGCGCACTTCAACTCCAGCGTCCAAGAGCCCCGACTTCAACGCGTCAACGACCGAGAAATCCTTTGTCTTAGATGCCTCGGCGCGGGCCTCAGAAAGTCGAATTTCATAGCTCACCAAGGACAAACCTTGCTTTCGCCGGGTGGTGGACAAAGGAACAAGGTCAAATCCCAACAGCTTGGCTGACGCGCAGAAATTTAGACGGTGGCTTACTTGGGCTGCATCGTCCGAATTAAGAAACTCTGAACCATTATCCACAAATGAAGCCATCTTTCGTAAGTGCATCAAAGCTAGGGATGTGTTCAAATCATCCGAAAGCGCTTCGACAATGGACCTTTCAGGTTGCCCCTCACCAGCGGTTGCCTTTTCAAGCACTTCAGGATCAACACTCAAGGTGTTGACCCAACTGTCCAATTCCCGTTCCGCCTCCCGCGCCTTCTCTGCCGTCCAATCCATCGGCTTGCGGTAATGCGTGGAGAGAAACACGAAGCGGATCACCTCGCCCGGCACCTTCCAGCCGCCGCTCCAATTGCCATCCAGCAAATCCCGCACCGTAAAGAAATTGCCCAGGCTCTTGGACATCTTCTTGCCCTCGACCTGCAACATCTCGTTATGCAGCCAGACCTTCGCGAATTGCCCCTCGGGATGCGCGCAGCAGCTTTGCGCGATCTCGTTCTCGTGGTGGGGAAAGATCAGATCGCCCCCGCCGCCGTGAATGTCGAAACTCGCGCCCAGCAATTCGTAACTCATCGCCGAGCATTCGATATGCCAGCCGGGCCGCCCCCTGCCCCAGGGCGAAGGCCACCCCGGCAGATCCTCGCTCGACGGCTTCCACAACACGAAATCCATCGGGTTGCGCTTGTAGGGCGCCACCTCGACCCGCGCGCCCGCGATCATGTCCTCGACCGTGCGGCCCGACAGCTTGCCATAATGCTCGCGCCACGAATCCACGGCAAAGAGCACATGGCCCTCGGCCTCATAGGCATGGCCCTTGGCGATCAGCCCCTCGATCATCGCCACCATCTGCGGAATATACTGCGTCGCGCGCGGCATGTGATCCGGCTCCAGCGCGCCCAAGGCGGCCATGTCCTCGAGAAACCACTGCGTCGTCTCCGCCGTGATCTCGCCAATCGAGCGCCCGCTCTCCGCCGCGCGCGCGTTGATCTTGTCATCCACATCGGTGAAATTGCGCACATAGGTCACGTGACCCTCGCCATAGACATGCCGCAACAGACGATAGAGCACATCGAACACCACCACGGGCCGTGCATTGCCAAGATGCGCCCGGTCATAGACCGTGGGGCCGCAGACATACATGCGCACATTATCCATATCGAGAGGCGCAAAGTCCTCCTTCCGCCGGGTTCTTGTGTTGTGCAGCCTGATCGTCGTCATCTTGTCCTCGCGCGCGGTTCGGCGGCGGGCTTAGCAACTTCGTGATCACTTGGAAACAGAAGACCTGCCCGCCTGAGAAACCTCAGCCCTGAATGGAGAGTATAATGCAGGTTCTGGTTGTCATGGACCCCTCCTAGTCGTGCGGACGACCACGGTCAAGGGCGACAAGCGAGAGCGCTTTTGCGACACAGGTCGGAAATGGAACAGACAGACACGCCAGAATCATGTGCTCTGCACCGGTTCTGAAGGAGAGCGTCATGCATCCACGCAGCAAGATTGCGCTTGTTATCCGCACCATCGGTGCGGAACGCGGTCGCGCGGCACGCGGGGGCCCGGATCTGATCTGAGATCAGCCCATATTACCCTTTCTCATCCGCAGGATTACCTTACCATGTCCGAGACCCAATCGCGCCGCGCCGGTGGCCGCGCAGCCCGCCGTGAAGCCCGCTCCAACCCGCTCGCAGCCGCTCTCCGTCCGGTGCATCCGGGACAGGAAGGCGGCACCTACCGCCCGCTCAGCCCGGCTCAAATGGATCGCATTCACCTCGCTGTGCTGGATGCGCTCGAACAGATCGGTCTGGCCGATGCACCGGCCTCGGGCGTTGCCTATCTGACCGGGGCCGGGGCTATCCTTGGCAGTGATGGACGTATCCGTTTCCCGCGCGCCCTGATCGAGGACACGATCGCGAAGGCCAACAAGTCCATCACACTCTACGGGCGCGACCCGCGCCATGACATGATCCTGTCGGGCAATCGCGTCCATTACGGCACGGCGGGCGCGGCGGTGCATGTGGTCGAGGTCGAAACGCGGACCTATCGCGAAAGCACGGTGCAAGACCTGCATGACGCGACGCGCATTGCCGATCAGTTGGACAATATCCATTTCGTGCAGCGTCCGATGGTCTGCCGCGACATCCCCGACAACCGCGAGATGGATCTCAACACGGTCTATGCCTGCTGCGCAGGAACCACCAAACATGTCGGCACGTCGTTTACGGAACCCGCCTTCGCGCGCGACGCGATGGAAATGCTGCACCTGATGGCGGGCGGCGAGGACAAGTGGCGCGAACGTCCCTTTGTCAGCAATTCCAACTGCTTTGTCGTGCCGCCGATGAAATTCGCCCATGACGCCTGTCTGGTGATGGAGGAATGCATCCGCGGCGGCATGCCGATCCTGCTGCTCTCGGCCGGTCAGGCAGGCGCCACCGCCCCCGCCCCGATCGCCGGCGCCATCGTGCAGGCGACGGCCGAATGTCTTGCCGGTCTGGTCTATGTCAACGCGGTCAAGCCTGGCCACACGGCGATCTTCGGCACCTGGCCCTTTGTCAGCGACCTGCGCACCGGGGCGATGTCGGGCGGCTCGGGCGAGCAGGCGCTGCTGACCGCAGGCTGTGCCCAGATGCACAAATATTATGGCTTGCCCGGCGGGGCCGCAGCGGGGATTGCCGATGCCAAGCTGCCCGACATGCAGGCCGGATGGGAACAGGCCACCTCGAATGTGATGGCGGGGCTCTCGGGGCTCAACATGATTTACGAGGCGGCGGGGATGCATGCCTCGCTTCTGGGGTTCTGCATGGAGTCGCTCATTCTCGGCGATGACCTGATCGGCCAGGCCCTGCGTTGCACGCGCGGCATCGAGGTAGACGAGGACACGCTGAGCCTTGACGTGATCCGGGCGACCTGCATCGGCGGGCCGGGGCATTATCTGGGCGCCGCACAGACCCTGGGGCGGATGCAGACCGATTACCTCTATCCCTGTCTCGCCAATCGCTCTTCGCCCAAGGAATGGGACGAGCTGGGCAAACCGGATCTGATCGCTCAGGCGATCACCAAGAAGAACAAGATCCTTGCCGAGCGGGCAGCAGCCCGGTTTGACCCCGAGACCGACGCCGCCATCCGCGCGCGATTCAGGATCCATCTGCCAGCCTGATCGCGGATGCCCGCGACGGCGCAGGTTCAGGCCTTGCGCATCTCGAAATGGTCGGGAAAGCAGAGCGCCGCCGCCATCTGCACCGTGCAGAGAGCCTCCTCGCGCGCATAGGGTGTCGCCATGGTCATCAGGTCGAGCCAGACCCCCTCGATGGCGACCCGGATGAGACGCGCGGTGTGAACCGGATCACGGCCATAGCCGCCCTCGTCCGACAGGCGCGCGCAGGTATCCTCAAGTATGCTGGTATAGGCGTCGTCCTTATCGCCACAGCTTGCCTGATAGAGCGGGCGGCTCTGCGCCTCGCCCCAGAAACTGCACCACGCGGCAAGACGCGCGGGTGTGCAGATCCTCGGGTTGAAATCGGCCTCGATCATGGCGTTCAGCTGATCTGAGGGCGCTGGCCCTGCCGCCGCGAGGGCCTCTGTCCAGTTGCGACGATATTCCTCGGCCAGATAGGCTAGTGTCTCGGACAGAAGGTTTTCCTTGGTGTCGAAATGAAACAGCACGAGACCATGCGAAATCCCCGCCGTACGCGCCACCTGCGTCAGGGTGGTGCGGGCATAGCCATGCGCCGCGAGGGTCTCGATGGTCGCCTCGATCACCTGCTGACGCCGCACATCACGGCTCATGGTGCGCGGCGGGCGCGCCGGATCGCTGTCGCATGCTTCGGTCAATGCGGCCCTCTGCCTTGTGTTTCGATCCCCTTAGCGCAAGCCCGCGACGGAGGAAAGACTTTTCTGATTGACAGGTCAGTCAGTGGACTGTCATGCTGGCGCTGCAATCCCTGTTCGACGCCGCAGGTCCCGAGGTTCCTCCCGCGGCCCGGCGACGACCTGCGCCCGCCGGGCGACGACGACCTGCGCCCGCCGGGCGACCTGGCGTCGTCCGTCCCGCAGGGCAAGAGACCGGCAAAGACCAGAAGGAACTTCCTGATGACAACGCAGGCCATTCACCCCCTCTCGCCCCGCCTCGCGCATTGCCCCGATGGCCTGCCGCGCGCCGCCTATCTCGACGCCGACTGGTTCGCGCGCGAGATGACAACGATCTTTGCCCGCCACTGGGTCATGGTGGGTCGCCTCAAGGATATCGCCCCCGGCACCATGCGGCGGGTCCGCGTCGGCGCCGCCGAGGTGGTTCTTTGTCGGAGTGCCGAGGGTGATCTCTCGGCGTTTCACAATCAGTGCCGTCACCGCGGGGCGGAATTGTGCCGGGGAGAGGTCGAACCACTGGGTCGGCTTTTGAGCTGCCCCTATCACGCCTGGGCCTATGCGGTGCAGGACGGGCGGCTGGTCTCGACCGCCTTTGCCAAGCCCACCGATGATTTTTTACCCGGCGAACACGGTCTTTTGCCGCTGGCTCTGAAAGTCTGGGCGGGCTTTGTCCTGCTCTCTGCCGCAGACACCCCGCCCGATATCTGTTCGGATGTGCCGCTGACGACCCTCGACAACTGGCCCATGGAGCATCTTGTCACCGGGCATCGCCACAGTGTCGAACTCGCCTGCAACTGGAAGGTGTTCTGGGAGAACTACTCCGAATGCCTGCACTGTCCCGGTATCCATCCTGAACTCAGCGATCTGGTGCCGGTCTATCGCAAGGGCCTGATGGCCGCGCCCGAGGCTCTGGGCTGGACCCCCGATGCCCGCGAAGAGGCGCATCTGAAGCCCGGCTCGGACAGTTGGACCCTGACCGGCACGCCTTGCGGGCCCGTCTTTGCGGGACTGAGCGCCAAGGAACGCGCCGCGGGCCACAGCTTTGTCACCCTCTGGCCCTCGGCCTATGTCGTGGCGCATGTGGATTATGTGCGCGCCGTGCGCCTGATCCCGGTCGCGCCAGAGCGCACCCGGCTGATCGCCGAGTGGTATTTTGCACCCGAAACGCTGGCCCGACCGGGCTTTGACGCCGCGGAGGTGGCAGCCTTTGCCAAGATCGTTCTGGCGCAGGATACGGAGGCCGCCGAAATGACGCAGCGCGGCATGACCTCACCGACCTTCATCCAAGCGCGCCTGATGCCCGAGGAATATGAGATCCACCGCTTTCAGCAATGGATCCTGAATGAAATGGAGAACCCGTCATGACCCGCCTGCCCTACCCCTCGATCCCCGTGCCCAATGACTGGGATCGCAAGGGCCTGCCAGCATGGACCTATCATTCCGAGGCCATGTTCGCGCTGGAACGCGAGCAGCTATTCCTGACCCATTGGCAGCTGGCCGGGCATGAAAGCGACATTCCGCGCCCCGGCGACTGGCTGAGCTTCGATCTCCTCGGAGAGCGCGCCGTGGTGATGCGCGGTGCGGACGGGGTGGTGCGCGCCTTTCACAATCTCTGCCGCCACCGTGGCGCGCGTGTGGTCGCCGGCGATGCGGGCCATTGCAAGGGATCCATCGTCTGTCCGTTCCACGGCTGGGTCTACGATCTGGACGGTGCGTTGCGCGGCCCGGCCCGGCCCTCGTCCTTCGGCGAGATGGACCGTTCCGAATTCGGACTCAAGCCCGTCGAGATGGAGATCTTTCACGGCTTTGTCTTTTTGCGCTTCTCTCCGGGACCGCAAGCACCTGTAACCGATCTACTGGCGCCTTTTGCCGCGGACTTCGCAGCCTACAAGCTGTCCGATGTGCTGCCCGCAGGCCGGATGAAATGGGAGAACGATTTGCCGGTAAACTGGAAATCGGTGCGCGATGTCGACAACGAAGGCTATCATGTGGCGATGGCACATCCGGGCTTGCAAGAGCTCTACGGGCGCACATATCGCGATCTCAATCTGGCAAATGGCCTGACGATTTCAGTCGGCTGGTTCGGTGATGCGCCGGGGCGCGGATGGTCCGTGCGCCACTATGTCCGCCACGCATCCAAGCGCACCGATCTGCCACCGCATCTTCAGAATGCCTGGACCTATTACGGCCTGTTTCCAAACACCGTAATTGCGGTGACACCGGAGGGGGCACAGTTCTATCAGGATCTGCCCGTCTCGGTCGGCATGACGCGGCAGACCGGGCGGCTCTATCGTCACAAGGACGAGACAAGACAGACGCGGCTGGCGCGTTATTTGTCCTATCGCATCGACCGGGCAACCTCGATGGAAGATCGGCAATTGTCGATCTGGTCCAACGAGTCGATGAAATCCTCCTCGTTCGAGGGATTTCATCTGTCGGACCTCGAATATGGTCTGCGTTGTCATCATCAAGGGCTGCGCCATCTCATGCCGGTCATGACGCAGGCCGAAGCACCGCCCGAGTACGACCTCGCCCGGCTGAACCACGAAATCAAGGAGCGATCCAAAGCAGATGTCTGACTTCAGCCCGACTGACCTTCTAGAGGAACTGTTGCACTTGCAGACGCCGCTGGATGAGCCGGGTTCTGGCCGGGTCCGATATGGTGCGGCCATGGCGCTTTGGCGGGCCGGGCGGCTTAGCGAGGCACAGCTTGAGGTCTACAGAGAAGCAGCGGCCCATGACGAACGTGACCCCAGTAAGATGCTCAAGGCACGTGGCCTGCCGATCGTGGTGGACGGGTCAGATGATTACACCATTGCCATCAAGTCTTTGGCGGCGGCTGCCGAAACCTATCTGCTTGCCCTGTCGCATCCGGGACAGGAAGATGTGCGCCGAGGCCTAGCCCGGCGCGGCTCGACACCTCAGAGCATCACGCCACTGTCCAACCCCGTTGTCACGCGCTGGCTTGATGCGGCTCTGTCCGCGATTGCGAGCCCGCACCTTGCTCTGGCGAAGGCTATCGCTGACGCTGCCCCGCACCTGCGATGGGTATCATATGGGGCCTATCCGCGGGACCTTATCGGGGACTCATTTGCCGAGGGCCACGCCTTTGCCTCGCTGATCGGAAAGGGTGCCCCTTATGACATGCCGGATTTCAAGCTTGGCCTCTTTATCATCGCGCCGCATGTGCTTTACCGCGACCACATGCATCCGGCCGCAGAGCTTTACGCGCCCCTGACCGGACCACATGGCTGGCGATTTGGCATTGATCAGCCGCGCCAGATCAAACCCGCGCATGAACCGGTCTGGAATCCCTCCAATCAGCCGCATCTCACGCGGACCGGATCAACCCCGTTCCTCGCCTTCTACGTCTGGACATCAGATGTTCATGCCGTGGCCCATGTCCTGCCCGCAAAAGATTGGCCGGAACTTGAGAAATGGCACATCTAGAAAGAACGGCGCGGTCCACGTCACATCCTTGAGGTCCGGGCGGCGCGGCAATCCAACCTGAGCGCCATCCCAATGAGGGCCATGCTATCGGCCCGCAAATCGACGGACCGGATCACACCCAATCGCGGCGAGCGACCAAGACCGACGATAAACCGCCGACATGCCGCCTGCCCCGCCCAAGTGCTAGAACACCGGATCGTTCTTGACCCTGCGTCCGACTCGCAGCCTGGACCCGCCGAGCAACGCCATGACTCCCGCGACCAGACTGGCCAGACACAGATCACAGGATCAGGTATCCCTGACACGCTCGCATTGGCAGGCCGAGGCCATGGACGATGAGCTGGATGCCGAATCATTCTGAATTTTCTTGACCTTTTCGTATCTTGGTCCCGACAAGCCGCCTGTCCGGTCGTTCAAGGATCACATTCCCCCCGCGCGCTCTGGACAACTGAACCGAACGGTTTATCCTCTCGCGAGAGTGTCGGAAAAGGAGAGTCCCCCGGTGCAATTGTCTGTCAACGGCGCAGCCTATCCGCTCGAGGATCTGGAACCGGAGATGCCTCTTCTCTGGGTGCTGCGTGATGTGCTGGGCCTCACGGGGCCGAAATATGGCTGCGGCATTGCCCAATGCGGGGCCTGCACCGTGCATATCGAGGGCACAGCGGTGCGATCCTGTCAGGTGCGCCTGGGCGATGTCTGGGGGCCGATCACCACGATCGAGGGGCTTGGCACGCCCGAGGTGCCGCACCCGGTGCAGGCAGCCTGGATCCGCCATCAGGTCGCGCAATGCGGCTATTGCCAATCGGGCCAGATCATGCAGGCTGCACATCTTCTGGCAGAGAACCCCGATCCCACGGATCAGGACATCGACGACGCGATGTCCGGCAATCTCTGCCGCTGTGGCACCTATCCGCGCATCCGCGCCGCGATCCGGGACGCCGCCCAATCGCTGCGCAAGGGAGCCTGAGCCATGGGGCGTGTGAAAACCATCGCCCGCCGGAGCTTTCTCGTGGGCTCCGCTGCAATTGCCGGGGGCGTGGCCTTTGGCGTCTGGCGCTACAGGACGCCCCATGCAAACCCCCTGCTCGCGGGACTGCCCGAGGCTGCGGCGGCGCTGACGCCCTATGTCCTCATCACCGCCGATGCGATCACCCTGATCACGCCGCGCGCCGACAAGGGACAGGGCGCCACCTCCGTACAGGCCGTGCTCATCGCCGAGGAACTCGATGTCGATCTCGATCAGATTCGGACGGATCCCGGCGCGCCGAGCGCGGCCTATTACAACACCGCCCTTGCCGGCGATGCCCTGCCCTTCAGGTCCACGGACCAGAGCTTTCTGGCCGAGACCACCCGCAAGGTGATGGATGCGCCGATGAAATTTCTCGGGCTTCAGATCACCGGCGGATCGACCACCGTGCCGGATGGCTACGAGAAGCTGCGCCGTGCCGGCGCGGTGGCGCGCGAGACGCTCAAGGCCGCCGCGGCCACGCTGCATGGCGTGGATGCGGCCGATCTGCGCACCGCGCGCGGCGCCGTGATCCTGCCCGACGGCACCCGGATCCCCTATCAGAGCCTCGCCAAGGTGGCGGCGGGCATCGATCCCGTGACCAATGTCACCCTGCGTGCGCCCGATGCCTGGCGGCTGATCGGCAAGCCCATGCAGAGGATCGACATCGTTGCAAAATCCACCGGAACCCAGATCTACGGGATCGACCTGCGCCTTCCCGGCATGGTCCACGCCGCGCTTCGGCTCAATCCGGCACAGGGCAGCGCGATGCTCAGCCACGACGCGACCGCCGCCATGCAGATGCGCGGTGTGCTCAAGGTGGTGCCACTCGCGGGGGGAATCGGCGTGATCGCCGACAACAGCTGGCGGGCCATGCAGGCGGTGCAGGAGATTTCCGTCGAATGGGGTCCATCCTCGGCTCCCGTCGGGATGGAGGGGCATTGGCAGGCCCTCTCCGACAGTTTCACCGCGGAGCATCGGGACAGCCAGCTGCGTGACGACGGCAATGTCAAGCAGGCCCTTGCCGAGACCACGTCGGTCGAGGTCGAGTATCGCGCGCCCTACCTTGCCCATGCGCCTCTGGAGCCGCTGAATGCCACCGTTCTCTATACATCCGAGCGGATGGACATCTGGACCGGAACCCAGGTGCCGCGCTTCGTGCAAAAGAACGCCGCCGCCATCGCCGGGCTCGATACCGATCAGGTCAATGTCCATGCGCAGATGATCGGTGGCAGCTTTGGTCACAGGCTCGAGGATGAGGTGGTGCGCCACGCCACCAGATTGGCGATGGCCCTGCCCGGTCGCCCCGTGAAACTGACCTATTCGCGCGAAGAGGACATGGCACATGACTTTCCGCGCCAGATTGCAATGGGCCGCGGGCGCGGGCGCGTCTCAGAGGGACGGGTTCTGGCCTTCGATCTGGGCATCTCCATGCCCTCGGTCCTCACCTCACAGATGGGTCGGCAGGGCTTGCCCGTGGCTGGTCCCGATCTCCAGATCGTCGCGGGCGCCTGGGACCAGCCCTTTGCCATTCCGCATTACCGCGTCACCGGCTATCGCGCGCGGGATCTCATGCCGGTCAGTTCCTGGCGCTCGGTGGGCGCGTCCTCGAACGGATTTTTTCACGACAGCCTGCTCGACGAGTTGATCCACGCCGCCGGGGCGGATCCGCTGGAGGAACGCCTGCGCTTGTGCGATCACAGCCCCTCGCGCAAGGTTCTGGAGGCGGTGGGAGAGATGTCGAATTGGGGCAGCACCCTGCGGTCGGAACAGGGGCGCGGCGTGGCCTTCTGCCTGTCTTTCGGCGTGCCCTGCGCCCAGGTCGTGGAGGTCAGCGCGACGAGCGCGGGCATCCGCATCGACCGGGTTTTCGTCGCCGCCGAGGTCGGCCGCATCATCGACCCGGTCAATTTCGAGGGGCTGGTCAAGGGCGGCGTGGTGTTCGGCCTAGGCCATGCGATGAATTGCCAGATCACCTATGCGGAAGGGGCGGCGGAGCAGCAGAATTTCGACAGCTTTCAAGGCCTGCGCCTCTATCAATGCCCCGAGATCACGGTGCGCGGGCTGGAGAATGGCAACCGGATCCGCGGCATTGGAGAGCCCCCGGTGCCGCCCGCCGCCCCGGCGCTGGCCAATGCGATCTTTGCCGCCACCGGCCAGCGCCTGCGCGAGATGCCGTTCGACAAATTCGTGACCTTCGTCTGACGCCCCCTTGTCGAAGGTCGTGACCAGTGCTTGAACGGGGCCATGGTGTCTCATGCTCTGACCACGCTCGCGCTTCTGGCGCTCGCGGCCGTCTCTGGCCCGCTGGCACAGGCGATGGGCTTGCCCCTGCCCTATCTGCTCGGGCCGCTGGCGGGGTCGGCGCTGGTGGCGACGTTGGCGCCGCATCGCCTGCCACCGGGCTACAAGTTCCCGCAGCGCCTCCGCCTGCTGTTTCTGGCGATCATCGGGCTGATGATCGGGGCGCAGGTGACGCCCGCGCTCTATGCAGAGGTGCGTCAGTTCCCGCTTTCCTTTGCTGCTGTCACCGTCTTTGTCGGGCTGGCGCATGGCATCGGCTATGCGATCCTGCGCCATATCGGGGGCTATGACACGACAACGGCGCTCTATGCCAGCACGCCCGGCGGGCTTTACGAATCGATCGCCATGGGCGAGGCGGCGGGGGCCGACATGAACCGCCTGATGATCCAGCAATTCCTGCGCATCGTGGTGGTGGTCACGGCCCTGCCCCTCGGCCTCTCGCTGTGGATCGGGGAACCGGTGGGCAGCGCGGGAGGCATGACGCTGGCGCGCGCCGATGTGCCCTGGTCAGACCTGCCGCTCATCCTGGCTGCGGGCCTGGGTGGCTTGGCCCTAGGTCATCTGCTGCGCCTGCCGGCGGGTCAGATGACCGGACCGATGGCCCTCGCGGCGCTTCTCTCGCTGACTGGGTGGCTCGGCTTTGATATCCCGCAATGGCTGGTCAATCTGGCGCAGATGGTGATCGGAACCGCCCTCGGCATGCGCTTTACAGGGTTGAGCCGCGCACTGCTCTTGCGCGGCGCTGGTCTGTCGCTGTTGTCGGTAGGCGCGATGCTGGCGCTTGGCGCCGCGCTGGCGCTGGCGCTTCACCATGCCACCGGAGAGGCGGTCGATGTGCTGATGATCAGCCTCGCGCCGGGTGGCGTGACAGAAATGGCGCTCGTTGCCCTGAGCCTTCAGGCCAACCCGGCCTTTGTGACGCTGCATCATGTCTATCGCATCCTGCTCACCGTGGTTCTGCTGGGTCTGCTCACCCGGTTGCGGCGGCGGACAGGTTGACGGCGACAGCCCCATGTGAACCGGACGGATCTGGGTATTTGTGCCAAGAAGAAACCCCAGAGGACGCGACAGAAGGCTTTGACAGAATCTCACAGGCACGCTATCTGAACATTTGTTCATTTAAAACGAAGGATCCCCGCCATGCGCATTCAGGACACAGCCGCGCTCATCACCGGTGGTGCCTCCGGCCTTGGCGAGGCCACCGCGCGGCACTTTCGCGCACAGGGCGCGCAGGTCGTGCTGCTGGATCGCGACCGGGCGCGCGGCATGCAAATGGCGACCGAGATTGGCGCTGGCTTTGTCGAGACCGATGTGACCGACGAGGACTCGGTCATGCGGGCGATCGCAGCCGCGACAACGCGGATGGGCCGGATCACGGCGGTTGTGAATTGTGCAGGCATCGCCACCGGCGAAAAGACGCTGGGGCGCGACGGGCCGCATCGGCTGGACTCTTTTCGCCGGACCCTCGACATCAATCTCCTCGGCACGTTCAACGTCGCCCGCCTTGCGGCGGTCGCGATGCTGGAGAATGCGCCCGACGCCGATGGCGCGCGCGGCGTGATCATCAACACCGCCTCGATCGCCGCCTTTGACGGGCAGAAGGGACAAGCCGCCTATGCCGCCTCCAAGGGCGGGATCGTCGCGCTCACGCTGCCGATGGCGCGCGATCTGGCGCGCGAGGGTATCCGCGTCATGGCCATCGCACCGGGGACCTTTGCCACGCCCATGCTGCGCGGCTTGCCGCAGGAGGTTCAGGACAGTCTGGCGGCGGAAGTCCCCTTTCCCACACGCCTCGGCGATCCGGCCGAATACGCGGCCCTCGCCGCCTTCATCGTGACCTGCGGTTATCTCAACGGAGAGGTGATCCGGCTCGATGGCGCGCTGCGGATGCGATGACGGCTCAGACCTCGGCGCGCTCAGCGAGGGCCAGCCATTCTTCTTCGGCGGCAGTCAGCGCGGATTGTCGGCTCATCAGGGCCTCTGTCGCCTTTTTGAACTTGACCGGTTCGCGGGTGAACAGGCCGGGATCGGCCAGCAGATCCTCGAGCCGGCCGATTTCGGCCTGAAGCCGCTCGATCAGACCGGGCAACTCCTCCAGCCGATGCCGTTCGGTGAAACTCAAACCCGAACCAGCTTGTCTTTCGGACTTGAGGTTGACCGTCTTGACCTCTGATTGAATAGTGTTTTTCCTTACTTCGTCGGGGGATGGAGCGCCCCGCTGCGCGCGGTAGTCCGACCAGCCGCCCGCATAGACAGTGGCGCACCCATCCCCCTCCATCGCAATCGTGGTGGTCGCCACGCGGTCAAGAAAATCACGGTCGTGGCTGACCAGCAGCACCGTGCCGTCATAGTCGTCGAGCAGTTCCTGCAAGAGATCGAGTGTCTCGATATCGAGATCGTTGGTCGGCTCGTCGAGAACCAGGAGATTGCTCTCCCGCGCCATCAACTTGGCCAGCAGGAGACGCGCCTTTTCTCCCCCAGACAGGGATCGGACAGGCGCGCGGACCTGCCGCTCGTCAAACAGGAAATCCTTGAGATAGCCCACCACATGGCGCGGCTGCCCGCGCACAAGAACCTGATCGGCCTGCCCCGAGACGCGCATCTCGGCATCCCCCGTGAGGCTCTCCCAGAGCGACATCTCCGGATCAAGCCTTGCACGCGCCTGATCGAAGACCGCCGGCATCAGATTGGTGCCATGAAGGACCGTGCCGCAATCCGGCGCGATCTCCTTGAGGAGCATCCGCAAGAGCGTCGTCTTGCCCACGCCATTGGGCCCGACAAAGGCTACCCGGTCCCCGCGCAGGATCCTGATGGAGAAATCGCGCAGGATGAGGGTGTCGCCATAGGCCTTTGTAATTCCTACCGCTTCGATGACCTTTCGCCCAGAGGCCGTGCCTGCCTCGAGCGCCATGGCCGCCGCGCCCTGCCGCCGGATCTGGGCCGCACGTTCCGCCCGCAGATCGGCCAAGGCGCGCACCCTGCCCTGATTGCGCTTGCGCCGCGCACTGATCCCTTCGACCGCCCACCGCGCCTCGGCCTTGATCTTGCGGTCAAGTTTGTGGCGCTGCATATCCTCGTCGTCCCAAACCTTGTCGCGCCAAGCCTCAAAATGCTCGAATCCGGTTTCCTGTCGTCGCACCATTCCTCTGTCTATCCAGAGTGTTGCACGGCTAAGTTGACGTAGAAATGCACGGTCGTGGCTGATCAGGACAAAGCCCTTTCGGCTGTCGCGCAACTCGGTCTCGAGCCAAGCGATCGCCTCGATATCGAGATGGTTCGTCGGTTCGTCCAGCAGCATCAGGTCGGGGGACTCGGCCATCAGCTTGGCGAGGGCGGCCCGCCGCCGCTCGCCGCCCGAGGCGGTGGCCACCGGGCGTGCCGGATCAAATTTGAGCCCCTCGCAAGCCATCTCAACGCGGTAGTGCTCGCTCTCATCCAATTTGCTCGCGGCATAATCGCCCAGAGTGGCATGGCCAGACATATCCGGGTCCTGCTCCATATAGCCGACCCTGACACCTGGAGTGACGATCCGTGCGCCACGGTCGGGCTCGATCAGGCCCGCCATGACCTTCAACAGGGTGGATTTGCCCGATCCGTTGCGCCCCACCAGCGCCACCCGATCACCGGGTTGAATCACGAGCGATAGATCGGCAAAGATCGGCTCCCCCCCAAAGGTGAGAGAGATATTGGTCAATTGCAAAAGCGGAGCGCGTGCCATGGGCGCGGGCTATCCTGCGCCCGATGAAGCGTCAAGCGAAAGCCGCAGCTACGCGGTGATCGCCCGCAACAGGCGTTTTCGGGTCTCGGGAATTGCCCCAATCTCGACCCCGGTGAAGACATGCATCGTGTTCATCTGGCGGTCGATCACCGCGTGATCGCTGACCCAGCCCCCCATCAGCAGATATGTGCGCAAGAGCGGTGGCATGTGGCGCATCGCCAGCTTGAGATCGGTCTTGTGGCGACGCAGCGCGCGGGCGAATCGAAACACGCTTGGGGCCTTCACGCGCGGCCACCAGCGGCGCGGCGCGAGGTGGCGCTCTCGCAGCATCGCGAAGGCATCGAGATAGGCCTCGGCCTCGGTCCCCTTGAAGGACGAGCAGCCAAAGAGCATCTCGATCCCGTTCTCATCCACAAAGCGCGTCATCGCCGCCCATGCCACGCGCAGGATGTCGGGATCCATGATGTCGGGCGCGATGCAGAACCGGCCCATCTCGGCCATCTTGCCCTTGAACTCCGAGAGCGCCGACAATTCGTAGAATTGCGCCGAGTAGCACTTGGCGATGTCCGACCCTCTGGTCAGGACAAGAATGCGAAAGCAGCAGACCAAGCGCCCGCCGATCCGTTCTTCGACAAGAAAATGCGTGCAGATCCCGTCGAACTTGTCCTCGTCGAGCCCCTCCTTCAGTCCGAGAAAGGCCTGCGCCCTCAGTCCCTGCGCGGCGCGGATATCCTCGATCGAGTGGCCAATCCTCGCGCGATACCGCCAGTTCCTCAAAGCCGGCATGATGCGATCCCCAAAGCCTGTGCAACGCTATCCGCAAGGCGATTAGCACGCAAGACGTGACAGGGCCGTGACCACGATCAGTTTCCGAGGGATCAGTTTCCGAAGGCGCCTGCCGGGTTGATGTTGCCGATATTGCCAAGCAATTGCCGCAGGAAGCCGTTGCGCACAACCGAGGAGTCGGTCACGCGGCGGGCGAGCGGCACGATCTGCCCATCCGCGAGGCTGAAACTCTCGATATTTGCGATTGTGTCATCCTCGTTGAACGAAATCGCCAGAACCTGCCGTTCAACAACTTCGGGGCGATACATGCCATAGGTCCGGATTCGGCTCCGCACATAGTAGTAATCCCCGTCGCTCAGCACCCCTGAGACCGAAGGCGGCCCGATGGAATCGTCCACCGTAGCCCGGGTATCGACGCCCACGACGAGATTTTGCAGATCTTCCTCGGGCGGGACATAACCATGATTGCGGTAAGTGGCCGAACAGGCCGCCATGATCAGCAGACCGCACAGCGCCAGCGCGCGCACTACCCGGTATTTGGCTGCTGTCATCTCTGCCCTCTTGTCTTGGCCGCAAGCGGCTTTTATCCCGCTTACAACAAGGTGGTGCTGAGGTTCAAGAAAGGAAGCACGGGAAGACATGACACAACGCCCACAAAATGCGAATAAATTGCGAGTTGCGAACCTCTCGGTCCGGCGGCCGGTCACGTTCGATCTGGCCCCTGATGCGCGAGATCAGGCCCGGATCGCCACCGAACTGGATCTTCTGGGGCTTCGAAAGCTTCGCTTTCAGGGAAACCTGACCGCGCAGGGACGTGACATGTGGCTGCTTCGCGCGAGACTGGGGGCGACGGTGGTGCAACCTTGCGGGATCACCCTTGCCCCCGTCACCACGCGTATCGAAGAGCATATCCTGCGCCGGTTTGCTCCGGAGCCTGACGCCAGCGAGATGGCCGCTGGCGTGGAGACCGAGATGCCGGAGGATGACAGTCTGGAACTTCTGGGGACAGAGTTCGACTTGCGCCGCGTGATGATCGAAGCCCTTTCGCTTGCCTTGCCCAGCTATCCCCGGGCCGAAGGGGCTGAATTGGGACAGATCACCGTGACCGAGCAGGGCGTGATCCCGCTCGGCGATGCAGAGAGCAAACCCTTTGCCCAGCTCGCCGCTCTGCGCACCAAATTACAAAAGGACGAGTAGCGCGCCAAGAATCGCTTGCTCCGAACACAAATCGCTGTATTTTCCCCCTCTCACCGGAATTTGGGGTTGAATCGGCGGCTCGGAACAGATTAAGAGCCGCGGATACCCGTGTAACAGGGCCAGATCGGCCCACAGGAATTGAGGTTGCGACATGGCCGTCCAACAAAACAAAGTATCGAAATCGCGCCGCAACAATCGTCGCGCCCATGACGCATTGGTAGCAGGCAATCCCAACGAATGCCCCAACTGCGGGGAATTGAAGCGCCCACATCATGTTTGCGCGTCCTGCGGTCATTACGCGGAACGCGAAGTGGTTGCGATGGTGACTGAAGTGGACCTGGAAGACGACGCGGCCTGAACGCAGATTAGGCGATTGACTGAATGACCGCACTCACGAACCAGTCCAAGGTGGGTGCGGGGCGCACCATCATCTCGGTTGACGCGATGGGCGGCGATCAAGGCGCGGCCACGGTTATTGCCGGCATTTACGCTTCTGCACGCCGAAACTCGGAGGTCGGTTTCATCCTGCACGGCCCCAAGGATGAACTTGAGCGGTTGGTCGCCAAGCGCAAGGGGCTCGCCGAACGCTGCGAAATCCGCCACGCGCCTGAAATTGTCACCATGCGGGACAAGCCCAGCCATGTTGTCCGTCACGGGCGCAACACCTCGATGTGGTCAGCACTCGACTCAGTGCGCAACGGCGAGGCAACGGTCTGTGTGTCTTGTGGCAATACCGGCGCATTGATGTTGATGTCGGTGATACGCCTGCGCAAGTTGCCCGGCATCTCGCGCCCGGCGATTGCGGTGATGTGGCCTTCGCAGAACCCGCAAAAACACAACATCATGCTCGACGGCGGGGCAGATATCCGGGCCGACGCAAAGGATCTTATGCAATACGCGCTGATGGGCGCGTCCTATGCACGCAACGGCTATGGTCTTGCGCGCCCGCGGATCGGCCTTCTGAACGTCGGCACCGAAGAACACAAGGGACGTGCCGAACTGAAGGGAGCCCATGACCTCATTGCCGCAAATGCCGAGAGTGCCGATTACGAGTTCGTGGGATTTGTCGAAGGCCGCGATCTGCCAGGGACGCGCTGCGATGTGATCGTGACCGACGGATTTACAGGCAACGTGGCGCTCAAGACCGGAGAAGGCATTGCCAAGCTGATCTCGGATCTGCTGCGCGAGGCGTTCCAGTATTCACCGCTGTCGCGGCTCGCGTCGCTTCTGGCCTACACCTCGCTCGCGCGCCTCAAAAGACGGGTTGACCCGAGCCGCGCCAATGGTGGCGTTTTTCTGGGGCTGAACGGCACTGTGGTGAAATCCCATGGCGCGGCAGACGCAACCGGGGTTTCCTCGGCCATCAAGTTGGCCTTCGAGCTGGCACAATCGAACTTTTCCGCGAAACTCGCAGCGCGGGTTGCATCTGCTGCATCGCTGGATCAGGATGCCGGGATAGAAAAACAATCCGACGGTGAGACTGAATGACTTTGCGCGCCGCTGTCGAAGGGGTGGGACACTACCTGCCGGATCGCATCGTTCCAAACTCCGAATTCGAAAAGACACTGGACACATCGGATGAGTGGATCAGGACTCGGTCAGGCATCGAACGTCGGCGCTTTGCCGCCGAAGGGCAGACCACGTCGGACATGGCCACACGGGCGGCCCGTGCGGCTCTGGCCCATGCCGGGCTGACGGGGGAGGATATCGACGGCATCATCGTCGCCACTTCGACGCCCGATCTGACCTTTCCGTCGGTTGCGACGATGGTTCAGAAAGAACTGGGGATGACGCGCGGCTTCGGGTTCGACCTTCAGGCGGTCTGCGCCGGTTTCATCTATGGCATGACCACCGCCAACGCCCTCATCCTCACCGGTCAGGCGCGGCGTATCCTCGTGATCGGGGCGGAAACCTTCAGTCGGATCATGGACTGGACCGACCGCTCGACCTGTGTGCTTTTCGGAGACGGCGCGGGCGCACTGGTGCTGGGGGCGACGGACGGCATCGGCAGCAATGAAGATCGTGGCATCCTCTCCTCCGATCTCAATTCGGACGGGCGTTATCGCGACATGCTTTATGTCGATGGCGGCGTGTCCTCGACAGGACAGTCGGGCAAACTGCGCATGCAGGGTAATCCGCTGTTCCGGCAAGCCGTCGAGAAACTCACCTCGACCGCCGATGCTTCGCTTGAAAAGATCGGCCTGACCGGAACTGATTTGGACTGGATCGTCCCGCATCAAGCCAACATCCGCATCATTCAGGGAACCGCCAAGAAGATGGGTCTGCCGATGGAACGGGTGATCGTCACCGTTCAAGATCACGGCAACACCTCTGCCGCATCGATTCCACTGGCCCTGTCTGTCGGTGTCGAGCAAGGCAAGATCAAGGTTGGTGATCTTTTGCTGACCGAAGCGATTGGCGGCGGCCTGGCCTGGGGATCGGTCGTCCTGCGTTGGTAATTCCGCACCAAACGGGCAAAAAGTCGCGCTTGAGCAGAGCGGCCTAAGTGGTTGAGATTGACTCGTAAAATTCTTCGGCCTTACAGTGCTTGAAAAAAAGCGGGGATGTGATGACCGAGAAAACACTGACACGAATGGATTTGAGCGAGGCGGTTTTCCGCGAAGTTGGGTTGTCTCGAAATGATGCCGCTCAACTGGTCGAGAGTGTCCTAGACCATATGTCGGATGCTCTGGTGAACGGCGAACAGGTCAAGATATCATCTTTCGGCACCTTTTCGGTGCGGGACAAGACGGCCCGCATCGGGCGCAATCCAAAGACCGGTGAAGAAGTGCCGATCAATCCGCGCCGGGTGCTGACCTTTCGCCCCTCACACCTGATGAAGGATCGTGTGGCGATCGGCAACAAGAGCTGAGGGACGCGGCGCAGATGGCCAAATCCGTTGACGCCTTTCGCACGATCAGCGAAGTGGCCGAATGGCTAGAGGTTCCGCCGCATGTCCTGAGGTTCTGGGAAAGCAAGTTCTCGCAGGTCAAACCGGTCAAGAGAGCTGGTGGCCGACGCTATTACAGACCTGCCGATATGCTGCTTCTGGGCGGTATCAAGGTGCTTCTGCACGACGAGGGCATGACCATCAAGGGCGTGCAGAAGCTGTTGGGCGAGCACGGTGCACGCCACGTTTCGGATAGATCACCATCCCTGGAGAGAATCACTGGTGATATGGCCGGTGGCATGTTGATCGATGCCACGCTTGAACCCTCAGTCTCCGCCGAAATGGGTAGCCTTGAAAGGCCTGACGACACCGGCGATATCGCGGGCAAAGAGGACGAAACGGATGCGTTTGATGCAGATCCGGGCCGGGCAGATCAAGGGCAACGGCAAGCGAGAGATCTGGACGATGAACGATCCATTGCACCGGCCCCCTCCGAGATATTTGCCGCCACAGACTCGCTGGAGCCGACGGGCCCTGCGGACATGCCTCCAGAGGATCCGGCACGGGAGCTAGCCCATGAGCCAGCGTCAGACACAGGCAGCGCGCCCAACCTACCAACCCTGCCGGATCTGCCCGAGGATGCTGATGACGACATACCCGCAGCCCCCGGCCCACTGGCAGCCATTGCTGCACTGACACATCCTGTTTCGCACGCGGACGCCGCGCGCCTCGCGCTGCTTTTCAACCGGCTCCGCGTCTTGGGTGAGGCTACCACGTCCAAGATGGGCGACAGGGACTGAAATTTGGGATTTCCCCCTTGCTCCCGCAGACAAAACCGGTATGAACAGCCCATCGTCGGGCTATGGCGCAGCCTGGTAGCGCGTCCGTCTGGGGGACGGAAGGTCGCAGGTTCAAGTCCTGCTAGCCCGACCAATACAACCGACGATCCCGCCATCCGCCCCCTTGGGCACCGCAACCAGGATGCGGGGCGGCCAAGGGGACAGGGATGACCGGGGTTCTTTCCAGCCAGCAAATTCGAACGATGATCGCGGCGGGCCAGTTGACCGGCACGTCGCAGATCACACCAGAGCAGGTGCAACCCGCAAGCCTCGATCTGCGCCTCGGATCGGTCGCTTATCGAGTCCGCGCCTCCTTTCTCACCGGCGCGGGGCGAACCGTCGCTGAACGTCTCAAGGAATTCGAGATGCACCGCATCGACCTGCGCGACGGCGCGGTGCTGGAAAAGGGCTGTGTCTATGTGATCCCGCTAATGGAGAGCCTGGCTCTCCCCAAGAGCGTGCAGGCGGTCGCCAACGCAAAATCCTCGACCGGACGCCTGGATCTTCTGACCCGCATGATAACGGATGGCGGCGTGGAATTTGATCGGGTTGCGGCAGGCTATGCAGGGCCGCTCTATGCCGAAGTCTGTCCCCGTTCTTTCTCCGTTTTGGTGCGGCCCGGCATGCGGCTCAATCAGATCCGCCTTCGCAACGGTCAGGCGGTATTGACCGATGACATCTTGCACGCGCTGCACGCCACGACACCGCTTGTCGATGGTCCGGCGGTCATCAATGACGGGTTGGGCTTTTCCGTCGATCTGCGTCCCATCGGCAGCACTTTGGTCGGCTATCGCGCCAAACCCCATACGGGCGTGATAGATCTCGACCTGATCGGACATTACGACCCCACGAAATTCTGGGAGCACGTCCATGCCGAAGATGGACATATCATCCTCGACCCGGGAGCCTTCTACATTCTGGTCAGTCGTGAAACGGTGCACATTCCGCCCGACTACGCAGCCGAAATGGCACCCTATGTTGCCATGGTCGGCGAGTTTCGCGTTCATTACGCGGGCTTTTTCGATCCCGGATTCGGCCATGACGCGGCAGGTGGCCTCGGATCCCGCGGCGTGCTTGAAGTCAGGTGCCACGAGGCACCCTTTGTGCTGGAACATGGTCAAATCGTCGGGCGGCTGATCTATGAGAAAATGGAGACCGTACCCGACCAGCTCTATGGCGTCGGAATTGCATCAAACTATCAGGGTCAAGGCCTGAAGCTGAGCAAGCACTTCAGAGCCTGAGGGCCACTCAGAACCGGCCGATCTTGCGCCCCAACCTCATCGCCTGATGCCCCGTCTGCACGGTCCACATGTCATCCGGCCCGTGCGTGATGCCACTTCCCTTGGGTATGCCGACGGCATCCAGACCCACATTGATCCCTCCGCGCATAACAAGACGCGGGATCATTCGGAGCATCATGCTGATAAACTGATTACCGTTCCACGCATCTCTTTCTAGCCTGATGTCCTCACACGTCGCATCTGAATGTGCCAGTTTCCCGGCTGCGCGACAGGTCGCACGCAACTCCGATCTCAATCTTCAAAGAGCTCATTCTGACCCGGCGCAGCCTCGTCTTCATCTTCCCCGCCTTCGCCGATTTGCGGCATGAGTCCCGGTGGTGGGCGGTTTTCCAGCAATCCGGCAGCGCGCAACTCCTTGAGCCCCGGCAGATCGCGGGCGCTTTCCAGCCCGAAGTGATCAAGGAAGGCCTGCGTGACCACGAAGGTCACAGGCCGCCCCGGTGTCATCTTGCGGCGTCCGAACCTGATCCATTCCATCTCAAGCAATTGATCAACCGTGCCGCGGCTGACGGAGACGCCACGGATTTCTTCGATTTCGGCACGGGTGACAGGCTGATGATAGGCGATGATCGCCAGCGTCTCGATCGCGGCACGGCTCAACTTGCGGGTCTCGATCGTTTCCCGCTGCATCAGATAACCCAGATCGGGCGCGGTACGGATTGCCCACGCATCGCCGACACGGACCACGCGCACCCCGCGCCCTTCATAGCGCCGGCACAGATGCACCATCGCCTCGGCTGGATCGCAGCCATGCGGCATGCGTTCAGCCATCTCGATGGTCGTAAGCGGTTCCGCACTGGCAAAGAGGATCGCCTCCAGCATACGTTCCTGTTCGAAAATCGGGGGCGCCCTGAATAAACTTTGTTCTTTTTTTTCTGAATCTTGTGGCATGATATTAATCCTTGCGCCGCAACTCGATCGGCGCGAACGTCTCAGACTGTCTGATTTCGACCCGCCCCTCCTTGACCAGTTCCAGCGAGGCCGCAAAGGTCGATGCGGTGGCAGATCTACGGCGCATCGGATCCGTCGTGAAGCCGTCCGGCAGATAGCTTAGAATGTCAGTCCAGGTTCCAGCAAATCCGATCATGCCACGCATCCGTTCCAGCGCCTGCTCCATTGTGAAGATTGCATCACGATCCATCACGAAGGGGCGAAACTCGTCGCGCGTCCGAATACGCGCATAGCCCTGCATGAGGTCGAGCAGCGTTGCCGAATAGCGCACCCGGCGAACACGCGCCACATCCTCGGGAATCCCGCGCGAAAAGACATCGCGCCCCAGCCGGTCGCGCGCCATCAGACGCGCCGCACAGTCTCGCATGGCCTGCAAACGCTCCAACTGAAACGCCAGATGCGCCGCCATATCCTCGCCCGAGGGGCCATCTTCGGCCGGGTCCGGCGGCAAAAGAAGGCGTGACTTCAAGAAGGCGAGCCACGCCGCCATCACCAGATAGTCAGCCGCCAGCTCCAGCCTCAGCGCCTTGGCCTGCTCGACAAACGCAAGATATTGCCGCGCCAGATCAAGCACGGAGATCTTGCGCAGGTCCACCTTCTGCGTGCGGCTCAGCGTGAGCAGCAGATCAAGCGGACCTTCAAAGCCGTCGACATCGACGATCAGCGACTCGGCGGCCAGTCGTTCAGCAATCCTCGCCGCTCCGCTGACGTTCTCGAAATCGTCCTCAACCATGCCTGCGCCCGCCCGTCAGCGTCTCAAGCTGAGCCGTGAGGGCGGAAATGTCAACCGGATCGGGGGACTTGCGCTGTGCCAAGGTCCGTTCCGCGCGCGCCTGCGCGACTGCAGACATCGCACCTGCGGCCTCAGCGACCTGCTGCCGTTCGTCCAGAGTGCCGTTGCAATGCAGAATCACATCGCAACCTGCGTCGAGGGCGGCGCGCACGAGATCGCACAGCCCCCCTTTGAGGGCCTTCATCGAGATGTCATCAGTCATGATCAAGCCATCAAAGCCGATCTCGTCGCGGATCACCTGCATGACACGGGCGGAAGTCGTCGCCGGGAGATCATCCAGCTCCGTGTAGACCACATGCGCCGTCATTGCCATCGGCAGGTCACAAAGCGCCCGGAAGGGCACGAAATCGCTCTCGCGCAGCACCTTCAGTGAAGCGTCGACAACTGGCAGGTCGTGATGGCTGTCGGCCGCGGCGCGGCCATGGCCGGGGATGTGCTTCACAATCGGCAATACGCCTCCGTCCAGCAAACCATCCGCCACCGCACGGCCAAGCTGCGTTACCGTATGGGGATCATTTCCGTAGCATCGATTGCGCAAAAAGAAATGTGTGGCAGGTCCGAACACATCGACCAGCGGCGCGCAATTGCTGTCGATCCCGAGGCCATTGAGCTCCGCCGCAATCAGGCGATAGCGAAGATACATCGCCTTCGCGGCCCCCGCCCCAGCCTGCTCGACCTGATCGAGCGGCGCAGGCCAATCGCGCCAGAACGGAGGATGCAGGCGTTGGACGCGGCCACCTTCCTGATCGATCATGATCACCGCATCATGGCCAGCAGCCTCGCGCAGTTCCGCGCAGAGCGCGCGCACTTGATTGGGCGTGTCGATATTGCGTGCAAAGAGAATGAAACCGAAAGGCCGGACCGCGCGAAAGAGTGTCTTTTCCTGTGGTGTCAGATGCAACCCCTCGGCATCCAGAATGACAGCACCGTAAGGCGTCACCGGGCCACCACGGGGATGCATTCAGCACGCTCGGCTACCATCGCCGAACAGAATCGACGCGCATCGCTCAGATCGGCAAAGCCCATCACCCGCAGCCGATAGAAGGTTCTACCACCACTTTCCGCACGTTGCACAACGCGCTGTTTTCCATCGAGATAATCTTGAAACTTGACCGAGAGTCGGTCCCATTCCGCACGCGCCACCTCCGGCGAGTCAAAGGCGCCGAGCTGCGCCAGTCGCGTTCCAGCCGGGATCCTTTCGGGGTCAATCTCGGTCACGCCCCCTGCGGATTGGGCCGAGGCGACCGCCCGAGCGACAGCTTCGGGCAGGGTCCCGGACATCTCGGGGCGCGGCCTTGGACGCAGCGATTGTCCAAGCCCGCCCGTGACAGGGGTGGGTTGCACAAAGCCGGGATCTTTCGATGACAGGTCAGCCCCTGCATCAGCGTCGAGATCGTCGGCGGCATCCTCGGCAGGCACGGCCGCAACCTTGAGCATTCTTTCGGCCTCGGGTTCGGGTGCGGGATCCCCTGCCTCTGCCCTCGGAGTTGCATCCGAAACCTTTGCGGGCGCTGCGCCATGCGGGACATCTTCGAGCGACAACTCCAGCGGCGGCGGCGCGAGGATGAGCCTGTCGGCGGGATCTGCTGCCACACCGTCCGCAGCGATCGCATTGACCGATAGTCCCTGATGATCTGTCGCGCTGCCACCGGGATCCTCGGGCTGCACCCGCATCGGACCTTCGATGGCGCGAACAACCGGGACGCCGGACACATCCCGCAGGATGAGCCGATATCCCCAGACGCCGATACCTGCGATCAATGCCAGCGACAGGGTGGCACCAGCGATATGGGTGAACCGTGCGAAAGTCGCAGTTCGCCCAAGCCCAGCCTCCATCCGCGCATCCTGAAATTGTGCCATGCCCTGCCTCCTGCCACCAGCGATACATGGCCGCCGGGGATCATTCTGTCTGCCTCGGCCCCGGCACGTGTCGTGCGTTTTTTATCGCATCTCTTCCGCCGGAGTGACCCCAAGAATACCAAGACCGGCAGAAATGACAACGGTTACGGCGCGCGCGAGGGCGATTTTCGCCTGTGATGTGGCCGGATCGTCCTCTTGCAGAAAACGCAAGGCGGGCTCGTCATGGCCCCGGTTCCACAAGCCGTGGAGATCGCTGGCAAGATCATAGAGAAAAAAAGCGATGCGGTGGGGTTCGTTGGTGCGGCTCGCGATCTCGACCTGACGCGGCCATTCCGCGATCTTCCGGGCCACGGCGATCTCGGCCTCATGGGTAAGAATCGACAAATCCGCCGATCTCAGCGCAACATCATCCACCGCAATCCCTGCCTCAGCGGCCTTACGCCGGACCGAATTCACCCGCGCATTGGCGTACTGGACATAGAAGACCGGATTGTCACGCGACTGCTCCAACACCTTGTCAAAATCGAAATCCAAAGGCGCGTCGTTCTTGCGGGTGAGCATCACGAAGCGGGTCACATCCGCCCCGACCTGATTGACGACATCGCGCAAAGTGACAAAAGTACCGGCACGCTTGGACATCTTGAAAGGCTCACCGTTCCGGGTGAGCTTGACCAACTGGCAAAGTTTGATATCGACCGGGACGCGTCCGTCCGACAGGGCCGACACCGCCGCTTTCATGCGCTTGACATACCCGCCATGATCGGCGCCGAACACGTCGATCAGGATATCAAAGCCGCGTTCGATCTTGTCATAATGATAGGCGATGTCGGGGGCAAAATAGGTCCAGCCTCCGTCGGATTTCTTGACCGGGCGGTCCACATCATCGCCATGCGCCGTCGAGCGAAAGAGCGTCTGCTCACGCGGCTCCCAATCTTCGGGCATCTTGCCCTTTGGTGGCTCCAGGACACCTTCATAGATCAGCCCCTTGGCATCAAGCGCGGCCAAAGCCTCCTCGATCCGGCCGCTGCCATAGAGCGATTTCTCCGAATAGAACACGTCCATCTCGACGCCGAGGGCCTTGAGATCCTCGCGAATGAGCGCCATCATCGCATCGGTAGAGAAATCGCGCACTGGCGCCAGCCAGACCTCCTCGGGCTGACCCAGATAAGCCGCACCCACCTTGTCCTTGAGCGCCGCACCCACCGCGATCAGATAGTCACCTGGATAGGTGCCATCGGCAAAGGCCACCGCCTGACCATGCGCCTCCAGATAGCGCAGATAGACCGATCGTGCGAGGACATCGACCTGCGCGCCACCATCGTTGATGTAATACTCGCGCGTCACCTCATAGCCGGCAAAATCCAGCAGGCTGGCCAGGGCATCGCCAAACACCGCTCCACGCGTATGGCCCACATGCAGCGGACCGGTGGGATTGGCGCTCACATATTCGACATTGACCCGCTTGCCCCGGCCCATGTCGGAGCGGCCAAAATCGCTACCAGCCTTCAATGCGGCGCGCAGGACATCATGCCAGAGACTTGGGGCCAACCGCAGGTTGAGAAAGCCCGGCCCCGCCACCTCCGCGCTCAGGATCCGGGTGTCCTCGGCCAGCAGGCGGGCAAGGTCCTCGGCGATGTCGCGCGGTTTCAACCCGGCGGGTTTGGCCAGCACCATCGCGGCATTGGTTGCCATATCCCCATGCGCCACGTCTCGCGGCGGTTCGACCGTGACATTGCTCATGTCCAGCCCTGTCGGCAAGCGGCCCTCGGCTTGCATCCGGGCGAGGCAGTCGAGCACAAGGCCCTGGAGTATGTTAAAGAGGTTCATCGAGAATTTCCTTGCTGCTCTGCGCGTCGGTTTACCACCGACAGCCCCGAGGTCAATCACTAGGCCGCGAGATCAGAGCGGCGCCCATGGCCCTTCATGGCCCCCGATGAGGCGCGCATGATTCTGCAACGCAAAGCGGTCCGTCATTCCGGCGATGTAGTCGCTCACCAACCGGCCGAGAGCCGTCTCATCGACGGCCCGTGCCAAATCGCTGCGCCAATCCACCGGCAGATGCCGTGGTTCTTTCATGTAAAAGGGAAAGAGATCCCCGATCACGAGATGCACGTGCTCGCGCATGTCATTCACCGCAGGTGCGCGATACATGCGAGCAAAGAGAAAGGCCCGGATCTCCTGAAGGTCGGACCAGAGCGCAGGTGAAAAGCAGATCACCGCAGCCCCAAGATGCCGCACCTCTGCCGCAGAGTCAGGGTTGACCTCGGTCAATCTCTGGCGCGAGGTGGCGATCACATCCTCGACCATCGTCCCGAATACCCGACGCAAGGCCTCGTGTCTGCGCCGCTTTGGTTCAAGGCCGGGGTAACGGCGGTCCACTTCGGCATAGCAATCCCGCACGATGGGCAAGACGCCGATGTCCTCGTCGGAGAAAAGACGCGCGCGCAGGCCGTCATGCAGGTCGTGGTTGTTGTAAGCGATGTCATCGGCGAGCGCCGCCACTTGGGCCTCGGCACTGGCATGGGTGCCGAGTTCCAGATCGTGACCACGGTTGTACTCGGCCAACGCATAGGGCAAGGGACCAGTCACCGGCCCGTTATGCTTGGCCAGCCCCTCAAGCGTCTCCCAAGTCAGGTTGAGCCCGTCAAAATCGGCATAATGGCGTTCCAGTGCCGTTACGATCCGCACCGCCTGGGCGTTATGATCAAAGCCGCCATAGGGCTGCATCAGCGCATCCAGCGTCTCCTCGCCCGCATGTCCAAAGGGCGTGTGCCCCAGATCATGTGCCAGTGCCACCGCCTCGGTCAGCTCGGCGTTGAGACCGAGAGCTCCGGCAATCGTGCGCGCCACCTGGGCCACCTCGATCGAATGCGTGAGCCGGGTGCGGAAATAATCACCCTCATGTTCGACAAAAACCTGAGTCTTGTGTTTCAGGCGACGAAAGGCGCTCGAATGGATGATCCGGTCACGGTCGCGCTGCCAGGGAGAGCGAAAGGCGCTTTCCTCTTCGCGCACCAGGCGACCGCGTGTCAGTGCGGGGTCAGAGGCATAGCGGACAGTCATTGTGCAACTCCTTGTCGCCGGTTGCCTTCCCTCATATATTGCAAACGTGATGAAACGCAAAACACCAGCGGAGTCCGCCATGAACCTGCCTCCCAAAGTCACGCCCCGCGCCTTTGCCCGACTTGCCGAAATCGGTGCAGCCGTGCAGGGACAGGCCTTGCGCGTCGCAGTTGAGGGCGGAGGCTGTTCCGGCTTTCAATACGACATCCGGCTTGACCAGCCCGCCGATGATGATCTGATTCTTGAATCGCAGGGCCAGCAGGTAGTCGTGGACAGCGTGTCGCTGCCGTTTCTGGCCGGGGCCACGATCGATTTCAGCGAGGAACTGATCGGCGCGCGCTTCGTGATCGACAATCCCAATGCCAGCAGTTCCTGCGGCTGCGGCACTTCCTTCTCGATCTGACTGAAACGCGCGACAGGCTGTCTTAACCGTCTCAGGACGCCAGCAGCAGGCCCTCGTAGCCGCGCAACGTTCGCCGGGCCGCAGGCATTGCGGGCTTGCGTTCATCGAGTTCGGGGAAGATCGCGATGATCTCCTGCCGCAAGGCGCTGGTCTCATGGCACAGATAATCGCCGGGCATAAAGCTCTCGGTCGCGAGACCTTCGGCAAGAATGATCTCATGCGCGTCAAACATCAGATGCACATAGATCACTGTATCGCAGGGCGCGCGATGGATCGTATCGCCATTGATCAGGGCGTGGGCGGGGCAGAGCACCTCATCCTCTCCGATATAGACCTGCGCGCGCCAGTCGCTGAGCAGGATGCGATGCTGCGGCGAAACCCAGAGTTCGCCATGATCGCCAAGCGCGCCGACACTGATGTGCACCGGCGCAAAGGCACCCCGTCCGGGCACGGTGCGCTGGCCGATCCAGCGGATCGGCTGCGGCCCGTGATCCTGAGTCAGAACCAGATCGCCAACCGTCAGATCCTCGACCCGCGCCATGCCGCCGGGCACGCTTACCCGCGTGCCGGCCACAAAACAGGGCGGGCCAAAGCCGCCGACCGGGAATTGTGTGCTGTTGTAGACAAAGGTCCGCGCGGTAATCGTCCCGTCGGTGAGAACAGACCCGTCACTGGGCGTAAAGAATCGGCCGCCATTGGCGGTGTAGAAGGTAACGCCGGTGATCTGCACCGAGTTGATCGTGATCGTGTCACCCACCCAGACACTGGTGACATTGCTGCCATTGATCTGGTCGCCCGAATTGGGACGAATGACGCCATCGTTATTCGCATCATTGATCGTCATCGTGACAATCGTCGCGTTGAACGGAACGCCTGTTGCGCCCGGATCGAAATTTCCTGCGATGGTCTGGTCGGTGAAAATCGCCATGCACTCGTTTCCCGAAAGAGATTCGGTCTCCTCTTTTAAAGGATATTAGGTCTGAAATGAGAATTCATTGTCTCCGAAGTCGGGAAATTTCGTGGCATTTTCCCCCTGCGCACAAACGCCTTGTCTCGATCCGCCGCGATCTGCAAAGCTATGGCGCAGGAGGATGCCATGAAGATCGCCACATTCAACATCAACGGGATCAAGGCCCGCGCGGCGGCGCTGCTCGACTGGATCGATGAATCCGCACCGGACGTGGTGCTGATGCAAGAGATCAAGTGCACCGACGAGAGCTTTCCCGGTGCGATCTTCGAGGAGCGCGGCTATAGCGTCGCGACGCATGGGCAAAAGGGCTTTAACGGTGTGGCGATGCTGTCGAAGCGCCCGATCGAGGATCTGCGTTGCGGGCTGCCCGGCGACGCGGAGGACGAACAGGCGCGCTGGATCGAGGGCACCGTCATGGGAAACCGCCACGCCTTGCGGATCTGCGGCCTCTACCTGCCCAACGGAAACCCCGCGCCAGGGCCGAAATACGACTACAAGCTTGCCTGGATGAAACGCCTCAGGGCGCGGGCGGCCGAATTGCTTGCCAGCGAAGAACCGGTGCTGATGGGCGGCGATTACAACGTCATCCCCCAGGACGAGGATGCCACCCGGCCAGAGGCATGGCGGGAGGATGCACTCGCCCTGCCCGAGAGCCGCGCCGCCTTTCGCCGCATTCTCCATCTCGGCTTTACCGAGGCGTTTCGCGCACGGGTTCAGGGACCGGGACATTACACCTTCTGGGATTATCAGGCCGGGGCGTGGAATCGCAATGACGGAATCCGCATCGACCATTTCCTGCTCAGCCCGCAGGCGGCGGATCTGATGACCGATTGTGGAATCGACAAGGCGATCCGCAGCCGCGACAAACCCTCGGATCACGTGCCGCTCTGGGTTGAGATCGACGCCTGACCACATCGAATGGCATGTTGCCGTTCTCAATCAATCTCAGGCCACGTCCCGCGTAACATCATGGCCGTAAAGCCAGTCGAATTGCCGCATCATTCGTGTCGGTGCCAATGTGCCGCCGGCCCTGAGTGCCGCATGGGCAGCCCATCTCAAGGGTGGAAAGGACAGGTGATACTTCCACGCATTACGGTTCGCGGCCTCGACAACACGGCGCACCCGCGCCTCGCGGCGTGCCTGATAGCGTGCCAGACGCCGCGCCAGCGTGCCCTCTCCCGCCAGAGAGTCGGCCAGAACCCAACCGTCTTCAAGCGCCATGGACGCTCCTTGCGCCATGAAGGGCAACGTCGGATGGCCAGCATCACCCACCAGGACAAGGCCGTCGCGCTGCCAGACCTTTGCCACTGGATGCCGGAACAAGCCCCAGAGATGCACCTCTTCCACGGCCTCAAGAAGCACGCGCAGATCATGGTCAAAATCGGCAAAGGCGGCGCGCAACGCCATCGGATCATCTGTCTGGCTCCAGCTTTCCGCAGCCCAAGCCGCGCGTTCCTGCACCGCCACCAGATTGAGCGTCTGCCCCCCGCGCAGAGGATAACTCACCACATGGCGCATCGGACCCATATGGACCTGCGCCTCGGGTCCTCGGCCCCATTGATTGGGAACCGTCGCGCGCCATGCCACCTGCCGGGTAAAGAACGGCGTCGCGTCACCATTGAGTGCGCTGCGCACCACCGAGTGAAGCCCATCAGCCCCGATCACCAGATCAGCCAACCGAGAGGCCCCGTTCGCGGTCTGAACTTCTGCCGGCTCACCTGCAAGCACTTGGCTCACCCTTTGCATCAGGTGAAGCCTGACCCCGGCCGACCGCGCTCCTTCTGCCAGAGCCTCGATCAGGTCTGCCCGATGGACAAAATAGTAATCTTGATTGTCGAGGGCACGCAGATCGAGACGTAGCACCTCGCCACGCCTGTAATCGCGCAAGCTGATCGCCCGTGCCTGCACCGCCAGCGCGCGCACCGCCTCATCCAGCCCGAGCGCCCGCAGCACGGCAAAGCCGTTGGGACTAATCTGCAACCCCGCGCCGACCTCTGAAATCTCGAGCGCCTGCTCCAGCACCGTGACGTCGGCGCCCCTCAAGGCGAGCGTGCGCGCAACCGCCAGCCCGCCTATGCCAGCTCCGATGACTGTAACTCTCAACCTCTCCAGTCTCATGCGATCCTTCATGAAGCGAAACGCGCCGGGGATAAAGCCCCGACGCGTTACATCTTGCAAATCCCATGTCGCGGGTGCGTTCGCGTTCAGTCGTCCCGATGCACCTTCTCGCGGCGCTCATGACGCTCCTGCGCCTCCAGCGTCATGGTGGCGATGGGGCGGGCATCCAGCCGCTTCAGGCTGATCGGCTCACCTGTCATCTCGCAATAGCCATATTCGCCATTCTCGATCCGGCGCAGGGCCGCATCGATCTTGGCCACCAGCTTGCGTTGACGATCTCTTGTGCGCAATTCCAGGGCGCGGTCGGTTTCTTCGCTGGCGCGGTCGGTGACATCGGGAATGGCACGGGTGCCGTCCTGCAAGCCCTCGATGGTTTCCCGGCTCCCTTCGAGCAGATCCAGCCGCCAGCGGATCAGCTTGCGGCGGAAATACTCCAGTTGCCGTTCGTTCATGAATGGTTCATCTTCGGCTGGTTGATAATCATCGGGCAAAAACGCTTCGGCTTTCATCTCGATCCCCTCATCAAGGCCAGTGTCTGGCATTCTCAACTCCTCAGACCATTTAAGCCTTTGAGCGGTCCTCTACACCTGCTTCCATGGATTGTCACTAGCCAATCACGCCCCATTGAAGTGAATTGTCGAAGCCTCTAATCTAAGGTGAAGAGTTGCATCCAACTGTTTCAACAGGATTGAAAAACAGATGAAATTCAAAGGCACGGACGCCTATGTCGCCACCGACGATCTGACTGTTGCGGTGAATGCTTCCGTCACACTCGAACGTCCTCTGCTGGTCAAGGGCGAACCGGGCACAGGCAAGACCGAACTCGCCCGTCAGGTGGCGCAATCGCTCGGGCTGCGACTGATCGAATGGAACATCAAATCGACGACCCGCGCCCAACAGGGTCTCTACGAATACGATGCCGTGAGCCGGTTGCGCGACAGTCAATTGGGCGACGCGCGCGTGCATGAGGTGCGCAACTACATCAAGCCCGGCAAGCTGTGGGAGGCGTTCGATGCCCCAGAAAAGGTGGTTTTACTCATCGACGAAATCGACAAGGCCGACATCGAGTTTCCCAATGACCTGTTGCAGGAACTCGACCGGATGGAGTTTCATGTCTACGAGACCGGCGAGACGATCAAGGCCCGCCACCGCCCCGTCATCATCATCACATCGAATAATGAAAAGGAACTGCCAGACGCCTTTCTGCGGCGCTGCTTCTTTCACTACATCAGCTTTCCGGACGCCGAGACAATGAAGCAGATCGTCGAGGTGCATCATCCGGGCATCAAACAGGCACTTCTGACGACCGCACTCACCCAATTCTACGAGATCCGTGACCAGCCGGGATTGAAGAAGAAGCCCTCGACGTCAGAAATTCTGGACTGGCTCAAGCTGATCCTCGCCGAGGATCTGACGCCAGAGGATTTGCGCCGGGACGGGGCCGACGCGCTGCCAAAACTCCATGGCGCGCTTCTGAAAAATGAACAGGATGTGCATCTCTTTGAACGTCTCGCCTTCATGGCCCGTCGGCAGCGATAGGCAGGGATTTGAACCTTCGCTTCCTTGATATGCAAGACAGACTATGCGCCGCTGCGCGGTGGCTGATCGTGTGGGCCTGCCTGATGCTCGCCGCGTGCGGCCCAGGTCGGGAGAGAGGCGCTGAGACGCCGACGCGCACAGCCGTCGGCGCGACCAGCAGCCTGCCGCCGATGCGGACCTTTCCCGATCCGCGTCCGGTGCGCGCCGCACGCAGCAACCAAGAGATCGCGCGCGACATTCTCGATCTCAGCTTTCAGCTCGAATCGGGCCGGGCTCTGCCCGTCCTGTCGCGCTTCGAAGAGCCCATCACGGTGCGCGTCACGGGCAAGCCGCCGGTCACTCTCATGGCGGATCTCGATCGTCTGCTCTACAGGCTGCGCAGCGAAGCCAACCTCGACATTCGCCGCATCAGCGAGGGCCAGGCCAACATCACCATAGAAGCCGTGAGCGGCGACGCCATACGCCGGCATCTGCCGACGGCCGCCTGTTTCGTGGTGCCCAATGTTTCAAGCCTTTCGGAGTATCGCGTCGCCCGCAATCGCGGCCTGACCGACTGGACAAAACTCACGCGCCGCGAGCGTCTTGCGGTCTTTGTGCCTTATGATGTGAGCCCGCAAGAAACCCGCGATTGCCTGCACGAGGAACTTGCACAGGCCCTCGGGCCGCTCAACGATCTTTACAGGCTCTCCGACAGTGTGTTCAATGATGACAATGTTCATGCCGTGCTGACCGGGTTCGACATGCTGATTCTGCGAGCCTATTACGCCCACGATCTTGAGGTCGGAATGACACGGCAAGAGGTGGCGGCCCGCCTGCCCGAAATTCTGACCCGATTGAACCCGGCCGGAAATGGCCTGCCCTCCCGATTTGCCCCCGAGACGCCACGCGCCTGGATTGATGCGATCCAGACCGCCCTCGGCCCCGGCGCAAGTCTGCCAAGACGCCGTGCAGCCGCCCTTGAGGCGTTGCGCATCGCGCAGGCAAGTGGCTGGGACGATCATCGCCTCGGATTCAGCCATTTCGCGCTTGGCCGTCTCATTCAAGGCAGCAATGGCACTCTTGCTGCCCAACAGTTTGCCGCTGCGGACCTCGTTTACCAGCGCCATTCCGGTATGGACCTGCATCGTGCCTTTGCTGCGGCTCAACTGTCAGCCTATGCAATCACCCAAGGGCGTGGCGAGGAGGCGCTGCTGCGCGTCAAGCCGCATCTGGCCACTGCCAAACGCTATGAGAACGCAGCGCTCCTGACAACGCTGATGCTGCTTCAGGCAGAAGCGCTCGATGTCACAGGCCGCTCCGCCGAGGCTGAGGCCGTCAGGCTGGACAGTCTGGGCTGGGCGCGTTACGGCTACGGCGCGGACTGGGCGGTGCAGGCCAAGCTTCGCGACATGAGCGCTCTCAATCCGCTCAAGGGACCGAACGGGTAAGCGATGATCGTCATTCTTGGTGCAATTCTGGGCGCTGTGACCGGTGCAATTCTGGCGCGCCGGCGCAAGGGCAGACTGGCGGATGTGCTGCAATATGCCTTTGTCTATGCGCTGATCTTTGCCCTTGTCGGGCTCTTTGCCACGCTCGCCATTCATCGCAGCGCGATGTGACGCAATGTTCTTGCCGTTCTTCGACACGCTCCGCAAGGCTGGCCTGCCGGTCAGCTTGCGCGAATACCTGACCTTTCTCGAGGCGATGGCCGCAGGACTTGTCACCTACGACGTCGAGGGATTTTACTATCTCGCGCGTGCCGCCATGGTCAAGGACGAGCGCCATATCGACCGCTTTGATCGCGCCTTCGCCACCAGTTTCAAGGGATTGGAGACGCTGAGCGCAAACGATGTGCTGAAGGCGATCGATCTTCCAGCGGACTGGTTGCAAAAGCTCGCCGAAAAGCACCTCAGCGCCGAAGAAATGTCTGAAATCCGGGCGCTTGGCGGCTTTGAGACCCTGATGGAAACGTTGAGGGCACGCCTCAAGGAACAGCAGGGCCGTCATCAGGGCGGTTCGAAATGGATCGGAACGGCGGGCACGTCGCCCTTTGGCGCCTATGGTTACAATCCCGAAGGCGTGCGCATCGGACAGGACATCTCGCGCCACCGACGCGCGGTCAAGGTCTGGGACAGGCGCGCGTTCCGCAATCTCGACGACAATGTTGAACTTGGCACCCGCAATGTAAAACTGGCCCTCAAGCGCCTGCGCAAATGGGCCCGTGACGGCAGCGCCGAAGAGCTCGACCTCGACGGTACCATCCGCGCCACGGCCGAGCATGGCTATCTCGACGTGCAGACCCGGCCAGAGCGCCGAAACGCCGTCAAGGTGCTTCTCTTTCTCGATGTCGGCGGCAGCATGGACGCGCATGTCAAGGTGGTGGAAGAGCTCTTTTCCGCTGCCCGCGCCGAATTCAAGCATCTGGAACATTATTATTTCCACAACTGCCTTTACGAAGGCGTCTGGCGCGATAATGCCCGCCGCTGGGACGCCCAGACCCCGACCGCTGAACTGCTGCGCACCTATGGATCAGAGTACAAATGCATCTTCGTCGGCGATGCCAGCATGAGCCCCTACGAGATCGCCTATCCGGGAGGCGCCAATGAATACTGGAATGCCGAGGCTGGTCAGATCTGGCTGGAACGCATCCGCGCGCAATGGCCCAGTCATGTCTGGATCAACCCGGTGGCGCGCGAGGCATGGGACCACACCCAATCGATCCGCATGATCCGCGACATCTTCGAGGATCGAATGGTTCCCATGACCCTCGCAGGGCTGGATCAGGCGATGCGTACGATGTTGCGCTGAACCCTTCTTCTTGGCAAAAATACCCAATTTCAGACCCTCGCCCCCCGCCCCGCGTCTAGAGATCATCCAGAGCCTTTGCCAGCCGCGGCAAGCGCGCCTTCTTCAAGAGCGGTCGCATTTGCCAATCTGCCTTGGAAAACCGCCGCGCCTCGGCCAGAATCTGCCGCGCCACCGCCGCGACCAGTGCAGGTTGCGCCACCCAGATCCCATGCAGGAACGCATCCGGATCGGCCCTCCAGAGCCCTTCCTCCGCCAGCAGATCGCGCGGAAAATCGCGGGCGTTGAGGGTGAGGATCCCGTCCGCGGAACCCGTGATCGCGGCGGCCAGAACATGCATGTCGCTTGGGTCCGGCAGCCATAGCCGCGCCTCCAGATCGGGTGCGGCCCGGACGCTCGCCTTGGGCCAGCGCGCCGCCATCAGCGCCGCCTCACCGGTTGCCTGCGCCTGCGCTTCCGGTCCGAGCCTTGCCGCCGCGTGCAGCCATTCGCCGATGATCCGCTCGGACCAGAGCGGGGTAAAGGCTCCTGCCCCGGCTACACCAAGGATCATTTGACGCATCACGGTCGGATAGATCACGCAGGTGTCGAGCAGCACCTTCATAGCCTGTAGAACAGCGCCTTGAGATAGCCACTCTCGGCAAGCGCGGGATGCAGCGGATGATCCGGCCCGGCAAAGCCTGTATGAATGAGCGCACCGCTGCGCCCCGCGCGCCCGATACCCCGCGTGCAGGCGGCCCGGAATTTCGTCAGATCCGCCGCATGTGAGCAGGAGCAGAGACAAAGATACCCCCCCGGCGCGACCAGCGGCGCGGCCAGCCGCGCCACCCGCTCATAGGCGCGCAGACCCGCCTCCAGGGCCTTTTTCGAGGGCGCGAAGGCGGGCGGGTCGCAGATCACCAGATCGAATTCCGCTCCGTCGTCGGCCAGTGCGGTCAAGACGTCGAAGGCATCGCCCCTGCGCGTTGTCAACCTGTCGCTCGCCCCCATCCGGAGGGCTCCCTGGGCGGCCAGCACCAGCGCGGGTTCAGATCCGTCCACTGCGAGCGCACGCTCGGCCCCTGCGGCGAGGGCCGCCAGAGCGAAACCGCCCACATGCGAAAACACATCCAGAACCCGTGCGCCCCGCGCAAGACGCGCGGCAAAGACGTGATTGGGACGTTGATCATAGAAGATGCCGGTTTTCTGACCCCCCATCAGATCGGCCATGTAGATCGCCCCATTCATCGGCACCGGCACCGCAGCCTCCGGAGCGCTGCCGGCCAGAACCACGCTTGCATCATCCAGCCCTTCAAGCGTGCGGGTGCGGCCCGAGGCATTCTTGAGCACAGTGGCCACCCCCGTCACCGCCTGCAACGCCAGAACCAGTTCGGGCAACAACGCCTCGGCCCAGGCCGCGTTCGGCTGGAGCACCGCGATGTCGTCAAAGCGGTCGATCACAACCCCCGGCAGACCATCGGCCTCGGCATGAACGAGCCGATACCACGGCGCATCATAGAGCCGTTCGCGCATCTCGAGGGCGCGCGCCAGACGCGCCGCCAGCCAGTCGTGGTCGATCCGCGCCGTCACGTCCCGCTCGAGCACCCGGGCCATGATGCGCGACGTGGGATTCACTGCCACAAGGGCCAAGGGAACGCGGTCGTGATCCTCAAGCAAGGCGATGGTGCCCGGGGCAAGCGCACGTGTGCGCCGGTCGGCCACGATCTCATTGTCAAAGACCCAAGGCGCACCATGGCGAATGGTGCGCGCCTCTGCGGTCGGACGCAAACGGATGACCGGATAGGGAAGCGTTTTCATCGCCTTCCCCTATCCCGTTTCCGCGGGCAAGGAAAGATCACAGCTGATTAAGCGCCCCGATCAGGCCAAGCGCCTCCGCATGATAGCCGTCAGGATCCCTCAATTCATCCTGAATGACTTGCGCAAGATGTTCGGTGATGCGCTTTTTCTGAGTGATCCCCGTGCGTTCTGCATCGATCGCTGCTTGTCCGCCAAGCGCCTTGAAATCCGCCTTGACGAATTTCGGCGCACCATAGGCTTCGCCGGTTTCTGGATTGCGCAGCACATAGTAAAATTGCAGCGCATGCACGCCACCCACTGTGTAGCGGGCTTTTTCACTCAACGCATGAAAGCGCGTGACCTGCACGTCAAGAATGACTGGAATGGACCCCTTTGGCAGGGCAGCAACGCCCTGCTTCATGGCCCGCGCAAAGATGGTCCTGACCTGCGCGCGCCGGTCCCCCGGCGGGTCTTCACGCCAGACAATATCCCCGACGGGATAAAACAGGTTGGCCTCCGAAACCGAAAGCGCCTCCGGCACCAGCACGCGAATTTCACGCACATTGATGGGAAGAGGCGCAGGCACCTGCGCCACAACCTGCGGCGCGACGGTTCTGGTCGAGGTCGGTGGTGAATCGCACGCCGTCAGGCCGAGCGAAAGGAAGGCAACCGCCATGCAACGAACGACACTCACAACTTCACCCATGGCCCTCACTCACCATTGAATACCAAACCGATAACATCCTGTGCCTGTCGTGATCCACGCGACGTGACGCACATTTCAAGCCGCGCTCATACACTATTGTTTCGTAATATCCATGTTTTTTGTACAAGTCCGCAGGAAAAGCCCGATTTTGCACGGAAATCGTGTCGCAATCCTCACCATTTGCAACTCAAGGCTGCTTCGGTCATCGGCTAAGTGTTCCTTGGCCGCCCCCGCCAACCACCGCGGCGACGGGGTGTCTCGGGCACAGTGGTGGCAAGGCGCAAGACCTCTGTCATCGGATGTTCGGGATGCTCTTGGGCATGTCGCGCGAGGAGAATGCCTAGCGCGTTGGAAACGGTCTGGCCCTCCGGCAACGACAGCGCCCAATCGAGAAAGATCGAGCGGCATTCTCCCGGGCCAATCCCCTCGATGCGGTAGGCCTCTGAAATCAGACCCTTGGGATCGATCAGATCGCGTGCCACTATCTCACATCCTCGACGGCAGACGCTGCAGCGCTGCGGTTATGACCCCGGCGGCGGCCTCACAAGCTGCCTCCAATTCGGTCCTCAGTGTCGTCATGTCCTCGCGTCCGGTTTCACGCAATAGAAACGCTGATCCGCCCTCGCCGATCTGCTCCGGCGCCAACGGCTTGTCGCTGATCAGCCGGGTTACCATCTGCACCTTCCAGCAAAGCCTGTAGGCGCGCGTCAGTGCTATACTGTCGGCGTCATTCAGCCAACCGATTGCGACACCGCCCGCGAGGCCCGAGGCAACATCCCGGCTCGCCTGTCCCGCCATCAGATTGCCCGCCTGCGCCACCAGATCCAGATCCAGTAGCCGTCCTTGGCCCAGCTTGACATCCCAGGGCCCATCAGGCGGTTTTGCCCGCGCGATCCGGTCGCGCATCGTGTCCAGTTCCTTGAGGACCTGATCGGCGGCGGCCTTCTCGGCCAAGAGCCTGACCCGGAACGCCTCGACATCCTGACCCAGATCCGGCGCGCCGGTGATCACCCGCGCCCGCGTCAGCGCCAGATGTTCCCAAACCCAGGCCTCGCCTTGCTGATAGTCTTGAAACGCCTTCCAGGAGGTCGCGACCGGCCCCTGATTGCCCGAAGGCCGCAGGCGCATATCCACTTCATAGAGCCGCCCCTCGGCCATCGGCGCCGTCAGCGCAGTGATCATAGCCTGCGTCAGCCGCGCATAGTAGGGCCGCGCCGCCAGCGGACGCCGCCCGTCAGAAGTCTCGACGCCCTGCGCGTCATAGATCACGATCAGATCGAGATCGGACCCGGCATTGAGCCGCTCCGCCCCCAGCGATCCCATCCCCAGGACAACGGCCCCTCGCCCCGGTGGCGCACCGTGCTTTTGCGCGAACTGCCCCAGCACGAGGGGCCAGACCCCTCCGATCACCGCCGCCGCGAGATCGGCATATTGCGTCGCCGCAAGGTCTGCATCACTCAACCCGCGCAGGTGGTGCACCCCGATCCTGAAATGCCATTCCTTCAGCCAACGGCGCGCCGCATCAAGGATGCGTTCGTAGTCCGTCTCGGTTGCAAGCCGTGCCTGCAAATCCGCCTCGAGCGCCGCGCGCCCTGGCCAAGGTGCAAAAAAATCGCCGGCAATGACCGCATCAAACACGCCGGCATTGCGCGCAAGATACTCTGCCAGAGCGGGTGCGGTGCCGACGATGTCAACCAAAAGGTCGATCAACTGCGGATTGGCCTCGAAGAGCGAAAACACCTGGACCCCGGCCGGCAGGCCAGCGATGAATCCGTCGAAGGCCACCAATGCCTCGTTCGGGTTGGAGGTGCGCGCGAGCCGCGCGAGAATATCGGGCTTCAACCGCTTGAAGATCTGCACCGCACGTGCCGACCGCAGCGCCGGATAGCTGGGCCAGCGGGCCATCACGGCGCTATCGAGCGCCTTGGTTGCCACATCCGCCTCGGCGGTTTCTCCGGGCACGAAGAAGTCCTCGATCAGATCATGCACTTCGGTGAGCCGCGCCTTGATCCCCGCGCGCAGAGCGGCGGTCTCGCATCCCATGAAGGCAGCAAGGCGATCGAATTCCCCGGACGACTGAGGCAAGAGATGGGTCTGCGCGTCACGCAGCATCTGCACCCGGTGCTCGACCTCGCGATGCGCACGGTAATGAGCGGTCAGCGTGCTGGACACATCCGGTGGCACCCAACCCTTTTCCGCCAGCCGGGCAAGCCCGTCCACCGTGCCGCGCACCCGAAGATCGGCATCGCGACCGCCCGCGATCAACTGTCTGGTCTGGGTAAAGAATTCGATCTCGCGAATGCCACCGCGCCCCAGTTTCATGTCGTGCCCTTCAAGGCAAAGCGCACCGCCCAGACCCTTATGCTCACGGATCGCAAGGCGCATGTTGTGTGCATCCTCGATCGCAGCAAAATCCAGATGCTTGCGCCAGACAAATGGGGTAAGCCGCTTGAGAAATGCCGCACCGGCCGCAAGATCGCCCGCGCAGGGTCTCGCCTTTATGTAGGCGGCCCGTTCCCAGGTGCGTCCGAGACTCTCGTAATAGGTCTCGGCCGCCATCATCGCCATGCAGACCGGTGTGACGCTCGGATCGGGGCGCAGGCGCAAATCGGTGCGAAACACATAGCCCTCGGCGGTGCGATCATTCAGCATCGCCGACATCTTCCGCGTGGCGCGCACAAAGGCTCCGCGCGCGTCGTGAAAATCGGCGCGCGCGAAACGGGTCTCGTCAAACAGGCAAATGAGATCTATGTCCGAACTGTAATTCAGCTCGCGCGCGCCCATCTTGCCCATGGCCAGAACGACCATGCCGCCCGCCGTGGCGATTGCATCCTCGCTCAGGCCGGGCAGCTTGCCGCGACGGATTTCCGCGGCAATGGCGTCCCGGAGCGCCAACTCGCAGGCCAGATCGGCATAGTCGGTCAAATGACCCGTCACCTCCTCCAGCAACCAGACGCCGCCCAGATCAGCCAATCCGGTCAGCAAAGCCACGCGCCTCTTGCCCGCACGCAGGGCCACGGCGAGACTGTGGCCAGACGTCTCGTGCAACCCCGCAAACACCGCCTCCAATGCCATTTCAGGGGCTTCAAGCGCCCCCGCCAGCCAATCCGCCTCTTGCAGGATCAGAGATTTGAGATAGGGACTGCACCCGCCGGCGCCGACTATCAGATCCGCAAGATCACCGGAAAGCTCGGGCAGCGCGGCGCGCGCCTCCGCGCCTTCGGCCGGGTCATAGGGGCGTGGCAGACGGGTGAGGCGGCTGGCAAAACTCATGGCCTCAGTGATACAAGGCCCAGAGGCCTGGTCAATGGCCGAACGCCTTGGGATACTGTGGCAAATCGAGGAGACAACGATGAGCAAGAGCCTGCGCCGCGTGATCCTCGCCCTGCAAGCTGCTGGTGTCGAGAGCCTGCCAGTCGAGACCGGCGATGCCACCACCGCGCAGATGGCCGCAGATCTTGTCGGCTGTGATGTGGCGCAGATTGCAAAGTCGATCATCTTTCGCGGCGCAGCCAGCGGCAGGGCGATCCTTTTTGTCACGTCTGGAACCAACCGCGTCGATGATGAACGCGCCAGCGCGCTGACGGGGGAGCGACTCGGCAAGGCAGATGCGGCGCTCATTCGGGCGCAAACCGGCTTTGCCATCGGAGGCGTAGCCCCGATCGGACATCTGACGCCGCCACGCGCCTTCTTTGATCCCTGCCTTCTGCGCTTTGACAAGGTCTGGGCGGCAGCGGGGACGCCGCGGCATCTCTTTGGCATCGCTCCAGAGACCCTGTTGCGGATTTCCGGTGCGACCCTGGCAGAGTTCACCGCCTGATCCCTTGCAAACCGTCCGGCCTCGCCCAATGTTGGGGAAGCAACATCATCAGGCTATGGACCCAATGGCTGACCTCACCTGGCATCTTCCCGACCCGGACACGCAGCCCGAATTCTACGCCGACGTGCCCACGAAGCGGCTCATCGCCTTTGTCGTGGATACCCTTGTGATCGTGGTGATCTGCCTTGCGATCCTGCCCTTCACGGCCTTTACCGGGCTCCTGTTTTTCCCGGTGCTGATGTTGGTGGTGGGATTTGTCTACCGCGTCGTTACCCTCGCGCAATCCTCGGCCACCTGGGGCATGCGCCTCACCGCAATCGAATTTCGTGACGCCAGCGGCGCGCGCTTCGATCTGGGACTGGCCCTCGCGCACACGTTCGGGTTCACACTTTCCTTTTCATTGACGATCCTTCAGGTCATTTCCATCGTGCTGATGCTGACGGGACCACGCGCGCAGGGATTGAGCGACCTGGTGCTGGGCACCGTCGCAATCAATCGCCGCGCGGCAATGTAACCGGGGCATGACAAGCCTCTTGGCGGACGCACACATCGTTGTTATCGTCGCGCTACTTCGCATCATGGACAGACCCGCGTCATGCGCCACACACTTCCCATTGCGCCACAATTCTATGTGACCGCACCGCAACCCTGCCCCTATCTGCCGGGGCGCATGGAGCGAAAGCTCTTTACAGCGCTACAGGGTGAAGGGGCGCAACGCCTGAATGACGGCTTGTCTAAACAGGGCTTCCGCCGCTCGCAGAACGTGCTCTACCGACCGTCCTGCGCCGATTGTGCGGCCTGCCTCTCGGCGCGTATCAATGTGGCAGAGTTTGTCCCGTCCAAGAGCCAGAGACGTGCCCTGCGTCACAACGCGCATCTGCGTCGCCGGGTGACATCGCCATGGGCCACGGAAACTCAATATGCTCTCTTCAGGCGCTATCTCGCAAGCCGGCACGCCAACGGCGGCATGGCCGATATGGATACGTTCGAATTTGCCGCGATGGTCGAGGAAACACCGATTCGGACCCGAGTCGTGGAATACACCGATTCCAACACCGGCGAGCTTGTCGCGGTCTGCCTCACCGATATTCTCGATGATGGGGTCAGCATGGTCTATTCCTTCTATGAGCCGGAAAATCAGCAAGCTTCTCTTGGCAGCTACATAATTGTGGATCATGTCAACGTCGCGCGCGAGAACGACCTGCCTTACGTCTATCTCGGCTACTGGGTGCCGGGCAGCCCGAAAATGGACTACAAATCCCGCTATGCCGCGCTCGAGGTTTTTGCCGATAACCGATGGCAGAAAGTGCGCGACCCATCAGATTTCAGAGCGCAGGCGCATCCGCTTGTGAATGATCCGATTTCCGAGCAAGTCGCCAACATTGCCCTGCCGGATTGTCGGGCACCGCGGCCCAAATCGGTTTGACAGCGTCAGGTGCCTGAGCAGCCCCGAATATCCACCGCATCCCCACTGCTCAGGATGGTAATCCGCAGCCCGGCCCGGTTGAGCATGAAACCACGACCTTCGGCGTGGAAGATGTCGGCCTCGGCTCGCAGGTGATTGCCCTTGCGACTGCTTTGCGGCTGCGTCACCCAGAGGCTCGGATTGTCAGTTTCCAGCACAACGACTTCATTCTTGCCCATCACCGGCATGTCGACTTCGGCCAAAACCCTCAGGCCACCGTCAATCGGGGTGATGCGGCAGGCCACGCGCGAGACCCCCGCCTCGGCGGCGCTGTAGGGGCGCGCGGCCAATGCAGCGGCGATCTGGGGATCAGGTCGTGTCTGATCGGACGGCAAATCCATCATCACAGCCTTGGACACCGGCACACAGATGTCGCTGCAAACTCCGATCTCGATCTGCGCCCTCAACAGGATTGGCTGACCGCCTTGCGCCGGGGTGAGACGCACCGGCAGAACCAGATCATGCTCGTATCCGATCGTGTGCATTCCGTTGGTCAGTGTTTGTTTCGGGGTTGGCCATTCAACCGAGACACTGTTCAGATTGCGCGAGCCGTTCCAGTCGAATCGTGGCGGGATGCCCGCCTCGCCGGGTGCGCGCCAATAGGTCTTCCAACCATTCTCCAGCGTGAATTTCAGCGCCGCCATATGGGTGCCATCCGCCATCCGCCAGCCGGGCAGGATGCTCACCTGCACCATATCGCTTCCCGCTCTTGTCGGGGCGGGGCCAACCAATGAGGCCGCAAGCAAAAACAACGTGGCGATAGACTTGACGATCATGCGCGTGACATGGGGCATTTCAGACCAAAAGCCAACTCACATTCGAGCGAGAAAACATCCCCTGCGTCATTGCAATGCCTTGCGCCCCTCGCCCGCGAGGGCCATTCTTGACGGATGAAAGAGACCCAATCGCTCCGATCCGAGGCCATGGACCTGACCGGAAAATTGCTGATTGCGATGCCGGGCATGGGCGATCCGCGCTTTGCTACGGCAGTTGTCTTTCTGTGCGCGCATTCGCCTGAGGGTGCTATGGGATTTATCATTAACAAACCGACGCATGATTTGCGGCTGCGTGACCTGCTGACCCAGTTGTCGGTCAAGATCACGTCGCAGACCCGCAACCTGCCGGTCTATTTCGGGGGGCCAGTCGAACAGGGACGCGGATTCGTGCTCCATGACCAAGGTTATCATTCCGCGATTTCAACATTGGACGTGACCGACGCCTTCGCAATGACGGCAACGCTCGATATCCTTGAGGATCTGGCAGAAGGGCGCGGCCCCGACAAGGCCCTCGTCCTGCTGGGGTATGCCGGGTGGGGGCCGGGCCAACTCGAATCCGAACTCGGGCAGAACGGCTGGCTGACGACGGATGCCGATCCCGATCTGGTCTTTCGCCTCACTGATGCGGAGAAATGGGACGCCGCTTTGGCTAGTCTTGGAATTTCAGCGCTGATGCTCTCCTCCGAGGCTGGCCGCGCCTGAAAGGTGTTGCGCCGAACCGACTAAAAGTTTGAAAGCCAGTCACTCAAACGCTACATCGGCATTGCAGGGCCACGGCCCTCATGGAAAGGAGGCACAGGATTGACCGCTCGCCGCAACAGACCGCACCGATGAGCGTGGAACGTGCCGCTTTCATTGCAGCGATGCGTCAGGTTGCAGCCACAGTCACGGTTGTGACCACCGATGGCCCGTTTGGTCTTGCCGGGGCCACGGTCAGCGCTTTTACGTCGCTTTCGGCCGATGCGCCGTCGGTGCTGGTCTGTCTGCGCTCTGACAGCCAGATCGCGCGGCGCGTGACGGAAAACCGCGGCTTTTGTGTCAACGTCCTGCCCGAAGATGCCGTCGAGATCGCCCGCGCCTTCGCCGGGCCCTCTCCCGTTGATTCCGCAGAGCGCTTCAGAGGGCTGGATTTGACCGCCGATGTCCATGGTCCGATTCTGCCTCGCGCCACGGCCTTTTCCTGCATCCTGACCGATCAGATGCACCATGGCAGCCACGCGATCTGCATTGGCAGCGTAACGCGGTTGACCATCGCGGGCGAAATGCCGCTGGCCTATCTCAGCGGTGGCTATCACATCGTGCGCCCGCACAAGGATTGACGCTCTGCTCCCTTTCCGGGTCCATGACCCCATGTCATGTGGCTGGTCAAACCAGCAAGCGCCTGCCATATCTGCGCCAGTTTTCAGCCAGCCGGAGCCCTTGATGACCCGAATTGTCACCGCCCTGTCCGAGATTTCCCAACACTATGATGCGCTCTTTGTCGATCTTTGGGGCTGTGTGCATGACGGGGTGCGCGCCTTTCCGGCCGCCGTGGCAGCGCTTCAGGCCTATCGCGCTCGGGGCGGTGCCGTGGTGTTGGTGACAAACTCGCCGCGCCCGCGCAACGACGTCGAGCGTCAGATGCGGCATTTCGGCGTGCCTGACGACGCCTGGGACACCATCGCCACCTCCGGCGACAGCGCCCGCGCCGCCATGTTTCGCGGTGCCGTGGGCGAGAAGGTCTGGTTTATCGGACAACCGCATGAAGAAATATTCTTTGATCCGATGCAGGTTATCGATGCCCCGGTGGCGATCCGCCGCGTTGCGCTGGAGGAGGCAGAGGGCATCGTCTGTGCTGGTCCGTTCGATCCTCTGGCCGATCCGGCGGTGATGCGCCCACAGTTTCTCTACGCCAAGCAGAAGGGCTTGAAACTGCTCTGTGCGAATCCCGATATCGTCGTCGATCGCGGCGAGGTGCGGGAATGGTGCGCCGGCGCCCTTGCCCGGCTTTACACCGAGATGGGGGGCACGAGCCTTTATTTCGGCAAACCGCATCCGCCGATCTATGATCTGGCGCGGCGCAGGCTGACCGCGCTCGGGCGGGATGTTGATAATGCCCGCATCCTGGCGATAGGCGACGGGGTGCACACGGATATCGCGGGGGCGATGGGTGAGGATATCGATTCTCTCTTCATTTCGGGTGGCCTCGCCACGTCAGAGACCAAAACGTCGCACCAGCCAGAGCCGGATGCTCTAAACGATTACCTTAAAAAGGAAAATTCCTCCCCCACTTTTTCCATAGGCTTTTTGCGCTGACAGAAAAATCTTGATTTTTCTGCATCCGCAAAGTAATAAAATTCCAACTTTGATCATTTCAGCGCCTTAAAGTTGCGCATCAAACACCCGGAGGGGCGAATGTTGGACAATATGCCACGTGGCACGATCTGCATCGAGGACATCGAAATGGGCATGACCCGGCATCTGCGCAAAGTCGTGACAGACCGCGACATCGAGATGTTCGCCGAGGTATCGACCGACCGCAATCCGGTGCATCTCGATGACGCCTATGCGCAGGACACGATCTTCGAGGGCCGTATCGCCCATGGCATGCTGACGGCCGGACTGATTTCAGCCGTGATCGGCGAACAGCTTCCCGGCCATGGCACGGTTTACATGGGCCAGACGCTCAAGTTTCTGGCCCCCGTACGCCCCGGCGACATGGTCCATGCCGAGGTCGAGGTGATCGGCATCGACCACGGCAAGCGGCGGGTGCAACTCGATTGCCGCTGCCTCGTCAATGGCAAGAAGGTCCTGATCGGCGAAGCCACCGTTCTCGCCCCCTCGCGCAAATTCGACTGAGCGTCACGCAGCGCCTTGCGCCCCGGACGGCCTGACCGCATGTTGTGTGCATGAGCAGCGCACCGACATGGGGCGTGGTCGCCACGATAAAGGCCCCAGCCCGCGATATCCTGAACTTTGTCGCCCATCATCTCGATCTTGGGGCGCATCGTGTGCATGTCTATCTAGATGCTGCCAATCCCGAGGCCGAGGCGGCGCTGCGCAGCCATCCCGCGTGCAGGGTGATCCTGTGCGATGACGCCTATTGGCAACGCCGCCGCAACGGACGCCCAAGGGCGCACCAGCCGCGCCAGTCGATCAATGCCACGCATTGCCTCAACCAAGACCCCGAGGTCGATTGGCTCGGCCATTTTGACGTTGACGAATTCCTCTGGCCCGCGCGCCCGCTGGCGGCCCAATTGGCCGCCCTGCCCGCGCGCACCCTGAGCGCCCGCATCCGCCCCATCGAGGCGATGGCATCCGATCCCGCTGATCCGCCCCCCCCTGGTCTGCGATGGTTCAAGGCCTGCGCGGTGCCTGCCGATCGCCGTCGCCAAGAGACCGATGCGATCTACCCGGTCTTTGGCCCGCATCTCAACGGTGGATTTCTCAGCCATGTCGCAGGCAAGGTCCTAATCCGCACCGGGCCGACCGGACTCAGCTTGCGGATCCATAACGCGTTTCGCAATGGTCTAAAGGATGACGCCCCCGCGGACCTGCCCGAGACGCTGCTCTGCCACCTCCATGCGGCGGACTGGGAGCACTGGTGGGAGACTTACCGGTTTCGCCTGAGCGATGGCTCTTATCGTAGCGAACTCAAGCCGGCACCGCTGTCGGGCGGCACCGGACTCAACATGAACGCGCTCTTCCAAAAGCTTGAACAAGACGGTGGCGAGGCCGCGCTACGCCAGTTCTTTGCCGAAGTCTGCACGGCAAACCCTGATCTGCGTTCCCGCCTTGAAGCACTGGGGCATCTTCACCTCCATGCGCTCGACCATGACGCGAAACGCAAGCGACACTTCCCGCAGTTCGGGTAACAGTTTCGATCTCCAGCACTTATTGCGCGCCTCAGCCCAGGAGATCCATCCTTGGGGCAATCTGAAACCACAAGACAACGGCCCACATTGACCCGCCCCTGCACTTGCGATAAACGCAGCCAAGCGGGTCATCCATGTGGAGAACCACAGGCCCAGGAGGGGCCCGACCCGGCGACAGATGCGCGGGCCAGAATTGTGTCCGTAACAAACGGATACTCATGATAAAATTTTCTGATCTGAATCTGAATCCCAAGGTTCTCAAAGCCGTCGAAGACGCGGGCTACGAAGTGCCAACCCCCATTCAGGCCGGGGCAATCCCGCCTGCCCTCGCCGGGCGCGACGTGCTGGGCATCGCCCAAACCGGGACCGGCAAGACCGCGAGCTTCACTCTGCCAATGCTCTCGATCCTGTCCCATGGCCGGGCGCGGGCGCGCATGCCGCGAAGCCTCGTTCTCTGCCCGACGCGCGAGCTGGCCGCTCAGGTCGCCGAGAATTTCGATACCTATTCGAAATATCTCAAACTGACCAAGGCACTCTTGATCGGCGGTGTCTCGTTCAAGGAACAGGACAAGCTCATCGACAAGGGCGTTGACGTGCTGATCGCCACGCCGGGCCGCCTGCTCGATCATTTCGAGCGTGGCAAGCTCTTGCTGACTGGCGTGCAGATCATGGTGGTAGACGAGGCCGACCGCATGCTCGACATGGGCTTCATTCCCGATATCGAACGGATCTTCAGTCTGACGCCCTTTACCCGCCAGACGCTGTTCTTTTCAGCCACCATGGCGCCCGAAATCGAGCGGATCACCAACACCTTCTTGTCAGCGCCCGAACGGATCGAAGTTGCCCGTCAGGCCACCGCGTCGGAGACTATCGAACAGGGCGTGGTCATGTTCAAACCCTCTCGCCGCGAAAACGCCGATACCGAGAAACGAGACCTGCTGCGCGCGATGATTGACGGCGAAGGCGATGGCTGCACCAACGCCATCATCTTCTGCAATCGCAAGGTGGATGTGGATGTCGTGGCCAAATCTCTCGTCAAGCACGGCTATGACGCGGCCCCGATCCACGGCGATCTGGATCAGAGCCAACGCACCCGCACGCTTGACGGATTCCGCGCCGGCACCCTGCGATTTCTGATCGCCTCGGACGTCGCCGCGCGGGGGCTCGATGTGCCGGCGGTCAGCCATGTGTTCAACTACGATGTGCCCAGCCATCCCGAGGATTACATCCACCGCATCGGCCGCACAGGACGCGCCGGACGCAGCGGCAAGACCCTGATGATCTGCGCACCGCGCGACGAGAAGAACCTTGCTGCGATAGAGGCGCTGATCCGCAAGCCGATTTCAAGGGTCGAAGGTCCGGTGCTCGCTGTTGCCCGGATAAGTTGTGAACCCGAAGCGGCACCAACCGAAAAATCCGCCAGGCCCCGACGGACCTACAGCCGCAACAAGGCCGATGATGCCAGGCCGGCATCCTTGCCGATCCCGGCGTCAGATGTCGAGAAAACAGCCGAGGTCTCAGAGCCTGTCGCCGCGCCCGAAGCCCCACAACGCAACGAAAGGCGCAGCAGTGGACGTCCTGACCGTGAGCGCGGTGCGCAGGGCGGTGGCACAGTCCTCGGCATGGGCGATCACCTCCCGAGCTTTATCGCGCTCAGCTTTGAGGAACGCCGGGCCGGCTGACCAGTCGCTCAACCACCAGCGGCCTGCCGCCCGATCACGATCTCGGCGCACAGACCACCCAGCCTCTGGCTTTCTTGGAGGTGCAGAACGCCGCCATGGACCCGGGCAATGTCGGTCACAATCGACAGCCCCAAGCCAACCCCCGTGGCACGGTTCTGGTTGCGCGCGGGATCGAGGCGGACGAAAGGCTTGATCGCCTCCTTGCGGTCCTCTGGTGCGATGCCGGGCCCGTCATCCTCGACCCGAATGCGCAGAGCGGCCTCGGTGATAACAACCGACACCTCGGCCCGTGTGCCGTAGCGCACCGCGTTGTTGATCAAGTTTTCAACCGCGCGCCGAATGCTTTCAGGGCGCAGATCAATCATGCCATCACCAAGCACCTCGCCCAGTGACACATTCAACTGGGCGCGCACGGCATCCTCGACAACCTGCCGCACCAGAGCAATCGCATCGACAGGCTCGACCTCGACCGCCTGCTCCCCGCGCGCAAAATCCAGAAATCCGTCCAGCAACCGCTCCATGTCCGCAACATCGCGAAGCATCGGTGCCGCCTCGGCCTCGTCGATCATCGCAAGGCCCAGCTTGAGCCGGGTCAGGGGCGTGCGCAGATCATGGCTGACCCCCGAAAGCATCAGCGTGCGCTGCTCCATCTGTCGCTCGATCCTTGCCCGCATCGCGACAAAGGCGGTGCCCGCCGCGCGCACCTCGACCGCACCAGCAGGCTTGTAGGGCAGATTCTGGCCGCGCCCGAACGCCTCGGCCGCCCGTGCAAGCCGCGTGATCGGACGCAGCTGATTGCGCAGATAGACATAGGAGATCAGCGTGATCAGCGCCCCGAACCCCGCGACATTGACGAACAGGAGATGCGGCCGGCGCGCCGAGACATGCTGGCGGTTGACGGTGATCTCGACCAGCCCGCTCTCGTCCCGGAAATAGAGCTGAACGGCCGTATCATCGACCAGCGCCACCCGGACCAGATCGGGAAAATGCCGGTGCATCTCCTGCACGACCACGGCCCCCGAAAAATCATACCAGCGCCGGATGTCACGTGGTGGCAGAGCGGTCTCGGGGATCGCCCCGAGAGACATGCCGAGCGCCGCGCCGATGGCCGGATCCTCGACCGCGCGCACCAGTTGGATCTCGCGCACCACGGTCTGCACCATCTGCCGCGTGACCCCCTCGAAGTGGCGTTGCAAGAACACCACCGAGACGACGAGCACCAATGTCACCACCGGCAAAAGCAGGATCAGGGTCGCGCGCCCGAACAAACCGCGCGGCAGATAGGATTTGAGCCATCGCTTCAACATGGCTAAACCTAGCCGCGCGCGCGCAGGGAAGGAAGAGCCATGCAGCTTGATCAGGGTGAAAAGCCGGCGGTGGGGATCGCGCAGGACATGGGCAAGGGCCTGCGCCGGATCCTTGCCGCCAATCCGTCGCCGATGACGTTTTGGGGAACCAACACCTATCTGCTCGGCGATCGCCGGATCGCGGTGATCGATCCCGGCCCCGATGACCCCGATCACCTGCGCGCGATCCTGGGCGCGCTCGGACCCGGACAGGAGATCAGCCATATCCTCGTCACCCATGCCCATCTGGATCATTCCCCCCTTGCCGCAAGCCTTGCGGCGGAAACCGGTGCGCCGGTGCTGGCCTATGGTGATGCCGGGGCCGGACGCAGCCCGATGATGCAGGCACTGGCAGAAACCGGACTGATCGGCGGCGGCGAAGGTGTGGATGCGGATTTTGCCCCCGATCTCGTGGTCTGTGATGGCGAAAGGATCCGGGGCGACGGCTGGACGATCACCGCCCACTGGACACCTGGGCATTTTGGCAACCACATGTGTTTTGCGATGGACGAGACGGTGCTGACCGGTGATCTGGTGATGGGCTGGGCCAGTTCGCTCGTCTCCCCGCCCGATGGCGATCTGACCCAGTTCATGGCCTCCTGCGCGCGGCTGCGCCGCCTCGGAGCGGTGCGGTTCCTGCCCGCGCATGGCGCTGCGATCGACGACCCCGCCGCGCGTGTTGACTGGATCATCGCCCATCGCCGCACCCGAGAGAAGGCGATTCTCGACGCGCTCTACGACGGGCCGCTGACACCCGGCGATATCGCCACGCGCATCTACACCGACACCCCCGCCCGGCTGATGCCTGCCGCCAGCCGAAATGTGCTCGCGCATCTCATCGATTTGATGCAGAGATCGCTAGTCGTGCCCGACGGCACCCTGTGCGCCAACAGCCATTTTCGCCACTCCTCACCGCAGTGTCCCGCAAGTTGATTTTTTTGTCACAATGCCTCTGGACCTCGTCAGATCGGATTGTTATAGGGCGCACAAGTTCCGGCGTAGCTCAGCGGTAGAGCAGTTGACTGTTAATCAATTGGTCGTAGGTTCGATCCCTACCGCCGGAGCCATAAAATGAGATACTTACGGCCCGCGAGCCTCCTAAGACGGAGGGCTAAGACGGGTTTTAGGACGGAGAGCGCCCCCTGCGGGCGCTTTTTCCGTCTTAGGTTCACATCCCCGACAAGCTGCTGTATCCCTTGCACATTCTAGGGTGCATCGGGGGAACTGGCATTGGCGCTGCATGACAAGGTCTTGGCAATCAGGAATCATCAACCTCTCGAAGCTGCGGGGTATGAGCAATGATGACCGACATTGCTGCCGCGTTCTTGGCCGCCAAAAAGAAATACGACAAGGGCGGGAACGCCTTAGCCGAAACCCTTTCGGTGGGAGCGCTCTGCCTTGAGACGCTGCACAGGAGCGCCACACTTCGCCGGTTCGGGATGTTCTCTGGACCGCCCAAGATTGAATACTGGGTGGCGGAGGACGGGGGCGCACTCAGCCGTCCCTACCGACCGGACCTATTCATCGCAGACCTCAACACCTTCCGCGAGGAGGCCAGAGACTTTGCCGAGGAGCTCCGCTTGGGCAAATCTGACCCGGCCCGGTTTGATCGTGTTGTTTACACGACAGTGTCTGCTTTCTGCCTCTGCTTCGATGTTTGGAAGCCCAAGAGCCGCAAGACGCCCGGGACCTTTTTTGAAGTCCTCATGGCCTCCGCTGCCCGGGTCCGCTTTCCAAAACTGGCGATGACTAAGCACATCCCAATTAAGGACATCCCCGTTGCCGCGACGGCTGACGCACTCTTGGACGTGACCGGCGATGAGCGCGATGCAGCGGAAACCTTTACCGGCGATTCCGTTTCAACCGATCTTGTCCTAACAAACCCGGAGACCGGCAAGGGCGCGGTGGTTCCGCTAAAGATCACAACACGGGAGCGGATTGTGCAGCCATTCGCCCATCAACGCATCCTTGACTCCGCCTACCCGGGCCAGTTTGCGAGCTTCCTTGCTTGCATCAGTGAGGTGCAGCGCGATGACAACACTGGGACCGTGAAGCAGATTTGTGTTCCTGGGACCGTGGCGCTGTTCCAGAAGCACCTGTCCAAGCTCAACGGCCTGTACTATTGCGACATTCCGGTGCGATACGCGCGGCCCGACCTTGGGTCAGTGATCGAAGTTAAGCCGCTACACCTCCTGTTTGAGGATATGGCCGCGCACGTTGGCTAGATCAGAGCAAGCTGGGTGGGTGCTCCCAACTCTCGCAGGGCGCGTGTACCTGACTGGGCAACCCGCTCTCCATCGAAGGCACGAATGATGGCCTGCCCGGCAGCACGGGCAAGCGGTGGTGGAACGGCATTGCCGATCTGAGTCCGCACGTCCATCCGGTTTCCTAAGAAGCCGAAGCTATCGGGGAAGCCCTGAAGCCGCGCCGCCTCGCGCGGTGTGATTGCTCGATGCTGTTCTGGATGGCCGTAGCGGCCCCGCGTGAAGCTGTCGAACCCAACAGTGATAGTCGGGCAAAGCCCGTCCCAACGGAGACGACCATACACGTCAGGCCAACCGCCCTTCTTGACGTCTGTTACCTGATGACAAGGCAACCGTAGGTCCCATGGTATGTCCTGCCAGCCTCCACCTTGCGGAACGTGCGAAAAGCGCTCCTCGTTCAACTTTGTGATCTTGCACTTCTGGTGGTTCGGAAAGTCAGGATGCATGCTGTAATCATCGGGTGGTGGCGGAAGGTCCCCTATTATCTCGCGGACGGTTGCCCGGCTATTTGAGTGGAGCAGGACAGGACGGCTGGCACCAACATCGTCGCGCAAGCCGATCATGATGAAGCGGCTCCGCGTCTGGGCCAGTCCAAAATCGGAGGAGCAAACTTGGAAGCAGTGTATCCTGTAGGCGGACAGAGTTTCGCCCATCTCTCGGATCAGCTCAACGCCGCGCTTCTGTCCGAAGATAGCGACATTCTCAAACAAGAAAGCGCGGGGAAGCATCTCGTTGGTCAGCCGGGCAAACTCAAGGACAAGCCTATTCCGGGGATCATCAAGAGCAGCCGCCCCGCGCCGCTGTTTTGAAAAGCCTTGGCAAGGTGGGCCTCCCGAGAACAGGTCAAGCTCACCACGAGCCACACCCGCCCGGTCTAGCAAGTCTGCCCCCCGCGCTTCGATGGCGTCTAGCACCACCGCATCTGGTCCAAGGTTGTGCGTGTGGGTTTTGATGTGAGCGGGAACAACATCGAACGACAACCTAACATCAAAGCCTGCCTGCTGTAGCCCCAGCGCCATGCCCCCAGCTCCGCAGAATGACTCGATTGCCGTTATTTTCTTCATTGATTCTTCCAATTGTGTTTTCTCCCTTGTCTGCCACAAAATGTGCCCATTATTCCAGCCTTGTTCGCAGCTCACAGGTCGCGTCCGTTGTCCATTTGCGGTTCCTCGGAGTATTCAGGACAGTCCGAGGCGAGCCCAACGGCATGAACAAAGCATGAACTTCTCCCGGTTTACCGCGCCGCGTTGCAGGCAGTCTAGGGTTATCCCCGCCCCAACACCCGAAAAGTCAACAAACAGCAGTGGCTTGCACGGGTTGCGGCGCTCCTGCGCTTGGGCAACTAGAAATCGCTGTTGACCAAGGACACAGGCGCTCCCATATCTCATGTGTCTGTGATGCAGACCGGCGGCGGCGGGTTGACATGCCTGCCCCCGTAAGTGGCTCCGCCCAAAGTGCCGAGAGCCCGCCGACAGTGACAACGCAACCCCGGTTGCGCTGGCTGTCGGCATGGTGTGCGTCCGCGTGACCCGAACCGACTGCCAGCGCTCCGACCAGATCGGAGACGCCACATGAGCGACCATCACACATTCGACGCCGCAACCGCGCGGCACTTCAACCGCCGCCCCGGCGGGTCACGGCACCACGCCTATGAGGACGGCCACGGCAACGTCTGCCTGTGGTGTCAGGGCCGCTCGCCATGGGGCGGCGCGGCGGTCAGCCTGTCCGCCTTGGCATGGCTGCGCGAGCGCGACGGCGGCAAGTTTGTCCGGCTGACCAACCCCCACGGCAAGCTGGACGAGGTTCTGCCGCTGGACGAGCTGCCCGAGAAGGAGCCCCGCGAGGGGTCCGGCGGGGCCTACATCTTCATCGACCCCGAGGACCTGCGCGGGCCGGACTTCGCGCCGGTCGGGGATGACGTGCCGTTCTGACAACCCGCCGCCCGGCGCGGTGCCGGGCGGCGCTTCCTCCAATTATCACGAAGGACTGATGACGATGAAGACCAACCTGATTGGCGACCTGCTTGACGCGCACACCGAGATTGAGCGAGTGGACCCGCCGGGAAACCACTATGCCGATCACCCGGCCTACGTGCTGACGCTCCTGACTGCCGTGGTGCTCAGGGAGCGGCAGGGTGCGGAAAATCCGATGGACCGCGACAAGTTGATCAAGTTCATCGCCGGGTCTTGTCGGAGCATTCTTAAGGGCATGATGGTCGATGGCCTGCCCCCAGATCAGATGATGATTGTCGGTGATGCGGTTGCTGCACTTGAGCCCTTCGCGCCGAAGTCAAAGCGTGCGGCGTGACCCCCAGCGCCGCCCGGATAAATCCGGGCGGCGCGATTCAATGCAGGGTCAGGCCGTCGCGCTGGAAGAGCGCCCAGCTTGCGCGGAACAGGCCGTAGCCCACGAGGGCGTCACGGCTGAACGTCTCGATGCCCATGCGGTGCCCGACTTCGGGCGAGCGCGCCATGTCGGCCCAGATCACGCGCCTGCCGACGCGACGGGGCAGCAGCCCGACAAGGCCCCCGAGGCGGGCGGCGGGGACGCCGTAGAACTTGGCGAAGCGGACCACGTCAGCGGGCCGGGGCCAGCCGTCGCCGTCCGGGTGTTCGGCTGCCCAAGCCAGAAGAGCCGTGTGGGCGAGCCGCGTGGCGTCATCGAACACCACGCCGTAGCCCTCCACTATCCGCCGGTCACGCTCTGCCCCGGTCACCGCCCGCGCCTCGCGCCGTAGGCGGTGCCGACCACATCGCCCTGCACCAGTGCGGGCGTGAAGCCGCCCGCCGCCTCTGCGGCCACCTCGGTTGCCGTGTAGCCCGCGAAGGGCTCGTTCAGGTCCGGCGCGAGGGCGTTTGCGGCCGCAATGGCGGCGGTGGCGTTGGCAGCATCCACGAGCGCACCGTGGATGGCGGCGGGGTTGCGAAGATGGTCAGCGCCGCGCGGGCGTGAGATCAAAAACAGGGCCATCAGTCACTTTCCTTCTGTTGGAGGGCCAGCTTCACCTTGTCGAGGGCGGAGGCGCGGCCCCGCTCGAAGTCCCGGTTGGCGACAATCGCGCGCTGGACGGTGGCCTTGATTCCAGCGACTGCGGCCTGCACGGCGCGCGTCTCGTCGCCCACGAGGGCGGCTGCAAGCTGTGCCGAGGAGATGGGCCGGTCACGCCGGGGCAGCCGGTCGTTCACGGTCTGTAGGACGGCCCCTAGGACGGCATCCTTGGTGGCGACGGCCAGCGCCGCCATCTGGCGCAGCTCGGCGGGTCCTGCACCCGAGAGCTGCTTCAAGAGGTCGGTTCGGCGGGGGTCCCCCAGCCCAGCCCGGGCAAGCACGGCCTGCGGCGACGCATACAGCGCCTCGGTCAGGGCCAGCCCGTCCGCCGCTGCGGCAAGCTCCCGGAGGTCGGCCCAGCGCGCATCGCTGCTGTTCGCCGTGACCTCGGCGCGCGCCTTCGCACGGGCCTTGTCCGCCGCCGCCTGCTGGTCCTTCGGGTCGAAGCCCGCTTTGGCAAGGCTGTCAGCCGCCTCAGCGGCGCGCGCCTCGATGCCCGCGTTCAGCGTGTCGAGCGACTTGCCCAGCTTCGCTGCCCGCCGCGCGGCGAACTCGGACAGCGTGACAAGCTCGGCCCTGCCGAGCAGCCGTCCAGTGGGGATGTCAGGGGGGATTTCGTGTGCCGGTTCGGCCATGTCGGGGCTCCTCATGCCTCTGGCGCACCACCAGTGGCGCGCCTCTGCCGCGACTATACCTTGGGTTGTGTCGGGCGGTCGCGGCCTATTCGTTGTTGTCGAGGTAGTGCGCCCAGAGGGGGTCACCGGCCTTATAGGGCGCGGCGCGGGCAACCTTCGCCCGCTGCGTGGGTAGGTGGGCCTCTGGGTCGGTGGCCGTGACCGCAATCGCATAGCCCAAGATCAGGTCGGGCGCGCACGTCACGATGGCGGTGACGGGCCGCACCGCGCCGGGCGGCTGGAAGGCCGGGTCAACATGGGCGCTGAAACCTAGGTTCCTGAGCAGCCCCGCCGCCGTGTCGTATGCCTCCGTGCGCGCCTCTGCCACGGCTACAGCACCCGGCGGATCAGGCGCGGCGGGTCGGTGCTGACGAGGTAGGAACAGGCGTCAAGCGCATGGTCGGGGCCATCGGTCTGACAGTCCTCGGGGTTGCGCTGCGACCGGCCCAGGTACGGCACGGTGTTCAGGAAGTATGCGCAGCGGGCGGAGACGTAGAGCCCGGGCCGGGTGCCGCTGCCCGCCGCCTGCATCAGCTCGCGCAGCTTCGGCAGGCGCAGCGTCCGCCGCCCCTTCACGGACGGCCAGAAGTGGACGCCCTCGCGCCGGAACAGGTCAGACACCGCCGCCTGATCGGACGCCTGCGATGCGAACTGCGCACAGTCTAGGATGCCCGAGGCGCGGCGCGCGGGGATGCGCCACCGGGCGAGGGTTTCGAGGATGTCCGCCGCGACCTCTGAGACCGGCGCGCGCGTCCCCCGGTTCAGGTCATCGGGATACGCGGTGTGGACCTCATCGAAGATGAAGAAGGACCCCTTCGGCATGAAGGTGCCCGAGACCTCCGCCCCCGGGGATATTCCAGCGAACAGCACCACCGCCGGGGCCGTGGTGCCCCAGTCGCACGAGTACCGGATGGCCCAGTCAACCGGGCGGCTGAACGGGCGGTCGGCAGGGTCCGGCGGGGCCACGATGTTGCGGGCCTCATCGAACACGCCGCCGAAGTAGTCCCCGGCAACGGCGGTCCAGTCGCCGTCAATCCATGCCTGCGCAAGGCCCGGGTCCACCTTGGCGATGGCCGCGAGCTGCGCGCCGTACTCGTTGGGCAGCCGGGGGTTGTCGGTCAGCCGCGACGGGCAGCGGATGTAGGTGCGGCCCGACACGGGGTCGGTGACGGGTGCCCAAGCAGGGCGACCGAAGATGAAGCGCTTGGCGATGACGGCGTGGCCCGGCCCGCCGGGGTTGGCGGTCATGATGAAGCGGCACGGCACCCCCGACGCAGACCGCAGGCAGCCGCGCAGGAAGTCGAACATGCTCAAGTCGGCATACTGTCCGACCTCCTCCGCCACGATGCAGTCGAAGCTCTTGCCCTGTAGGGGCAACAGGTCCTTGTGGCTCTCAAGGTTGCGCAGCTCGACATAGGCCCCGTTCGGCAGCCGGAACACATGCTCGTTGGCATTGTGGCGGGCGGCTGTACCGTACCTCAGCCGGAAGATGGAAAGCAGCTCGTGCTCCAGCTCCGACAGCGCGCCCTGTGTCCGGCGGGTGATGAGGGTCCGCGACTGCGCGCCCCACTGCTCGGCACGGCGGAAAACCTCAAGGATGACGGCATAGGTCTTGCCGCCGCCCCGCCCGCCGTCCAGCAGCAGATCCCATTCGAGGGGCAGCGACAGGACGCGCGCCTGAAACGGCGTGGGCGCAATGTCGATGGTGGCGGTGTTGTGCATCATGGGGCTAGTATAGCTGTAACAATGGCTTGCCGCCCCGGGAGATACTTGTTGCCTGACCTTGCCCAACTGACCGCCGCCGAACTCCTCGCGCTCCATGCCCAGATAGGCGAGGAGCTGCGGACGCGGGGCGTCGTGCGCAGTGCCAACAACCCGACCGGCGACCTAGCCGAACACCTGTTCTGCGCCGCCTTCGGCTGGGCTCAGGCCCCGAACTCTGAGCGGGGATACGATGCGACGGGGCCGGACGGGACACGCTTCCAGATCAAGGGGCGGCGGGTCCACCGGCGCAACCCCTCGCGCCAGCTATCGGCCATCCGCGACCTTGCGGGCGGGCACTTCGACGTGCTGGCAGGGGTGATCTTCGATGATGACTTCTGCGTGGTCAGGGCGGCGCTGATCCCGCGCGGCGTGGTGGAGGCAAGGTCAACCTACGTCGCCCACACCAACAGCCACAAATTCATCCTGCGGGAGGACGTGTGGTCCGCCCCCGGGGTCCGCGACGTGACTGCCGAGGTAGCGGCGGCGATGCCCTAGCCGTTCCCCTTGATGAAATCTTCCAGCGCATCGGCAATGACCTTGCGCGGGTCACCGATCTCATAGTGTGCAGCGTCCTGCTGGACTTCATGGCTCACGGTCCCGTCCACCTTTGTCGGCTTCCCATCGACAAAGACCTTGAGGTGCCAGCCGTCCCCGTCGCTGACCATCTTGATTTCAAACGAGCGCCCCTCGTGGTCGAATGTCTTGACAGTATGCAAATGCAGCCCTCCCGGAATGTCCGGGATGAACTTGTCACTCCTTCGGTGTCACGTCCACCATCTTGCGGTAGTCCTCGGGCGTCATGGCGGATGGCAGGTTGATGTTGACCTGCACGGCGCTGCCGCCGCCCTCCAAGGGCTCACCCTCGCGGTACGAATGGCGGGCCTTCAATGCAAAGATCACGGCGGTCACGTTGCCGTCCATCGCCAGCTCGTGCAGCTTGGCAACGAGGCGGTCATGCTCAATCGCCCGGCCCCGGTCCAGCGCCTCCTGCACCTCGGGCTGGCGCTCGCGGACGCGCCGGAACGTCTCCTTGCCCATGCGAAGGGCCTTCGCGATGGTCGGCACGGCAACGCCCCGGGCGGCCAGCTCCTCCACCACCTTCAAGCCCCGGCGGCCAACCCGCCACTCGCTCTTGCCCTCTGCGTTCACGACGCGCCGCGACGGCAGCTCGGGCTTTGCTTCGTCTGTCATGCTGTGGCCTCCGCCTTCATCTCATCTGCGATCCGCTGCACCACCGACTTCCCGACCTTCAGCTCAGCGGCGATTTTGTTGATGCCGAGGCCCTGAGACCGGAGGGAGCGGATAGCCTCGCAGGTTCCGTCGCCGGTCGGTGGCCGCCCAAAGCGGCTGCCCCGCGCCCTCGCCCGGGCAAGCCCTGCATGGGTCCGCTCTGCGATCATCTCGCGCTCGAATGACGCGAACACCGATGCCATGCCGAGGAGGGCGCGGCCAGCCGCCGTAGACGTATCGACGGCCTCACGGTCAAGGTAGAGGTCCACGCCAAGGGTGCGCAGCTCCTCGAACAGCCCGGCAAGCTGGTGCAGGCTGCGCCCGAGGCGTGACACATCAACCGCCGCCACCATGTCGAAGCGCCGCCGCCGGGCGTCAGCCATCATCCTGTCCAGCGCCGTCCGCTTGCGGGCGATGCCCGAGGCGGTCTCATCATAGACCGCAACAACATCCCAGTTGGCCCGGGCCGCGACCTCGCGCAGGCGCATAGTCTGGTTTTCAGTCGATTGGTGCCCAGTCGAGACACGCACATAGAATGCGACACGGCGCGGCTTGTTGTTCTCCATTTCTTGCTCTCCCATAGGTTGAATCTCGGGGGGAACATAGCTGGAACATCCAGCCGCCGTCTAGCCCGGAAACCCTCCGATGGACGGGCGGCGCGCGGGGCCGAAACGGGGATTGAGAAGGTGGAGGAAATCGGCTGGCCGGGGATACCGATTTCCGGGCGGGCCTTTTTCACATCAGCTCAGTCCAGAAGTCGAGATCGTCATCAAAGTCTTGGGTCCAGCCGGTTGCCTCCGACCACCTGCCCCGTGCGATGTGCAGCGCTGGAAGCCGGAACGGCTCGCTCCCGATCTCACGGACACCGATGATCGCCATGTAGCGGGTCAACTCGACAATGTCGTGGTCCCGGAACTCGCATCCGCGCCGCTTCGCCCAAGCAGCGACCTGTTCAGGGCGGGCCGCAGTGCCGTCCCTCGGCACCAAATCCGGGTACTTGTGACTGTATTGGTAGTCCACCTCGGCCACGTCCAAGAGCAGCCGCATCACACGCCCCGCCCGGCTGTCGGGCCGCACCTTCACCTTCGCATTCGCCATCGCCAAAACTCCTCTGCTGGCATCTCGCCCGAGGATACCGCGCGGCGGCGGCGAAGGCCGGGCCGAAGGCTTGTTGTGCGGCGTTTCCTTTTTGTCCGGCGACAGGTCCGTGTTGCTGTGCCCCCCGCCCAGAGAGGCAAGGACCGCCACGCCAGAGGCCAACCGGGATAATTCCCACAGATCGGGATAGGACCGTGATAGCGTAAGTGTTTGTATTCTATACTACTATCTCTATTATCCCTGTTATCCTTAGAGAATAGAGGAGAGACGGGAGTGCCGGAGAGATGCCCCCTCTGGGCAGGGCGCACAGCCGCGAGCCTCCGCGATATTTCCAGGGGATTATCGGTCCTATCGGGATAGTTGCCGATTTCCCCCACGGTTTCTGGGGGTTATGCTATCCCGGTCCATCGGCGGGACCGGGATAGCTGCGCACCGACCGGGATAGCGCCGTCAGCCGGGGAACTCGGACCAGTCCTCGTCATCGGGCCAATCGACCGTCAGCCCGAGGTTCTCGGCCCACGTCGCCCGCGCCTCGGCCAGCGGGGGCAGGGGCCACACCCACTTCTGCCCCTGATCGGGGATGGTCAGCTTGCGCCGCTTGGACCCCATCTTCTTGAGCGCGTCCCCCATCCGCTTCTCGCCCGGGTCGGCCACCACGATCCTGTTGTCGATGGCCCAGCGGATCAGGGAGCGGATCACGATGGCCCGGTCAGCGCCATATGCGGGCCTCACCACACCGGCCCCGACCGCACCCATCAGCATTTCGCGCACGATGGCGTCGGCACCAGAGAGCCCAGCCAGCTTCTGTTCGGACAGCTCGCCTGTCTGCGGGATGTTCCAGCGCGGGTGCCAGCCGGTCAGGTCCATCGCCAGCAGGTCATGCAGCATCGCCGCGAGCCCGCCGCCGTCCATCTCAGCGAACAGCGCGTTGAAGTACGCCTTGTCGTCCTTCCTGTGCGGCGAGACGTGGAAGGCGGCAAAGCGGCGCTCGCCCGGCGCGGCGGGGATGACCCAGTCACTGTTCGAGGCGATGATGATGTGCAGGTAGTTGGGCTGGTTCGTCGCGTCCACGCCCTTCGGCTCGATGAACAGGCTCTCCTCCGTCACCATCCCCTTCAACTGAGACGAGCTGCGGCGGCTGTCCCAGTCAACCTCATCGGCAAAGAGCAGGCAGCAGTCGCGCAGGTGGACGTTGAAGCGGTTGTCGAGGACGGCTGCACCCTGCGTCCTGACGCCGTGCCGCCCGAAGATGCGCAGCATGCCCCTGCCGAAGGCACCCT